>JAABUM010005245.1_pt1 | contig 13764 bp, 12 predicted proteins | sample 5559161 | NCBI WGS metagenome assembly JAABUM01 (sample SAMN10711868, study PRJNA513369) | rock metagenome | isolation source: Antarctica rocks | place: Antarctica: Victoria Land, Siegfried Peak nord
GTCAACTCCACCTCGCGCCCCTCCTCCCGGCGACACAAGTCCCCCTCGCCAGGAGCCTACCACATGCGGGATACCTATTTCCACGCGCGGCCCTTAGCGAGGCTGCTCAGAACCAGCAGTGAGCTTATCATGGGATGGGCAGCACCGCGACCGTACCCATGCCGACACCGGATTTCCTCATGCAGCAGCAGACACCCGCCCTTTCGCCCCCTCTCGGCAATTCGGGTACACTATCGCCCGATACACCCTCGCAAGCTGGCATGACAACTGCCCAAGGGGGGGTGGAACGAGAGGATGGAGGGCGCGATGCACCGTGCGTACCATCGCTGGCACAGCCCGTCGCTCGGGCGCGACATGGAACTCCTCGTCTATGGCCACGCGGGCGCACGCGTCCTGGTCTTCCCCACCTCGCAGGGGCGCTTCTACGAGTGGGAAGACCAGGGGATGATCGAGGCACTCGCCGATCAGATCGACCGTGGCTGGTTCCAGCTCTGCTGCGTGGACAGCGTCGATGCGGAGAGCTGGTACGCGCGCCGCAAGCACCCCGGCGACCGCGCCTGGCGCCACGCGCAATATGACGCCTACCTGCGCGACGAAGTCCTGCCGCTGACCCGCGCGATTAACGACAACCCGTATCTGATCGCCACCGGCACCTCGTTCGGGGCCTATCATGCCGCCGCGTTCGCCTTCCGCCACCCACAGCTGGTGAACCGGATGCTCGGGATGAGCGGGCTCTACGACATCCGTCGCTTCGCGAGCGGCTACCACAACGAGACGATCTCCCTCTACAATCCGGTCGAGTCGATCGCGGGCGAGCACGAGCCCTGGCGACTCGACGCGCTCCGTCGGCAGGACATCATCCTGGTGACCGGGCAGGACGACGCCTTCCGCGAGAACAACCAGTACATGTCCGGCCTGCTCTGGAACAAAGGGGTCGGCAACGCCCTCCGCCTCTGGGACGGCTGGGCGCACGACTGGCCCTGGTGGCGTCAGATGGTCCGCGCCTACATCGGCGGGCACGACTGAGCGAAGAACGGGGATCACCGCAGAGACGCAGAGACGCAGAGCGACGAGAGCAAAGGGACGGAACAGGAGACACAGAGGCACCGAGGACGACGGGAGAATAATTTAGTAGCGGCAAGTGCGAACGCGCACATGGACCCATCGAGCGCACGATACCCGATCGAGAAACACCCGCCAGGGATGCGTCCAACCCTCTCTACGGACCACGGACCACAGACTACGAACTTCTCGACTCACGACTCACGACTGCTCAAGGAGGACACGATGGTGCTGAAAGTTGGACTGATCGTCGGGCGCGAATGGTCGTTCCCGCCCGCATTCATCGAGGAAGTGAACAGCCGCAATGACGGGGTGATCGCGGAGTACGTCACCCTCGGCGGGACGCGGATGGACGAGCCGTGCGAGTACGCGGTGATCATCGACCGCATCTCGCATGAGGTACCCTACTACCGCAGCTTCCTAAAGCAGGCGGCGCTCCAGGGTGCGACGATCGTCAATAACCCCTTCATGTGGACGGCGGACGACAAGCTGTTCGAGGCGGCGCTGGCGACAAGCCTCGGCATCGCCTCGCCCAAGACCCTCGCCCTGCCGAACAAGGAATATGTCCCCGGCATCAAGCACGACGAGAGCCTGCGGAATCTGGCCTACCCGCTCGATTGGAACCGGATCATCGAGTACATCGGCCTGCCATGCATCCTCAAGGACGCGCACGGCGGCGGCTGGCGCGATGTGTACGTCTGCCACACGATCGAGGAGGTCTGGGAGCATTACAACGGTTCCGGCCTGCTGACGATGATCCTGCAAGAGTTCATCGAATGGGATCAGTTCGTCCGCTGCATCGTCCTCGGCCAGGAGAACGTGCTACCGATCCGCTACGATCCGAAGGAGCGCAAATACCACATCGATCACGATCACCTTTCCCCGGAGCTGGGGCAGCAGATCGTGGACGAATCGCTGAAGCTCTGCCGCGCGCTCGGCTACGACATGAACTCGATGGAATGGGCGATCCGCGATGGCGTCCCCTACGCGATCGATTTCATGAACCCCGCGCCCGACATGGACATCAACTCCCTCTCGCCGCACTACTTCGAGTGGGCGGTGAAGGGGATGGCCGACATGGCGATCAAGCTGGCGAAGGCCCCGCGCCCGCAGGCCGCCGCCATGCGCTGGGACGGCTTCTTCGCGGGCCGCACCGCCACCCCGGCGGCGACCTCCGTCGCGCCGACCGCGCCGACCGCGCCCGCCGCTACGCCGGGGGTCAGGGTGCTCGGCCCGTCCGACTCCGCCCCGCCAGATTCGTCCGCCCCCGCCGTCGCGGTGGCGGCGAGCGCACCGCCCGCCCGGACGCCGAGCGCCGCCGCCGCGCCCGCGACCCCGGCGGCGGCGCTCGGCCCGTCCGATTCCGCCCCGCCGACCGGCGAGCCAGCCGCCACCGCCGGGGTGCCGGAGGAGGCGAGCGCCGCGCCACCGAAGCGGCAGCGTAAGGCGGCCACCGCCACGGCAGCGGATGCGCCTGCGGGGGGCGCCACCACCCCGAAGGCCCCGGCGCGGCGCAAGAAGACCACCTAGCGTGCGATAGCGGGGCGGGCGAGTGGCCCGCCCCGCATGCCAAGCAAGGGGAGGCGTGGATGGCCCTGTGGCAGGCGATCGAGCACTATCACGAACTCCTGACCGATGAGTTGGGCGCGGAGTCGCAGGGGCATCTGGATGAGCAGCAGCGCGCGCGCGGCCTCACCTTCGGGGACCGCCCCCTGGCGACCGTCCTGCGGCCCCGCTTCCTCACCCCCGAGCAATATGCCCTCCTCCAGGGGCGGGTCCGCCTGGTGATGCGCGCCTTCGACCACGCGTACACGGCGGCGCTCGCCGACCCGACCTTCCGGGCACAGTTCGGCCTGACCGAGTGGGAAGAGCGCCTGATCGCGATCGATCCCGGCTATCGCGAACCGCACCCGACCGCCCGCCTCGACGCCTTCTTCGTCAACGAGCGCGGCGGGCTCCGCTTCATGGAGTTCAACGGCGAGGTTCCGGCGGCCGCGGCCTACAACGATGTCCTCTCCGAACTCTTCCTCGGCCTGCCGATCATGCGCGACTTCCTGCGGCGCTACGAGGTCCGCCCGATCTCCGCGCGGCACAGCACCATGCACGCCCTGGTCGGCACCTATCAGCAATGGCTCGGCCGGCGCGAGCGCCCGCGGATCGCGATCCTCGATTGGCGCGAGGTGCCGACCTACAGCGAATTCCTCCTCTTCCAGGACTATTTCACGGCGCAGGGCTACGAGTGCCGGATCGTCGATCCGCGCGAAGTGGAGTATCGCGGCGGCAAACTCGTCGCGGGCGATTTCACGATCGACCTGATCTACAAGCGGGTGCTGATCAGCGAACTGGTGGAGCGCGGCGGCCTCGATCATCCGGTGATCCGTGCCGTCAACGACCACGCCGTCTGCATGGTCAATCCCTTCCGCTGCAAGATCCTCCATAAGAAGGCCAGTCTCGCGGTCCTCAGCGACGAGCGCAACGCCGACATCTATAGCCCCGAGGAGCGCGAGACGATCGCCATCCACATCCCCTGGACGCGGCGCGTCGAGGAGCGCACCACGTTCCACAAGGGCCAGCCGGTCGATCTCGTCCCCTACATCAGCCAGTACCGCGAAGGGCTGGTCCTCAAGGCCAACGACGAGTATGGCGGCAAGGGGATCTTCCTCGGCTGGGAGACGAGCCAGGAGGAGTGGGACGCGACCCTGCGGCTGGCGCTCACGCAGCCGTTCGTCGTGCAGGAGCGCGTGCCGCTCCCCAGCGAGCCCTATCCGAGCATGGTCGACGGCAAGGTGCAGATCCTCGACCGCTTGCAGGACACCAACCCCTATGTCTTCTACGGCGAATACATGGAGGGGTGCCTGACCCGGCTCTCGACACAGGCGCTGCTCAACGTCACGGCAGGGGGTGGCTCCACCGTACCGACCATGCTCGTCACGCCGCGCGACTAGCGCGACCCGCGCACACCCGTCACGGCGCGAAACCCCGGCTATTCGGCAGCTCCCGTCACGGAGGCAGCGATGAAAGCGCCATCACTCACCCTCGGCATCGAAGAGGAATACCAGATCATCGACCCGCAGACGCGCGAGTTGAAGTCGTACATCACCGAGATCCTGGAAGAGGGTCGGCTGATCCTGCTGGAGCAGATCAAGGCGGAGATGCACCAATCGATCGTGGAGGTCGGCACGCAGGTCTTCCAGACCCCCGCCGAGATCCGAGTCGAATTGGTCCGCCTGCGCCGCGCGCTGATCGACCTGGCCGGGAACAAAGGGATGGCGATCGCCGCCGCCGGCACGCACCCCTTCTCCTCCTGGCACACGCAGGAGATCACCCAGGGCGAGCGCTACATCGGCGTCAAAGAGGACATGGGCGAACTGGCCCAGCGACTGCTGATCTTCGGGACACACATCCACATCGGCATCGAGGACCCGGAGTTCATGGTCGACGCGATGAACGTCGTGCGCTACATGCTCCCGCACCTCCTCGCCCTCTCCACCAGCTCCCCCTTCTGGATGGGACGCAACACCGGGCTCAAGTCCTACCGCAGCACGATCTTCCGCAACTTCCCGCGCACCGGCATCCCTCGCACCTTCACCTCCTGGTCGGACTACACCAATCTGGTAGACACGATGACCCGGACGAACTGCATCCCCAACGCCAGCAAGATCTGGTGGGATGTGCGCCCGCACCACGCCTACCCGACGCTGGAGATCCGTATCTGCGACATCTGCACGCGCGTCGATGAGGCGATCTGCCTCGCCGCGATCCTCCAGGCGATCGTGGCGAAGGTCTGGAAGCTACGCCGCGACAACCTGACCTTCCGCCTCTACCCCGCCGAACTGATCGAGGAGAACAAGTGGCGCGCGGTGCGCTACGGCCTCGATGGCAAGATGGTGGACCTGGGACGCGAGGAGGAGTTGCCCGCGCGCACCCTGATCCGCGAGATCGTCGAGTGGTTCATCGCCGATGTGGTGGACGAACTCGGCAGCCGCCGCGAGGTCGAATACGTCTACCGCATCCTCGATGAGGGGACGAGCGCCGACCGCCAGCTCGCCACCTACGCGCGGACCGGCGATCTGAAAGACGTGGTCGATCAGCTGATCCGCGAGACCGCCGAGGGGGTCGCGCCTGCCTGAGGCGAGGTCGGCAGGTCCCATCGTCGGCGAGACATCCCGATGCCGGGAACAAAAACCGGCACCGGGGCGTCTCTCCCCATATCCCGAGGAGAGGATGGCTTCTTCGCGTGCGGCGAAGACCGTCAACGAATTCAGCAGACGCAGGGGGGGACCAACAAATGACAGCCCGTGGTATGAACACGCCCGAGCACGGTGACGCCAGCCTTGTGCAATTGGCCGCAGAATGGACGCGCAGAGGGCTCTCACGGCGCGATTTCGTGCGCCTCACCGGCGCAGGGATCAGCGCGGCCACACTGACCGCCTTCCTCGCCGCCTGCGGAGCGGAGAGTACCCCCACGACCGCCCCGGTCGCCTCCACGGCACCCTCGGTGGCCCCATCCACGGCGGCCTCGGTGGCCCCCACGGCGGCCACCGGCGGCGCGGCTTCGGCGGCACCGAGCGCCGCCGCACCTGCGGTGGCGACGCGCGCCGCGACCGCAGGCACGGGGGCGAACACGGCGGCGGGCGGCGCGGTCGGTCAGCCGAGCGGCGGCAAGTTCAGCACGAACGAGCCGGTCGGCAAGAAGGGCGGCACCTTCGTCGAGACGGTGGTCGCCGACGCCAAGACCAATAATTCGATGCTCTCGACCGATGTGCCATCCAACGACCGCATCTCGGTCCAATTCAGCCCGCTCCTCGCGCTCAACCCCGACACCGCCCTCCCCTTCCCGGTGCTGGCGACGGACGTCCCGAGCCGCGAGAATGGCGGCATCTCGCAGGACGGCCTCACCTACACCCTGAAGTTGCGGAAAGACGTGAAGTGGCACGACGGCCAGCCCTTCACCAGCAAGGATGTCCTCTTCACCTACCAGACCCTCGCCAAGAAGGAACTCGGCTCGCCGCGCACCGCCGAGATCAACGATCGGGTCGACACGGTGACCGCTGCGGACGACTACACCGTCGCCTTCAAGCTGAAGAAGGTGGTCGCGCCGTTCCTGGTCAGCAACCTGTCCGGCACCAACTACGCCATCGTCCCGGAGCACATCCTGGGCAACGTCCCGGTCGATCAGATCAAGCAGCACCCGTTCAGCACCGGCGATGCGAAGGCGTCGATCGGCACCGGGCCCTTCAAGTTCAAGGAGTGGACGAAGGACGACCACGCCACCTTCGTCAAGAACCCCGACTACTTCGGCGGCGAGCCCGCGCTCGACCAGTACATCTTCAAGGTGGTGAAGGACCAGGATGTGGTCGTCGCCAACCTCAAGACCGGCGAGGGTGACTTCGGCGCGATCTCGCCGGGCGTGGTCGAGGATGTCAGCAAGGCCACTTCGCTGACGGTCGCGAAGTACGACACCTACGGCTTCACCTTCTACTCGCATCAGCTCGATACGGCCAAGACGACCCTCTTCCAGCAGAAGGAAGTGCGGTAGGCGCTCGCCTACGCGCTCGACCGCGACGCGATGGTCCAGGCGATCTACAACGGCTACGCGGTGATCGGGAAGGGCACCATGCCGACCCTCTCCTTCGCCTACGCGCCCGACCAGATCACCGCCAACTACGCCTACGACATCAAGAAGGCCGAGCAACTGTTGGATGGCGCCGGCTGGGTCAAGGGGTCGGATGGGATCCGTGCCAAGGACGGCAAGAAGCTCCAGTTCACCCTCTGGACCGGCTCGATCAGCAAGGTCTTCGGGCAGCTGATCACGGTGATGCAGCAGCAGTGGAAGGCGATCGGCGTCGATGCGACCCCGAAGGTCGAGGAGTGGAATGCCTTCCTCTCCCGGATCACCGAGACGCACGACTTCGAGATGTTCCTGGTCGGCTTCAGCTGGGGCGTCGATCCCGATCAGACGACCATGTGGGCCAGCCAGTCCTACACCGGCGGCTTCAACATGGGTAAGTACACCAACACCCAGGTCGATGCATTCCTCGCACAGGGGCTCACCGAACTCGATACCGCGAAGCGCAAGGCGCTCTACGTCCAGATGCAGAACATCCTGATGGATGACCTGCCGAACGTGGTCCTCGCCTTCCCGCAGGCGCTCGCGGCGGTCAACAAGCGCGTCAAGAACTTCTACCCGAACGCGGTCAACTTCCGCTGGAACATCGAGAAGGTCTGGGTCACCGACGGCAAGTAAGGCCGTGCACACGGCGTAACGAAGGCCCCGGCGCGGAGATGCTTCCGCGCCGGGGCCTTCGTTACGTCAACGGGAGAATAGGCGCGCGCGGCGCGCGCATGTAGAATGGGCACGCCGCCGTGGGCGGTGGTTGTGCGGCACGGTTGCGATGCCGCGTGGACGAGCGCTGTGAATGGGAGGGTTTGCATGGGTACGATGCCGGGGATCCCGATGCTGGAGCATTTTGGGCTGGTCGCGCCGCGCGACAAGTTCGACGCGATGCTGAAGTTCTACGAGGACGTCTTCGGCTGGCACCGCATCCGCGAGGTCGGGGACACCATCGTCTTCATCGGCGACGGCCAAGGCGGTCGGTTGGAGCTGATCGTCAACGACGTGCCGCCGCTCCCCAGCCCGCACCACGGCGCCTTCGTGCTGCCGATGGCGAGCTACGACGCCGCGCGCGCCGCGCTGCTCGATGGCGGGGCGGAGATCGTCACCGAGCAGACCTCCCCCGCCGGCGATCGGCTGATGTTCTTCAACGACCCCGCCGGGAATTACATGCAGATCGTTTGCCGAGTCCAGGCGATGGGCGAGTAGGCACAGCGGCACAGTAGCCAGTAGTCAGTAGTCAGTAGCGGAACTGCTACCGATGTGGCGGGTGGCAGGAAAAGCGGTAGGAGGCGCGCTACCAGCGTTGCCTCTCACCGGCACACCACCACTGACTACTGACTACTGGCTACTTCTTCACCTGACAATGCGGACAAATATACGTCCCGCGTCCCGCGAGCGTGTACTTCTCGATCGTGCCGCCGCAGCGCGTGCAGATCTCGCCCTTGCGCGCGTGGACGCGCGGGAAGCCGTTGATCTGCGTCGCCTTGCCGTGATAGATCCGCGCCCCGCCGATCGGGATCGCCTCCTCCAGCACGATCCGCATCGCCGCATGTAAGCGCCCGATCTTGTCCGCGTCGAGGCTCCCGGCGGTCCGCTCCGGGTGGAGCCGCGCGTGGTACAGCGCCTCGTCCACGTAGATGTTCCCCAGGCCCGAGACGAACGACTGATCGAGCAGCAAGGGCTTCAGCTTCGTGCGCCCGCGCGCGGTCAGCATCGCCGCCAGCCGTTCCGGCGTCAGCGACGGATCGAACGGCTCCGGCCCCAGCTTGCGCTCGGCCAGATACTCCGCGAGCAGCGCCTCCGGCAACAGCGTCAGCCGCGCGAAGTGGCGCGGATCCTGGAGGTAGACAAGGGTGCCATCGGCGAAGCGCAGCGTCAGGTGCGTGCTCGGCACCGGCAACTCGGCATCGTAGGCGGGGACCGGGTGTCCGCCGACCTCGCGCCGCCCGTCGGGGGTAAGCGCGGCGATCTGCCCGGTCATCCGCAGGTGCAGGATCACCTGGGGATCGCGATCGAAGCGGAGTGTCAACCACTTGGCGATCCGCTCCGCCGCGACCAGCCGCGAACCGATCAGTCGCTCGACCCCCAGCGCCGTATCGATCGCCTCGACCAGCTTCGGGCGGGTGCAGGCCACGTCCACCACCTCTTTGCCCACCGCCGCGCGCTCGATGATGCGACGGACCGTCTCCACTTCCGGTAATTCCGGCATCGTTCCCTTCCTCGGCCGTCGTTATCAACAACAAGTTGTGGATCATTTGTGGACAAGCAGCCAGCCTCGCCGCACCTCACCGCTCATCCGTCCCGGCAAGCCACGCCAGGGCGGCCGCGCGCACGCCCAGATCGGGATCGTCGAGCAGCGGCTCGCGCCACGCGCGCAGCAGGGCGGGGGCGAACCAACCGGGCGGGATCGCGGCCAGGGCGAGCACGGCCAGCCGCCGCGTCTCCGCCTCGGCGTGCGCCAGGAACGGTGCCAGTCGGGGCGCGAGGGTCGGGTTCGCCAGCGCCGCCGCCGCGCGCAGCCCCGCGTGCCGCTCCGCCCCCTCGCCACGCACGAGATCGCGCAGGGCCAGCCGCGCCCGCCGCGCGACCGCCGGATCGCGCGCACCGCGCAGGGCGACCGCCGCCGCCTCGCGCACCACGAGCGCCGGATCATCGAACAGCGGCGCGTGCGCGGTCGTCAGCGCGGCCGGGGCATACTCCCCCAGCCAGCGGAGCGCCGCCGCCCGCGCGGCGGGGTCCGGCGAGCCCAGCGCCGCCACCTTCGCAGCGACCTGCCGCTCCGGGGCATTCCGCCCCCGCGTCCCGGTGCCAACGCACGCGGCACTATCCACGGCGCCGCTTGGACGCGCGGCTCACGTCGCCCGCCCCGCGGCATCCGTGAAGAAGGCCAGCGCCCGCGCGCGCGCCGCCGCGTGATCGACGATCGGCGCGGGGTAGTCGCCGCCGATCCGGCAACCCGCCTCCTTTTGCACCTCGGCGGGCATCGTCCACGGCTCGTGGATGTACGTGTCCGGCACCCGCGCCAGTTCCGGCACCCAGCGGCGGATGTAATCGCCGGCCGGATCGTAGCGTTTCGCCTGGAGGGTCGGGTTGAAGACCCGGAAATAGGGCTGGGCGTCGGTGCCGACCGACGCGGCCCACTGCCAGCCACCGTTGTTCGAGGCGAGGTCGCCATCGGTGAGATGACGCATGAAGAATTCCTCGCCGACGCGGTAGTCGGTCAGCAGGTGCTTCGTCAGGAACGACGCGGTGATCATCCGCGCCCGGTTGTGCATCCACCCCAGCGCCACCATCTGCCGCATCGCCGCATCGACGACCGGGTAGCCGGTGCGGCCCGCGTACCACGCCTCGCTCTCCGCATTCTCGCGCTGCCAGGGCAGCCGGGTGTACGTCTCGTTGAACGGCTCGCGCGTGACGCGCGGATGGTGGAACAGGATCTGGTAGTAGAAGTCCCGCCAGCAGATCTCCGAGCGGAAGGTCGCGCGCCCTGCGCCGCCGCCCCCCGCGCGTTGCAGCACCTCTACTGGCGAGAGGAGGCCCCAGTGCAGATCCTGGCTCAGGCGGGAGGTACCTCCCGCCGCGAGCTCGTCGCGGCTATCGGCGTATTCCGCGACACCGTCCGCGATCCAGGCATCGAGTCGCGCGCGCGCCGCCTCCTCGCTCGGGGTGGGGATGTCGCGCGCGGTCGGGCCGTCGCAGCCGAGCGTCGCCAGCGCGGGGAGCCGTCCCCACGCGACACCGGACGGCGTGGCGATCTCCTGGGGGGCGGGCAGCGGCGCGCGCGGCGGACTCGCCTCCCAGCGACGCCGGTACGGGGAGAAGACGGTGTAGACCTTCCCCTCGCCGCCTAGGATCTCCTCCGGCTCGTGGATCAGCAGCCCGCGCTTCGCCGCGAACCCGACGCCGACCTTTTCCAGCGCCGCCGCGACGCGCCGATCGCGCCCGCGCGCGTACGGGCCGTAATCGCGCGTCACGTAGACGGCGACCGCGCCGCACTCGCGAGCGAATTCCGGCAAGACCTCCTCGGGGATGCCGGTGCGGATCGCCAGGTGGCCGCCGCGCTCGTGCAACGCCTCACCGAGGGAGCGCACCGCCTCGTGCATGAACCAGACGCGGTTGGCGGCGGGCCAGCGCCCGCCGAGCAACGTCTCATCGAAGATGAAGAGGGGGATCACGCGTCGCCCCGCCGCGAGCGCCGCCGTCAGTGCCGGATGATCGTGGAGGCGCAGATCGCGCCGGAACCAGACGATGACCGCCTCGGCGGCCTGTCCCTGTGGTCGTCCCTCGTCGTGTCGCGCCTCGCGCTCGTCCATCGTCCCACATCCATCGCCCGCCACGTCACGCACGACGCGGCAAAGCCCACCCCCCTGGCGCAACGCCCGACAATAGTATAGGGCAGAAAGGGGCAGGAAAAGTGGGAATGTTGCCGAGGAAGGAGACCGTCAGGGGGGTGCGTGACGCGCGAAAAGACCCAGATCGGTGCGCTGGCAGCGGAGTTGCGGCTCGCCTGGCCGATGAGTCGTGCGGGGAGGCATGTGCATCCGCTCCGCCAGGGGTGCCCGCCCTCCTACAACACGCCGTAGAGGTAGCAGTCCGGCTATCTCCAGCCGGGATAGGGTGCTTAGGGGCACTTGAGCCGCCGACTACCGCGCCACCGCACAGCACAAGCCAAGCCATTTGCACGATGCGCTAAAGCATTGTAAGCGGTCACGGAGCCACGCAAAAACGAGACGCCGGAAGGTGGCGTAGCGTCACCCCGCGCCATCGGCACCCGGAGCGGCGGCGACTATTGCCCGCCGAAATCAGTCGTCCAATACCAGCCATAGTACCCGCCCTGCGCCCGCCCGATGCCGATGGTCTTGAATTCGGCGCGCACCATGTTCTCGTTGTGGCCCGGCGAATCGCGCCACTGCACGAATGTCGCCGCAGCGGTCGCGCTCCCGGCGGCGATATTCTCGCCCTTCCAGGTATTGAGACAGTAGCCGAAGACGCACATCCGCACGAACGGATCGCGTCCGAGCGAATCGAGGTGCGAGAAATCGCCCGGCCCCTTCACACGCAACGCCAGGTCGGCGCTCATCCACTTGGCCGCGACGGTGAGCGTCGGGGCAGTGGTGAGCTGTCCCACGCCCTGCCGATCGCGATAGAGGTTGATCAGCGTCAGAAAGGCGCTCTCCTCGCTATCGAGGCCCGGCTGCGCCTGCCAGTTGAGCGCCTGCCAGAAGGCGCGCGCGAACCAGGCGCGCGTGCTCGGCTGGTTCCAGTCGAACGCCGTGCCGAGCGGGCGATCGGGGAGGGACCCGGCATAGGCGACGAAGGTGGTGATATCCGCGCGATGCCCGGACGATGCGGGCACGGTCGGGTAGACCAGCGGATCATCCAACTGCTGCTGCCAGCGCCCTTTGCCAACCATCGCGCGGGTGATGAAAGAGATTGTCTGCGCCTGCAAGACCGGGCCGGTCGGATCGAACGTGCCATCGGCGTAGCCCCGCGCCACCCCGCGCGCCGCCAGCGCCCCGACCGAGTTCCAAAGGTTGTCGTCGACGCCATTGCGGTCGGGGAAGGAGTTGCCGCGAACCTCGTTGTCCCAGACCATCCCGCGGGCGATCAGCGCGGCCATCTGCGCACGGAGCACCGTATCGCCGCCGCCGAAACAGCCATTCTCGTAGCCGCGCACGATCCCGATTACCGCCAGCGACAATACCGCCGCGTAGGCCGGATCGCTGCTCGGGAGATCGCAGAAGATCGGCAGCGAGTCGGTCTGCGCGGTGGCACGCACCGGGAAACCTGGTAGCAACAAGACGAACGCGAGCAGCACCCGCGCGACGAGCCATTTCATCCTGTGTACTCCCTTTCATCCCGGCGGAGGCGGCGATCTCGGGGGCGCTCATTGCTAGAAATCGTCCCCAGGCAATTCGCGGACGCGCTGGCGTCGGAGGCGGCGATCCCGAGGGGCAACTGTTGCTAGTGATACCATCGCGGCAAAGGCGGAAGAATGGCCCATTAGTACGGGGCACACGACCGTCAACGATCGGAGCCACAACTGGCCGGCAAGGGTTCATCTCCTTGCGATACCTCGACTCGTCCCAACGCCGGGACGTTGCAGCGCACGTTCCTCTCCAACGCTGGAAGGGCGGTCTACCGCCATAGCGGCGGCCAGGATAACATGCTCTTAAACAGCGAAGTACGGGCGACGGGCGTCGGTCGTTATCGATACAATGTATCTCGATATATCCGGCGAAGTTAGCCGAGGGAGAAGGTATACGATGGACCGACTGACGGGGAAAGTCGCGCTGATCACCGGGGGGACGGTCGGGATCGGGTTGGCGACGGCGCACGCTTTTGTGCGTGAGGGCGCGCGGGTGCTGATCGTCGGGCGCGACGCAGCAGCAGGTGCGGCGACGGTCGCGACGATCGCGGCGGCATGGGGCGCGGACACGATCCGCTACCACCAGGCCGATGTCGCGCGTGATGAGGATTGTGCGGCGGCGGTCGCGGCGGCGGTCGCCGCGTTCGGGGGGCTGACGATCGTCGTCGCCAACGCCGCCGTCGGCACGCGCACGATCGGCGGCACGGTCGAGAGCATCACCCCGGACGAGTGGGAGCTGGCCTATCGCACGAATCTCGGCGGCACCGTCGCGATCTGCCGCGCGGCCCTGCCGCATCTCCGGTTGGCGGGCGGCGGCGCGATCGTCCTGACCTCCTCGATCTCCGCCCTGATCGGCACGACGGGCCGCCCGACACACGCCTACGCCGCGACGAAGGGGGCGATCCTGGCGCTCACCCGTGCGATGGCCGTCTCCTACGGCCCCGAGCGGATCCGCGTCAACGCGCTCATCCCCGGCCTGATCCGCACCCGCCTCACGATCGACCTCCTCGACGATCCCGAACGGGCGGCGCGCGCGGTCGCTGGGATCCCGCTCGGTTTCGCGGGCGAGCCGGAGGACATCGCCGCCGCCGCGCTCTTCCTCGCATCCGACGAGGCACGCTTCGTCACCGGGGCGACGCTGGTCGTCGATGGCGGGGCCACCGTGGTCTGAGCCGCGCCACGATGCAAGACGGCGCTCGCCGCTTCATCGGCGAGC
>JAABUM010005246.1_pt1 | contig 13762 bp, 16 predicted proteins | sample 5559161 | NCBI WGS metagenome assembly JAABUM01 (sample SAMN10711868, study PRJNA513369) | rock metagenome | isolation source: Antarctica rocks | place: Antarctica: Victoria Land, Siegfried Peak nord
CTGCCAGGAGGTGATCATCATCGCGGAGCTCATCGAGACCGAAACCACCGCCACGAATCGAACGCTTGCCCACCACCAGCAGACCCAACCATAATGAAGAAGCCTCCACGATTCGAGGGGAAGCTCATACCGCGGTATCGGCGGGGTGCGGGCTGGCGGCGATGTGCAGCGCGGATGTCAGCGGGAAGGTGGCGCCGATCCCGGCGCCGACCAGGGCCAGGCCGATGCCCGCGACGGCGGCGTTGGTGGCGGCCAGCAGGATCGGCAGGCCCGGCCAGACCCACGCCGATCGAGGCGGTGAGTAGGCGCGTGGTGGTGGTGTAATGGCCCAGGCGGCTGGCGACCAGACGGCCGAGGAGGTTGGCGGCATACAGTCCAGCGACCATGATCACCGCGAGGTTTCGGGACAGCCCGACGCTGTCGTTGAGGTAGCTGGCCAGCCAGAAGCTCAACGAAAACTCCAGGGCGACGACCGCGAAGACCACGACCAGCGTCGGCTTCAGCCAGCCCGAGCCAGCGGCGGTGCCGGCGCGGACCGCCGGCGCGGAGGGTGTGGGTCGCCACGCGGGGATGCGCACGGCGGCCGAGATCGCGACCGTCACGATGACCAGCACGGCGCCGATCACGAACGCGAAACGCCAGCTCAGCGCGGTGGCAGCCAGCCCACCAACCAGAACAGGGGCGGTGATCCCGCCCAGGCTGACCGCGACCTCTCCTTCGGTCATGGCCACCGTCCGGTGCCCCGTGTGCGCGTCGGAGAGCGCGGCCCACAGCCTGATCATCGCCGAGCTACCCAGCAGGCTCACCACCAGTGCCGCCACCACGGTGACCGCCACCCGGTCGCCGTAGCCCACCCCGAGCCCGGCAACGGCCGCGGCGACCAACCCGAACCGGATGATCACCGCCCGGCTCGGACGAGCCGAGACCCGGGCGGCCAACAGCCCTGCCAGCCCTCCGCCAAGGGCGAAAGCCACCTGGTGGGCAGCCCCGACCACGTAGGAAATGTGCTCGCTCGCCCGCAGGTAGGGCAGCGCGGGACCGAGGATCGCGTTGAGAAAACCGAACCCGCCCAGTGCCCCGAAAGCCGCCCACGTGAAGCCGCCGCGACGAGACCCAGCCCGCCCACGCCCCCCTAATTCGGCGGCCGCGTCGTCCACCACGCGTCCCACACAACCACGACTCCACGCCTCAACCCAGGAACGCCTTCCCGGATAGGACGCTTCGGTCCCAAGGCCGTGTCAGTCGTCGATCGTCACCCGGGACGGTGCAACCGACTTCGAACAATCTGCGTTTGCCGAGGTCAGCCCTCGCACCGAGTGTCCCGTAGGACCTGCCCGCAGTGATTCCCGATGATGGAGGGGCGTATCCGACACAGTGTCGGAGTATTGAGCGGCAAAACTGATTATGTTTGACATTATTGGTGGGTATTGATCCGGTTCACCCAAGCAGCGCGCAAGCACCGCGTCCGGCACGGCTACCTCGCCGCAGATTGCGTTCCGGGTCGCCGCAACCCTGCGTGAGCGCGCCGCTGCCGTCGCCGCCCGAGAGGGCAAGACCATTTCCCAGCTCGCCCGTGAGGCCCTGGAGGAACGGATCGCGCACCCGCGGTGTGAGACACGGGCGGCCAGGGCGAGGGGTGGCCACCGACCACGAGGGGGAGGGTGGCCGGTGGCCGCTGCGACACCAGCCCCAAACCGCGGCGATCTCTTCATCGGCGGCTGAACTACACCGCCCGGCGAAGAGGGTGTAGGCAAGAGTGAGCTGGTCAGTATGTTTGGACGCGGTCGCGGCCGGAGGACTTTGCCTGGTAGAGGGCGGTGTCGGCGCGGGTCAGCAGCTGGTGCAGGTCGACCGGTCCGTGTTCGGGCTGGTGGTGAGCGAGGCCGATGGACATGGTGATCTGCAGGCCGTCCACGACGTGCAGGGCGCTGATGGCAGCCCGGAGGCGGTCGGCGACCTGCTGCGCGGCGCCGAGGTCGAGGCGGTCGAGAATGATGACGAACTCCTCGCCGCCGTAACGGCCGAGCCCGTCGTGGCCGCGTAGCTCGCGGCGAAGGCAGTCCGCCACGGCGACGAGGACCTGGTCGCCAACAAGGTGGCCATGGGTGTCGTTGACCGTCTTGAACTCGTCGAGGTCACAGAACAACACGGTCACCGGTTGGGCGTCGCGGCGGCTGCGGGAGAGGATCCCGGTGGCGTGGTCGTTCCATGCCGCGGCGTTGAGAAGACCGGTCTTGTCGTCGGTGCGGGCGCTGCGGCGCAGGGTGTTGACCAGGGAGCTTCGGCGCAGGCAAACCACCAGAATAAGCACGAGGGGACTGAGGACGGGAGTGTGCACGAGCAGTTCAGCGGTGAGTAGGCCCAGTACGAGGGCGGCGAGTTCGTAGCCGAGGGTGTCCTTGTCGGGCACCAGGGCGCGTACCGAAGGTGGTCGGGTGGTGAGCCAGATGCCGGTCGCTGCCAGACCGCAGTTGACCAGGCTGGTCATGAGCAAGGCCGCCAGGACGGCGACGGGGGCGAGGACGCCGCCGCGTAGAGGATCGTGCCCGCCCGCGGCAGCGAGAACGGCAGCTGCTGCCAGCACCGACAGGATGACCGTGGCAGCGACGAACACAGTGCGGTAGGGGAGACCAGACTTGTCGCGGACACGTTGCACCAGAACGTGTGTGTAGATGAGGGCGACCAGGAACGCCGCGGCGCCTGCAGGCACGCTGAGCACGGCGGCGAAGGTCCACACCGACAGCTGGTTGGAATAGACCTTGTCGCTGCCCAACACGTAGCGCTTGAGCCGGTCGATGCGGGCACCTTCGGCATAGCCGATGGCGAGAAAGGCGAGCACCCCCACGCGGATGAGGTCGGTGTGCGACACCGACTGGGTCAGCAGCAACATGATCGTCAGCGCAGCCGCTGCGGCGTCGACCAGAAGTAGAAAGCTGCGCGCCGGAGCCGGCACAGACCACAGCGCCCACCGCCGGACGGACAGCGCACGCCGCGGAGTATCGCCAACAGAGCCGTGATCAACGATCATTGAACGGTGCACGTCCCTCCTTGACTGGATGCCGCCGCAAACGGCACCGGGGTCGCAGAGGATCGAAATCGTGTGTGCCGCGTATACGGGTGTTCGGAGGCTACCGCAGATTGGTTCGCCCGTAGCGGTTAATGATCGCCCTCCGGCGCATCCCGCTCTGGGGGCCCGGGCAATCGGAAGGGAGGTGAGTTCGGTGATGAAGAACTTCGACTGGAGCTGATCCGTCTCCTGCGGTGGCCCACCGCAGCATGGACACCTACGCAGTAACGACCTCGGAAGGGAGGTGAGTTCGGTGATGAAGAACTTCGACTGGAGCTGATCCGTCTCCTGCGGTGGCCCACCGCAGCATGGACACCTACGCAGTAACGACCTCGGAAGGGAGGTGAGTTCGGTGATGAAGAACTTCGACTGGAGCTGATCCCCATCCTGTCGCCCGGGCCCTGGACATCGCCATCGTCGATGCCCACACCGGGTTCACCGCCGTGTTTGCCTCGGTGGGAGGTCACCGCGTGCCTGTCGTCTGCCAACGACGACGATGATCTACTGCGTATGGGCAGTAGGTGGGCCTTCACATGTCCAGCTGCGCGACCGTGGCCGCGCGGTCGTTGACTGACAAGGAGCGTCTAACCAGAGGGGTTGGGTGCTGCTTCCTGGTGCGCTCGGCGGGTGAGGGCCAGTGCGGAGCCGAGGGCGGTGGCGGCGGCGCCGGCGGTGACGATGGCGTCGGTGGGTGTGCTGATTTGGGTGATGGCGCCGCCGGCGAGGAGGCCGATGCCCTGGGCGGCGAGCAGCCCGGCGGAGGCGATGCCGAGGCCTTGGCCGCGGATGCTGGGGGAGATGGTGTGGACGAACTCGGCGACGACCTGGACTTGGTAGGCGGTGCAGGCGCCGCTGAGGGCCCAGAGCAGGCAGGTGATGGCCAGATTGGGTGTGGTGGCGCAGAAGAGTAGCGGTATGCCGGCGACGGCGGCTAACGGGCCGAGCAGCCTCGCGCGGGTCGGCGCGGAGATCAGCCGGGTGTAGCAGACGGTGCCCACCAGGACCCCCGTGGGTCCGGCGGCCAGGAGGAGTCCGACGGTGCGGGCCCCGCCGCCGAGGTGTTGTGCGTAGGGGGCGGCCAGTCCCTCGGGGATGACCAGCAGACCGAGCAGCCAGGACAGGCTGAGCAACAGACGTAGGCGAGGGTCGGCCAGTACGGTGGCGGCGCCATGCAGCCAGCGCTGCGGTGGTCCTGGCGCTGCGTCATCGGGGTGTGCGGCGGGCGGACGGGTCCGCACACCGAGGCGGATGAGGGCCGCGGAGATGAGGAACGTGGCGGCATCGAGAGCCAGTGCCCCGCGGGCACCGATGGCGGCGATGGCGATACCGCCGATCGCGAAGCCCGCGATCTGTGCGGCCTGCCCGGTGGCGGTCCGCAGGCCGAGGCCCGTTGGGTAGTCCTCGACGATGAGGATGTCCACGACAAGCGCGGATTCCGCCGCTTTCCACGGGGTACCGACCAACACGGCGGCAACGAGCAGGATGGACAGGAGGGGCACAGACAGAGCGGGCAGGGTCATCGCCGCGAGCAGGGCCGCGCGTATCAGATCCCCGCCGACGAGCAAGCCGCGGCGGGGGAGACGGTCAGCGAGCGGACCCAGCAGGACACTGCCCGCCAGGGCCGGTAGGAATGTCAGGGCGTACACCACCGCGGTGACCAGCCCTGAGCCGGTGCGGTCATAGACCAACACCGACAGCGCCACCCTGGCCAGCTGATCACCCAGCAGGGATTGGGCGTCCGCCAGCCACAACAGCCGGAACTCACGTATCCGCAGCAGCGCAGTGAATCCGGCAGCTGGTGCTGTCTCCCCGGTTCCGGACATGACGGTCATCGTCGCACCCATCAGTGGGGGCGACCCCGCGGCACCGCGACGGAGAAGGCGCCGATGAGACAGAGCTGGTCGATTTGGGGATGGTGAGACCTGGACCTGGGTCCACGATGCTGTGGAAGCACTTCAGCGTTCGCCCGAGTGGCTGGCCGCTCCCAGCGGTGGGGCGTGCGTCACCCAGTACTGCCTGCCCCTAACGCCAACACGGAATTACGTTTACACCGAAGCGTGGGTTGAGAAGATCATCGACACCGTGGGCACCTTCGGCGGGTCCGCCTGCCCAGCAGCCGAGGCAAGCTGGACGGCCTTCTCGACCCCAAGCCCCGCTTGCTTCTCGTCGGACCGTTCTTCCTGCCTCTCAGCGGCCATCAGGCGGGCGGGCAGGTGTCGTCGACTTCGGTGGCGAGGAAGGCGATGGCGGCACGGTGGAGTCCGGCGGGAAGTCCGGTGTCGAGGGTGGCCCGCAGGACGGTGCCGGTGTCGCCGTAGCCGAGGCGGTTGCCTGCGGTGAACTGACGGTCGGGTGGTCGGTTCAGCACGGCGTAGTAGGCGTAGACGATCACGGACCACGCGTCGAGTGCGGGGCGATGCCCCAGCCGTGTCGCGAGCTCGTGGCGCGCCCAGGCCGCGGTGTCCTGCGAGGGTGCGCTGGGTTGAATCTGGGTGATGGGGGTGGCGGCACTGAGGTGTGGCAGGGGATGGACCCGCAGGATGACCAGGGGCAGGGCCAGCACCCAGGCCAGCAGGCTGTGCGCCAGGACGCGCGCCCGTCGCAGCTGGTAGCGCAGCCTGGCATGGGCACCGGCGGTGTAGGGGTAGATCAACACGACCCCGGGGGGGCCGATGAGAATGTGCGGGACCCGGTGGGCGGCGACCAGTCGGTCGTGCAGCAGTACCCATCCGGCGGACTCCAGTGCTTCCAACCCGGCGGCGACTCGGGTTTCCTGCCGGGCTTGACGATGCAGATCGCGAGCAGCGGGTTCGTACCCGAGGCGACCGGTCACCTGTGGGTGCAGAGTGAGGATGAAGCCTACCGCCGCGGCGATACCGGCAGCGGCCAGAATCTGGAGCGGGTTCGCTGAGGTGAGGAGGGCCCAGAGGACCGCGGCAAGGACTCCGGCGGCGACACCGCACCCGAGCGCCCGCAGGACGGTAGGGCGCAGTGGGCGGGACCGGGCGCGTGCTGTCTCTCCGGCGATGCGGGCCCGCAGCGACGCCCCAGGCCCCGGAGGTGCGGTACTGGTGCGGGTGCCGGTGGCTTCCCATTCCAGATTCGCCCGCGACACCAGCCGCAGCGGTGGCTGCTGCTTGGCTTGCTGTTCCTCGTTGCTCATCGCCTTGGTCTCCCCACCACCGTCGTTCGTTGGTGATGACGCTAGCTGTCTGCACCGACACCCCGCAGCCGCTCAACCAGGTGGTGAGCAGGTGTGGGCACGGGCTTGTTGGCGTTGGATGCGTGCCGTGGTTATGGCAATGGTGGTGTGCCGAACTGGGCTGGATGCACGCCCCGACCCGAGCCGCCCCCAATCGCAGGCCCGGGGCCGCCCAGCTCGCGATGCCGGAGATAGCAACTCCAGGCCTGGACCGAGGACCCCATCCGCGCCGCAGCGACGGCCGCGCTGACTTCGCGGCCGCGCGCCGTGTACTGCAGGCACGCGAAGAATCACAGGTTAATGTGGCCCGCGCAGCGTAAATCGCCTACTATCGCCCATATGTTCGACACCGAGGGTCATGGCTCCCCGCGCGTCGAGACGGGACTGCTTCGGGAAGAAGCACCGCCATGCTGCCCGCGAGGCCATCCCTGGGGACCCAACCGAGTGCTGGTTGGGTGGCTCCCCTGCCTGTGTCAGGGCGACCGCGGCCACCGGACCTACGCGTGCCGGGCCTGTGATGCCGTGATCTACCGTCCCGAGCACCGTGAACCTGCTTAGCGCTGAGGCGGCACGGACCAGGTCAATGCCGGATCACTGGTGGCATCAGTCGGCATTAGGGGATGCGGATGCCGCGGTGTCACGAACTTCTGGACCTCCAGCCACGGACCTGTTGGCGTTCCGCAGCGGTTGCAGCACGATTGGACCGCTCGGGGAGCGCTGATGGGCGGCCCGTCTGCCGGGCCACCGGCAATGGTGACCGTGATCGATCCCAAGTCCCAGTCCTCGAACTGGTGCCCGCACCAGCTGCACACGAGTGCGTGGCGGAGGTAGTGCAGCGCACCGCCCCACACCAGGAAAGTCGCACCGAGCGTGGACAGCGCGCCACAGAGGCACGCAAGTGTTACCGCCACATGGGGAAACTCATGGCCGCGCTCCTCGTTCTCCCGCGGCCAGCCGCGGTGTCGTGCCCGGTGATAGGTGTTACCGGTGGTGTTCGGACACTAGTCGCGGGTGCTGACACTGTTCGACATGCTACTGCTGGTCATCGGCGGGGGCTGTCGTGCTCGGGCTTCCTTCGGGGAGTACCTGGTTGCGATACCCCCCTTGTACACACTGACGGGAATGGCGGTAATACTGGTATTGAAGCTGATCAGAATCTTTGCGGAGTAAGCCCGCGCTGGTTGAAGCGGCCCCTGCTGGCCTATCGGGTGGTGTGGGCGGTGGGTAGGGGGCGTTGCGCGTCGGCGGCGATGTCGGGGTCGACGTCGTGGTGCAACAGCTCGGCCTGGCGCACGAGGAGGCGGGCGGCGCGGATGCGGGTCTCGTCGGCTTCGTCCTCGTCGCGGAAGGTGAATCGGGGTCCGGTGGTCGCGGTGGTCATCGCTGGTCTCCTTCGGGCTGCTCGGCTCTAGTGTGCGCCTGGTGCCGTGGTCGTGGCGAGGGGCTGGGGAGTTCGGCGTAGACGTGGCGGGTGTAGCGCTCGGCGAACGCGATCAGGTCGGGGTCACGGAGCTGGCGGGCGGTGGTGGTCAGCTGGTCGAGCATGCTGACGGTCAGCGGGCCGCCGAGGTCACTGCCGCTGTGGTCGACAACCCAGACGAAACGCGTCCACCAGGCATCACGGCGAGCGGCCCGGGAGCGGACCAACAGCGTCACTGCCACCCCGGCCGCGGTGATCACCGCAGCGATGACGGCGCACAGTCCACCGAAACCGGCAGTGTGGGTGAACGGGTCCGCCACCAGGGCTGCCTGCGGGGTCATGCCGCACCGTCCCGGCGCAGCGAGTGCGTGATGTGCTCGTCCAGAACGCGTTCCGCGTAGGTGATGTGCTCGGCGATGAGCTGGAGGTAGGCGTCTTCGGCAGCGTCGATCAACTCCAGCAGATTCGCCACGTCCTCACTGTGGGGTGCGCGGTGGGGCAGCGGTACACAGCCGCGCATGACGGTCTCCACATCGGCCAACACCGCCCACGCCTCGGGTTCGATACCAGCGGCAACCCGGCGGTCGTAGTGGTAACGGGTCAGTTCGGCGGTGGCGTCCCATTCGGCACTGAGGTCATCAACGCCACCGAGCAGGGTGCCCAGGCGCCGGTGCAGCAGTCGGGTATCAAAGCCGGTGACGTGCAGCCGGTGCTCGGCGAGTTCCTCGGCGTCGAAACCGTGGGCGTTGAGTGCTGCGAGAGCCGTGGTGGCGGCGGCGCAGTCGGACAGACGCACCCACACGGTGCCATCCAGCGGGTCAGCGGCCACGTCCAGGACGATGCCGGTGGTGTCCCCGCAAATCCGCCCGACACGCTCGGCGTCCACGGTGGGGGCGCTCATTCCTGCACCTCGATCCCGATGTGTCCGATGGCGCTGTGATAGCGCCGTGCCGCCTCATTGGCGGCGTGCAAGTGCTGGCTCAGCTCGTGCAGGTGATCGGCGGCCTCGGCGCACCGTGCGGCGGGGTCGTGGGTGCCGCTGTCATCGCGCAGGATGCGCGTGTTGGGGTACTCCCCTACCTCGGTGGCGCACCGGGTCATGACCCCGGCCAGGGTGCGGGTCAGCTCGTCCATCACCCCGCCCAAGGTGTAGAGGTCCTCGACGCCCAACGGCGGTCCTGCTCCCCCGCTCCCGCGCACGGTGCGGCGGATGCTGTCGCCTGCCTCGGTGAGGACGGTGATCAGCTCGTCCGGTGTGTCTTCCTCCACGATGGCTCCCCTCTCGCTTGCTAGTTTGGACCGACGTACTTGTGGTAGGCGGCTACCCAGTCGGTGGCGATGTCGTGCTGGGCTGTCGCCAACGGGAGCTGGCCCGCGCACACCATGGCCGCCAACCGAGCTTCGAGCACGTCTTTGACGTGGGCACCGTCGGTCCCGTCCCACGGTTGGGGCCAGAGATTGGCAACAGATGTGTTGCCGCCCAAAGCAATTGGTACGCGATGGTCGAGTTCCACGGACTGCAGCGGGGTGGTTACCGCGTAGGCCCGGAACCGCTCCTTCTTGATCGGTTTCGTCACCTGTACCGGGGGGCGGGTCTGCTTGGCCCAGCCTGCGGAGCAGATGGTGGATTGCAGGGTGTCCGCCCGCACGCGTGGGTCCGCCTCGCCGGGGGTGCACACCGCATCGGGCAGAGCGCCGCGGGAGTGGCAGCTCCCAGCCCCGGCGGTGGGCGGGGCCTGCGCGCCGGCGGCCGCAGCCGGTTTCGGTGGCGCTGGGGTCGTTGCCGCGGAGGTCGTCGCCGCGCACCCTGCAATCCCGAGGAGGACGCCCAGCACTGCACCCAGTACCCCGATCGTGCGGGTGCGGGTCATGGCGTCGAGGCGAGGGCGGTGAGGCTGACGGTGAACGCGGTGCCCGCGGGGGTGTCTGCCGGTGGGTGCGCTGACGGTCGGGGTGTGACCTGGTGGCTCAGGGATGTGAGGACGGCTCCCAGCCGGTCGGCCTTGGCCTCGAGGGTGCCCAGGGCATCATCGAGGGCGGCACCGAGTTCGTCGTCACAGCTCACGGCGCGAAGAGTGAAAGTGGCCATTGCGCGTGCCCCCTAGGCGGGCAGTGTGTGCCGCGCGATGATGCTCGCGAGCAGGCCGATGTCGCCGAGGCGCGGCAGGACCGGTCCGTCGACCACGATGCTGGCGGGCTCGGCGGCGTCCAGGGCCGCGTAGGTGGCCGCGAGGATCGTGTGCCCTCCCGTGGCCGACCATGAGGTCCAGGGCAGGCTGGCATCGTTGTCGGTGACCAGGACGACAGGTGCGTCGATGGGGTGCGGGCCTGCGCCTGCGGGCCGGACGCCGAGCGCTTGGCAGCCGCCCCCGGTCTCCTCGGTCCAGCAGGCCAAGCCCCGCTCGTGCAGCGCGGCCCGTCGGGCGGTGTCCGGGTCGATGGTGAAGGTGGTGTCCATGCTCCTCCGCAGTGCCGTCGGGTGCCCGTGTCCGGGGCTTGGGCGTCGTGACTTCTTTTGTTGTATATACCACCACTGTACACGTTGGTGGTAATTAGGGGCAATGGGGAAACTGCGTGCTGTGCTAGGCCGCTGGACCCCCTGTCGGTACCCGAAGCATCCTCCGGGTTGCACCCTGGGGCGCATACCCGTGGACACCGTAGAAGACGCTGAGCCGGTCCTCACGCGCGAGGAGAGTCGCGGTTGTTCCTGTTCGGTCGAGAACGGTGTTCACCGCGCTCATCAGAGCACCGCCCGCGCCGCGGCCGCGCCGGTAGGCGGCCACTGCCCTCACCTCCACTGCGTCCTCACGGTTGGTCGCCGCCGGCGGCTTCTCCTTCCGGCGCCCGCGAGCCCACCATCCTGCGAGGGGGTCGCTGGCCAAGTCGAGCAGGGCGAGAGACGTTGCGGCGATGAGCAGCACAATGACGGGGACGATCGGGAGAACGAGCTCGAGCGCTACGAGGTAGCCCGCCCCCACCACCCCAACGAGTACAGCGGCCAGCACACCACCGCACATGCTGGTGCGCGAGTGCGGTGGTCGCAGCACCGCGCACGCGGTCTGCGTTCTCCCGCTCACGTCCACCACGTCGTGGCGGACGGTGTTGGCGCACTCCAGGGCCGCGCCGATGAACCACAGCAAGCCCGTGAAGGGCAACCGGAGCGCCGCCCACCTGCCCATGCGACGGGCGAGAGGCCCGTTGCTCATCGTCCAGACAAACGCGACCCGGACGACGTCGCGCCACCCCGCAGCGAGTCCCGCGGCGTGCACAGCGCTGCGTAGGTCGCCAGCGGTGTCGGTGGAGGCAGTGAAGGCAGTGGAGGCGAAGTATCGGTGGAGGACCTGCTCGAACACGACCTCGGTGGGGCCAACCCGCGCAAACAGCGTCATGCAGGAGTGCAGCTTCTGCGCGTCGACGTCACCGAAGATCTGCTCCGCGGTGCGGTCCGCCGTCGTGGCGAGAAGGCCTGCACATTGCTGCAGCCGGGGGCCGAGCACGGGATGCTGCAGGTACGCGGTGGCCTCCTGCGGTGAGGTGATCGCGAACCTCCGCGACGTCGGGCTCTGACCCGGGTGCGCGAGCTGGGGGAACACAAACCACATCCAGTGGCTCGCCTTGCGACCGCGGCGAAGCTCAGCGACAGCGCGCTCGTAGATGCCGTTGGCGTCCTGGGCGATGACGAACCGCTCCAGATTGTGTGGGTCGGACACGACTACCTCCCTTGGTGGGGGCGGGATCGCCGCCCGGCTGGCATGCTGGTGTGCGGTCACCGGGTGCCCCTCCCCCCTGGTCCCTCGGTGGCCGTGACAACGCAGGTGCGATGCCCGGCTACCCCCCTGCCGGTCTCTGCACCGGCCGCGTCCGCAGCCCTCATTCCGCTTCGGTGGTGTGGGGGCTGCGTTGTATGCGGGGCTCAGGTGATCGGACGGCCCACGGGCAGACTCTCCGCGGAGCTGGGCCGCGGCGGGAACTCCTGCACGCCCGCACGCTGGGCGGCGGCGTGCACGTGGGCGAGGATGGCCTCCTCGATCCACGCCGAGTAGGTGAGCGCACGGTCGCGCCCATCGACCCACCACGCGTTCTTGGCGGCGTTGATGACGTCCGGGGTGGTGTTGACCGTCATCTTGGACACGGACTTGGGTGGGCGTGCCGCAGCGGTCGCCTCGGTGACCCGCGCCGCGGGGTGGGTTTGGCTCAGCGCTGACTTACGCGGTGTCTTCTTACGTGCTTCGGCCATCGGGGGTGGACTCCTAGGTGAGGGTGGCGAGGATCGTGTCGAGATAGCTCGTGTAGACGCGGTGCAACTCGGCGGCGGCCACGGTGCCCCATTCGTCCAGCCCGGTGCTGGATTCCAGGGCTTCCCCGATCCAGGTGGCGCGCTGCACGGGGGGATGCAGCACGGGGGCGGGCATGTTCGCGGCCAGTTCCTCCAGCCAGCCGCGCATGCGGTTGGTCTGCTGGACGCTGTTGGCCACCACTCCCCCGATGACCAGCTCGGGGTTGGTGTCCTCTTGGACGTGCCCGATGGTGGTGAGCAGCCGGGCGATGCCGTTGATGGCGAACAGCTCAGGGGTGGTGACCACGACGGCGGCGTGCGCGGCGGTCAGTCCGTTGATGGCCAACAGGTCCAGCGAGGGGGGGCAGTCGATGAGCACCAGGTCGTAGTCGGTGGCGACGGTCTTCAGTGCCCGGCGCAGCCGCAGTGCCCCACCGGTGGTCATCACGATCAGCTCCGAGCCGACGGCGGCGAGGCGGTCCCCACCCGAGGGCAGCACATCCAGGCCCTTCCAGACCCCGTCGGTGATCACCACTGCCACGGCGATGTTGGTGCGCGGGGACAGCACGTCGGCGAGGCTGACCACATCCTCGGCCGCGAGCACGCTCGTCAGGTTGCCTTGGGGGTCCAGGTCGACCACGAGGGTGCGCCGGCCCTGGGTGATCGCGGCCCGGGCAAGGTTGGCGGTGGTGGTGGTTCCCGGCTCCGCCTTTCTGGTTGCACAGTGCGAGGACCTGCATCACGCACCCCCTGTCGCGGCCTGCGCACCAGGGCGGGCACGCTTGCGAGGGGCTTGCCGGCGCGCTATGCGCGCCGCGGTGCGCCCGGTGACCTCACTCATGCTGTGTACCTCCATTGGTGTGTAACCCAACATACCTGTGATCGGTGGCATTACTAGTATCGGTCGGCGAAGTTTTCCAGGGCGACGTCGTAACCACCCCAGGGTGAGCGCCCGGCCGCCCGCCCGGGTCGCCCCGGGCGGGCGGCGGGTGATGATCGGATACCCCTGCGGGCGGGGCCCATACAGCTCCTCCACGCTCTCCCACCACCGTTGCTTCTGTTTGGCGCTGGGATCGTGACGCAACGGGTCCACGGCCGGGGAGTCATCCCACCCCGGATGGGCGTGGTCCAGGGCATCCCACACCGCGGCAGCCTGGTCGAGCCGGTCGGGTCCTTCCCACGCGCAGTGCAGGCACACCCCCTTCTCAATGAGGTCTCCGACGCACTCGCATGCCCGGTGATGATCGCAGCGCAGGTCGCACGTCATCACGCTGACCTGGCAGCCGGGCGTGGCCCCGGCCGCCTCACACAGACCGGGGTGCCAGGCGTGGCTGACCCGGTAGGAGTCGAGCCTGCCGGAGCAGGCGCACCAGTCGATGAACGCGGCCGTGCGGGCCACCAGGCCCCGGGCCGGGCTGCCGTAGATGCTCGGCGGGGCCGGGGTGTCGTCCTCGATGCTCGACAGCAGGGAGAACAGATCAAGCTGAGTCATCACTACTCCTGTGATGGCGTTGCCGGGTTCGGTGGTATTGGTGGGTTAGCCGTAGCGGATGTCGTCGAACACCGCGACCTGGACGGCGCAATCGGCGAGGTCGGCGTCGATGTCGGTCACCTCTGCTGGGGCTTCGCAGGCTCCGGCGTCGTTGTGTCGGTTGGCCCAGGCCAGGGAACGGCGGCGGTCCTCGCTGAGGCCGGTGACGGGGCCGCGGGTGAGGCGGTTGAGACCGGTCGTGAGCGTGGCGAGGGTGATGGTGTGCTCTCGGTCGGTCTCAGTGTCCACGACGGTGACGGAGGTCC
>JAABUM010005248.1_pt1 | contig 13759 bp, 13 predicted proteins | sample 5559161 | NCBI WGS metagenome assembly JAABUM01 (sample SAMN10711868, study PRJNA513369) | rock metagenome | isolation source: Antarctica rocks | place: Antarctica: Victoria Land, Siegfried Peak nord
TGTTACCCGAGAGCAGGAGGAGCGTGTTCGTGGCCATGCGCGTGACCTCGCCCGGCGTCAGCAGCGGCCGGCTCGTCTCGCTGTAGCCCTGGTTGCCGTGATCGACGAGCACCGCGCCGCGCTTGCGGCTCGCCCCGGCGTTGGCCGCGAGCACCGTCGCCGTCCCGGTCTGCTCGCTGAACCACTTGGCGTCCTCGGCGGTGGTCTTGGCCAGCGCGATCTTGACGTTGCAGGCTTCCAGGATGATGCCCTTGCCGTCCACGCCATGGTCGTTATAGATGTCGAGTTGCGAGAGCGACTGCACCGCCAGGATGAAGCCCATGCCGGCGCTGCGCACCGTCGTCATCCACGTCGGGAAGTTGTAAATCTTGCCGAGGTTGCCGAACTCGTCCAGGTAGCCCAGGATCGAGCGCGGCAGCACCCCGCCCGGCGAGCGGTCGGCGATCTCGATCACGGCATTGAACATCTGCGTGAAGAAGCACGCCGTCAGCGGCTTCAACTCCTGGCCCATGCGCCGGTCGAGCACCAGGTAGAGCGCGATCGGCTCCGCGTCGAGCGACGCCATCGCCGCGAAGTCGATGTCGTTGCGGCCCGTGGTGGCTTGCACGCGCGCGTCGGCCATGAGCTGGAAACGCAGCGGCAACTCCACGAAGATCGAGCCTTGCAGCTTTTCGTTGCGCTCCAGGTCGGCCGCGAAGCCCTCCATCGCCTCCTTCACGTCCGCGTGGGGGCTGTCGGTCAGCGCGCCCATAATCGTCGCGCTGCCCAGCATCAGGAACTTACGGACGTGCGTGAGCGTGGCGCCCCCCTCCCCGCCGTCCTTGCCCTCCATCGTGGCGTTGAGGTGCAGCACGACGGCGGTGATCAGATACTTGGCCGCGCTGTCCCAGAAGGGCTCGCTGCTGCTCTGGCCGGTGTTGGCGATCCAGGTCTGCGCGAACACCTGCGCGTCGAGCGCGCTTTTGATGTGCGCGAGCGGGTTGTAGCCCACGCTCGTCGCCGGCGACACAAGGTTGAGCACCTGGCAGCGGTGGCGCCGGCTCATCGCCGCGTAGGTCCGCTCGGTCAACTCGCCTTTGAGGTCGGTGATGACCAAGCTGCGCACGCCGCGCAGCATCCGCCGCCGCAGCCGGCGCTCGGCCCGGTTGAGCGCCCCTGCCGCGATCCGCCGGTCGAGGCGCACGCGCCCACCGTCGCCCTGGCCGTCGCCCTGGCCGTCGACGCGCCCGGCCGTCGTCTTCGTGAGCGCCATCCGCCATCGCTGCAGACGCTCGATCAGCCTCCTGCCCCGGCCTGGCCCGCGCTCGGCGAGCAGGTTGGTGATGAACAGGCCCACCGACTTGCCGGCGCGCGGCGGGCCGACGACGAGGGTGCTCTGATATTGCTCCAACCCGCGCAGGGCGAGCACGCGCCGGCCCAGCCGCCCCAGGATGATCTGCGCGTCGCGGCGCGTCGGCGTCAGCTCGCGCAGGTCGCGCCCCGTCGCCAGCAGCGCCCCGCCCAACGCTTTAGACGGCTTGAGCCTGGCCATGCCCGTGGTCACGTACCAGAGCGGCCGCGAGAGCAGCAGCGCCAACAGCAGCACCGCGCCGCCCAGCTCGCCCATGACACCCAGGCGCAGCAGCGCCATATCTTTCCGCGCGCTGTGTATCCGCGCGTACTGGCGCTCCGGGTCGCGCGTCCACGTGCCCCAACTCACCAGGCGCGGCGTCGCCGGCGTCGTCGTCCCCGCCTTGGGCAGGCTGTAGAAGCCGCCCCCGCCGCGGTTGTGCGCCGTGAGGTAGGCCCCGGCGTAAATCCCGGCGTTCTCGGGCGGCCATGCCACCGCGACGTAGACCTGGTGATAGCGCGCCGTCGCCTCCCGCACGCCCCGCCCGTACCAGCCGCCCGGCCCCAACGCCACGGCGGCCGCGGCCGTCAGCGCCAACAGCACGGCAAGTAGTATCGTCCGCATCGTCGTCTCCTCCCCTTACTCGTGCCCGACGCCGGCGCCAGTACCGGCCGTCTCCACCGCGCTCTCGGCCGCGTGGGCTTGTTGACGCCTCCACGTGGCGTAGCGGGTGTTCATCTCCTTGATCCGGTCCCGGGCGCGATCGAGCGCCCCCATGTCGCGGATAAAGGCGTCGTCGTTCATCAACTCGATCACGACCTCAGCGCGCCGCCGGCGGCGGCCCAGCCGATAGCTCGCCATGAGGGCGAGCGGCAGCAGGGGCAGCGCCCCCCACGCCAGCGTCATGATCCAGAGCGTCCTCATCGTCTCCATGGGCCGTCTCTCCTCTCCTCTCCTCCCTCTGCGCCTGTGCCCTCGCGGGGCCAGTCCGCGCGGAATAAACATTAACGGTCGCCGCGCCCGTCGCGCTCGTCCTCCGCGCGTCCGGTCTCCGGGCGGCGGCGCCGGCGTTGCCACGCGTCCGCGCTCCCGGCCGGCTCGTCGTCGCGCCCCAGCTCGGCGGCGAAGGCCTCGACGAGCCGGCCTCCCCAACTCACGGCCCGGTCGCCGCCCCGGTCCTGCTCCTGTGCCTGGGCCTCGGTCGCGCGGCGCGCGGCGGCGCGCTCCTGGGCCTCGGCCAACGCCCCCGACGCCGCCGGCGTCACCCGCCCCGCCGCGTCGCCCGCGCCCTGCACCATGACCAGCGCTATGGCCGCATCCTCCCTTTCCCCGCGCGCCCCGCGCGCGCCTGTGTGGTCCCCCCGCTCCCCCCGCGCGCCGTGATCGACGAAGCCGGCGAGCGCCCCGGCGTGCGCCAGGTCGCGCCCCTGACCAGGGCCGTAGCGTTGCTGTAGATCGTGCGCGGCCTGCGCCGCCACCTGGGGGTCCAGCGCGTCGGTCGAGAGTCGGAGCCACGCCTGATAGCGCCCGTCTGTCGTCCCGCCGGTCCCGGTCAGGACGGCCGGCGTGTGGCCCTCGTCGCGCAATTGGCGCAGCCCCGCCGCGTCGAGGTCGTCGAGCACGATTAGGCCGCTCGCCAGCCCCGACGCGGGACGCACCGTGATCTCGTGGCCCTGACTATTGAGCACGACCAGGCGGCTGATCTGTAGCATCGCCTCGTCGGCGGTTAGCACCGCCCGGCGCACCCGCCCCGTGGCGCCGTCATGGACAGCGATCTCGTAGCGGTCGCAGCCCAGCGCCGCCAGATGCGCCCGCGCCTCCTCGGCCGCTAGATCGGCTGATGGAGCCCATGGAGCGTCAGCGCCGCGACCAGGGCCACCGCCAGCAGGCTCACCAGCGCGACCAGGACGACGGCCCGCAGCGCCGCCGTCCGCACCTGGCGCACCGTCCGCGCGATCTCGCGCCCCTGCATCGTGATCGTTTCCCGCGTCTCCTCGTCCGCTGTCCGGCGCGCCGCGGCCAGGTCCGCCGCCAGGTGGTCCAGCTCGCCCCGGATCGCCGGCAACCTCTCGGCGATCTGGTACCACTCCGTCGCCATGGTGTTGTGCGCCCGCTGCACCTCCCGCAGATAGTCCTCCTGGCGCCGCGCCACGCTCGCCGCCCCCTGCACCTCCGCTTTCACCGCCCGCAACTCGACCTGCACCCCCTGGTGCAGCCGCTCCACCGCGCGGATCACCGGCGTCGGCTCCACGACCCTGAGCACCGGCGGCTCCGGTTCCCGTGGCTCCGCTGGCTCCGGCGGCTCCGCTACCGCCAGTGTGTCCATCGCGGTCTCCCGCGCGGCCTGGGTCGCCGCCTCCACCACCTCGTCGAGCATCGCCGGCGCTTGCGTGGGCGGCGGCTCCTCTGTCGCCAGTGTCTCGTGTCCCCACGCCTCGGGGGGCGGCGTCGCCGGCGGGATCGCGGCGGTCGCCTGGGTCAGCAACGCGTCCATCTTGCCCATGTGCTCTCTCCTCCAAGCGGCGCTCTAGCCGCATCCAGCCATAGTCCTTACCGATCTGCGAGCCCTTCACGATGGGCTGCATCGCGCCCTGGTAGTCGGCCAGCTCGAAGCTCGCCCCGCTCACCCGGCCGGTGGATGCGATGTTCCAGTGAGCCTCCACACCCAGCGTGCGCAGCGTCCGGTCGAAGCCCGCGCGCGTCCCGTCGCTCCTCTCAATGGCCTCGTCGATGCGCGCGGCGAGCAGCAGCTTGGGCGGGATCTCGCCCGTGCGCTCGGCCACCCCGATCTCGTCCCGGCTCACGCGGGGCCGGCCGCCATGATCGGCCGCGTGGTCTCCCCGGTCCTGCGCGCGCATGCGCTCCGGGTTGATGGCGTGCGACAAGCCGTACGCCCGCTCCAACTGATGCACCACGCGATTGCTGCGCGGCCGGTCGTTGGCGTCGCTGACGGTGCGACCGTCGAAACCGATCCGCGACGCCACGATGTGGACGTGGTTCTCGGCGTGCGTGACGACGACATAGGGCGCGTTCCCAAAACCCATGCGCTCCAGGTAATCCCGGGCGAAGGAGGCCCACGCGGCATCGCTCAGGTGCTCGCCGGGGGGCAGGCTCAGGGGGCAATGGTGGACCGCCCGCGTCAGGGCGGGGTTGAGCCGGCGCGCCTTGCCGAACTCACGCGCCAACTCGCGGGCGGTGGTCCCTTTGATATTGCTGCCCACGATGCGCGCCTCTTCGTGCTTCAACTCCGCGCTCTCCTTGAGCACGTAGTCGAGCACGCCCCGGAAGCCCCGCCCGGTGATAATCTTCTGGATCACGCCCTCTCGCCCCTCGCCCTCTGCCCCCATCCCTAGCTCTCGTCGTCCGCGTCGTCGAACGGCCCGATCAACACGGAGCGCAGACGGTCCAACTCGTCGCGCACCGCGTCGAGGGCCTGGGCCACGCGCGGCGTCCCTCGCTCGTCGAAGCGGCCACCGCCGTTGAGGTGGGCCGCGATCTGGTTCACGTTGGCCGTCGTGCGCGCCAGCTCGCCCCACGCCCCCCGGTTGATCTCCGGCACGACGCCGACGATGCGCCGACCCAGGCCCATGGCGCGCACGTACACCCCGATGTCGAGGCCAGCCGCCGCCGCCCGCTCCTCCAACAGCGCGCGCTCGGCGGGCGTCACCTTGACCGCGATCATGTGCCCACGCCGCGCCTCCGCGCCCAGCGCGGGACGGCCAGGCCCGCGCTTCATCCGCCGCCCTATGTGCGCGCTCTCATTCATGTCCATGACCTCCTAACCCCTCTTTCCCGCCGCCCCGCGGCGGTCCCTGTGTGGCGTCCCGTGGCCGCCCGATGAGGCGCATGATGGGGACAGACGCGCCGCCGGGCAACCCGCCAAGCGCAGCGCCGGCGGGGTTTTCGGGTAACCGAAAACATACCTTGCTCCCCGCCCCACTGCCGCGCGCGCCGCTATCGCAGCCGGGTGTCTCGCCCCCACGCAGGCAGCACGTGCGCGCCAGAGAACACGCCAGAGAAAAGGCGGCGGGATCACGCGTCATCGTCGTTCCCCTCCCCCTTGGCGTCGGCCAGCAGGCGGTCGTAGTCGGCGCCAGGCACCAGATCCCGGAGCGCGGGCAGCGCCGCAGGGGGCAGCGCGAAGTAGTGCCGTCCGTTGTCGGCCTCGACCGCGACGACGCGCCCGCCGTCCGCCGGCCCCCCCGCGATGCCGCCCTGGTAGGGCAGTGTCACGATCTCCATGCCCCACTCGCGCAGGATCGCCAGCCACTGCCGCAGCGGGACGCCGCGCACCACCTCCACGGCCAACTCGTCCTCCCACGCGCGCGGCACGATCCAGTACACCTCGGGCTCTGTCCCGTCGTACGTCGGCTCCATCGGGGGTCCCTCCTCATCCAACACAGGGATAGGTCTCTCGACAACCATCATCGGGTCGGCTCCTCTCTATCCAGAAACTGTCTGATCACATCAATTGTGCCGGGCAGGTTCTCCCGGCGCAGGTCCTCGTCGGTCACGACCAGCACCTCCCATCCCTGCGCCTCGATGCGCTCCTTGCGCTCCCGGTCGTGCGCGGCAATCGTGCCCTCGGGGTCGAACAAGGGGCCGAAGTGGACGCCCCCGTGGACCTCGATGATCTGCCCGCGCTCCGGCCAGGCGACGTCGGCCCACACCCGCAGGGGCGCGACGCGGTACTCGGTTTTGTACGGGTCAACGCCGATGTCGGCGAGCACGCTGTGCAGGCGCTCCTCCTCCCGCGAGGGATGATCGCGGCGCCAGTCCGCCACGCGATCTAGCACAAAGTCGGGGCCGTAGCGCGCCAGCGTGACGTCGTAGCCTTTCCGGCCGGCCTCGGATAGGCTTTGGTGCGTGCGGAAGGATTGGACATACCGCTGATAGGCGGGGTCCGTGAAGCGCGCCGGCCCGAGCGCCTTGAACCGCGCGCGCTCCTCGGCGGTGATCCACACGGGGCGCTGCCGGGTGGCGCGCGCGGGCAGTGTGCGCTCGGGCGGTCGCTCGGGCGGCGTGCGGTCGTCCCCCCACCCGCCCTCGCGCCCGCCCCCGCGGCTCACGGGACGCCCCGCGCGCCCACGCAGGGGACAACCGTGTGGTCGGCCACGTCACACCCCCCTCACCCTATCCACGGCCGGCGGCGGGGTGTAGGCGAGCGCGTTGACGCGCACCGCCGCCTCGACGAACGCGGAGGCGCGCAGGCGGTCGTGCGTCAGCAGCGTGGCGCACACACCCTCCGCCGCCGCGCGCACGGTCGGGTCTGCGCTCTGCGCGAAGACGGCGATCAGGCGCTCCGCCGGCGCGCTGCGGAAGAAGTCCCGCAGCGTGGCCACGCCGAGTTCCTCGCCCGCGGGCGCGCCGCACATGATCGTCTGGAGGTGGAGCAGTGCCAGCTCGATGACCAGCGTGGCGATGTTGTCGTAGAACGGGTCGGAGCTGGGCCGGCTCGCCCGCAGGATCAGCTGGGCGATCGCGCGGGCGTCGGCATCGTCCCCGACGCCCGCCAGGATCGCGTCCCAGGCCGCCTCCGTGGCCGCCATCGTCGTGCCCACCGCAGCGATCATCTCGGTCGGTGTGGCGGCGAGGGCCGGCCGACCGGTACGGTCGGTGGCGGGCGCGGTGCCGCCGGGCAGCTCGCGCCCGAACAGGGGTCGTAAGGTCTTCATCGTCGGTGGTCTCCTCTACTCATACGCATACGCATACGCATCTACTCATCGTGCTGTGCCTCGGCCAAGAGAGGCCGCTGGTTAGCGGCCGTGGCCGTGGCTGCCGCGTGCCCGTTGTGGACGGTCTTGCCCCCTCTCCCGTTCGCGCTCCGGTCCCTCCTGTCCCGGTGACGCGTGCGCGGCCGCCAACACCTTCTCCGCCGTTCGCGCGATGTAGGCCTCCCGCTCGGGCGGCGTGCGCCCCTGGCCCTGCCCCGCTGCCCCGCCCTGGTCGAGCGCGCCCACCAGCTCGTCGAGGGTGAGCTGCGGGTATGTATCCACGAGCTGGTGCGCCGCGCCCCACTCGGCCTGCCGCTCGTCGAGCCGGCCGTCACTGCCCGCGAGGAGCGCCCGGCGCAGCGTCCCGAACTGCGCGGCGTCGGGCGGTGCCGCCGGCGGCGCCGCCGGCGCGGGGGGGTGCGGATGGATCGGGAGAGCCAGACCCGTTTCGACGGGCAGCCCCGCCGCGCGCAGCGCGCCGCCCAGCTCGGCGCGCAACGCCGCCTGGTCGGGGCCGCGCGGCGGGTCGCCGAAGCCGGCGCGCACGGCCGCCGCGCTCGTCGCGTCCTCCACCCCGTTCGCGCGCAACACCGCCGCGAAGGTGTCGGGCTGCTGATAGGGGAACCGCGCGTGGAACTCCTGGGCAGCCGCGCGCGCGGCCGCGGACGCGGCTTGGTCCCGCGTCGCCGCGTCCGGGGCGTCGGACACGGCGTGGGCCACGCGCTGCTCCGCGTGCAGGTCGGCGTAGACCGCGACCATGTATTGCGCGGGCGTCGGGTGCGTGAAGCGATCGGGCGCCGGCGCCGGCGCCCGCGCGGCCGGGTCTCGGTCGCCCAAGACCTGATCGAGGCGGGCCGCCGCCGCCCGCGCGGCCTCGTTGCGATGGTCGGGCGGCACCCAGCGGCCGCGCTGGTCGTCCACGAGCGCGGGGTCGAGCTGGGCGTGTTCCAACACCCAATCGGCCAGGTCGAGCGCGGCGGGGGCCACGCGGCTCTCCCGGTCGGCGCTCACCAGGGGGATGCGCCGGTCCGGGTCCGCGCGCGTGGTAAAGCCGGCGAGCGCCGCGGCCTGCTCCGCGCCGGCGGTGCGTGTGTCGAGGTCATAGCGCGCGGCGAGCAGCTGCGCCATGCTGTCGTGCAACCCGCGTTGGATGCCCACGCTATCCACGCGCACCCAGGCGTCGAACCGCGCGGGGGCGGGCTCGGTCAGCAGCACCGGCGGGAAGCCGTCCTGCGTCAGGTCCGCGACCTGCGCCGCGGGCACGTCGCGCAGCAGCACCAGCCCGCTGCGCGCGGCCGGCCGGAGCGCGATATCCGTCCCGGCCCTATTGACCGCGCGCAGGTCGCGCACGCGGTCGAGAATATCGGCGGGGCTGACGTGGGCGTAGGACACCTGATCGTCGCGCGTGCGCAGGGTCAGCTCGTAGCGGCGCTCGCCCAGCGCCGCGAGCTGGGTCTTCAGCAGCTCCTTGAGGTCGGCCACGTCGCGGCGATCCTGCCGCTTGTCCTGGTCGAAGATCCACATGGCCTCACCTCACCACCGGCGTCGCGGCGTCGAGGAGGTCGTCGAGGACCACGTGCGCCGGGGGCGGGAGCAGGAAATAGGAGCGCCCGCGCGCGCCGTCGAGGGCTAGGACGCGGCCGCGATCGTGGTCCTGGCCGGGCGCGTCGATGGCCGGCGAGATGCTGACCACGCGCGCCCCCTCGGCGCGCAGCGCGCGCAGCCAGGCGCGCACCGTGAGCGGCGCGTGCGCCGGGACCACGGCCCGGTCGGCGTCCCAGCGCGCGGGGTCGAGCCAGAGCACCGTCGCAACGGTCCACTCGATGACCGCCCCGCCTGTCTCTGGCGCCTGTGTCGTTTCTGGCGCCTGTATCGTTTCTGGCGCCTGTATCGTGTGTGGTGTGCACATGGTTAGGACTCCTCTCGCCCGCAGGCGCTATGCGCGGTGTGACTGGCTGGGGGGTGACTGGTCGGGGGCACAAGGAGGGCACCCGGCGCGGGGTCGTCCCACAGGCGCGGGACACGGCGGGCCACGGTGACGAGGTGGGCCAGGCGCTCCGTCTCCGCCCGCGCGATGCGCTCGCCCAGGTCGGTCAAGCGGAATAGGCGGCGCAGCTTGGGCGTGTCGTCGAGCGCGCCCCGCGTCTCGTCGATCAAGCCGGCCGCGAGCAGCACGTCGAGGGAGCGGTACAGCGATCCGCTGCCCACGCGCATGCGCCCCTCGGTGGACGCGATGATCGCGCGCCGGAGGCCATAGCCGTGCCGCTCGCCGGTGGCCAGCACAAGCAAGATGTGGTAGATCGGGTGCGTCAGCGGGAGCGGGAGCGGGAGCGGGAGCGGCACGGCGAGGGCCTGCGCCCGCGCGTGCGTACCCTGGATCAGCTGGCTCATCGCACACCCCTCTCACCCATGCCTGGGGCGGCGAGGCGGTCGATGAGAGGCGCGGCCAGGGTCAGGTGGTCTTTCTCACGCCCCTGGGAGGCCCCTGTGTGGAGCAGCGACGCGGCCACACAGGGCGCCGCGCCGCAGCGGGGAAAACCGGGGAAGGTGGTGGCTATGCGGAAACGCGCGTTTACGGGAAGTGCAGGGCGTGCGAGGGAAGGGGCACGTCGCGCCTGGTCGGAGGACGCGCGCCCGTTGAGATAGGGGCCTAGTGAGCGCGCGTCACTCCCTGACGTATGTTGATGTGGGCTTAGCGGCGGCGGGGGCGCTTGAAGGTGTACAGTATGTCTTTGACAACCGTGTTGCCCGGCATGGCGTTGACCATCTCCCAGCCTTGCGCCCCCAACTCGTTGAGCGGGTCCATAGTCCTGGGGTCGTGCATCTTCTTGGCTTCTATGACGAGCGATTTGTATTCCCAGGTGACGAGATCGCTGTCGGGGGCGGCCGCCGCCCCCGTACGATTGGACAGTTGATCCGGCATAACAGACCTCACGCTTAACCATCCTTCCGATGTACTCCCATTACTATACACCCGACTCGGAGCGCGATATGCTGCCACAGCGGCGCGCTCTGGCGAAGCCGCTTAATGGAGAGGAAGGCGCGGAGTTGGCGCAGATCGCCGCGGAGTCCTTTGCCCTGCCCACTGAGCAGGACAAGGAGGCTAGCGAACGCGAGCACGAGCACGACATGGATGGGTCCGGCCAACAGGTGATGCCGCGCCATCAGCACACCGACGAGCCAGAGGACGACGCCTGCGGCCAGGAACACGCCCACAAGCTTGGTGCGCGGGACGAGGGCCGCCGCGTCGTCTTGCCAGCGCCGCCCGCCTCGAAAGAGAAATGTTAGATGCTTCATCGCGACATGCTCTTCGCGACACCCGCTGCAACCTTTGCTGCATTGCCGGTGACGGCCGCTGCGGCGACGCCGGTCACAGCGCCCGCCGGCGCGTGCGCCCCGGCCGCGTGCGCGACGGCCCCGCCCGGATTGAGCGACGCGATGATCTTGGGCACGCGGTAGAGCACGATCAGCCCGGCCAGCCCCAGGAGCGGCTGTAAGAAGCCGTCCATCTTCAAGCCCAGCTCCATCACCACGATCATTTTGAGCACGATGGCGTAGCCCACGCCCCACAGGCTCGTGTTGATGAACGCGCCGGCCCAGCCCCGCGTGAAGCCGCTCGCCTCGGGCAACACCCAGCAGGCAACCATCAGCGGCGAGATACCGTAGAGCGTCGCCAGCAGGAACAGCCCGACAAGCTTGGTCAGCGCCGTCAGCAGCAGGATCACGAGACCGACGACGGTGAAGATAATCCCGAAGATCACCATGAGTAAGCTCGCCCACACCGCGCCGGCCGCGGACCCGAAGATCGTGCCCGCCGTCTTGGTGTCGATACTGATGCGCGCGAGCGCGCCGGCGTCGGTCCCGCCCGTGTAGGAGAGCACGGTGCTCGTCAGGTCGCCCAGGCCGACGAACCACAGGTGCAGCACGTCGGGCAGGATCGTGACGGCCACGAGGCCCAGTACGGCCCGCCAGAGCACATCGACCGCCTCGACCACGTTGGCGCGGCCCACATGCGCCAGGCCGAACTTGCACAGCCCGATCAGCGAGAGCACGCCGTAGAGCCCGTAGGCGAGGTCTTGCATGTTGTCGAAGAACGTCCCCAGCTCGTGCCAGCTCCCCCGGTCAGAGAAGTCCGGTGTCCCGGTCAGCACCGCGATGAAGGGGGCGGCGATCGCGGCCGTCACTTTGTCCAGCCCCCACTTCACGCCGCCGCCGATGGCTTGCACGCCGCCGACGAACAGACTCGTGATCGCGCCCAGCGTGTCGATGCAGATAGGGGAGCCGAAGGGGACGGGGATATGAAAGGCGAGCGGTCCGGCGCACCCGCCGCCGGCCACACCGCCCGTCGTGGGGTCGATGCCGGGGATGCCCCCGCCGATCACGACGGGGCCGGTCACGTTGTAGGGCGCGCCGGCCGTCGTGTGATGGGCGCCCACGGCCCGGACCTCGTGCGGCCCCACCGGGGCGTCGGGGATCGTCACGTCGAAGCGCGTGTAGCCGGACGCGTCCACGTCGTGCTGGCCCAGCACATGCGGCGTGTCGTCCCAGTAGAGCGTCACCTGGGTCGCCGGCGGGAAGTCGTCCACGATGGCGACGATGTGCGTCGTGCTGATCCCCTGCGACGAGGACAGCGCGATGGCCGGGTGGTGCGCCGGTGTCGCCGACGGGACCGGCGTGTAGGTCGGGCGCTCCGTCGCCGTGGCGTAGGGCGTGTTGGTCGGGTAGGGCGTCTGCGTGGGGATCGGCGTGTGGGTCGGTGGCGGGGCGCTCGCCGCATGGGCGGGGCGGACGGCCAGCGGGCCGGCCAGCGCCGCCAGGACGACGACGAGCGCCGCGCTGCTCCTTAGCGTGCGGCCCATAGCTGTGCTCCTTCCTGCTCCTGCTCCGGCGTTCTCCGGGACGCCGGTATCGTCATCTGCTCGGGCGTCTTGCCGGCGGCGAGCGCGTCCACCGCCGCCCACACCTCCTCCTGCGTGGGGTTAGCATGGTCGCGCGCGACGGCCGCGATCATGCGGTCGCGCTTGAGGCGCTCGCCCTTGTACGAGGCGGTCATCCAGTAGTGGTGCCGCGTGGTGGGGAAGCGCACCGCCCCGTGCGCCGCCTGCCCCGCCTTGGTCTCGCGGATCAGGAACAGGTCGCTGAACGCCCCCCGCTCGCTCTTGAGATTCTTCAGTTTGGCGACCTCGTGCCCCGTCAGGTCGAGCGTGCCGGCGAGCCAATCGAGCGCCTGCTGCGCCCCGCCCTTCTTGCCGCGGTCCTTCTGCCGGAACAGGACCTGGATGCTGGCCTGGTTGAACAGCGCCGCCGCGGCCGGGTCCTCGGTCAGGTCACTCACCTGCTGCGTGATGAAGGCGAGCACCAGACCCCAGTGCCGGCCCTTGCGCGCCAGGGTCTCGATCCACTCGCCCGCGCCCTGGTACTTCACGACGTGCCAGCCCTCGTCGATGATGAGCAGTTCGCTCATGCGCTCGGCGTCGTCCTCGGCGTCCACGGCGCGGCCCTGCGCCTCGACCTCGCGCAGCGCGCGGCGCTTGACGGTCTCGGCGACGGCGAACATGGCGAAGGCGTGCGCCGGCGTCCGGGGCCGCAGATCGCGCAGGTCGAATTGCAGGAAGGGCGCGTCCAGGTCCAGCGCGGGGCTCGTCGGCCGGTCCACCAGGCCGCCGTAGCGGTTGGTATAGGTGTAGGGCCGGAGGTGGTAGGCCATGTCGGAGAGCGCGACGCGCTGGTGTTCCTTCCAGCGCGCGGTGTCCTCGGCCTGTGAGGTGAGCCAGTCCACCAACGCGCGCTCCAGGGGGCTCGACCCGTCCGCGTGGGCCGCGTAGACCGCGCGCACACCCTCGTCGATGGCCGCGCTCGGGAAGCCCTCGTAGCCGCCGGGGATCGCGGCCAGCAGCACCTCGTGCGCGTCGCACACGAAGGCGATCTTCTCCTCCAGCAGGTCCTCGTCGTCCGGGTCGAGCCCGGCGCGATCCCAGATGTTGAGGGCGACGGGCGAGCGCGGCCCCAGGCGGGCGCGCACCCCGCCGACGACGCGCCGCGTCGTGTCGTAGTGGTCGGTGCTGTCGATTACCGTGACGCGGCCCCCCGTTTGGAGCATGTGCGTCGCCAGGAATTGGGCGAGGACCGTCTTGCCCGAGCCCGAGCCGCCGGTGATGCACATGAGCGCGTTGCGCAGCGAGGGGTCGGCCCAGTCGAGCAGCACGGTCTCGCGCCCCTCGGGCGTGTAGCCCACCAGCATCCCCCGCGCGGTGCCGGGGGAGCGCAGATGGTAGGGCATGCCGTTGCCAATGGTCTCGGCGTACATGCGGTAGGCGCTGCGCGCCTTGTCCCAGCCGATCGGGCGCGTCGAAAGGTACAACGGCTCCTGGTGCCCCTGCGCCAGGGCCACCGACGACGATACCGCGAGGATGGAGGCCACAGTCTCGGCGCGCTCGTCGAGCGTGGCCACGTCACCGGCGGGGGCCGTCACCGTGACGTAGACCCCGACGTGGGCGAGCGTGTGCCGCCGCTCACGCAGCAGGCGCGCCTCCTCGCGCGCCTCGCGCCGCGCCTCCTCCACGTCGGTTGTGACGTGGTGGCTGACCGCGACCTGATCCCCCAGGTAGCGGTCGCGCCGGGCCGCGCCCTTGCGCTCGCGCTCCTGGTCGAGCCCGCGCAGCGTCACCGCCAGCGTGTAGGGCACCTCGGCCCCGACGAGCGCCTGCGTCCAGCC
>JAABUM010005253.1_pt1 | contig 13755 bp, 7 predicted proteins | sample 5559161 | NCBI WGS metagenome assembly JAABUM01 (sample SAMN10711868, study PRJNA513369) | rock metagenome | isolation source: Antarctica rocks | place: Antarctica: Victoria Land, Siegfried Peak nord
GGGCGGGCGAGGAGGGGCCGGGCGAGGGGCCGGGGACCGATGAGGGGATGGGGCCACCGCCCGGCGGGCGATAGTTGGTGACGGCGGCGCGGTAGGCTTGCACGCTGGCGCGCGCGTCGGCGCTGAACTTCGCGCCGTCACGGTCGATACTCCGCAGGGCGATCGCGAGTTCGTCGTTCTCTGCCTGGGTCAGCACACCGCACGGGACGCCCGGCTGACTCTTCGGGAAGAAGTCGGTCGCACCGCGCGCGCTTGCAGCGGGGGCGGCGGCAGGGGTACCCACCGCGGTACCGGTGGCGGCCTTCTTCCCGGTGCCGGGGCAGACGGCGGCCTGCTCGATGCCGGGCGGCACGGTGAACGCGGTCGGATAGGCCGCGCCGTTCGGATCGACGAGGTTGCGGGCCAACTCCGGGCGCTGATGCACCTCAACCATGAAGTTGTGCCAGATCGGGGCCGCGCCGGACGCGCCGAGGACGTTATTCGTCTTGGCGTTGTTGCTGTTGCCGACCCACACGCCAACCGCCAGATCGGTGGTATAGCCCATCGTCCAGACGTCGCGATTGTCGTTCGTGGTGCCGGTCTTCGCACCCGCCGGACGGTTCAGCTCCGGGAGGATCAGCGGGTTATCGAGGCCGTATTCCGGCGCGCGCGCCTGGTTGTCGGTGGTGATCGAGGTGATCTGATAGGCGGTTTCGGCGGGGAGCACCTGCTCGGCCTTCGCCAGCGCCCCCTTGCGGTCGAGCTCCTCGATCGTCTGCCCCGTCGTGCCGTCCACGATCTTCAGGATCGGGGTCAGCGGGACGTATTTCCCGCCATTGGCGAACGTCGCGTAGGAGTTGGTGTGCTCCACGGGCAGCACCTCGCCACCGCCGAGCGCCAGGGTATAGCCATAGTAGCCCGCGCCGCGCCAGAGGCCGGTCTTGTGCCCCATCTTGCGGGCGAGATCGATCACGCTGTCGACCGTGGCGAACTGGATCGCCTTGACCGCCGGGATATTCAGCGACCGTGCCAGCGCGTCGCGTGCGGTCACCGCGCCGTGATAGAGGAAGTCGAAGTTCTCCGGGACGTAGAAGGAATTGGCGTCGGACAGCCGCGCCGGATCGGGATCACGCCCCTGCGCGCGCAATGCCTCCAGTTCGCCATACGCCTGACTGGTCACCGGATAGACCGATCTCACGTCCATGATCCGTGTCGCGGGCGACCAGCCCTTCTCGAAGGCGGTGGCGTAGGCGATCGGTTTGATCGATGAGCCGGGCTGTCGCTCGCTCGTGGTGATGTTCACCTGTCCGTCGATCGAATCGTCGTAGAAATCGGCGGAGCCGACCATCGCCAGGATCTCGCCGGTCACGGGGAGCATCGCGACGAGCGCGCCATTGGTGGCGTTCTGCGCCCGCAACTTCTGCACCTGCGTGCGGACGATCCGCTCGGCCGCGACCTCGGTGTCGTAATCGAGGGTGGTATAGACCTGGAGATCGCCGTGATAGAGGCGGTCCGCGCCGTACTTGCGCTCGATCCAGTCACGCACATAGTTCACGAAGTGCGGCGCGTCGTTATAGCGCCCCTCGCGCGTCAGCGGGATCAGCGGCTGCGCGAACGCGGCGTTTGCCTGCGCACGGTCGATATAGCCGTTGCGGATCATCTGCTCCAGCACGTACTGCTGGCGCTCCTTCGCCGCCGCGAAGTTGTAGCGCGGGTCGTAGTAGGAGGGGAGTTGCGGCAGCCCGGCCAGCATCGACGCCTCGGCGAGGCTCAACTCGTCGGCGCGTTTGTTGAAGTACGACTCGGCGGCCGCCTCGATCCCGTAGGAGCGATTGCCGTAATAGATCTCGTTGAGGTAGAGGCGGAGGGTGTCTTCCTTGCTGTAGGCGCGCGCGAAGCGGACCGAGAGGAGCGCCTCGCGGACCTTGCGCTGGATCGTCAGGTCGTTGCCGATCGAGTCAGGATAGAGGGCACGGACGAGCTGCTGCGTGATCGTCGAGCCGCCCGACGAGCCCTGGCCGTTGTAATTGATCACCAGCGCGCGGACGATCGCGGTCGGGTCGACGCCGGGATTGGTGAAGAAGGTCGGGTCTTCGGCGGCGATCGTCGCTTCCATCGCGAGCGGCGCGATCTGCTCGAGCTGGACGTTCGTGCGCCAGCCGAGATCGGGATCGCTGATCTCCTGAAGCAACCGTCCATTACGGTCGTAGATGCGGGTCGTCCCGAACGGCTTGGCCTCGAAGTTGTTGATGTCCGGCAGGTCGCGCGAGAAGTAGAGGTAGCCCCCCCAGGCGCTGCCCGCGAAGAGCGCCACCCCGACCAGCACCATCGCCAGCGTGCCGACCCCGAACGAGCCGAAGAGCCCCCCGACCCCGCCCAGCAGTACCAGACGGCGCGTGCCGCCCTTGTCGCGGCGGGCGTCGGCGTTGATCGCGCGGAGCACGCGCGGGGGCACGCCCCGACCGCCGCGCCCGCCGACATGGCGCAACGCGCGCCGTCGCCGGACCCGCTCGTTCGCGACGCGGCCAGAACTCACCATCGATTACCCACCACCATGCTCGCGCTTTTCACGCCGGTCGGACCGATTATGCTCACGCCTGCCACGTCGGACAAGCCACGTTGCTGCCCGGCAATGGTACCACGTTGACACGACCGGACGGCATGACTATCGTTCCTCTCATCCTGCCGAACGTCGCGACAACAACAGTTGTTTGCACCAGGGCCGTTCATTCCGACGTGTCGCCCTTACAGCGATCCTTTAGGCCCCGTGGATGCGTCCATCGACAGGCCGCTGCACCGTCATCGAGGGACAACGCTCATGCTCGCCCGCGCGCACAACCGATCCGGCACGAGATTCGGTGCGCTCCTCCACAGCGCGGGTGCGCTGCTCATCGCCATGTTGACGCTGCTGCCGGTCGCAAACATGGCGCGGATCATTGCCACGACTGGGGCCAACGTGCCGTCGAGCGATGATTATGTCTTAATGATGCAGTTCCTCGCCCCGACGCTCGATGGCACGTTGCGCTGGCCGGATTTCTTCCGCGCCACCTTCTATAACACCCACGCGATGTACCTGCCGAACCTCCTCTACCTCGCGAACGCGCGGCTGACCTCCTTCAACCTCTACGCCCTCCTCTACCTCGGGCTGGCGCTCGCGGCGGTGCGGATTCCGCTCCTCTGGTTCGCGCTGACCCGCCGTGCCGATCCTCGCTGGCCACGCGCGCTCCTCTGGCCGCTCCTGGCGGCGCTGACCTGTTCGGAGGCGCAGATCAGCATCTTCGAGCACGGCCTGACCACGCTCGGGCAGAACCTCACGACGGGCCTGCTCGTCGTCGGCGCGTGGTGCCTCGCCCGCTGGCCGGGGCGCTGGCGCGCGCTCTGGCCGACGCTCGGCGCGGGGATCGCGGCGAGCCTCACCTTCGGCAGCGGCCTCGCCCTCTGGCCCGCCTTCCTGCTCGGCCTGTGGCTCCTCGGCTTCCGCCGGGTCTGGCACTACGTCGCCTGGGCGGCGGGCGCGGCGCTCGCGGCCCTCCCCTATCTCTACTTCCTGGTCCTGCACTACGCGCCCGGCTCGGCCAACACGGCGATCAAGTCGCCGCTGCGTGTCCTCGTGACCCCGCCGACGATCCTCGGCCTGCCGCTCGCGCTCGGCTACTCGCGCCCGCTCGCCGGGATCATCGGCCTCGGCAGCATCGGACTGGCCCTGTTCGGGCTGGCGCTCCTCTGGCGCGTGCGGCGGAGCGACGCCCCGCGTCGCGCCGCGCCCGCCGTGATGCTGCTAACCTATGGCGGGGTCGTCGCCTTGCAAATCGGCGTCTTCCGGGGCGCGACCGCCGTCTGGTACACCTACGTCGGGATGGCGTTCTGGGCCGGACTGATCGGCCTCGCCTACGTCCTCTGGGTCGGGCGGGACACGATCGCGGCACCGACCGTGCGCCTCGGCGGGCGAGCGCCGGACGTCACGGCGGCGTGGTGCGGCGCGACGCTGGCACTCCTGCTGGTCCTCTACCCGACCGCCAACCTCAGCTACCGCGACAAGTCGATCTTCCTCCAGACGCGCGGCCCCGCCTCGGCCTCCTGCGTCCGCAACTACCGGGTCGCCCCCACCCGCTGCGAGGACACGCTCGTCACCTGGCCCCCCGGCGATCCGGCGTACCTGCCGGGCCTCGCCGCGCCGCTCGCCCGACACGGGCTGGTGGTCTTCGCGCCGCACCAGGAATGGTCCCTCCAGGGCGATACCTTCCTCGATGCACCCTTCGTCGGCGCTACGGGCGGACCGGAGGCGCTCGTCTGGGCGACGGATCGCACGGTCAGCCCGACCCCACCGACCGACTACCGCCACCTGAACCTCCTCCTGCGTGCCCCCGACACCCTCACCTGGACAGTCGCGCTGCCGCCCAACCTCCGCGCGGCCACCTTGCGTACGGCGTTCGCGCGCGGCGATGTGCCGGGCGTGGCGACGCGCGGCGCGGCCACCCTCGCGGTCGCGATCGTCGGGGCGGACGGGAACGCGCGCCCCCTCGCCAGCGGCACCGTCGCGCCGGGCGCGGGGTGGCAGGAGGTCGGCGCGGCGCTGACGCCATTCGCGGGGCAGACGCTCGCCCTGCGCTTCGCCATGCAAGGCGATGCCGACACCTGGGAGGCTTTTCGCTATCCCATCCTCGATCTCGACCTCGGCGACGCACCGGTGACGGAACCGGTGACGAGAGCGAACGGAGACACAATCCCGCCGCCCCTCGTCCCGACCCGCACGGCAGCCGACCTGCGCTTCGCGCTCGACGATCCGGCAGGGTGGCGCGCGAGCGGGCTACGACCGGCGACCGATGGGACACCGAACGGCTGGATCGTCGCGGGGGAGCCCGAGTTGGTCGCACTCGCACCGCTCGCGGTCTGCCTCGCCGATTACCGCTACTTCAGCGTCGAACTGGCGGCGGCGCGCGAGTTCTTCCCGCGCGCGTTCCAGATCCGCTATCGCCTCGCGGGGCAAATTGACTTCCCCGAGGGGCAGGCGATCACCATCCCCCTGCTCGCCGACGACGCGGCGCACAGTTACACCTATCCGTTGCGCCTCCTGGGACTCCCCGCCGGGGGGCGCTTGACCGGGCTACGCCTCGACCCGGCCTATGGCGCGGCGAGCGGCGGCACGAACGGCGTGCAGATCGGCGATTTCCGCCTGATTCACGCCGCGCAGGCGGGCGGTTGCGCGCCCGCCGCCCACTAGACAACGACAGACAACGACGCGGACTACGCTACAATCACGATCAGGAAGTCGAACAAGCCAATATTGTCGTCATGCGACCGGTTGCGGTCGCGCGGCGCTGCCCGCACGCGCCCGCCGTGATAAACCGCGACGAAGCGCCGTTAAGAGGGCATCGGAGACGGGGCATCGCGTGTGATTTTGGGCGTCATCACGCTTGCCTGAGCGTGACACGACGACGGAGGTGCTGCAATGCCGATCGAAGTGTTGGTATATCTGCTGCTCGATCTCGCGATCATCATCCTCGTAGCACGCGCCTTTGGCTGGGTCGCGCGGCACTTCGGACAACCGGCGGTGATCGGCGAGATCGCGGCGGGGATCCTGCTCGGCCCGACGATCCTGGGGCGGATCTCGCCCGGGTTACCGGCCCAGATCTTCCCGCCGACGGTGCCGCTGAAGCAATTCGCCGATGTCGGCCTCGTCTTCTTCATGTTCCTCGTCGGCCTCGAACTCGATACCAAGCTGATGCGCCGCGAGGGGCGGCGCGCGCTCCAAATCTCCCTGAGCGGCGTCATCCTGCCGCTCGCGCTCGGGATGCTGATCGCGCTGCCACTGGTCGGCATCAACAACGGGGGCGTCTTCTCCCCGCAGCAAGGCGCGACCTCACCGCCGCCCACGCTGAACTTCGCCCTCTTCTTCGGCGCGGCGATGTGCATCACCGCCTTCCCGGTCCTGGCGCGCATCCTGGTAGAGACGGGGCTCTACAAGGCTCGGGTCGGCACGGCGGCGCTGTGCGCGGCGGCGGTGGACGACGCGAGCGCCTGGATCCTCCTGGCGGCGGTGGTCGGGCTCACGCGCAGCGGCTCGGCGGCGGCGGCGATCCCGGCCTTCCTGCTGACCATCCTGTTCGTGGGACTGATGTTCACCGTCGGACGCTGGGCGCTCGAACGGCTGGCGCGTCAATTCGACAAGACGAACCGCCTCAGCGTCGACCAGGTGGCGATCATCATCGCCGGCCTCCTCCTCTCGGCCTTCTTCACCGAGCGGATCGGCATCCACGCGATCTTCGGGGCCTTCATCTTCGGGGTGATGATGCCAAAGCGCGCGGGGATGACCCATGCCCTGACCGACAAGATCGAGGACTTCACGCTGATCGTCCTGCTGCCGATCTTCTTCACCGTCACCGGCCTGCGGACCGATCTCTTCACCCTCAACAGTCTCGCGCTCGTCGGCTGGACGATCGCGATCGTGGCGGTCGCCACGGCGGGCAAGTTCATCGGCTGTGCCGTCGCCGCACGCCTCACCGGCTCCAGCTGGCGCGAGTCGACGATCCTCGGGGCGTTGATGAATACGCGCGGCCTGACCGAGCTGGTGATCCTCTCGATCGGGCGCGATCTCGGCGTCCTCTCCGACCGCACCTTCGCCATGATGGTAATCATGGCCCTCACCACGACGGTGATCGCCGCGCCGATCGTCAACCGGCTGATCAAGCGCGAGGATCTGGTCGGCGAACTCGTCGGCCCCACACCGGCCCACGAGGGACTCCCCGCCGGGGCGACCCCACGGCGTATCCTGGTGGCGCTCGGCAACCCGCAGAACGCCCCGCGCATCGTCGATGCGGCGCTGCGGATGCTCGGCACCGCTCGCCCGGCGGAGTTGCTGCTGATCCGCCTCATCCCCACCCCGCGCGCCCCGGAGTTCCGCACCGGCCTGCTGGAGGTGGAGAGCCAGGTCGAGGCGGCGGTCGAGTCGATGCGCCCGCTCGTGGCACAGGCGGCGGCGGCGGGGGTCGTCGCCCGCCCGATCTCCTTCCTCACCGACGATGTGGGGGCGGATCTGGCGCGCGTCGCCGCCGATCAGGGCTGCGCGGCGCTGATCCTCGGCTGGCACCGCGCCTCGCTGGCACACGAGGTCATCCAGGCGTTGGTCCGCCGCGTCTTCGCCCTCGCCCCGTGCGATGTGGCGGTCTTTGTGGACTGCACGGGGGGCGGGCTGGCGACGGGCGGCGAGGCGGCGGGGCCGGTGCTGGTGCCGCTGATCGGCGGCACGCACGACGAGGCGGCGCTGGCGCTGGCGACCGAACTGGCGCAGAGCCTCGACACGAGCCTCAAGATCGTCGGCTACGTCGGCCCGCAGCCGGAGCAGCACGCCACAGCGGCATCGGAACTCCTCGCGCGCCGCGCCGACACCCTCCGCGAGACGAGCGGGCGGTGGGTCGTCCCGGTCTTCGCGGCGGGGGATGCCACCCCGGCGGCGCTCGAAGAGGCGACCGCCGCGGCGGTGGCGATCGTGCCGGTCGGCGAAGACTGGCGCAATGCCGAGGATTTCGGCGCGCCCGCCGCCGATCTCGTGGAGCGCCTCGCCTGCCCGATCCTGGTGGTGCGCGGCGCGGCCGGGGCCACGGCGGCGACCACCAACCCGACAAAGACGTTGACGCCCGCCTGAGTGACAAATCAGCCCCGGTGGCGTTGATTGAGATGCGAGGCCAGGGCTTTCGGGGCAGGATCAGCAACGCAAGGGCCGCACGCTTTTGGGGACGATTTCACGAACGACAGTGCTTCACGAACGACAGTGCCGCGAGGCGTACCGGCGGCGCGACAGCTTGGGGATACGGCGGGGCAGGCAGGGAGGAAGGAACACCTATGATCCTGGAATGGACGATCGGGGGGCAGCAGCAGACGCGCTGGCTCTCCCCCGGCACCACGGTGACACTCGGACGCAGCCCGGATTGCACGATCGTGATCGCGCACCCCACCGTATCGCGCCGCCACGCGGAGATCTTCGGGCAGGGGGCCGAACTCCAGATCCGCAACCTGAGCCAGACCAATACGATCATCGTCGAACATTATGGGCAGACGATCCAGCTGGGGAGCGGGCAGGTGAGCACCATCCCGGCGGGGTCGCACATCCGCCTCGGCGAGATCGACATCCAGGTGCAGGAGCCGACCACCATGCGCGTGCGCTGCCCCGGCCCCTGTGGGCGCGTGGTGACGGTGCCGACGAGCGGCTTCTGCCCCCATTGCGGCACCGCCCTCGCCACGGCGGACACCTTCATCGGCTAGCGTCTATCACCACATCGCGCGGTACACGATGTTTTGTTATGGAGAATGGTGAGAAGAATGAGCGCACCGCGAGCCACCGATCTGCTCCGCCTCGCCTGGGACGATCCGGGTACCGGCGAGGAATTCGAATGGTACGGGCCGACACCGGTCCGCCTCGGGCGCGCGCCCGACAACGAGATCGTGCTGAATGCGGCGGCGGTCTCCCGGCTGCACGCGCGCATCGAGCGCGATGGCGGCACCCTGATCGTGGTCGATAACGGCAGCAGCAACGGCACCTTCCTCGGCGAGCGGCGGGTGACGCGCGAGGTACTGACCGATGGTGCGCTCCTGACGGTCGGCCCCTTCACCCTGACGGTCGATCGCGATCCCCCGGCCCTCGGTGCCCTCGCCACGGCACGGAACGCGGTACGCGGCGACTTGCGGCTGCGCTGGACGGGCGGCGATGGCGGCGCGCACGAGCTGCCGCTCGATCGGGCGCTGGCCATCGGACGCGGCGACGATTGCGATGTCGTCCTGCCAACCACGAGCGCCTCGCGCCGTCACGCCCGCATCGCCCCGGCGGGCGCGGGCGCGACGATCACCGACCAGGGTTCCTCGAACGGCACCTTTGTCAACGACGAGCGCGTCACCGAGCGAGCGCTCAAGCCGGGCGACGTGATCACGATCGGCGGCGTGCGCCTAACGGTCGAAGCGATCGTGCCAGCCGCCGGTGCCGAGCAGGAGCTGGCGACCCGGATCGGCGTCGGCGGGCAGGAGCTGGCGACCCGGATCGGGGTGGCCGCGCCGGTCATCGCCCCCGCCGAGGGGAGCACGGTCATCCTCGACATGCCGGAGGCGCTGGCCTCCGCGCGCCCGGCCAACGCCTTCCCCCCGGCGATCTTCGATGCCCCGATCGTGCCGATCGCGGCGCTGGGCGCGACCGGGCTGCCGATCGACGAGACGCTCTATCTGGCGGTCGGCGGCGGCATGGGCTCGTTCGTCTGGGTCGATCACCTGATTGTGCACGGGGCGGACCCGCGTGGGATCGTCGCGATCGGCCTGGAGGACAAGCCTTACGGACGCTATCAGCGCCTCTGCTCACAGTCGCAGATCCCGCCGCACGAGCGGTTGCGCTCCAACTCCGATTCCTGCCCGGACAATCTGTGGGGCTGGCCGGGGTACGCCGTACGCGAGACCTTCTCCTCGCTGGCGCAGGGGCAATTCGGCAACGCCGTCCACCGCAGCTGGCAGATCTTCTGCGAGCCGACCTTCGCGGACACTTATACCCCGCGCTCCGGGGACGTCTTCCGCGCGATCGACCGCGAGGCGGAGCGGATCGGCTGGGGGCGCATCTGGCGCTACGGTCGGGTGCGCGCGATCCGCAAGACCGACGATGGCCGCTACGTGATCGCCTACTCGCAATCGACGCCCCAGAACCCCTCGGCGCACCGTTTGATCGTGGCGCGGTTCGTCCACGTGGCGGTCGGGTATCCGGGGATCAAGCTCCTCCCCGATCTGCAGAAGCATCGGAAGGAAACGGGCGACTTCTCGACTGTGGTCAACGCCTACGAGGAGCACGAGCAGGTCTACCAGGGGTTGCTGCGGAACGGTGGCACGGTGCTGGTACGCGGGCGCGGCATCGTCGCCTCGCGTATCCTCCAACGCCTCTACGAACTTCGCCACCAGAACCCGCGGATCGGCGTGCTGCACCTGATGCGCACCCCTGTGGTGCGGGGGCACCGCTTTGGTCGCTCGGAGCGCACGGTGATCAACCACTGGGAATACCAGCCCTTCAACTGGCCCAAATCCACCTGGACCGGCGAGATGCGCGCCCAGCTCGAACGCGCCGGCGATCAGGAACGGGATCGCCTCCTCAACGACTGGGGGGGTACAACGACCGCCAGGCGCAGCGACTGGGTGAAGATCATCGATACCGGCCAGCGCGAAGGGTGGTATCAGATCCGCTTCGGGGACGTGAAGACCGTCCAGCGTAACGAGAAGGGCAAGCTAGTCACTACCCTCGTCGGCAAGGGGCTCATCCAGGACGAAACCGACATCCAGGCCGACTACATCATCGACTGTACCGGTCTGGAGGCGACGGTGGAGGCGCACCCGTTGCTACACGATATGGTCATGCACCACGGCCTACGGAAAGGACCGAAGGGCCGCCTGCGTATAGAGAACGATTTCGCGGTCACGGGCATGGAGAACGGCCAGGGACAACTTTACGCCGCCGGGGCGATGACGCTCGGCGGGCCGATGGCGGCGGTGGATAGCTTCCTCGGCCTGCAATTCGCGGCGCTGGCCGCCGTGCAGTCGCTCGCGCGCCGCCGGGCGCCGGGGGTCCATCGGCTGAACGTCATCACCTCGCCGATCCAGTGGATTAAGTGGGCCGCAGGAGCGAAACCATGACACCGACACTCTTCGGGCGCTGGCAGACGCGAACGCTGCTGCTGCTGACCTTCGGCTTGTTGATCACGCTGCCCTTCGTGATCTTCTTCCGCCTGACCCCGCTGCTGATCCTGCTGCTGGTGCTCCTCTTCGGCTACGTGTGGGACGTGGTCTACATCGCGCTCCAGAGCTTCCGCTGGGACCGCGACTGGCCCCCGGCCTTCCAGCTCTTCGCGGGGATCTGGGAGGGGATCTTCACCTTCGTGCTCAGCTTCTTCCTCGCCAAGGTTTTTGCGGTCTTCGCGGTGCCGCTGCCGATCTTCATCCTGCAATACGGCCTGATCTGGATCGCGATCTTCCTGGCAAGTCAGAGCTTGATGCGGATCGTCTTCCCGAACTGGCGCTATCGCGGCGGCCAGTGGCTCTACTAACAGGCGACGCCCGAAGTACGCAGGATGAATCGTTGCGGTGGGGAGCGCCATCGTGCTCCTCACTCTAGGGGGCAGCAGCAAATAGGGCGCGGGCGGCGGAGCATATGCTCCGCCGCCCGCGCTGTGCTATGACACTGCTATAGGGTTAGCCCTTGTTCGCCGGATAGCGGTCGCGACTAGCGACCTCCGCGAGCGGCTTGCGTCCGAGGACCGCGCCCGGACGACGCGGCCCGGACTCCTCGGTGGGGTGCCCGAGCACGACCACCGAGCGCGCGGTCAGCTCGGCGGGGATGCCGAGCAATTCCTTGGCGTGGGCCTGCTGGCTCGCATCGCCGAACCAGGCCGTGCCGCCACCGAGCCCCAGATAATGCGCGGCGATCAACAGACGCTCCGTGACACGCCCTTCGTCGAACGCCTCGCTGACCTGATTTTTCCCGTCGAGAACGATCGCGATCGCCAGCGGCGCGGAGGCGACCCAGGCGGTCGCATCGCCGCGCACCCCGGCGAGCTGCTGGAGGAGCGCCCGATCGGTGATCGCGATGAAGTGCCACGGCTGCGAGTTGGTCGAACTGCCACTCCACCGCGCGACCTGGAGCAATTCCTCGATCGTCGCCTCGGAGAGCGGCTCCGGCCGATACTGCCGGGACTGCCGAACTTTCAGGAGTTCCGTCATCGCCTCGTGCCCGTTCGCGAGCCCTGCCATCGTTGGCCTCCCTTCCTCACACCGATGCCGCCAAGCTGCGACACCCCTATGCTGGTGCTAACCCGCTGGCCGGGGGAAACATTCCCGCCCGGCGGCGCGCGACGATTGGTCGGCAAGGGGAAAGGTACGGTACGGCGGTCAGTCGTCGCCCCGCGCGGCGGCGGGGGTGACGGGCACGGCGGGCGTGGCGGCGGCGCTCGGGCCACGCAGGGCGGAGACGACCGCGCCGAGTGCGGCCAGGATGGCGGAAAGGATGAAGGCGTGCCGGAAGCCCTGCATGAAGGCGTTCAGCAGGGCATTGGATGACCCGCCACCGGCCCCGGTGCGGAGCGCATCGAGCCCCGCCTCGCCGACGACCGGGGCGATCGCAGCGACGATCAACGCCCCGGCGATCGCGACGCCGACCACCTGCCCGCTATTACGGACCATCGAGAGGAAGCCGCCGACCACGCCGTAACGGTCGCGCGGGACAGAACTGAAGATCGCCGAGGAGTTCGGCGAATTGAAGATGCCGATACCGACGCCGAGGAGGATCAGCCGGAAGAGCACGTCGCTGTAGTGCGCCCCCGCCGTCAGGAAGCTGAGCGAGAGGAGGGCGAGCGCCGAGATGGCGAGGCCGAGCGACGAGAGGATCCGCGCGCCGAGCCGGTCCGAGAGCCACCCGCTGAGCGGCGCGACGACCGCCAGCGTCAGCGAGGTCGGGGTCAGCAGCAATCCGGCCTGCGCGGGGCTGAAGCCGAGGACGAGTTGCAGGAAGAAGGGCATCAGGAAGGCGTTGGTCGAGATCGCCAGGAACGAGCAGAGCGCGGCGATGTTGCCGGTGGCGAACGCGCGGATACGGAAGAGGGTCAGATCGAGGATCGGCGCGACGACCCGCCGCTCGACGTAGATGAATGCGCCGAAGCAGGTGATGGCGGCGGCGAAGAGGCCGAGGATCTGCGGCGAGCCCCACCCCGCCACATCGCCGCGATTGAGCCCGAGCAGCAGGGTGATCAGGGCGATCGAGATCAGGATCGCGCCGAGCAGATCGAAGCGCGCGGTGGCCCCCTCGCGGCGGGTGGAGATCCGCTCTTCCTGTAAGACCAGCATGGCGAGCCCGATGCCGATCAGGCCGACCGGGAGATTCACGAAGAAGATCGACTGCCAGCCGAACGCCCCCACCAGCACCCCGCCGATCGTCGGGCCGAGCGTGGTGCCGGTGGCGACGACGGTGCCGTTGATCCCCAGCGCGCGCCCGCGCTCCTTGCCGGGGAAGACGGCGTTGGTGATCGCCAGGCCGTTCGCTTGCAACATCGCCGCGCCGACCGCCTGGGCGACCCGCGCGGCGATCAGGAAGGTGGGGGTCGGCGCGAGGCCACAGGCGAGCGAGCCGAGGGTGAAGACGCCGAAGCCGATCGTGTAGACCTTCTTCCGCCCCCAGATGTCGGCGAGCCGCCCGAAGGTCAGCAGGAGCGAGGTGATCGCCAGCAGATACGCCAGCACGACCCACTGGATCGTCGCCAGATCGCTGTGGAAATAGGTGAGGATCGCGGGGAGGGAGATGTTGACGATGCTCGAATCGAGGGTCGCCATGAAGGTGCCGAGCGCGACCGTGACCAACGCCCACCACTTATGATTCGGCCCTTGTATCGCCCGCTGCAACCCCGCTACCATGCCGCCCGTTCTCGCTTTCGCATCCCGCCCGCCGCCATTGTCGGCGGTCATCATAGCACGCCCGATCGCCGCCGCCCCGAGGCGGGTTCGCGGCATCCCGGTCGCGATGGTTGCGCCATTGTCGCTATGCTACGCTATACGCTATTGTCGGAATCGATGGATGGAAACCGAGGCTGACGGCGACGCGGAGGGATCGCGTGGGTGCGAACGGGAAACGGAAGAGCGGCGCGCGCGCGAACGCGCGGCGACAGGAAGGCCAGCGCGCGGCCACGCCGGTCCGTGAGGGACGCGGCGCGACAGCGCTGCCGGGCGACACCGCGCCAGCAGCGCCAGGCGCGGCGCGCGGCAGCGCCAGGATCG
>JAABUM010005254.1_pt1 | contig 13751 bp, 10 predicted proteins | sample 5559161 | NCBI WGS metagenome assembly JAABUM01 (sample SAMN10711868, study PRJNA513369) | rock metagenome | isolation source: Antarctica rocks | place: Antarctica: Victoria Land, Siegfried Peak nord
CCGAGCCTGCCGGAGCGCTGGCTGCGGCCGCGCTCGGCACCGCCATCACCGTCGAACCCGGCGCCCACGTGCTGTGCGTGCTGTCCGGCGGCAACAACGACGTCAGTCGCTACGGCGAGGTGGTGGAGCGCGCGCTGGTGCACGAGGGCCGCAAGCACTACTTCCTGGTCGACTTCCCGCAAGAGCCGGGTGCGCTGCGGGGCTTTCTGGACGAGGTGCTCGGCCCCGACGACGACATCACCCTGTTCGAGTACGTCAAGCGCAACAACCGGGAGAAGGGGCCCGCGCTGGTGGCCATCGAGCTCGGCCGTCCCGAGGATCTCCCTGCCCTGCTCGACCGTATGCAGCACTGCCCGCCGGACGTGCAGCTCATCCCGCCGGACAGCCCGCTGTTCCGCTATCTGCTCTAGCTCCCGTTACCTGCTCTGAGCCCTCATAGTGCCGCTGCCGCGGCGGTCTCACATGGCCGCTGCCGCGGCGGTGAGCGACTCGTGACGCCTGCGTAACGCGGCGACTCCTGCCCGCAACAGCCCGCCCCTACCGTCGTCCTCCTCAACCCATGGAGGTCGACGAATGACGCAGCCGCGCAAGCACTACATCCCCGAGTGGGACGCCGAGGACACGGCGGCCTGGGAAGCCGGTGGCCAGCAGATCGCCCGTCGCAACCTGATCTGGTCGGTGTTCGCTGAGCACGTGGGTTTCTCGATCTGGTCTGTCTGGTCGGTCATGGTGCTGTCCATGCCTGCGGCGGTGTACGGCATCGACGCGGCGGGCAAGTTCTTCCTCGTCGCCGTTCCCACGCTGGTCGGGGCGATCCTGCGGATCCCCTACACGGTGGCCACCGCCCGGTTCGGGGGCCGCAACTGGACGATCTTCAGCGCGCTGGCGTTGCTCATCCCCACGGGTCTGACGATGTACTTCATGGCCCACCCGGGCACGTCCTACACCACCTTCGTCGTCGTGGCCGCGATTGCCGGGATTGGTGGCGGCAACTTTGCCTCATCGATGACGAACATCAACGCCTTCTACCCGCAGCGGCTCAAGGGCTGGGCTCTCGGGTTGAACGCCGGAGGCGGCAACGTCGGGGTGCCCGCGATCCAGCTCGTCGGACTGCTGGTCATCGCCACAGCAGGTAACCGCTCACCGTCGATGGTCTGCGCGGTGTACCTGGTGCTCATCGCCTGCGCCGCCCTCGGTGCGGCGCTGTTCATGGACAACCTCGGCGGCCAGCCCACCAGTCTGCGCGCGCTGGTGGATGTGTTGCGCTACCGCGACTCCTGGGTGATGTCCATTCTCTACACTGGGACACAACAGGCGATGGTGCAGATCGGGCCGGTCCGGGCGCGGTGGACCTGAGCCCCACAATGGCGCGGGAGGCGGGGACGATCGTGCAACCGCTGTCCGGCTTCACCGTGGGAGTCACCGCCGCGCGCCGGGCCGACGACTTCGCGGCGCTCCTGGGCCGTAAGGGCGCCGCCATCGTGCACGCGCCGGCCATCCAGATCATTCCGCTGGCCGACGACGGAGAGCTGCTGCGCGCGACCCACGCGGTGGTGCAACGACCGCCTGATGTCGTGGTGGCCACGACGGGAATCGGTTTCCGCGGGTGGATGGATGCCGCCGAGAGTTGGGGTCTGGGCACCCGGTTGTTGCGGGCGTTGCAACGGAGCAGGGTCCTGACCCGGGGACCCAAGACCACCGGTGCCATCCGCGCCGCAGGCTTGCGCGAAGAATGGTCTCCGGCGGGGGAGTCCGCAGTGGAGGTAGCCGAACACCTACTCAACGAGGGTGTCTCGGGTGCGCGCATCGCCGTGCAGCTGCACGGCACGAGCACCGAGTGGGAGGTGCAGTACGACATCTGCGCAGCCCTGCGCGCGGGCGGCGCGGAGGTGGTGACCGTTCCGGTGTACCGCTGGATCCCACCCGCCGACTCGGGACCGATGGACCGCCTGATCGCCGCCTGCATCGGCGGCACGGTCGATGCGCTCACCTTTACCAGCGCCCCCGCGGTGGCGAGCACCCTGAGTCGCGCACACGCCACGGACAAACTGTCGGAGCTGGCCGAGGCCATGCGGGCACGTGTGCTGGTCGCGTGCGTGGGCCCGGTGACGGCGGCCCCGTTGGAGCGCATCGGCGTGCCCACTGTGCAGCCCCCACGCGCTCGTCTCGGTGCGCTCGCCCGCTACCTGGTGGAGGAGCTTCCGGCCAGGGCCCCGCAGTGGCGCGTCGCCGGGTCGGTGCTCAGCATGCGCGGACAGGCCGTGGTGCTCGACGACGAGCTGAAGACCGTGGCACCGGCGGGCATGGCGCTGTTGCGCGCACTCGCCGCTGAACCCGGACGCGTGCTGTCGATGGCGGAGCTGTTGTCGGCGTTGCCCGGTGGCGGTGTGGACACCCACGCCGTCGAGGCCGCGGTCGCGCGTCTGCGGGTCGCACTGGGTGCTGCGCGCGTGGTGCAGACCGTGCCGAGGCGGGGATATCGCCTGGTCGTGGATGCCACGTGAACGAAACCGAGCTGGTGTTGGTGGCCCATGGGACGCGGGATCCGCGCGGGGTCGCCACGGTGCACGAGCTGGCCGCGGCCCTGCGTGTGCGGGGTGCGGCTGTGCACGTGGCGTTTGTCGACGTCCTCGGACCCACCGTCGCCGAGGTGCTCGCGAAGGTGGCGGCGCCCGTCGTGCTGGTGCCTGCCTTCCTGGCGGCGGGATACCACGTGCGCGCCGACGTTCCCGGTCAGATTCGCGACAGCGGTCGTCAGGACGTGCGGGTGACGCCGGCGTTGGGTCCGGACGCGGTCCTGGCCGCGGTGCAGCATGCGCGCCTGGCCGAAGCGGGGTGGCAGCGCGGCGATGCGGTGGTGCTTGCGGCCGTCGGGTCTGCCGATTCGCGGGCGCTCGACGATGTTGCCGAGGCCGCGGTGCTGTTGTCCGAGGTGCTCGACGCTCCTGTGCGGCACGGATACGCGGTGGCTGCGCAGCCGTCGGTGGAGGAGGTGGTCGCCCGCGTCCGGGAGGAGGGGGCCCGGCGGGTGTGCATCGCGCCATACTTGTTGGCGCCCGGCCTGTTCCACACCAAGCTGGCCGACGCCGGGGCAGATGCGGTGGCCGACCCGCTGGGCGTGCACCCCCTGGTGGTGGAGCTGGTGCTGCAGCGTTATGGCGCAGCGCTGGCGTATTGACCCGCTGGATCCTGCTGCTCAACAGCTCCAGGCGCGGCGGCGGTCACCAAACCGACGGATTGAAGCCACGCCCTTGCGTTTTTGGTGACACCTGCCTGTGCTCGCCGCGGCAGGTGGTCCGCTCAAGGGCCTGTCGGGTCAGGCGGGGTATGGACTTCCGCTGGTATCGGTGGGGAGCACGGTGCGCGGCGGTGGAGGTCCGGGCGGTGTCGTTGATTGCCTCGTGACTGGCGCTGCGGATCCGGTTTCCCGGTGATCGGCTGGCGGTGCGTTGCCGAGGCGTAGGACGACCAGCGCCCCGATGATCATGACGGCGCCGATGGAGACCAGGCCCCATTTGGCTTCGCCGAACAGGCCGGTCAGCCAACCGACCCAGTACGGGCCGGCGAAGCCGGAGAGGTTGCCGATGGCGTTGATCACCGCGATTCCCACTGCGGCCGCCGCTCCGGAGAGGAAGACACTGGGTAGCGTCCAGAATCCGGGGAACGAGGCCATGATGCCGATGGCACACACGCACAGCCCTGCGTAACCCAGCCAGGGCATCGAGGTGCCGAACGCGGTGAGGGCGAGCGCGAGACCGCCGATGAGCATGGGGACGGCGGTCAGCAGCGCCGGGCGGCCTTTGCGGTCGACGAGGCGGCCCCAGAAGATGATGGCCACGACGCCGACGGCGTAGGGCGCGGCGGACAGCAGGGTGACGACGAAGTTGTCTTGGATGGCGAGGCTCTTCTTGATGATGGTCGGAATCCAGAAGCCCAGACCGTAGAGACCGAAGACGAGCGCGAAGTACACCAGCGACAGCGTCAGCACCCGAGGGTTGACCAGGGCCTGCCGGGTGGTGATGGCGTAGCGGCTGGCGGTTTCCCGCGCCTCGGCGGCCAGCGTGGTGGTCAGCCAGCTGCGCTGCTGGGGCGTGAGCCAGGTTGCTTGTTCGGGTCGGTCGGTCAGCCAGGCCAGCACCATGAACCCGATCAGCACGGTGGGAACCCCCTCGACGATGAACAGCCACTGCCAGCCCGCCAGCCCTGCGACCCCGTCGAGTTTGAGGAGCAGCCCGCCGAGGGGTGCACCCAGGGCGGTCGACAGCGGCACAGCCAGCATGAACAGTCCCACCACCCGGGCCCGCTGGGCGGCGGGGAACCACAGGGTGAGGTAGAGGATGGCGCCGGGGAAGAAGCCGGCTTCCATGACGCCGAGCAGAATGCGGGCGAGGTAGAAGCTGCTCTCGCCTTGCACGAGAGCCTGCCCCGCGGCGACGACACCCCAGCTGATCATGATGCGAGCGATCCAGCGCCGCGCCCCCACCTTGTGCATGATCATGTTGCTGGGCACCTCGACGATGAAGTAGCCGATGAAGAACAACCCCGCGCCCAAGCCGAACGCGGTCGCCGAAATGCCGAGCGCCTTGTTCATGGTCAGCGCCGCCACCGAGACGTTGGTGCGGTCGAGGTAGGACAGGAAGTAACACACCCCCAACAGCGGCAGCAGCCGCTTGGCCGCGGCGGTGTAGGTGCTCCTGCCCAGCTCGGAATCCGCCATGGTCGCCCCGGGCGCGGCTGGCTGCGTTTCGTAGCCGGCCTCTGCCGGGCTGATCTCGTTACGGCCCTGCGTCATAGAGAACCTCCACATTCTTGTACCGAGCGGACGGCGATCACTGTTCCTGCGGGCCCGGCGGGGCACCCTGCGCTAGCGAGCATCACCCTGGTCGCTCCCCTATCGGTTGGGAAGACGTTCCTGCTCCTAGTAGTGGCGGTACTAGGGGCCATGGTGCCAACATCGCATGTCGGTCGGATGCTGCCTGCCTATCCGCTATGGACGAGCTGGCGAAGTCTGGGTGCGGTCTCGGTGTCGACGGGGGTGTAGATGACGACATGCAGATCCGGATGATCCGAGGGTGCCAGCCGGTGGTGTTCGAGCTGCAGAGCACCGACGAGCGGATGGTGAAACCACCGCTCACGTGAGGCGAACGGCTCGATGCTGTGGCTCTCCCACCCCTCGCGGAACGCCACGCTCGCATCAAGCAGGCGGCTGAGGAGGTGCGCGAAGTCGGGGTCGCCGAGTCGGGGGCCGGCTTCGGCCCGGAACTGGGCGAGGAAATGGCGGCTGTCGGTCTCCCAGTTGGGTAGGAGCTGGCGGACGTAGGGGTCGGTGAACACCAGCCACAACAGGTTACGGTGCTCAGCCGGCACCACCGCGACGTTCGGGTACAGGGCCGCATAGGCCTTGTTCCAACCGGAGATGCCCCAGTCGGGGGCGATGGCGTAGGCAGGGTAGTCGGCCAGGGCATCGAGGAGGCGGTGGACGTGGCTGGGAGCGTCTCGAACAATCGCAGGACTGCCCATACTCGCCGAGGAGTACCCCGCGAGTTCCAGGACATAGATCCGTTCTCGGACCGAGAGCCGCAAGGTCCGCACGATCGCCTCGAGCACCTGTCGGGAGGGGCGGATCTCGCGTGCCTGCTCGAGCCACGTGTACCAGGTGACGCTCACACCAGCCAGGAACGCCACCTCTTCACGGCGCAGGCCCGCGATGCGGCCGCGGCCCCGGGCGGGCAACCCGAGCTCGCTGCGGGTGAACTGCTCGCGGCGCGCTCTGAAAAAATCGGCGAGTTCTCGACGACGGTCGGCGTCTGTACTCATGGCCCATCCTCGCACGCCACTCCCGCCCATACCTAGCACCAGCACTACTAGTAGTAACGCCGTCTGGTGGTGGTTGCCGGGACCGATCAGGGTGAGCGATACGCGACCAAACGGTTGGGCTTGGATGGAGGAGGACAGCAAGGTGGAGATGAGCACAGCCGTCTGGGCAGCTGGTGGCCTGGGGGCGAGCTGTCATGCCTGACCAGCACACTGAACCCACGGCAGGGAAGTCCCCGGGTCCGCGACCAGCGGTGGATATCAAGCCACGCAGCCGCGACGTCACCGATGGACTGGAGGCGGCGGCGGCACGCGGCATGCTCCGGGCGGTGGGGATGCGCGACGAGGACTTCGCGAAGCCTCAGATCGGGGTGGCCTCGACCTGGAACGAAATCACACCATGCAATCTGGGGTTGTCCCGGCTCGCGCAGGCGGTCAAGAACGGGGTGCACGCCGCCGGGGGCTACCCGCTGGAATTCGGCACCATCAGTGTCAGCGACGGCATCTCGATGGGGCACGAGGGCATGCATTTCTCGCTGGTCTCACGCGAGGTCATCGCCGACTCGGTCGAGACGGTGATGCGGGCGGAGCGCCTGGATGGCAGCGTGCTGCTCGCCGGGTGCGACAAGTCCCTGCCGGGGATGTTGATGGCCGCGGCACGCCTGGACCTGGCCTCGGTGTTCCTCTACGCGGGTACCAGCATGCCCGGGCTGGCCCGGTTGGGCGACGGCAGCGACCGCGAAGTGACGATCATCGATGCCTTCGAGGCCATCGGCGCCTGCACCAGCGGGCGGATGAGCCGCACCGATGTCGACGCGATCGAGCGGTCCTACTGCCCCGGTGAGGGCGGCTGCGCCGGGATGTACACCGCGAACACCATGGCCAGCGTGGCCGAGGCCCTGGGCATGTCGCTGCCGGGCAGCGCCGCTCCGCCCGCCAGCGACCGCCGCCGCGGCACCCTCGCCCGCCAGTCCGGGCAGACCATCGTCGAGATGCTGCGTACCGGCATCACCGCCCGGGCGGTGCTCACCCGACCCGCCTTCGAAAACGCCATCGCCGTCCTCATGGCCTTAGGTGGCTCCACCAACGCCGTGCTGCACCTACTGGCGATCGCGCATGAGGCCGAGGTGGAGCTGACGTTGGAGGATTTCGCCCGGATCAGCGCCCGTACCCCGCACCTGGCCGATGTCAAACCCTTCGGCCGACACGTGATGCGAGACGTCGACCGCATCGGCGGCATCCCCGTGGTGATGCAGGCCCTACTCGACGCCGACCTGTTGCACGGTGACTGCCTGACCGTCACCGGGCGCACCGTGCAAGAGAACCTCCTCGACCTGGACCCACCCACCCCTGATGGCACCGTGCTGCACACCATGGACGCGCCGCTGCACCGCACCGGGGGTGTCACGGTGCTGCGGGGATCACTGGCCCCCGAGGGTGCCGTGGCGAAGACAGCTGGATTCAGCACGGAGGTGTTCACCGGTACCGCACGCGTCTTCGACGGTGAACGAGCCGCCCTCGACGCCCTCGCCGGAGGCACCATCACCGCAGGGGACGTCGTCGTCATCCGCTACGAAGGCCCCCAAGGGGGACCCGGCATGCGCGAGATGCTGGCGATCACCGGCGCCATCAAAGGAGCCGGCCTGGGCAAAGATGTCCTGCTGCTCACCGACGGCCGGTTCTCCGGAGGCACGACCGGGCTGTGCGTGGGACACATCGCCCCCGAAGCCTCCGCCGGCGGGCCGATCGGCTTCACCCGCGACGGTGACACCATCCGACTCGACATCCCCAACGGCACACTCCAGCTCTGCGTCGACGAACAGGAACTGGACTGCCGCCGCGACCACTGGCAGCAGCCCCCGACCCAGCACACCCGGGGCGTCCTGGCGAAATACGCACGGCTCGTCGGATCCGCATCCGGTGGAGCCGTCTGCGACTAGCCAGCACGCGGCGGGCAAGAATGAACGGTGTCCACCGGGAAGGCGGTAGGGGCAGCGACAGTTACGTCGCGCCAGGAGCTGCTCGACCCGGCCGGACACCCGTTCTGCCTGACGAAGGCAGAGAACTGGGCCTGACCTCTTCGACTCAGTTGCATTGCAGGCGGATAGCTCCATCGAAACGATGCCTGAGGTGAAGCGGAAAGATGTCGATATCGCTTCACAACCTTGAGGAGTCCAATGCTCTTCATCGCTCGCTTCCGTGTCGACGGCGCGCAACCGGCTCGCGTGGATGGCCTGGATGCTGACTGGGTCGGGATGCTGGTTTTCCAGAAGACCTTCACCGCTGGCATCGTCGGCTCTGCCACCACCCTCTTCATGTCGGCGGGGACCGAAGAAGGCAGCCGCTCCTACACCGCAACCGAGCGGATCACCGGCCGCACCGATGACGGCCGCGAGGGTGCAGTCACGGTGCAGCATGGCGGCCTCGAGTCGGACCCTGCGACATGGTTCGGGCACATCGTCCCGCACACGGGGACAGGCGACTTCGCTAGTTGGGGCGGCTCGGCACGTATCCAGCACGACCCCGAGGGCGCGTACTTCGAGATCGAGTTGACGGCCTAGCTCGTCCCATCTGCCGATCGATCTAGCGGGGCAGCAGGCGCAGAGCGGGCCGTCCCGCTGACGGTCATGGGATTCTTCGCGGGTGACTTTGCTACCGGGGACGTTCGCCGAGGACGTCATTGATCAGCCAGCCCAGGCTCAGTTCGAGGTCTTCCTGGACGAGCACCGCGCTGCGCTCAATGGCTGTTTGGACGCGCTGACCGAGGAGCAGGTGCGCCGGCAGTTGGTTCCCTCCCGGACCACCTTGCTGGGTCTGGTGAAGCACGCGACCTTCGTCGAGAAGGTCTGGTTCGAGGAAGCCGTCACAGGCCGGTCGCGCGTCGAGATTGGCATCCCCGCGACGCCCGATGAATCGTTCATCCTCGATGAGGACGACACCATCGCGACCGTCCAGCGAGCACACCGCGAAGCCTGCGAGGCATCACGACGAGCGACGGCCTCCCTGGAGTTGGACGACATGGTCCAGGGCAACCGGCGCGGCCCCCTCCCGCTGCGCTGGGTTTACCTCCACGTGCTGCGCGAGCTCGCTCAGCACTGCGGGCACGCAGACATCCTGCGCGAGCAACTCGTCGACGATTAACGCGGTCTAGCCTCAATACCGTTCAGTTAGGTGCGCGGGCGAGGATGGTGATTTGGGCTGGCCCGTTGGGTTGGGGCCAGTCGGCGTGGCGGGTGCGTTTGACGTGCCATCGGGGCATCTTGCGTTTGATGACGCGGGGGTTGGATCGGTTTCGGCGAATAGGGTTGAGCCGCTTCAGGAGACGGCTGATGGCGTGACGCCAGGTTGCGTTGGTCGCTTCGGTGTCCTCAGGGGGGAAAGTCGCCGCGGCCGGCGACGGAGCGGCGGGCGATGCGCAGAGCGGCGACGAAGGAGACCCGGTCGGGGTCTGCACCGGCTTGGTCGGCGGCCTCCCACATGAGGGTGCGGATCGCGTAGTGGCAGCACAGGTAGCCCCAGATTTCTTGGTTGACGAGTTGCGGAGATTTGCTGCGGAGCACGATGCGGGGTCCGCGTTGGTGGGTTTTCAGTTCGTCGAAGGTGGACTCGATCTCCCAACGCTGGGCGTAGGCGGCGGCGAGGTCCGCTGCGGGGGCGTCTTCAGGGTCGAGGATCGTCGTGAACAGCCGGTAGGACTCGGGGTGCTCGCGGCCGTCGTTGACGGTGTAGTCGAGGACCCGGACCCGCAACGGTACGGTCGTCCGACGGGCGGCTCGGCCGCTCGGGCTGATCTCGGCCAGCCACGACCCGTCGGCCAAGGTCGACAGATAGTGCGGGGTGAGGTTCGTCTTGACCCGCCAGAGCAGGTCCGCTCCGGTGGCGGCTGCCTTGTGCCAGAGGGGAAATCCGTAGAAGCCCCGGTCGGCTAGCACCAGCATGCCCGGCGACAGGCGTCCCACCAGTTCGCTGGACTGGGCGACTTCGGAGGTGGTGTACGGGCCGGTGACCGCGTCGAGGATGGCGTGGGTGGCGCACTCGGCCACGGCGACCACCCGGGACTGGGGGAAGGCAGCCTTCTCACCTTTGCTCACCCCGGGTCGGCCAAAATGGGCAGCATTACCGGGCGTGTCGGCCACATCCAGGCACGTCCCGTCGATCGCCACGAGGCGGCGCCCAGCCAGAAACGCCCCCGTTGTGCCCGGCGTAGCCATCGGACGGGCACACCGGTGAAACAGGGCCTGAACCGGCGCGGCACCCAGGCGCGCCCGAGCCTGAAAAATCCCCGACTTGCTCGGCATCGCCCACGAGCCCGCGTCCCGGGCAGACCACACCAAACCGTCCGTGAGCTGGGCGAACACGTCTTCATAGGACCCCTCCGCGTACAGCGCCATCCCGACCGCGAAGTACGCCACCACCCGCGCCGGCAGCCGCCGATGACGCTGTTCGGTCTTGCCGACCTCGGCAATCACCTCATCGACCACTCCGGGTGGAAAGACCCGGGTCAACAACCCCACCGACACAAGATCGGACAAGCGGCGGTCCGACTCCGGCTTCACCCATCCAGCACGTGGCATGCACCACAAGCTACATCAATGAAACTCTAACTGAACGGTATTGGGTCTAGCCTGCCGGTATGTCCGCTGCTCCGGTCACGTTCCGGTCCTTGCGGCGCAAAGATTTCCCAATGCTCGCCCGGTGGCTTGCTGAGCCGGTGGTGGCCCGGTGGTGGAACCATGAGCGCTCGCCGGAAGCCGTCGAGCGCGAGTTCGGACCCAGCGTCGACGGAGACGATGCCACAGAGCTCTTCCTTGCCTGTGCCGATGATCAGCCGTTCGGGTTGATCCAGCGGTACTCGATCGACGCTTACCCGGAGTACGTCGAGGAACTCACGCCAGTGTGTCCGGTGCCACCGGGTGCGCTGAGCGTGGACTACCTCATCGGAGAGCCGCAGATGCGTGGCCAAGGCCTTGGTGCCGCGATGGTCACCACGTTGGTCGCGGAAAGCTGGGCATGCTGCCCGCAAGCCGATGACGTCATCGTCCCCGTGTCAGCCGGAAACCACGCATCCTGGCGAACACTTGAGCGCGCCGGCTTCCAGCGGATCGCGGCGGGCGATCTGGAGCCAGACAATCCCTGCGACCAACGCGACCACTGCATTTACCGGATCGAGCGCCCACCCGCCCAGGAAGCCCAAGCAGTCGTCTCAGTGACCGGCGGCTGAGCGGCCGCCGCGAATGGCATTTTCGCGAAGCACGTCCTCCGAGCGACCGGAACTGCGTTGCGGAGAACCCTGGAACAGCGGTCTCCAGGGCGGCGTCCTGCACTCGGGCATGCCAAACCGTCAGCACCGCCGCATTCTCGCCTCTCCGCGGTCAGGGGCGGCCCCCTCCATCGTGTGAATCGCTGGGTCCGTGGATTGCCGCAGCTGGGATGGCCAGCTCCAGCGGGCGGCCGCGAGGTCGACGCGGTCGTCGCGGATGGGCACGTCCTCGGCACGGAGACGCCGCAGCTGCTCGGTCGTCTTGTGTGGGGCGGCCCGGCCGGAGGCGTTGACCACCCGGTGCCAGGCAAGGTCCGCCGAGTCCTCGGCCAAGATGCGCCCGGCCATCCGTGGCGAGCCAAGCCCGGCCGCTGCGGCCAGGTCGCCATAGGTGGTCACCCGACCCGGTGGCACTGCAGCGAGCAGGGTGCGTACCCGCTCGACCTGCTCATCGTCCATGACGCAAGTGTGGCACCACACACCGAGCACAGAACTGTCGGCGCGTCGTGGTCTGATGCCGAGGTGGTCAGGGCGGCGAAGCAACAGCGGAGCACGTTGGTCGCTGCCCCCGTCGTCGAGCTGTCCCCCCGCCAGTGGACGGGCCCCGCGGCCGAGCTGCTGGCCGGCACCGCGCCGCGCCGTCCAGGGGCATGGGATCCGGTGGCCGTGCTGGGCGGTCCGGGCACCGGCAAGACGTCGTTGCTGGTTGACCTGGCGGTGCATCGATTGTCGACGCCCGGGGTAGCCGCCGAGTCGGTGCTCGTGCTCAGCGCGTCTCGCCGAGCGGCCGGTGCCGTGCGGAGGGAGATCACCGAGCGTTTGACCGTCGCCGGCCGAGGCGGTGCTGGCACCATTCGCGAGCCGCTGGTCCGCACGCTGCACTCCTACGCATTCGCGGTACTGCGTCTGCAGGCCGCGGCGCACGACAACCCACCGCCGCGGTTGATCACCGGTGCGGAGCAGGACGCGGTGATCCGCGAGCTCCTGCGCGGTGAGATCGCCGACGGCGCTGCGCACTGGCCGGCGACGCTGCGGCCGGCCCTCGGGATGGCCGGCTTCGCGCGTGAGCTGCGGGACCTGTTGTTGCGGGCCACCGAACGTGGGATCGGCCCCGAAGAGCTGGTGCAGATCGGTCGGCGGAATCGTCGACCGGAATGGGTGGCCGCCGGACGGTTCGGCGTGCGGTATGAGCAGGTGATGTTGTTGCGCGCCGCCGTAGGTATGGAGGCGCCCCAGGCCAGCGCCCCTGCCGTCGATGCGGCCGGGTTGATCGCCGGGGCGTTGGACGCCTTCGCCACAGACCCGGCGTTGCTGACCGCCGAACGGGGCCGTGTCGGCTGCCTGCTGGTGGACGACGCGCAGCATCTGGACCCGCTCGGCGCGGCCCTGGTACGTACCCTCGGGACCGGTGAGGTTGTGGTGGCCGGCGACTCCGACCAGGCAATCTTCGGGTTTCGTGGCGCTGACTCACGGTTGTTGGCCGAGGTGCCCGGTGAGCGCACGCTGTTGCTGAGCACCAGCAGGCGCTTGGCGGGGGCGGTGGCCGACGCCGTCGCGGTGATCAGCTCGCGCTTACCCGGCGTTGCTCCGCAGCGGGGCCCCGCTGCGGCCGACGACGCCACAGCCGGAGATGTGCTGCTGCGCCTGCTGCGCAGCGAGGCGCAGGAGGCTGCTTTCGTTGCTGACGTAATGCGCCGGGCGCACCTGCTCGACGGTGTGCCCTACGCGGAGATGGCGGTGATCGTGCGCTCCACCGTGCGATCACTGCCCGCGCTGCGCCGTGCGCTGCTCGCGGCCGGAGTGCCGCTGCGGGTGCCGTCCACTGATCTTCCGCCCGCCAGACAGTATGCGGTGCAAGGATTCCTGCTTACGCTGCGAGTATTGGCCGCCGGTGTGAGCTCGGATTTCGACGAGGAGGCGGCGCTGGCTCTGCTCACCTCGGCGGTGGGCCGCGCCGACCCGGTGGCCTTGCGCCGGCTACGCCGCGGCCTGCGCCGTGGTGAGCTTCTCCGCGGGGGCGACCGCGCATCGGCAGAGCTCATCCGCACGGCTTTGTTGTCCCCGCTCGACGTGAGCGCGCCGGATTTGCTCGGCGCGCTCACCGCTACGGAGGCCGAGCCGTTGCGCCGAGTGCTGAAGGTGCTTGCGGCCGCGCGGACGGTGGTCGCCGACGGTCGAGGCGTCGAGGACGTGCTGTGGGCGGTATGGCAGGCCAGCGGGCTTGAGTCTCGTTGGGTGGCGGCCGCCGGGCGCGGTGGAGCGGCGGGTAAACACGCCGACCGCGATCTCGATGCGGTGCTCGCCATGTTCGATGCGGCGGCGCGCTACGTCGACCGCCTTCCAGCGGGCGGGGTGAGTGGGTTCGTCGAGTATCTCACCGAGCAGCAGCTGCCCAGCGGGTTCGGTGACGCCCGGGCAGACACCGCGGAGTCCGCCGATGCGGTCACCGTGCTCACCGCTCACTCCGCTTCCGGCCAGCAGTGGCGGTTGGTGGCCGTCGCCGGTGTACAGGAGGGCCTGTGGCCGACTCTGCGGACTCGGGGCAGCCTTTTGGGCACCGAACGGTTGGTGGACATCGTCTCCGCGGGGACCGACCCAGAGGTGGTGGACACGCTCTCGCGTACCGCCCCGCTGCTGGCCGCCGAACGCAGGCTGTTCCTGGTCGCCTGCGCTCGCG
>JAABUM010005255.1_pt1 | contig 13749 bp, 9 predicted proteins | sample 5559161 | NCBI WGS metagenome assembly JAABUM01 (sample SAMN10711868, study PRJNA513369) | rock metagenome | isolation source: Antarctica rocks | place: Antarctica: Victoria Land, Siegfried Peak nord
CGACACCGCGGTGCAGATCGCCACCGACGCGATCGACCGCCTGCACTCCACCGCCCAGTCCCACGACCGGGTCATGGTCGTGGAGGTCATGGGTCGCAACACGGGCTGGATCGCCGCCTTCGCCGGGCTCGCCGGCGGCGCCGACGGGATCCTCATCCCCGAGGTCGAGCTCACCGTGGAGGAGCTCGCCGCCGGCATCGCGCGGCGCCACGAGCGCGGCAAGGACTTCTCGATCATTGTCGTGGCCGAGGGCGCGAAGCTCGGCTTCGAGGGCGGCGAGCAGCGGATCGTGCGGGCCTCGAGCGAGACCGACGAGTACGGCTACCCGCGGCTCGGCGGCATCGGCCTGGCGCTCGGTCACGAGCTCGAGGCGCGCACGGGCTACGAGACGCGGGTCACCGCACTCGGCCACATCCAACGCGGAGGCACGCCGACCGCGCGCGACCGCGTCCTGGCCACCCGCTACGGCGTCGAGGCGGCGGAGATGGTGATGCGCGGCGACTTCGGCCGCATGGCCGCCCTCCACGGCACGGAGATGACGAGCGTCGCCCTGGCCGAGGTGGAGGGGATCAAGACGCTCGACCTGCGCTACCTCGAGCTGGCACGAACGTTCTTCGGGTAACGGGCGACGCGGCGGCCGAGCGCCGCAGCCCACAGCAGCCCGTCGGCACCGGCGGGGCGCGCCCGTGCCGACCGCTGCCGGTGCGCGCGCCCCGCCCGCCCCCGCGATCAGCCCGTGAAGCGCGGACGTGGGTGATTGACTCGGGCACGGGAGGTCCTGAAGGTCACGTCTCGTCCCACGCTTCGGCCTCCGGAGCTGCTGGCGACGATGCGGAAGTGGTAGACGGTGTTCGGCCTGAGCCCCGCGATGCGAGCGGAGAGCGACCGCGTCGAGGTCCCCGAGCCGGCGCTGCGAGCCGGCGTGGCGTGACCGTATCTGGCGCTTCTCCCGAACTCGAAGCGGTAGGTCGTCGCCCTGCCCTCGGGGTTGACGCTCCCGGTGAGCGTGGCCGAGGTGGTCTTCACGCTCCTCGCCCTGCCCGTCGTGGCGATCGGCGTCTTCGCGCTGGAGCTCGCCACCGTGACCGCCACCGTGTTGCGCGCGCCGTCCTTGAGCTGGAAGTCGACGACGTCACCGTCGAGGATCTGCGCAGCCCGAGCACTGGCGATGGCCGCCGCCGGGAAGCTGATCGTCACCCGGCTGGTCGGGTCGGCCCCGGTGGCCGGATCCTGGCTGGTGGCACCGACCTGCTTCAGACCGGAGGTGATCTTCCGGCCCGGTCGAGCAGGTGGAAGTCCGCGACTCCTAGCGCCCCGCGCGCGGTCGAGAGCGCAGCGACCAACCCCCGGAAGGTGAACGTCGCCGTGCCGGCGGCCGGGTTGACGCTCACCGCCGCGAGGTCCGGACCGTCGATGCGGCCGGCCTGGATCGGCGCCGTGCGAATCGCGGCGTAGGAGGTCGCGCTCTGCGCCGAAGTGAGCGCACGGCTCTGCACCGCCCCTCCATTGGGACCCGCCGCCCCCGGATCGGCCAGACCGACCACCTTGTAGGCAACGTTGGCGAACTGGGCCGGGAAGTCCAACACCACCTGGTTGGTGTTCCCCGCCGGCTGAGAGCTCGAGGACGGCGCGACCGAGGTGCCGTCTGAGGTGTAGAGCTGGACTGGCCGGCGTCGCGGATCGCCACCGGCTGATTGTAGGTGACGGTGGCCTGCGTCGGCCCGGTCTGGGACACCGACTGGATCACCGGACGCGTGGTGAGACCACCGGCCGACCCCGTCGGGTTGACGTCGCAACACGAGAACACGGTGGGCCGGTCACGCACGGCCTTGGACAGTACGAAGAACCGCGACGGCGGGGTGGCCGTCGCCGTCGCGGCCGGGATCCGGCACGTGACGGTGTCGCCGCTGATCGACACGCCCGGCGAGGCGGTAGCGCTCAGAGCGCCGCACGAGACCACGGTGCCGTCGGCGCCGTAGTAGCCAAAGGCATTCGTAGGGTTGGTCGGGCTGTTGAAGACGTTCGGCGGCACCACCGTCGGCGTGGCGTCGAGCGCCTGATCGAAGGTGTAGGTGATGGTGACGTTCCCGCCCTGCACCGGGGAGACGGTCGGGGTGCCCACGAGATCCGGCCCGGCCGAGAATCCGGGCTGAGGGGTCTGCGCCGTGCCCTCCAGGGCCAATCCTCCCCCGACGTTCGGGCTGCCGGCCGTGCCGTTGATCGCGCCGCCGTCCACGCTCGCGCGGGTGAAGTCGGTGAGCGGAGCGTCGTTGGCCCCGTTGGCGAACTGGGCCACGACGCAGTTTCCGGAAGTTGACGAGATCGTCGCCGAGGAGGCCGGCGCCACACGGTTCACGTCGTAGCCCGCCACCCTGATGCGGCCCGGGTTGACGACCGCACCCACCGGCAGGTTGAAGCACACCCGCAGGGTGTTGTTCGCCTCGATGCTCGCCGACATGGGCACCGGCACGTCCAGCGACGCCTGCGCCCCTCCGGCCGCCGGTGCGCCGTGAGCCGCTGGAGCAATAAGAGCCGCCCCGAGCAACGCTCCGACCACCAGCCACCTCAGCCGAGCCGAGCTCTCTTTGCCTACGAGCACGGACTTCCTACCTTTCCTTCTTGGTTCTGCGGCATGTCGATCGATGCGGTCCAGCCGATGCACGAAATCATCCCGTGAAGTGCGGACGAGGCGGCGGGATCGGCGCGAGCAGGACCGCTCTGACCGCCCGGTGCGCCCGGTGGCCGGCGCTGTCGCGGGAGCTCACCTGGACGACGACGGTCACCTTGTGGCGATGGCGGAGCATGGCCATGGCCGAGCGCGAGAGGCGCACGGCGATCAGTCGGGAGCGTCCCGACGCGATCGCGAACGACGCCTTGCCGAGCACGACCGGCGCTCTGCGCGACCGTTGCCGGCTGCTCGGTTGGGCCGACTGGGAGACGAGCTGCAGGGCAAGCCCACCCGTGCATCGCCCGGCCGTAGAGCGGGGGCAGACCAGGCGCATCCGCACGGTTCCATCCCGTGTCGAACGGCTCTTCTGCCGCGGCGCGTAGGCGCCGAGGAAGCGAGGCGCGGACTTCGCAGGCGTCTGGGTCAGGGTCGCGCTACCCGACACGTTCGGCTCGACCGAAGTGTCGGTGGCGGTGATCGTCGGGGTGCCCGCCGTCCTCGACGAAGTGATCCTCGCCGAGTACGTGCCGTCGCCCTTGTCGGTCGTGGACCCCACGTGCTGCGCGCCGTCGGTGCTCGACAACGCCACAGTGTCGCCGCTCACCCCGTTGTTGTTGGCGTCGGTCACCGTCGCGGTGGCCTGCGAGCTCGCCTTCCCGTCGGCCGCGATCGAACTCGGATCCAGCGAGACCGAGACGTGAGCGGCCGGTCCCGGCGTCTGGGTCAGCTTCGCTGTCCCGCTCAGCGACCCATCGCGAGCGGTGATCGTCGACGCGCCGGCCTTCGTGGACGAGATGATCGTCGCCGTGTAGGTCCCATCCCCGTTGTCATGAGCCGAGGCGATCTGCTGACCGCCGTCGGTGCTCGAGAACCCAACGGTGTCGCCGCCCTTGGGCTCCCGGTTGCCGTTGGCGTCACTCACCGTCGCCGTCGCCTTCGAGCTCGCCTTGCCATCCGCGGTGATCGACGCCGGATCGAGCCCGAGCACGACCTTCGCCGCCGGGCCCACGCTCTGAGAGAGCTTCGCCGTGCTGCTCAGCGAGCCATCCTGAGCGGTGATCGTCGAGTCCCCCGGCTTCGTGGACGACGTGACGGTCGCCGTGTAGGTCCCGTCCCCGTGGTCTTGGGCCGGGGCGATCTGCTGGCCGCCGTCGCTCGAGAACTTCACGGTGTCCCCGCCCTTGGGCTCCTGGTTGCCGTTGGCGTCGCTCACCGTCGCCGTCGCCTTCGAGCTCGCCTTCCCGTCCGCGGTGATCGACGCGGGATCCAACGACACGCTGACCTTCGCGGCCGGGCCCGGCGTCTGGGTCAACGTCGCGCTCCCCGACACGCCCGGATCGACCGAGCTATCCGTCGCGGTGATCGTCGAATCCCCCGCCTTGGTGGAGGACTTGACGGTCGCCGTGTAGGACCCATCCCCGTTGTCCTGGGGCGTGCCGATCTGCTGGGCGCTATCGGAGCTTGAGAACTTCACCGTGTCGCCGCCCTTGGGCTCCTGGTTGCCGTTCGCGTCGCTCACCGTCGCCGTCGCCTTCGAGCTCGCCTTCCCATCCGCCGTGATCGACGCCGGAGCCAACAACACCCTCACCTGAGCGGCCGGACCGGGCGTCTGGGTCAACGTCGCGCTCCCCGACACGCCCGGATCGACCGAGCTATCCGTCGCGGTGATCGTCGAATCCCCCGCCTTGGTGGAGGACTTGACGGTCGCCGTGTAGGACCCGTCCGGATGGGCCACCACCGTGTCAAAGCGCTGACCGCCATTCGTGCTGAAAGCAACTGAGTCGTTGCTCACCGGATTGTTGTTGGCGTCGGTGACCGTCGCCGTAGCCTTGGAGCTCGCCTTCCCGTCCGCGGTGATCGACGCGGGATCCAACGACACGCTGACCTTCGCGGCCGGGCCCGGCGTCTGGGTCAACGTCGCGCTCCCCGACACGCCCGGATCGACCGAGCTATCCGTCGCGGTGATCGTCGAATCCCCCGCCTTGGTGGAGGACTTGACGGTCGCCGTGTAGGACCCATCCCCGTTGTCCTGGGGCGTGCCGATCTGCTGGGCGCCATCGGAGCTTGAGAACTTCACCGTGTCGCCGCCCTTGGGCTCCTGGTTGCCATTGGCGTCGCTCACCGTGGCCGTCGCCTTCGAGCTCGCCTTCCCATCCGCGGTGATCGACGCCGGAGCCAACGACACCTTCACCTCAGCGGCCGGGCCCGGCGTCTGGGTCAACGTCGCGCCCCCCGACAGCGACCCATCCTGAGCAGTGATCGTCGAGGTGCCCGCCTTGGTGGAGGACTTGACGGTCGCCGTGTAGGACCCATCCCCGTTGTCGGTCACCGAGTCGAAGCTCTGGCTGCCGGTGCTGCTGAACGCGACGGCCTCCCCGCTCACCGGATTGCCGTTCGTGTCGGTCACCGTCGCCGTCGCCTTGGAGGTCGCGCTCCCGTCCGCGGTGATCGATGGGTGGTCGAGCGTCACCGCGACCTGCTTCGGCCGGCCGGTGTCGGAGGTGATGACCACGGAGGGCTGGCTGCTGGACGTCGCGGCGATGCTGCCGCCCGGCGCGTTGCTCGAGCCGCCGCCTCCGCCGCGGCCGCCACCGCAGCCCGACCCGCTGCCGCCGCCGCCGCCGTAGAAGCCGCCGCCGCCGCCACCACCACCCCCGTTGGCGTTGGTGAAGCCCCGGAAGTCGGTTCCCGAGGCGCCGTTGCCGCCGTTGCCCCCGGCCGCGATGGCGCCGTTGGCGCCGTCGGTGCTTCCGCCACCCGCGTTGCTCCCTCCCGAGCCGCCACCCGAGCCGGTGCCCGCCTGTCCCGCCTCGTTGGCGAACTGCCGCTGGTTACACGTTTGGCCCAGACCACCGTTCTGCCCCGCCGCACCGCCGCGCCCCCCGGCAAATCCATAGCCCACTCCACATCCGCCGGAGCAGCCGCCGCCGCCGGCGCCACCGCCGGCTACGAGCAGCCGGTCGTCGCTGAGCCCGAACGGGTTCGACAGTGGGCACACGCTCGCGCTGCAGGTGCGCACATCAGATCCGCCGCCGCCGCCCTGGCCCGGTTGACCGAAGTTGCCGCCCGCGCCGCCGCTGCCACCGCCGTTGAAGCCCCCGCGGGCGCCCGACCCCGTGCCACCGACCTCGACAGAAAGGGTCTGGCCGCTGACGAGGCCCGTCAGGTCGCGGGTCACCCGTGCCCCGTTGCCGCCGCCGGAACCGGGAGCCCCGGTTGCGGTGACGTGCACGCTCGTGACTCCGTCCGGCACCGTGTAGCACTGCTCGTAGCCCGTGAAGGCGAAGGTGACCCCGCTGCCGCTATCGCACGACAGTGACTGCGTGAGGACGGCGCTGGCGTGCGCGCCGGTCGAGGTGTCGGTCGCGGTGATCGTCGCCTGTCCGGGGACCCTGGTCGCGGTGACGGTCGCGGTGTAGACGCCGTTGCCCCGGTCGCTCGGCGGGCTGATCGGCTGACCGCCGCTGCTCGTGAACTCCAACGCCGTGTCCCCGCTCACCCGGTTGCCGTTGGCGTCGCTCACCGTCGCGGTCGCGACCGACGTGGACTTACCGTCGGCGGGGATCGAGGTGGGGTTGAGAACCAGCGACACCTGAGCGGCAGGACCCGCGGTTTGCGTCAGCGTCGCCGAGCTCGAGAACGTCCCGTCGGTGGCGGTGATCGTCGAGGCGCCTGGCGTCTTGGTGGAGGTGACGGTCGCGGTGTAGGTGCCGTCGCCGTGGTCTTGGACCGGGCCGATCGACTGGCCGGCGCTCGCCGAGAACTTGACCGGCTCGCCGAACACGCCCACTCCATCCGCGGTCGTCACCGTCTCCGTCGCCGTCGCCGTGCTGGTGCCGTCGGCGACGAGGGTCGACGGGCTCACCGTCAGCGCGAAGTTCACCGCCGGTCCCGTGTTGTAGGACAGCTTCACCGACGGCGTGCCCGAGCTGTCGGCGGCGACCGTCCCGCCCGGGGAGAAGCTGGACCCGCCGCCGCCGCCCCCACCGCCGGCCTGCACCCCACCGCCGCCACCGCCGCCGCCGTAGTACCCGCCGCCGCCGCCGCCCCCGCCGCTGCCCTGCTCGCCGTCGCCTCCGCTTCCCCCGGAGCCGAGTGTCCCGGAGGCGCCGTTTCCTCCGCATCCCCCGGAGCCTCCGGCTCCGCCGGAGGTCGGCCCACCGGCCGCCCCCCCACCGGCGCCGGCATTGCAACCAGTACGCCCGCCACAGGAGTTGGCTCCCGCGTTGCCCCCGGCGCCTCCGGGACCCCCGGAGCAGCCGTAGAAGTCCGGGCCCGATCCACCGTGACCGCCACCGCCGCCCGCGACGGCGAGGCGCTTATCACTGGTGGCTAGGGCACAGCTGCTGCTCGGGCAGGTGCGGACGTCGGTGGCGCCCCCCCCCGCCATTGCTGTTCGTCGAGTTATAGATCCCCGGGAACGACGAGCCGCCGGCGGCGGCGCCGCCGTTGAACCCTCCCGTCATACCCGAGCCCTTGCCACCGACCTCGACGTACAGGCTGCTTCCCGGGCTCACCGAGACGATCGTGATGGACTGCGCGCCGTTGCCGCCGCCGGCCCCTGGTGCGCCGACCGCGACGACCCGGACCTTGCTCACGTTGGCGGGCACGGTGTAGCACTGCTCCGCGCCGGTATAGGAGAAGACGAGATTGTTGCCCGTCTGGCACGCCGCCTCCGCGGGCGCCGAGCCCGCGAGCGCCAGCCCCATGAGCGCAGTCATCAAGGCAACGAAGCCGAGCGCCGTACTCGGCCGCCGCGGGATTGAAACACCGATCACCGGACCATCGTGGGGCTCGGAGGCGCAAAAGACATCGCTTAGGTGTGCGATCTTCGGAAATATCGCTCAGGTGCGCGATGTCTCGTCCGGGGCGGCCGGGCATGGTGTGGGCGTGCGGATCGAGCTGACCTTCGACGAGCAGGAGCCTCCGACCGGGTCGGTGATGCCCGAGGGCAGCGCGGCAATGCCGTTCACCGGGTGGCTCGGGCTCCTGCGCCTGCTCGGCGACCTCAGAGCCGACGGGGCGCCGGGCCTCACCGCCGCCTCAGTCCTGACCGTGGGCGGCGCGGGCGGCGGCGAGCTCGAGGCGCGACCGTAGCTGCAGCTTCCCGAGCACGTTCGAGACGTGCGTGACCACCGTGTGGCGGGAGAGCACGAGCCGCTCGGCGATCTCCCGGTTCGAGAGCCCCTGGGCGGCGAGCTCGGCCACCCGCAGCTCGCTCGGGGTCAGCGAGCCCCAGCCCGAGGAGGCGCGGGCGCGAGACCCGCGCCGCGCGCGGCGTACGCCGACGGCGCGCAGCCGGCCCTCCGTACGGGCGATCTCCCGTTCGGCCCGCAGGCCCGCGTAGAGCGAGAGCGCCTCGCCGGCCAGGAGCTCGACCTCGTCGACTCGCCCGGCGTCGGCGAGGCCCACGGCCGCGTCCTCGCACGCCAGCGCACGCTCGTGGAGGCGCGGGGTCGCTCGGTACGCGCTCGCGGCGTGGAGGAGACAGTCGACGTCGCGCTCGGCCACGGCACGGCAGCGAAGCGCGAGCGCCTCGAGGCTCGCCAACCCGGGGTTGCGCGCCGAGAGCGCCTCCACGGCGCTGGCCACCTCCACGCCGCGTTCGCGCTCACCGGCCGCGGCGAGCAGCCGCGCGAGCTCCGGCGCGAAGACCCGTTGCTCGTAGACGGTGCCCGCCTGCGTGGCCGCCTCCCAGGCCCACCAGAGCTCGGCGAGCGCGTCCTCCGAGCGCCCGGCGCCCTCGTGCACGAGCGCCTGTGCCCACGCCAGCCAGCCGATCCGCCACTCGAGCGCCCCGGCGTCCCGGTGGGCTCTCCCGCGATCCAACACTCGGCGAGCGTCCTCGAGCTCGCCGCGGCGGGCCAGGATCACGGCGCGAGCCGCGAGCGTGTCTACCTGCCACCCCGTTCCGAGCTCCTCTCCCAGACGGCCGGCGGTCTCCCATTCGGCGAGGGCATCGTCCCACTCGCCAGCCCAGAAGAGCCCGTATCCGGCGTAGTGAGAGGACATGGCCATCGCCTGCTCGAGTCCGAGGCGAGCGTAAGTACGCCGGCCGGCGGCTACGGCGCGCACCGACTCCTCGAAGCGATCGAGGTCGGCCAGGGCCATCGCGTGATCGACCTGGGGCACCGACTGGTGAGCCTCCGGCGTGCCGTCGCGCCGCGCCACCGCCGCCGCCTCCCCGATCAGACGCTGCTGCTCGAAGAAGTCGCCCTGGAAGCCGGCGACGTGTCCGAGGTGGTCCAGCGCCGTCGCGACCACGCCCGCGTGGCCCGCGCGCTCTCCGGCCTGGCGGGCTCGCGTCGCCGCGGCGACGGTCGCGGCCTGATCGCGGCTGAAGAAGACGCCCGCCGTGAGCCAGCTCAGTGCTCGCGCGCGGTCGCGCTCCGAGAGCTCGGGCGCCTGAGCGACCCTCTGCGCCTGCTCGAGCGCCTCCCGGAGGCGGCCCTGGTCCATCAACGACTCGGCCAGGCAGAGCCGCAGCGCGCCCTCCACGGCCGGCGACGGATCATCCTCGAGCGCCTCGCGGCACAACTCCTGCGCTTGGTCATGGCGCCCCGCCGCCGCCAGGTTCAGCGCCAGGTCGGCGACCAGGCGCCTGCGGCCCGGATCGCTCCGATCGCAGAGCCGCAGCGCTTCCTCGAGCAGCTCGGCGGCCACCTGCGCGCCCCTCGGAGCCGCCTCTCGCGCCGCGCGCTCCAACCACGCCACCGCCTCTCGATCCCCGGGCTGCGCGCCGCGCAGCACGTGCTCGGCCACCTGGCCGGCCGGCGCGCCCCCAGCGCCCAGTGCTCGTCCCAGATCGAGGTGCAGGGCCGCCCGGACCGCCCTGGGGAGATCACCGTAGAGCGCCTCGCGCACCACGTCGTGGCGAAACGCGAGCCGGTCGCCCCGCTCCTCCAGGACACCGGAGGCCATCGCCTCGCGCAACGGGCCCCACAACGCCGCCGCGGGACGGCCGCTCACCAGTGACAGGTTGGCCACGGAGAACGAGGACCCGACCACCGAGGCCAGGCCGAGGATCTCCACCGCGTCGCGGGAGAGGAAGCTCAGCCGAGCGAGCACGGTCAGCCAGAGCGACCCCGGCGTCTCGACCCCGGTCACCTCGGCGCGACCGCCGGGCCCGATCTCGATCGCCCCCTCCGACGCGAGCGCGCCCACCAGCTCCGCGACGAACAGCGGGTTGCCGCCGCACGCCGCGGCGCGCTCGCTGAGCAAGGGGCCGGGCTTTCCGCCGGCCAGCTCCCCCGCCAGCGCGACGCACGCCGCGTCATCCAGTGGGCCGAGGGCGATCCTCACCGCCCCTCGCTCGACGGTCGCGGCGAGCAGGCGCTCGAGCTCGGCGCGCCGCGGCAGCGGACGCGCCGCGCCGACGACCACCAGCGGCAGGCCGCCGAGCTCACGCGCCAGCCGCCCGAGGAACATGAGCGACGAGGGATCGGCCCACTGCAGGTCGTCGAGCACGAGCATCGACGGTGAGCCGGCGCAGGCCTCCTCGACCAGCCCGAGCAGCTCCTCGGCCAACCCGAACTCGGTCCCGCCGGACTCGGCCAGGGTGTCCGGGGCGGTCGGCGGGGTGGCAGAGAGGGTCCGCGCGAGCGCCGCTCGCCGCTCGTCGGAGGAGCGCCGCTCGACGCCCAGGCAATCGGCCACCACCCCGAACGCGCGGTGGGCGTCGAGCTCCTCCGCGCCGGCCGCGAGCACCCTGAATCCGCGTTTGCTGGCGACCTCGGCCGCCGCCGCGATCAGGGTGCTCTTGCCGATCCCGGCCTCGCCCTCGAGCCACGCCATCGCGCCGACGCCGCGCGCCGAGTCCTCGAGCAGCGCCGACAGCGCCGCGAGCTCCTCCTCGCGGCCGAGCAGGCGTCGCTCCGCCGGGGCCCACGCCGTCGATTCAGCCATGGCTCTTCCGGCGCGCGGCGCGGGCGGCGAGCTCGAGCCGCGAGCGCAGTTCGAGCTTGGAGAGCACGTGGGAGACGTGCGTCACGACCGTATGGCGCGAGAGCACGAGCCGCTCGGCGATCTCGCGGTTGGAGAGCCCTTCGGCGACGAGCTCGGCAACGCGCCGCTCGCTCGGGGTCAAGGAGCCCCAGCCGGTCTCCTCGCGGGCGCGCGAGCCGCGCCGCCCGCGCCGCACGCCCGCGGCACGCAGTCGCGCCTGCACGCGCGCGACGTCGCGCTCGGCTCGCAGTTCGGCGTAGAGCGTGAGCGCCTCCTCGGCCAGCGGTTCCACCTCCGACAGTCGGCCGGCCTCGGCCAGCGCGACGGCGGCGTCCTCGCACGCCAGGGCGCGCTCGTGCGGGCGCGGAGTCGCGCGGTAGCGAGCCGCCGCCTCCAACAGGCCGTCCATATCGCGCTCGGCCAGAGCGCGACAGCGAAGCGCGAGCGCTCCGAGGCTGACCAGGTTCGGGTTGCCGGCGGCGAGCTCCTCCACGGCCCCGGCCACCTGCTCGCCGCGCTCGTGATCACCGACAGCGGCCAGCATGCGCGCCAGGTCGGGAGCGAAGGTGCGGTGCTCGCAGACCGTTCGCGCCGCTGTGGCCGACTCCCACGCGCTCCACACGAGCGCGATCGCCCGCTCGGCGTCCCCCGCCCCTTCGTGCACGAGCCCCTCGGCCCACGCGACCCCACCGATACGCCATTCGATTCCGCCGGCCGCCATGTGACGTCGAGCCTCGCCGATGAGCCTCCGGGCGCTCTCGAGCTGATTGCGCCGCGCGTGGAGCACCGCGCTCGCGGCGAGCACGTCCACCTGCCACCCGCCGCCGGCATGATCGCCTAGGCCGGCGGCGGTTTGGAGCTCGGCGAGCGCATCATCCCAGTCCCCGTTCCAGAAGAGCACGTATGCCGCGAAGAGATGCGACCACAGCAGGGCCACCTCCATGCCGAACCGTTCATAGGTGCGGCGCGCGGTCGCGAGCGCGCGCCGGGCCGGCTCGAAGTCATCGGAGTCCGCGAGCGCCATCGCGAGCATCAGGTGGGGAATGGCCTCGTGCGCGCCGCGAGTCCCGTCCTCCTGCGCCAGCGCGGCGCTCTGCGCGAAGAGCCGCTCCTGCTCGGCGAACTCACCTCGAAACGCCGCCACGAGGCCGAGGTACGTGAGTCCCTTGATGCGGACGGCGGCCACGCCCGCCTGCTCCCCCGCCACGAGCGCGCGCCCGGCCAGCGCCGTCGTGCTGTCGAAGTCGCGCATGAAGAGCGATGGGATCGGCGCCCAGGCCATCGCGGCGGCACGCTGCCCGTCGGCGAGGCCGCTCGACTCCTCCGCGCGCTTCGCTTCGGTGAACGCCTCGACGAGCCGGCCACGACCGAGCAGCGAGTGAGCGAGGCAAAGCCGGAGCTCGCCCTCGAGCTCAGGGTGGAGGCCGTCCTCCACCGCTCGACGGCAGAGCTCCTCGCCCTCTTCGTGCCGACGGGCAGCGACCAGGTTGAGGGCCAGCTCGGCCGTCAACCGGCCTCGCGAGGGATCATCCACCGCCGCCACCTCCAGCGCCGCCTCGAGCAGCTCGACGGCTGCCTGGGCGCCACGCGGCGCGGCCTCGCGCGCCGCCCGCTCGAGCCACTCGACGGCCTCGCGGTCGCCCCTCCGTGCCCCTCGAACCAGATGCTCGGCCACGATCCCGGGCGAGGACCCGGACGCGGCCAGGGCCCGCCCCATGTCGAGGTGGAGCCCGCTCCGGACCGGCCTGGGAAGGTCTCCGTAGAGCGCCTCGCGCACCACGTCGTGGCGGAACGCGAGCCGGTCGCCTCGCTGTTCGAGCACGCCGGCCGCCATCGCGTCGCGTAGCGAGGCCCAGATGGCAGCCGCCGGGCGACCGCTCAGCAGCGACAGGTCGGCCACGGCGAACGCGGACCCGAGCACCGAGGCCAGGCCGAGGACCTCGACCACCTCGCTCGCCAGGAAGCTCAGCCGGGCGAGCACGGTCAGGGCGAGGGTCGGCGGCACCTCGCCCGGCGCCACGTCGGCGCCACCGTCGGAGTCGAGCTCGATCGACCCCTCGGTCTTTAGCGCCCCGATCAGCTCGGCGACGAACAGCGGGTTGCCGCCGCAGGCCCTCACACGCTCGCTCAGCCGCGGCCCGGGCTCACCGCCGGCCAGCTCCGCGGCCAGCTTCGCGCACACCGCCTCGTCCAGCGGCTCCAGGGCGACACGCGCGGCCCCCCGAGAGACGGTCGCGGCGATGAGGCGCTCGAGCTCGGCGCGCCGAGGTAGCGGACGCGCCGTGCCCACGGCCACCAGCGGCAGGCCGGCCAGCTCTCGCGCCAACCGCCCGAGGAACATGAGCGAGGAGGGATCGGCCCACTGCAGGTCGTCGAGGATGAGCACCAACGGCGAGCGGGCGCACGCCTCCTCGACCAGGCCGAGCAGCTCCTCGGCCATCCCGAACTCGAGCCTGCCGCCGTCGCCCGGGGTATGCGGGGCGGTACTCGGCGTCATGGAGAGCGTCCGGGCGATAGCCGCGCGCCGCTCGTCGGACGAGCGGCGATCGACGCCCAGGCAGTCGGCGATCACGCCGAAAGGACGGTGGGAGTCGAGCTCCTGAGCACTGGCCGCGAGCACGCCGATTCCACGCTCTAGCGCGATCTCGGCCGCTGCGCCCGTCAGGCTCGTCTTGCCGATCCCCGCCTCGCCCTCCACCCACGCGATCGCGCCGACGCCGTGCTCGGACCCCTCGAGCAGAGCCGACAACGACGCCAGCTCCGCTTCGCGGCCGAGCAGGCCACCGCCGGACCTCGCGGAATCTATGGATCCGTCCGTGGGAATCACTCCGCCGCCCTTCGAGCGCTGTCCGGCCGTCGCCATCGCTGTCCCAAATTACCGTCTGTCGACGAGGTCGCCGGTCGCTCGGCTCGATTTCCAACCGTTCCGCGCAACCACACGCCCTGGCCCTGCGCGATGCCTTCCACCGGCCAGGCCGCCGGTGAAGGGGCCCGGGTCTACTCGCGGTTTCCGGGCAGGAACGGCGCGACGATCCGCGCGGTGGCGGCCACGAGCGCGAAGAGGATGACGACGAGGAAGCCGTCGAACGCCTTGATCCCCTGCGCCCACAGGATGATCCAGATCGCCAGCCCGGCGG
>JAABUM010005256.1_pt1 | contig 13744 bp, 13 predicted proteins | sample 5559161 | NCBI WGS metagenome assembly JAABUM01 (sample SAMN10711868, study PRJNA513369) | rock metagenome | isolation source: Antarctica rocks | place: Antarctica: Victoria Land, Siegfried Peak nord
CTGTCCAACGAGCGTCAACTGGCCGTCGTCCACGACCAAAACCCTACGACCGTCCCCCGAGGCCGCCGAGAAGCGAACGGGCTGAGGCTCACGCGGCTGGTTGCCCGCCCTCATCGCTCGCCGGCCCGCACATCGCAGCCGCGATGGCATTCGCGACCCACGTCGTCCCCGAGATCGACGTGCTGTACCGAGTGGCCCGGGCACTGACCCGCAACGCGTCCGATGCCGAGGACCTGGTTCAGGAGACGTTGCTCCCCATGGACCGAGTCGACCGGGCCATCACCGCGGGACGGACCGAAGGCTTCGTGAACTGATCGCCGGTCCCCGCCGCATCATCGGCAGCACCGGGGGCGGCCACATCCTCGGCGCCACGATCGTCGCCCCCACTGCGGGAGAAATGATCCACGAAGCAGCCCTCGCCATGAAGACCAACATGTTCGCCGGACGCCTCGCCCAGACGACCCGCGCCTACCTACCTGGTCCATGGCGATCCAACAGGCAGCGACACAGTTCTTCTACGCCACCGACGGTCTCAAAGCTGGCCCCGCCGAGACCACCCCGTAGCAGCAGCCGCAAGCCCCGAGCATCGACGCCCGGACGGCGTGAGCGGCGACCCAGGGTTCTCGGGAGACGCAGAAGATCGACGGAAGCAGCAGCAGCCCAACCGGGTTCCCCCACCATGGCCTTAACCGAACCGCTACTGCAGGTGTATTGGCGCCCAGGGTGCGCCTACTGCACCTCGCTGCGAGCCGCACTCAACGACGCCGGCGTCGAAGCGACCTGGCGCAACATCCACGACGACGCCGACGCTGCGGCCTTCGTGCGTTCCGTAGCGCACGGCAACGAGACCGTGCCGACCGTCGCCTACGAGGACCACGTGCTCGTCGCACCACGACCAGCACGACTGATCGCCGACCTCCAGGCAACCCACCCTGAACTCGTTACCCGCCCCCACCGAACCTGGCCCCCGCTCCGCGTCGCGCAGTGGGCCGGCGTGATCGCTCTCATCCTCATCAGCGAACTCCTCGCCCGCTCCGGGAGATCGGCCGCTTCCTGGGCAACCGACGTCGTGGCGATTGCCTTCTACGTCTCGATCCGCTGGCTGAGAACCCGGCCTAGGACCATGCCGGAACCATCGACCGCTCGCCGAACCTCGACCCCTCGTTCCTCAACGGAGCAAGAGGATCTGCCACGTCGGTGAAAGACACGCCTGCTCGCCGAACGGCTTCGAGAAGAACGGGACTGCTGCGCGATCAGGTGACAAGTGATCTGTCGTGCCGAGCCGGGCCGAGGAACCCTTCGTCTCGGCTTTCAAACCCTGCCGCTGACCAGGGATAACAGGCCAATTTCGTTGTGTTTTCCACAACACCAGTGGGCGCGGAGGGACTCGAACCCCCGGCATCTGCCTTGTAAGGGCAGCGCTCTAGCCAACTGAGCTACGCGCCCGGAGACGTCGACGGTATCGCTACTGGTGTGGGAGGGGGCTGGCCCGGGCCAGGGCCACCAGGGCGGCGGCGGCCTCAGCTTGCAACTGCGGCAGGCTGTCGGCGGGAAACCAATCGACTTCGACAATCTCCGGGGAGCAGGGCGCCGCCGCGGTGTGATCGGCGCCGGCCGCCGGCCGGCCCCGGAAGACGATGTCGATGCGTTGCGGATCGGCGTCCACCACCACCGCCGGCTCACCCACCAGATCGATGGGCAAGCCGACCTCCTCGAACACCTCGCGGCGAGCCGCGTCGGCGGGCTCCTCACCGCGCTTCAGCAGGCCGCCGGGAACGCCCCACTGGTTCCGGTACACCTGGCGCACCAGGAGCACCGCTCCGTCGGGTCGTTCGATCAGGCAGATGGCGCCGACGGTGAAGGAAGGCGACACGCCGCGCACCAACAACCGTCGGACCGGGCGGGGCAGGCGCCGGTACACCTGCAAGGCGGCCACCTGGACCCGGTCGAACATGGGCCGAGGTTACGGGCGCCGGCCGGCCAGCCCGTTCAGAGCGGCGCCGCCCACACCTCGGGCGCCGCTCTGCCGAAGCGGTTCAGGGAACAGGGCTGTCCCCCACGGCCGCCACCCGAGCCTGTTGCAAGGCATCCGCCAGCTGTCGGGTGGCGGCGGCGACGGGCGTCCGGCGGGCAGCATGGTCCAGAACCACCAAGTTCCGGTCGAAGGCGTCGACCACGGTGGCGCCGGCCTCGGTGCACACCAGCAGGCCGCCCAGGTAGTCCCACGGCCCATGGGCGTCGTCGGCGCAATCGAGATAGGCGTCAAGTCGCCCGCTGGCCACCGCGCAAAGGTCGAGGGCAGCCGCGCCCAACGCCCGGAACTGGCCCCAACCGAGGTGCCGGTCGGGCAGGCCGTTGAGCCCCACCAGGGCGTCGGCTAGGACCGTCTCCGCGGACGGCACGATCGGTGATCCGTCCCGGCGCGCTCCCCCACCGCGCACCGCTTCGAACCGGGTGCCATGAACCAGGTCGACCACCAACGCCGCTCTGGGGCCGTCCCCGTCGACCGCGCACAGGCTGGTGGCGTACCAGCTCACACCGCGAGAGGCGTTGGTCGAACCGTCGAGCGGGTCGACCACCACCACGACCTCACGTCCGGGCTCGTGCAGACCGGTCTCCTCGCTCAGCACGCCGACCCCACCGGACAGCAGCCGTTCGACGGCGACGGCATCGGCGGCGAGGTCGCTCTTGTACTGACCGGCGCGGGTGCCAGCCAGGCCCCAGTCGGCCACCCCACCCAGAACCTCGACCACCGCGTCGGCCACCGCGTGCAGCAGGTCGAGCAGGCCAGGATCGTCCATGGCCGGCGACCGTAGCGGCGCCGGAGCACCGACTCGCCGCCTTGCGGGACGCGCCGTCTCCAAGCGGCCGTGGCAGGCTGTTAGCTCAACCTCTCGACCCCTGAGGAACGCCTGTGGCCGTCATAGACGTGGCCGGGTACGTCGCCGATCTCAAGGACCACGCCGTCGATCACGGCTTTCACGTCCACGACGAGCGCCACTTCGTGGAGACGTATTCACTGCGCCAGGCCTGGGAGGTCGACCTCCACCCCGAGGAGGCGTGCGGCGGCCCCCTCGACCTGCACCTCGCCTTTGAGATCGACCCGCGGACGTTGTTGAGCTTCGAAGATCTGGTGCTGAGCCTCGACGACCCCGACGAACCGCCCGACAGCACCGAGCACCTCTTCCCCCTCCACTTCAACTGGGCGCTCCCGCCGTTGCCCAACGGGCCGGACCTGCTGGTGCTGGCCACCGAGCTGGCCGGCATCGGTGGCCCCGACCTGCCGCTGGAGGTGTCGGCCATCGACTCCTATGGCTCGGTCACCGACGCCGCCGAACGCACCGTCGGCATCGTCGCCAGCGTCGACGTCCCCCTCAGCCAGCTGTACCAAGGGCAGGAACCGCTGTGTGAGATCCTCGATCGTTGCCTGGCGGTGAGCGAGTACCTGCTCCAGCGCGCTCCGGCGTGGCTCGACGACGACTCCTGAACCTCGTCCTGCCGGCTGATCACCGTGAGCCCCTCGCCGCACCGGCCATGGTCCCCTGACAGCCGCTGGGCTGAGCGCTCTAGGACCCTGCGGACATAGGCTCCCCCGCCATGCCCCACCCCAGTTCGTCTAGAGGCCGATACCGGGAAATCGTGGTGGGCCTTGTGCTGCTGGCGGCCACGACGGTCGCCACCAACACCGTCGCCGCCACGCCCACCGGCTCGGCCTCACCACCGCTGAAGGCGGCCAAGACCACCGCGCCGGTTGGTCCCCTCCCGTTCCTGCACGCCACCACGGGCGACGTCCGCGGCATCTTCGATGACCTGGGCCGTCAGGTCATCATGCGAGGCGTCAACCTGAACTCGTTGGCCGACTACTACCAGGCCAACCCGGCCTACCGGCCGACCGTCCCGGTCACCGGCACCGACTGGGACACCATGGCTGCCCAAGGCTTCAACTCCGTGCGGTTGCTGGTTAGCTGGTCGAAGCTTGAGCCGGCTCCCGGTGTCATCGACGATGACTACCTGGCCGAGATCCACCAGGCGGTGGCCGACGCCGCCGACCGCGGCCTCTACACGATCATCGACATGCACCAAGACGCGTGGGGAAAGTTCATCGCTTCGCCTCCCGGAGTGACCTGTGGTCCGGGTCTCTCCCCCGCCATCGGCTGGGACGGCGCACCTCAGTGGGCCACCATCACCGACGGCGCCGACACCTGCAAGGGGTCGAGCCGCGAAGACAGCGAAGCGGTTCGCACCGCCTGGGACAGCTTCTGGGCCGACCGCGACGGCATCCAGACCCACCTGGTCCAGGTGTGGAGCCGCCTGGCCACCGAGTTCGCCGGTGATGCGAACGTGGCGGGCTTCGACCTGCTGAACGAGCCCGGCGACGGCCACCCGACCACCGACACGACGGCGGCGATGACCAGCTACTACGCCCGCACCATCACCGCCATCCGCCAGGCGGAGGCGGCCAGCGGCGCCGGCGGCGCCGACCACATCGTCTTCTTCGAGTACTCGGTCAACGGCAAAGCCGTACCGCCCACCTTCACCACCGACCAGAACCTGGTGTTCGCCCCCCACATCTACGGCGGCTCGATCGCCCCGCTGACCGTCGAGCAGAACTGGGCCTACGCCACCAGCCTGGCCAACGGCTACCGGACGACGATCTGGTCAGGCGAGTACGGCTGGTTCTCCGATCCCGCCGGCAACCTTCCCAAGGTCGTCACCTTCGGGCAGCTCGAGGACCAGAACCTGGCCGGGAGCGCCTGGTGGCAGTGGCGGCAGGCCTGCGGCGACCCGCACTCGGTGGGCACGCCCGGCGGGATTCCCGGCGATCAGATCCACTACCAGTACAACGGCTGCCCCGGGGACGTGAACGGCGGCGTGGTGCCTGAATGGCGAACCGTTCTCAGCCGGCCCTATCCCCGCGGCCTGCCAGGGCGGATCACCGCCCTCACCAGCAACGGGGCCGATGCCACCCTCGACGCCTATGGCCAGGTCCCCGCCGACACCGGTCCCGCCGGGCGCACGTTCCTGCTCTGGATCCCCGACCGGGGCCATGGCAGCCCGATGGTCGGCGGTGACTCGGTCGCCGGGATCTCGGTCCGTTCCGTCTCCGGCGGGTTTCTGGCCACCGGGACCGTGTGCAGCACCAACTACCACGTTCGTGTCGGCCCCGACGCGGCGGCGCCGCCGGGCGTGTGCTCCTCGGTGGCTCCGACGCCGCCGGACGGCTCGGAGGGAAACGTGCTTCCGGGCGGGATGGTCACCGCCCCCGGGCCCGGTCCCGCCATCGCAGTCGAGGCAATTCCCTCGTACACGGGCTAGCGGCCGGTCTGACGGAGGACGGTGTCGAGTTCGAGCAACTCGGACCAGCGGACCTCGCCGACGAAGGAGCCGTCCTCGTCCACCACCGCCACCCGGTCCAGGCCACTGCGGTCCATGGCCTCCACCGCGTCACGCACCTTCCATGACGTCGACCCGACCGGTAGGTCGGCCGGGATGATGTCGGCCACGGCGGTGGTGTTCCATTCCTCCTGCGGAACCTGGGTGGCCGCCTCGACCGTGCACATGCCGACGTAGGTCAAGCCGTCGGTCACCGTCACTACGCGCTGGCGGTTGCCGATGACGTGGTCGCGCACGAACTCGGCCACGGTGGCGTCGGGGGGCACGGTGAGAACGTCGGTCCGCAGCGCGACGGTCACGGGCAGGCGGAACCGGCGCTCAAGGTGTCCCGCCCGGGTTGAGACCTGTGCCGAGGACACCGAGCGCCGGCCCATGACCAGCAGGGCGACCGTCGACGCCAGCAGCGCCGGCACTACGAACACCGCTTTGCCGGTCGTTTCGGCCACGAACATCACGCTGGCGATGGGCGTGCGGTAGCCGGCTCCCAGGAAGGCGGCTACTCCCAGGATCGGGAACAGGGTCGACGTGGCCTCCAGGCTGCCGAGCCGGTGCAGGCCGAGCGCGTCGACCACCCCCGCCACCAACCGACCGACCAACAGGCCCTGGATCACCAGCGGGATGAACAGACCGCCGACCCCGCCGCCGGCCAGCGTAAAGGTGGTGACGGCCAGGCGGATCACCAAGAGCAGGGCGATGAGAGCCAGCGCCCTGGTCGGGTCGGCTACCCACTGATAGGTCCTGTAGCCGGGACCGAGGTTGAGGGCCGAGCCGTACAGCCAGAAGGTGAGGACGGTTGCCAGCGCCATGCCCGAGGCGCACAGCGGGACCCGCAACCAGGGCGAGTAGTGGTGGCTGATGTCCTTGGCCCACTTGGCGCAGCGGACGAAGACGCGTGCGCCTAGGCCAGCCAGGACGCCCACCACCAGCGCGCCGCCCAGCTCGATCATCCCGAAGCGGTCGAAGCCGGCGCCGGCCAGGGCGAACAGCGGCTTGGTGCCCACCAGCGACACATAGGTCAAGTAACCGGTGGCCGACGCCGCCAGGGCCGGCAGCAGCGAACGGCGAGCGACGTCGTCGATGTAAGGGACCTCGAGGGCGAACAGCACGCCGGTGGCGGGAGCCTTGAACACCGCCGACACGCCGGCAGCGGCGCCGGCCACCATCAGGGCGCGGGCATCGCTGCGGTTCACGACCCGCCCGAAGCTGCGGCGCACCCCCGACGCCAGCGCCGCGCCCACATACAGGGCGGGGCCTTCGTACCCGAGCGCACCACCCGAGCCGAGCGTGGCGACGCCGGCCACCATCCTCCCGATCACCGGGCGCTGATCGATCCGCGCTTCAGGCGCGTGAAAGGCACGCACGTACTCGTCGGCGGTGGCCGAGTCGGCCCCGCCGGCCAACCACCGCAGGCTCAATGCGGCCACCACCAGCCCCACCCCAGGGCCGATGACCTGAACCCAGCGCGGGAGCTCCACCAGGTTGTCGAACAGCAAGGTGCTGGTGATCCGCTCGAACCCGGCCACCGCCAGGCCCACCAGGACACCGATGAAGCCGGCCACCACCACGGTCCGGTGCTGGCTGCGTTCGAGAGCGACGTCCTCTTGCGGTTCGAAGTCGCCGCCGGTGTGGAAACGAGGGAGGTGGAAGTTTCTCCCGATGGCCACGACGGTCGAGTGTAGGAACCGCCGCTTCCCCGTCGGGTACCGGTCGACCTTCCCGCCGTTGTCAGAAGGTGGGCTCCTGCCAGTCGGGCGTGGCCGGCGGCAGATCGTCGGGCACCCGGTTGGGGAACGATGGCGTGCGCTTCTCCAGGAACGACTGGACGCCTTCGCGCACGTCGCGGCCACGGCCGAGATCGTCGAGCAGGGCGGAGTCCAACCGGTGAGCGACCATGGGATGGGCCTCCCCGAGCATGTTCCACAGCATGCGGCGGGTGAGGCTGACCGACACCGCCGATGTGTTGTCGGCGATCTCGCCGGCCAGCGCGTAGGCGGCGTCGAGCAGCTCGCCGTCGGGGTGCACCGACCGCACCAGGCCGCCGGCCAATGCTTCCTGAGCGTCGAGTACCCGGCCGGTCAAGCACCACTCGGTCGCTCGGCTGATGCCGACCAACCGGGGCAGGAACCACGACGACGCCGCTTCGGGGGCCAGGCCGCGGCGGGCGAACACGAATCCGAATCGGGCCGACTGTCCGGCCAGCCGCACGTCCATGGGCAACGTCATGGTGACCCCCACCCCGACCGCCGGCCCGTTGATGGCACCAATCACCGGCTTGGTGCTGCGGAAGATGCGCAACGCCACCAGACCACCCTCGTCACGGTGGCGACCGTCGCCGGAGCGGGCAGACTCCGCCACGCCTGTGTCGAAGGTGTCCCCACCGCCGGACAGGTCGGCGCCGGCACAGAACCCCCGTCCCCGCCCGGTCACGACCACGCAGCGGACGTCACGGTCCCCGTCGGCCCGGTCGAAGGCGTCCAGCAGTTCCCGGTGCATGCCGTAGGTGAAGGCGTTGAGCCGGTCGGGACGGTCGAGGGTGATGGTCAGGACCCGGTTGGCGACCTCGACAGCGACGGTGTCCATGGAAGCTCCTAAGTGGTGGCGGAACGGTCGAGCCTTCCATGCCGTCCATGCGCGGTCGGCCGGTACCGTGCGGTCGATGCTGACCCCCCATCCCGATGGCCCGGAGCCCACCTTTGAGACGATCCGGGTGGACGTCGATGGTGACACGGGTTCCATGACCCTGAACCGGCCGGACAAGCTCAACCCGCTCGGCCCCGTCACCCTCACCGAGTTGGCCGTCGCCGCCCGGTGGTTCGACCAGCAACCGGCGGTCAAGGTGGTGGTGGTCGCCGGCGCCGGCCGCGCCTTTAGCGCCGGTGCCGACCTGGCCGCCTTCGCCGACGACGCCGACGCCGACGCCGACGCCGACCAGGAGTCCGGCACGGGTGCGGTGGCGGCGCGGGCCGGCGCTGACCTGGGCCGGCAGATGGCCGACGCCGTCGAGGGCATGCGGGCGATCACGGTGGCCCGCATCCACGGCCACTGCGTCGGTGGAGCGGTGGTGTTGGCGGCGGCTTGTGATCTGCGGGTGGCTGCCGCTTCGACCCGCTTCTCCATCCCCGAAGTCGCCCTCGGCATCCCGCTTTCGTGGGGCGGCGTGCCCCGCCTGGTGCGCGAGGTGGGACCGGCGGTGGCCAAGGACCTGATCCTCACCTGCCGGACGTTCGCCGCCGACGAAGCCCGAGCGGTGGGACTGCTCAGCCGGGTCGTGGCCGACGACGATCTGGATGGCGCCGTCGAGGAGCTGGTCACCGTGCTGGCTTCACGCTCGGCCTTCACCCTGCAGGCGACCAAGCAGCGGGTCAACGCCATCTCGGAGTCCATGGTCGGCACCGCCGGGGCCTGGGCCGACGCCGACGGTCTGGTCACAGCAAGGCGCGACCCGGATTCCCGCGCCGCCGCCGCGGAGTACCTGCGCGGCTTGGCTCGGGGCTGATCATCACCCCGCCGGTGCGGTGCTGCCCCCTACCGGGACCGGATCCATGCCGAGCTTGCGATGGTCCCAGCTGCGGACCCGGTCGACCTCGACCCTGACCGCGATCCGCTTCTGGATCATGAACTCGACCAGCGGCTTGGCCTCTTCTGTGTAGGGACCCGTGTACCGCTCCCAGACGTTGACACCGACCCGGAACAGGGCGTCGGGGTCTTCCACGATCACGCCCCGCCCTTCGATCGACACCCCGCGCAAGGTGTCGTAGGTGAGGCCGTCCTCGACCAGGCATGTGATGCGGGCGTCGCGCCGCAGGTTGACCGCCTTCTGCGAGCGCGTCTTGGTCTCGAACCAGATCTGGCCGTCCAGCACGGCAAACCACATGGCCACCAGGTGTGGCATGCCGTTGGGCCCGATGGTGGCCATGGTCGCCGTCCGCGACTGCTCGACAAAAGCGGCGACCTCCTGGTCGCTCATTGTGATCTGGCTGCGCTGGTTGGCTCCCACGGACAGGTCTCCTCGGTAGTCGAGCCCCGATCATGCCCGTTGTCGTTGTCGTTGCCGGCGGGCGCGGGCTAGCGGTCAGATCTCGGGGGCTGGCTCAACGGGTTCGGCGGCGTGGCCGGCTTCCGTCGGCTGGTCCGAGTCGGCGTCGCCGAGCGCCTGGCGGACTCGAGCGAGGGTCTCATCGTCGAGGTTGGAGTACACGACCTCGGCGCCGCTGAACCGTCCGGCCTCAGCTACCAACGCATCCCTGTCGATGTCCTCCACCAGCAGAGCGACAATCGCGGTGCCGGGTTGCACGACATCGCGGAACCAGGCGACCCACTCGTCGGAGATCCCAATGTCGACCAACTTGGCCGAGGCGGCGCCGGCACCGGCACCGAGCGCTGTCCCGGCCACCCAACCCACCGGGCCGCCGAGCAGAAGGCCGAACAAGCCCGCCCAGGCGGCACCTCCCAACGCCGACCGTCCCGGCGTGGGATCGATCGTCTCGTGGACGTGGGTCCGGCCGGTGTCGTCCCGGTTCAGGATCACCGCGTCATTGAGCGTGAGCTGGTCCTTGGCGGCCAAGCCATTGGCGGCCATCAGAAACTCCTGGGCCCGGAACAGGTCATCAAAGGCGATCCCGACGAGGATCCCGGATCGTCGGTCATTGCGTGGCATGGTTCGGCTCGTTTTCGGTCGGAAGCGGCGGACCGTTCAAGGTTGCCACCACGGCGATACAGGGGTCGCACCGACGACTCTGCCCGTAGACGTCGAGACGGCGACCAGCTATGGCCAGTCGGCATCTGCGGTAGCGGCAGTAGGCCGTCAACCCCGTTCCCGCGTGATGGATCTCTTGATCGCTCGGAAAGTCAGCGGCGGCGCGGGAGGTGGCGGCGGACCCGGATGAGCATTCGAACCATCTCTTCGCCGAGCTCTTCTGCGGAGGCGAGTGGGTTGTTGTAGACGACGTACTCCTTGGCCACGAGGGTGGCCAGATAGTCCAGCAGCGCAGGTTCGTCATCCTTCACCAGCAGGTAGTCACCGTGCCGGTCGTTGTAGAGCACGACGCCGTGTTCTGCGTCGAATCGACTCCGAGGGGGGCCGGGTTCGGGGTCGACCTCCAGGGTCGGCAGCTGCTTCGAGCGGGCTGAGGTCGGTTTGGCCGGCGTCGGGCCGGCCCATTGCCTCTGCTCGTCGACCGGGTCGGGTAGCAGGTCATCGAGTGGCGGCGGCTCCTTCTCACGGCTGGTTCCGGGCGGCTCTCCGCTGCCTGGTGACCAGCTCTCAGAAGCGCCGCCGCCGTCACCGTCGCCGATGTCCTGGCTGAGCAGGCCGCCGTGGCCAGCTTCGTCGCCGAGCGGGGTGCGCATCGGGTTCTCCAGGTCGGCCAGCTCCTTGAGCACCTTGCCGAAGATGCGTCGCACCGCGTCGGTTAGCCGATCGGCGGTCTGCTCGTCGACCTCTTGGCGTAGACGTTCGAGGGTCCGTTGCACCAGCGGTTCGATAGCGGTGACCGCCTCGCGGAACACCGGGAACGCCTCTCGGTCGCGCAGCACTGCCCGCCTCCCGGCACTCTGCTGCAGGGCGTCGAAGGCGACCTGGCCTGACACGTGGCCGGAGGTCCACGGCGGGCGAGCGAACTCCTCCAGTTCGGCCAGGTCGTCGAGAATGGCGATTCCGGCCCGGCCCACGACAGCCACCTTGCGGTCGGAGGCGGTGTCGGGGGCGATGTAAATGCCGAACTCGATGCGCCCCCACAGCGTGTTCTGCGCCGGCACGGCCAACCGAATGCCCTCGGGCTCCTGCGGGGTGACCACCTCAGCGGAGCGGCCCTCCAACACCTCGATCGAGTAGTCGCCGTGAGCCAACGCCGGACCGCGACGGCGGCGCAGATAGTCGACCACCTTGCGCTGGGTCAGCATCCGCAGCACCTCGGGGTCGAGCTGGGACAGGTAGACCGTGGTGCCGGGCTCCGAGCGCGCCCGCCGCTTCTCGCGACGCAGGTCGGCTGTGGCGGCGCCACGCTCGAGCACCAAGGCCCAGGTCTCGTCGGAACCCTGCCGTCGAGACACGATCTCGCAGAGGCCGCCGAGCTGCTGAAAGCCGAGCAGACCGATGGCCTTCTCGCCCAGGGTCCGGTCGTCGCCGGCCTTGGTCGACTCGAACAGGTTGCGGGCGATCTCGCGCAGCCGGTCCGGGCCCATGCCCCGTCCGGAGTCGTCGACCGCCACCATGGGGTGGCGGCCCTTGCGCCGCAACACGACCCTGATCCGCTCGCCCCGCGCCCCGGTCTCGGCATACTCATCCGCGGCGTTGGACACGAACTCGTTCAGAGCGTCCTTGGGGTCCTGATAGGCCTGCCCGGTCACCAGCACCGCCTTGGCCAAGTTTCCGATCCGCAACCGCACGGTCTCACCCCGCACGGCCGGCCGCTTGGCTGACCGCCTCGTGCGGCGGGGCGGCTCACCGGACACTTTGGCGATCTGCGGACCCGTTCACCACTCACACCGTGAGCCTCAGCGATCGCCTGCAGGGCGGCCCCGGCCCGATACTCCTCAATGATCCGCCGGTCGCGCTCAACCTCAGCCACCACCCGATGATGCCCGAACCGGCGACCACAACGGGACGACACCCCGCCTTGGGCGGCGAGTCATGTCCCCGGTAAGCGTTCGGTGTAGGGCAGTTCTCGGACCCTGGACACCGATCCATCGACCTTCCGACCGGAGCGGGCAGTCCGCGTATCGTGGCCAACTTGAAGGATCCCGGTCGCGCTCAGCACGACGCTCCGAATGGCCGGGCCACGACGACCATGAGCGACGAGGAACTGATCGCAGAGCGACTGGCGGAGCTCGACCCCGACGAACCGATCCTGCAAATCTTCAGACATCGCGGCGAACGCCTTCTTCGACTCACTGGGCCGGCCCGAACCGGCGACCCAGGACGACGCCTCCTGGCGGTTCAAGACTCGAACGCCCCTCGTCGAAGACCGAGATCGGTGGCCAGCATGAGCTGGCCGCTGGCGGCCGTCAGGCCTGCGGTACGGCGAGGTCGATGCTCGCCCAGCCCAGTTGAGCGCGTACCAGCCGGGGATGTCTCGGAGCCGTCAGGGTTGCCATTCGTAGCGGACGTCTGGAGCGCCTTCTTCGTTGGCACCAAGCGTCGAGCCTGTCGCGACGAAACCGTGCCGCTCGTAGAAGCGTCGAGCGGCCCTGTTCGCCTCGAATGTCCAGAGCTTGAGCCCGTCGGGTCGCTCCCGCTTTGCGATCGCGATCAGTTGCGAGCCGATGCTGTTCCCGCAGTGCTTAGGGTCGACGTAGAGCTGCCCGATCCAGTCGCCATCCAACGCGAGCAGTGCCACCACGCCACCGTTCGCTTCCGCCACCCAGACCTCTTGTTCTGAAAGAACGACCCGCTCGAAGTAGTCGTGGATGTCATCGTCGCTGTGTACGGGCGGCGGTATTTGCGGAGCGGACGCGGTTCTCGATCGAAGCCACACGCCGGCGACGGCCATGGCATCGGCGACATGAGCGCGTCGGATCTCCACCGGTTCATCGTGACGCGTAGCCGGTGATCGGGGGCAAGCCATTCCTGGTGCCCATAGTGCGATCATGGGTCATGCCGAGCGCGGAACCCGTATTAGCAACCTGGATGCAAAAGGAGACCTGCATGATTACTGCAGGGCGCCCGCGAGACCCTGCTGTGGAAGCTAGACGGACTCAGTGAGTACGACATCCGCCGGCCACTGACCCCGACCGGCACCAACCTGCTCGGCCTCGTCAAGCACTCGGCTGGCACGGAACTCAGGTACTTCGGCGCATTGTTCGACCGCCCCCACGGCATGTCGCGTCCGTGGCAGGCGGACACGGCCGAGATCAACGCGGAGTTCTGGGCCGCACCTGACGAAACGAGACATGACATTGTCGCCTCTACCGGCGCACCTGGGAGATCGCCGACGCAACGATCATCGACCTCCCAGAGCCGGCGATCAGGAGCGGCAGGTGCTCACTGCAGAGCACGCGTACTCGATCACACGGGCCGTAGGGGAACTGGGTTTCGTCATGGCCAGGAGGCGGCAACGCTCGGTGCTTGCCCGGGCGGGCGGCGCCGGCGAGCTGCTCAGCCAGCGTCCGCCTCAAGCAGGAGCTTGAACGCTTCCCCGATCGAGCCCGTTCACGAGCGGGAGGAACTCCTCAAGGGCACCCTTTGGCTCTGAAGGAGCGCCGGTGGGGCGTGGGCCGCCTGGTCAGTCGACGACTTCCCAGCGCATGCAGACCCTTGTCCCAGGATCTAGACCGTTGGCTGCCTCACCGTCTCGAACAGCGCGCAGTTCGGGCCCAAGCTCGACATCGCTCAAGTTCCGGAAGCCGAGGT
>JAABUM010005257.1_pt1 | contig 13740 bp, 17 predicted proteins | sample 5559161 | NCBI WGS metagenome assembly JAABUM01 (sample SAMN10711868, study PRJNA513369) | rock metagenome | isolation source: Antarctica rocks | place: Antarctica: Victoria Land, Siegfried Peak nord
TTCTTTCGGTCGGGTGTCATGGTTTCTATCCGCTGTTCAAAGAACCGGACGATACCCCACCCTGAATTGGCGGCGTTGGCCGCGGCGGTCCTGATCCGCAACCGAGCGAGGCTGTGTGAAAACACGGGCATCGAGCTTCTACATAGAAACCCTTGCTCCGGGCGGCCTCTTTCGAAGGCTTTAGGAGCAGTTGTGCGGCTCTGATGGCAGATCCGGAGATGGGATTTCTACTAACATTCGAGACAGCGGCGTTTCCGGCCTGTGCGGCTGAGCGGAACAGGAAAGCAGCGTAAGGCTGTTCAAAACTCCCATGCGGAATCAGGGTTCCTGAGCGGCCTGAGACCGCCGTTGAGGACGGTGTCTGGCGGGGAGAAGTCATATCGCCCGAGGAAGTTGAGATGGCGCCAGATCAGCGGGGACAGGTGCGCGAGGTCGTCGGGGCGGACGTTCATGCCATCCGCCCTGAGCTGCCCGATGGCTTCCTGCATGTAGGTGGCGTTCTAATGGACGACGGCGTTCAGCGCGAGGCCAAGGGAGCCGAGCTGCTCTTCCTGCCCTTGCCGCAGCGGGCTTCTGATCTCGCCGCGCTCGCCGTGGTGGATGCGGCTGACATTCCAGGAGTTCTACCAGCAGCCGTCACGCAAGGCGGGTGAGGCGTTCCTGAAGCGCTGGTATTTCTGGGCCACGCACAGCCGCCTGCCACCGATGATCGAAGCGGCCCGTACGGTCAAGCGGCACTGGAACGGCATCCTGCGCTGGCACGACACCCACATCGCCAACGGCATCCTCAAAGGCATCAACAGCCTCGTCCAGGCCGCCAAGGCCAAGGCCCGCGGATATCGCTCGTCGCGCAACCTGAAGCCGATCATCTACCTCGTCACAGGCAAGCTCAAAATCAGCCTACCCACGTGAAACAGCGAGGAACCGACTAAGGGATGTCAGATGTTAGGTTGTTAAGTATTAATGAGCTATCTTATTAAATAACTGATTAAAATACTCTGGCAGCCGCGCGGCCGGCATCATAGTTCCTAATAAGAATACTTGAATGAGGGTCCGTGCCTATCTATTTGTGACGGGACTCACGGTGGACAAAGCATATGGCCCTCGATTTTTTCATGGAACACTTTGACTCAACGGAAGCTGAAGCAATAACCGGCGTATCGCAAATGCTTCAACGTAGCTACCGCAAACGCGGGTATCTGCCGCCGCAGCCTGGCCATTCGCGCCACGACCTCTTTGACCTGGCCGACATGCAGTTTACCCGGGCCATGGCTGCCCGTGGAGTGGAAATCCTACTCGCAAAACGATTTGCGGGGCGGGTGGCGCAAGGCATCACCTTTTACGCACTGTCCCATAGCGACGCATACGCGGGTCCGGTTGGGGTCGACTACGATCTGGCACCACAGGCTCTGGCTGTTCTTCAGCGTCACGCGCCTATGGGGTCGGACTGCGCGATTGTGGTCCCGGTGCCGTTTTGGGTGTTGTGGGCAGACGATACCGCAACCTGGATGCCAAGGCTCGACGGCGACCTTTTCGAGCGAGAGCGAGCTCAAAAGACTGCCGGGCCGGTCATTATCTTTGATCAGCAGGCCGCGGGCGAGGCGCTGCGCCAACGCGCCGGGCGGCCCCTGGTCCGTGTGAGCGGATTGCCGCACCTTGGGCCGAGCCCTGGTCCGACGGGGACAGGACTGCCAGACGTCGCGAGCCATCAGAATGCTGGTGCAGCATAGTCATGGTCCGCTACACAAATCGTTTTTGGCGACGAGCTACCGTGGCGGAAGGTTGTGGACCGAGAACGAAAAACGATTTGGCGACGCGCGAAAATGTCCCGAGGTCATAACGCCTAGACAGCGGCACGGCAGAGTGTCAGCGTTACGGATTACGTGCGTACAGTAAAAGGCCGGCAAGCCCCTGCAAGGGCCGCCGGCCACTCATCCTCTGTGACAGGACAAGTCAGTGGTCTCACTCCTATTTAATGCGGTCCCACATGGGCCGCAAGCCCCGGCCGGCTACGAACCCGGCCAGGATGACCTTTCCGAACTGAAGGCGGCGCTAGCGTCCGATATCGGCGCGATTGCCGAGAACCTGATCGGCCTACAGCCGAGCCGACGCAGCCGGACGGAGCTGCGGTTCTATCCGAACCAGCGGCTTTCTATCGCCATTGCTGGGCCTAAGCGCGGCGCTTGGCGCGTCCACGATAGCGCAGAGGGCGGCGGACCTTTCGAGCTGATCCGGTATCTTCGCGGATGTGACTTTGCCGATGCCGTCGGATGGGCACGCAAATGGACCGGCCTCGGGCGCCAAGGACGTGCGCAACGTCCAGCTCCGCAGCCGGCGCCGATAATAACAGAAACCGAGGATGCGGAGCGGGCCAAGGGTATCGAGGCCGCGCGGGAGCTGCACAAACAATCCCAGCCAGCCGCCGGCACGCTAGCCGAACGCTACTTGGTCGAGGTGCGAGGCATCCCGGCGCCGCCTGGCGGATGGCCTACTGCCGTGCGCTATCATCCTGGCACTAGGTCATTGCTGGTAGTCGCTACGACGGCAGACGGCACGGTGCAGGCGGTGCAGCGTGTTGTCCTAGATAGGCCCATTCCCAACAGTCCAGCTATAAGCCGCCACTTCGGGCCAGTCGCACTTCGGCAAATCAAGAACTGCCCGTTCTGCTTGGGTTTTAGCCAGGTTTCCTAACTGCCCAAAATAACCGTTCTGGGCAATTCCGCCGGTCGTCGGCGCAGCGATCTCAGGCGAAATCGGCCGCCAGATCGCCTTGGTTTCTCACTGTAATGAGCAGTCAGGCTGGAAACGCCCTTTCACAGCGCGCTTAGCCTCTCCCGCGCCCCAAATGGCGGCTGGTGTCACGACTGTTGGGAACGGGCCCTGATGCATGGCACGCTCCCCGAGACGACCCCTCACCGCGTTCCTGATCTTCCCGTCATGGCACGATCTGCTCGCAACACTGGCATTCGCCAGACCACCCCCGCTCGGCCCCTGAACAGCAAACCCGCCGCCGCTCACGCCAAAGCCCAAAATGAGATTTGCTGCCGACGATTGGCAACGACGTAACGGCCGAGGTGCGCCCGGCCTACTTCCGCGTTATCTCTCCCACGAGGCATCGGATTCCGGCATGAACGGGGTCTGTCCAACTTTGCGGTGGAGTAGTACGCGTGTCAGAATTAGAGATGGCTCAAGAGAGCCTGGAGCACGCGGCTCACGAGCATGCGCACGGCACTGTCCCATACGCTAAAAAGGCCGCCATTGTCATCGCAACGCTCGCAGCATGCCTGGCCATATGCGAGACCGCGGCGAAGGATGCCCAGACCGCCGTCCTCACCCAACACATCGCCGCTTCCGACACGTGGGGGCAATACCAAGGCAAGTCGGGACGGCGGGCCACACTCAACGCCACGGCCGCCATCCTGTCGTCGCTGCCGGATGCGTCAGATCCGGCGGTGGCCAAGCGCATCGCCGAGGCCAGCGCCAACGCGGACCGGATGCAGTCCGAGCCCGGCAAGGACGGGATGGAGCAGCTGGCCGTGCGCGCCCACGACCAGGAACACGTGCGCGACCATGAGCAGCACCGGCATCATGGGCTGGAAATCGCCAGCGGCGGCCTGCAGCTGTCGATTGTGCTGGTGTCCGTTTCGGTCGTCACTGGCATCGGCGTTTTCCTGGTTGGAGGCGGCCTGCTCGGAGTGGCCGCGGCCGTCTACGGCCTACTGGCCTCCTTTTCCGTCGTCTAACAGCCAGTCCCGCGTCGCGTTGCTGGTCACGTCGGATGCGTCGCGTTTTGGACGAGGTGCGACGTTTCCAGCCAAAGTTCCCGCCCAACTTTCTGGCGTGTCGACGGCTCCGATAGGCTGAAACGCGAAGCGCAGCGTGCGACGACCGTCACATCGTCCACCTGCAGCGCCACCAGGTCGGAGCGGCGCAGTGCTCGGGCGAAGCCGAGCAGCAGAGTTGCTGCTTCCGGCGCACACGCCGGTGCAGCTGGCCGGCCGAAGCGGAGGCCGGCCAGCTGCACCGGCGGTTTACGGCACTGCGGGAGGTGCAGGCGCTCGCCGCCTGGCTGAACCATCGACCACAGCTCGGTTGCGACGTGTTCGTGCGCGGGCAGCCAGAGCAGCTGGGACTGTCGGTCGAGACCGAGCACCAGGCCGACGTCGTCGCGCTCCTGTGGGCGAACCTCGAGCTATTCAGAGACGCGACGGACGGCGCCGACACGGCGAGCGTCTCGCGGCCGCACCCGCTGTTCTCCATTTCGTCCCGGAGGCCCGCGCGCGTGCATTCTTCGGCTCCTCGGAGGCATGCCGAAGAAGCAGCCGCTCGACCGGCAACTGCCGGAGCCGCCCGCGTCCACTATGCCAACGCCGACCCTCCTGTGCCGGCGTTCCGCGTGGACCAGCACCTTGACCACCAGCCAGGAGCTCGCCAAGCAGGGCGAGGTGGCGTGACAAAGGAGGGTGCCTTCAGCACCCTCCACGTCAGCCCAGCCCGCAGGACGCTGGCAGATTAACAAACAACGTGTTATCTAGTCAGCTAGTCAGTTTAAGGCGAACCCGTGTTGCACCCCACCAAACAATCGAGCGTCCCAAAAGGGCAGCGACCTCCAACGCAGGTTGGTGCCGCATGGAAGCTCGAGGACGCAAAGGCCCGATTCAGTGAAGTGGTCCGCCGAGCCAGGACCGAAGGGCCTCAGCATGTGACGGTGCGCGGCCAGGAGGCCGTTGTGGTGATCGCGGTCGAGGAGCTAAGGCGCTTGCTGCCCGCCGTGGCGCCGGCCCCGCCGTTGGTCGCTTTCCTGCAGAGCCTCGATCTTAGCGACCTCGATCTCGACCGCGAACGCGACCTCGGCCGCGACGTCGCCTTGTGATCGGTTGGCTGCTCGACACCAACGTGGTGGCCGAGCTGGCCAGCCCGCGCGGCGAAGCGCGCGTGCACGCCTGGGCTGCCAGCCAGGATGAGGGCCGCCTTTACCTGAGCATTCTGACCCTGGGCGAGTACGAGAAGGGTTTGCACAATCTTCCGATCACCAGCACCGCTCGGCCCCGGATCGAGGCGGCCTTCGACGCGCTGGAGGCACGGTTCGCCGGGCGTTTGCTTTCAGTCAGCGACGCCGTCGTCCGGCGCTGGGGTGCGATCAGCGGCGCCGTCAAGCGTGCGACGGGCCATTCGCCCCCGGTGATCGACACTATGCTGGCAGCCACCGCGATCGAGCACGACCTGTATCTCGTGACGCGCAACGTCCGCGACGTGCAGCACAGCGGGGCTGCGGTGTTCAATCCATGGACCGACGATCCGGCAGCTTTCCGGCTTCGGGCAGGTTCCCGGAGAACACCAAAGTGACCCAGGTGGCAAAAGCCTGGACCGATAAGTCGCGAGTTGAATTGCGATCTGGCCGAAGCGCCCGCTCGGCACCGCCGCCTTCCATGTCTCGCCTTGGCCTACGTCTGACACCGCATGGCCATCTCCTGCTGGAGCAGGCTGACGACGCGGCGGACCTGGAGGCGGGGGGTGCTGCGCGCCTGGTCGACGCGTTTGCCCGCGGAAGTGGGCCGGGCCTGCTGCAGCTTGGGGCGGGAGAGGTGGGGCAGGCGCTGCCGCCGGTGTTGGCCTGGTGGCGCGGATTTGCCGCGCGTTATGTGACGTCGTTGTGCCTGCATGCTCCAGGCAATGGCGAGGATGCTTCGCCCCCGCCTGCTCTGCCCGATGCCGTTGCGCCCGGTGCAGCGGAACTCTCCACTCTGGTGCTGACGGCACCAATAATGCCGGGGTCCGAGTATCTGACGCCAGATCTCCTGCAGGCGCTATGGGCGGAGATGGGAACGGCGGCATCCACTGCTTTTGCCGCTGCCAAAACGGATCTGCAAAGCTTCCTAAAAGGCCTGAACCCCGCCTGGAACCTCGTTGGGCGCGTGCATTTCAACCTGGCGGAAAACCGCCGCGACCCGGAATTTCCGTTCGCCTTCATGGCGACCTACACGACCCGGCTTTCGGCACAGGCCAAAGCCCAACACCTCCCATTAGGTCAGGCCCTGCGCGACCACGCAGGGACGGTGAACAAGAGCAAGCTCCTGACCCTACTTGTGCCCATACAGCGGGCGGCAGAACGCTGCGCTTGGCTCCGGCCCATGGTGGATGCGGGCGAGATCTTTCATCCCTTGCGCTGGAGCGTCCAGGACGCCTCGCGCTTTCTCTCGAGCGTGCCCGAACTGGAGGCCGCCGGCGTCATCGTGCGCATGCCCGCCTCATGGCCTGCGAACCGCCCCGTACGGCCCCGCGTGACCGCGACCGTCGGGACGCGCGCGCCTTCGACCTTCGGCCTCGATGGCTTGCTGGACTTCCACGCGGAGATGACGCTGGAGGGCGAGCGGCTGACCGAGCAGGAGATCAGCATGCTGCTCGCTGGGACCGACGCCTTGGTGCTGCTGCGCGGCCAGTGGGTCGAGGTGGATTGCCAGCGGCTCGGGCGCACGATGCAGCGGTTCCGCGACGCCGAGCGGCTTGCTGAGCAGGATGGCCTGACGTTCGCGGAAGCCATGCGGATGCTCGCCGGCGCCGCGATCGCGACGGACGACGACGATCCGGCGAGCGCTGATTGGTCGCGCGTGACGGCCGGGCCTTGGCTGGCGGAAACGCTTAAGGGACTGCGCACGCCCGACGGAGCGGGCGCCGACCCTGGCCTGGCCCTTCATGGCACGCTTCGGCCCTACCAGAAGGTGGGCGTGCAGTGGCTGCACTTGCTGTCTGGCCTCGGGCTGGGCGCCTGCCTGGCGGATGACATGGGGCTGGGCAAGACCATCCAGGTGCTCTCGCTGCTGCTGGTGCGAAAGGCTAAGCGCGCGAGTGCCTCAGGACCAGCGAAGTCGCAGCCGAGCCTGTTGGTTGCGCCTGCGTCGCTCCTCGACAACTGGATGGCGGAGTTGGATCGGTTTGCGCCTGGTTTGAAGGCCAGGATCGTCCATCCCTCGGCCATGACGGCCGACCAGCTCAAGCAGTTCACGCCGGAGGACACCGCCGGGCTCGACTTGGTCATCACCAGCTACGGCTCGCTGCTGCGCATTCCCGGCCTGTCGCAGGCCACGTGGCGTTCCGTCATCCTGGATGAGGCCCAGGCGATCAAGAACCCGAAAGCGAAGCAGACCAAAGCGGCCAAGGCGCTCGATGCGCAGTCCCGGATTGCTCTGACGGGGACGCCGGTGGAGAACCACCTGGGCGACCTGTGGTCCATCTTCGACTTCATCAATCCCGGGCTCCTCGGGACCGCGCGGCAGTTTGCGCGCTATGCCAAGGGCCTCACCGAACGCGAGCAGAACCCCTACGGCCCGCTCCGGATGCTGGTGCAGCCCTACATCCTGCGGCGCATGAAGACCGACAAGTCGATCATCACCGACCTGCCGGACAAGACGGAGGTGAAGGCCTATTGCCACCTGAGCCGGCGACAGGCGGCGCTCTATGCGCAGGCGGTGCAGAACTTGGCTGACAGCCTGGCCGAAGCCGACGGCATCCAGCGCAAGGGCGTGGTGCTTGCGACGTTGATGCGCCTCAAGCAGGTCTGCAACCATCCCTCGCAATGGCTGAGCGACGACACTTGGACGGAAGCGGACAGCGGCAAGTGGACGCGCCTGCGCGAGATTGCCGAGGTGGTGGCAGCCCGGCAGGAGAAGATGCTGGTATTCACCCAGTTCCGCGAGATCACCGCCCCGCTCGCCACGTTCCTCGGCGGGATTTTCGGACGCCCCGGGCTGGTCCTCCACGGTGGGACGCCGGTGAAGCGGCGCAAAGAGTTGGTGCGGGCGTTTCAAGCCGACGAGGCTGTGCCCTTTTTCATCCTATCCTTGAAGGCCGGTGGCGCTGGGCTGACGCTGACCGCAGCCTCCCACGTCGTGCACTTCGACCGTTGGTGGAACCCGGCCGTGGAGAACCAGGCCACCGACCGCGCCTTTCGCATCGGCCAGAAACGGAACGTGCTGGTGCACAAGTTCGTCTGCCGGGGCACGGTGGAGGAGAAGATCGATGGCTTGATCGAGTCGAAGACAGGGCTGTCCGAGGCGTTGCTGGCCGGGCCTGGCGAGGTCAACCTGACCGAGATGAGCGACGACGCCCTGCTGCGAATGGTCGCGCTTGACCTGAACGCCGCGATGCAGGACTGACCGGGGATGTCGCGCTACGATAAGGGCGGATGGCCCGCCTATGTTCCGGTCGCCGAGCGCCGCCGCAAGGGCGAACGCGAAACAGCAAAGCTGCGCAAGAAGGGCCACTCGGTCGCGCCCGTGCGGATCGAGGGTCGCGCGATCGCCACCACCGCCTGGGGCAAGGCGTGGTGCGACAACCTGGAAAGCTACCGCGACTACGAGAGCCGGCTGCCGCGCGGCCGCACCTATGTGCGCAACGGCTCGGTGATCGACCTGCAGATCGGGTCCTGTGAGGTCAAGGCGCTGGTCAGCGGATCGTCGATCTACAAGGTCACGATCGGGATCACGTCCATGCCGGCCGGCCAGTGGCGGTCCATCCGCGCCGACTGCGCGGGCCGGATCGAGTCCTTGGTGGAGATACTGCAAGGCCGGCTGTCCAAGGGCGTGATGGACCGCATGTGCCGCCAGGGGACCGGACTGTTTCCCAAGCCGTCGGAGATACGGTTCTCTTGTAGCTGTTTGGATCACGCGTCGATGTGCAAGCACGTGGCGGCGGCGCTGTATGGCGTGGGGGCACGGCTTGATGAGAGCCCGGACCAGTTGTTCCGGTTGCGGGCCGTCGATGCGGGCGACCTCATGGCCGATCTCGACAGCGCGGTGCTGGCATCGAAGCCCGCCGGGGACAGGGTTCTTGGGGCCGAGGACGTTTCGGCCCTGTTCGGCCTCGACCTGGCCGGATCCGACGTAGCGGGCGGCGTCGTGCCGAAGCCTCCGTCCAGCCGCGCTAGGCCAGCCACGCGTTCCCAGCCGAAGCAGGGTACCGGCCGGAGTCGCCCCTTGCCGACGAAGACGGCGGCACGGGGGGCCGCGTCGGTCCCGAAGGCTGCTTCCGCCAAGGCGGCAAAGGCTCAGCCCATTGCGCAAGAGTCCAAGGCGTCCCGACCAGCCCGGGCGCCGACCGCAGCGCAGCAGGCTCGGCCGCCCACACCGCGGCCTAGCACAGGAACGTCGACAACGGCGTCAACCCCAACCAAGAAGCGCACCGCTGCCCAGCTTAGTGGCGCACAGAACATGGGAAAGAAGGAGGCTGAAAAGCTGGTGGCGGAAGTCGTCGCCCGGATTGGCAAGCACCTCGTGACGGGAATAGACGTGACGCTAGCCGGGCCGGGCACACCGGCCGTCAAGGCTCACAACGCGCAGACCGTCCGTGCTCCAACAATCACGGCCAATGTTCGAACACCCGGAAGCAAAAAACCGGTCGTCAGGCCGACAAAAAGACTAGGACGGCAAGATTAGCTGGCATGCTTGTTGTTCCAAAGTAGCGAGGTAGGTGTCCGGGTTGCGGCGGAACCGGATTTGGAGGATCCGAGCGTGGCGCCTCTGGCCGAGACGCCGGCGCATCTCTGCCCATGCTGTCCGATCGGCACCGCCAACTTGGCTGTCGCCCGACTTGCGAGATAAAACTAGGCAAGGTAGGCGGCCGGGATGACACTGACGACACCTACCTGCCCGAGCTACATCGGCTCCCGCTTCCCGGCTGAGATCATCAGCCATGCCGTCTGGCTTTACTTGTATCGGTGCGCAATGATGAACGGCTCGGCGCGCAATCGAGGGTGTTTTCCGGCGCACGTTAGCTCAGACTGAAGCGGTCGTCCGACACAAGCGACAACGGCAGCAAACGCACTCGCCAATGATTAAGGCAAGCCGCTCCTAAGGCTGGTAAGCGCATTTCCGCCGGCGCGGCCGCATCCGCCCGCAGCTCCGAGTTCATCCCCGATCATCTCCGGTAACGGCGATTCTCGGAGGTGATTTGACCGCAACCAAAAGGCGCGGCAACGTCGGCCGATGCACCCCTCCGACGTCGTCGTGCCGGCGTCTCCAGCGGCGACCGAGGCTGAGCCCTCTCCCCCGCCGGCGCTGACGGACGCGGAGATCGTCGGCGCCCGCCGCTTCGTCGACGCGTCCCGCGCCGCCTCGACCCGCAAGGCCTACGCCGCCGACTGGCGTTGTTTCGCGGCGTGGTGCCAGGCCCGCCACGCCCCGGCGCTGCCGGCCAACCCGGCGCTGGTCGCGGTCTACCTGTCGGGCCTCAGCGCGCGCGGCTTGGCGCCGCCCTCGATCGGCCGCGCGCTCGCCGCCATCGCCCATGCGCACAAGCGGGCCGGCCTGGTCGCCCCGCACCGGGGCGAGAACGGCGCCGTCGTCGCCGAGGTGCTCGCCGGCATCCGCCGCTCACGCACGGGCGCGCCCGAGAAGAAGCTCGCCGCCGACGCCGACGTCGTCATGCAGCTGCTGTGGTCGATCACCGGCGACAGCCTCGCGGCGCTGCGCGACCGGGCGCTGATCGCCTTCGGCATGGCGCTCGCCGCCCGGCGCTCCGAGCTGGTGGCACTCGACGTGGCCGACCTCGCCTGGGAGGAAAAGGGCTGCCGGGTCACCATCCGGCGCTCCAAGACCGACCAGGAAAGCGAGGGCGCCGTCGTCGCCGTGCCCGAGGGACGCTGCCTCACCTCCCTCGCCCACCTGCGTGCCTGGCTGGCGGCCGCCCGGATCACCGAGGGTGCTGTGTTCCGGCCGCTGTGGAAGGGCGGAGGCCGGCAAGGTTCCAGCAGCGAGGCCGTTGGGAAACCGACCGGAGGGGGCGGCCAGCAAGGGTCTGTCTTTCCCGCTGGTGAGGAGCCGACCAAGCTGCACAGGCGGGTGCGCGACGCGCGGCTGTCCGACCACGCCGTGGCCCGCATCGTGCAGGCGCGCGCCGCCGCGGCCGGGCTCGATCCCGCGCGCTACGCCGGGCACAGCCTGCGCGCGGGCTTCGTGACGGCGGCGGCCCGCGCCGGGGCCGACGTGTGGAAGATCCAGCAGGTCAGCCGGCACAAGTCGATGCAGGTGCTGTCCGGTTACGTCCGCGACGCAAGGCTGTTCGACGACCATGCCGGGGAGCCGTTTTTGTGAGCTTAATCATAAATCCCCTTCTTTGAAGCTGGTATGCCATTGAGCTATCTGGTAGGCATCCGGTAGCATTCTATTTGCCGTCCGAAAGCCACCAAGTAGCTATCGGAAAGCTTTCCGAAAGCCACCTAGTAGCTATCTCGTTTAATTGGAGGCTAGTTGTGCTTTCTTTAGAGCTTCAACAGCCATCTGGAACGCTTCGCCAAGTACCCAGCCGTTCTCGTCTGCCAAAGCGTAAAATGCGTCTGCATCCTCCTGCCGAACCTTAAGATTTAGCTGCACGTTGCGACCGGTCCGGTAACGCCGCGGCTCGCGCCTTGATAAAACAGGACTAGGCTCGCGACTGCGGAAGGATGCTGGCTCTGCAACTGCCTTGACTTGTTCCTGCTTCACGCCCGCTTGAACCTGCTTGGGACCGAAGTCACTGACGTCGAGATCATCATCCTGAAAGACTGGAGTTCGCACTTTGGCCATCAGACAACCTCTTCTTTGAGATTTGCCGTTTGAACGCCATTTCGAAGCATTGCGACAACCTCTGCAGCAAAATTCTTTGCGTTAGCCACTGCCGCGGGAACATTGCTGACCTGTGACGGTCCGAGATTTTCCAGTGTACCACCAAACGAGAAGATCGCTCGGAATGCTTCGCGCTCATGCATCTGAACGGAGAATATCGGCACGCCGGCGGCATCAAGCTCACCACGGATATGCTGCAACAGTCGCGGTCGAATGGCGGCACTTGTACGAGTGAATAGTACTGCGAAAGGGATCTCGCGACTGAAGGCCTTTTCCTGTTGCCTAATCAATTTTATAGCCTTGGCAGCCTCACTTGCGTCGAGTTGGCTACCCTGAACCGGAATAATGACCAAATCTGCACGGCTGATTGCATAAGCAACCGTCATACTGGCGGCGCCTTCTAAGTCGACGATTACAAAAGGTGCGCGTGCAGCCCACATTTGGATTTCGTCGATGATCGTGGACTCATTTACCTCCGCCATAACCGATAGGGTAGGGGGCTTGCCGTCGAGCTTAGCCCACTTCGAGACGGGGCGGTTTGGGTCGGCATCAATGATTATGACCTCGGCGCCTGTTCGAGCAAGCTCGGATGAAAGCACGACGGCGCTGGTTGATTTTCCAGCGCCTCCTTTAGGGCTCGCAAAGACCACTGTCGGCATCTGATGGCTCCCCGATAACAGTTTGTCGGATATCCGAAAACTACGTAGTAGACAACGAGTAGCTAACGGATAGCTACCAGCTATCCTACATGAATAGCAGAGCGTCAAGTGATATTGAAAACCTAGGCAGAGTCCTCAGCAGGTAACCCCAGCTTGAGCCGACCTTGCCGAGCCGATGAGACAGCGGTGAAAGCAGCCTCTATCTTTGGTAAGTTATGTACGTAATTGTAACGATAGCTCTTGCGACGCCCGCTGCCGGTTTCATTGCATGACCAAGACGCCAAGCCACCTGCCGCAGTCATGTCACTGAAAGCTTGCCGGCACTCCTCGCGAAACTTAAGCTTTTGCCTTGTCGTCTCCATCATGTAATTGCGTCCGGCTAATTCGGATAAAGTATCTACGGATACCCATGAATAATCGGGCTGCGAGTCAATATACGGCCAAAAAGCTTTGGCGTAGTCAGATCGAAGTCTAAAATAAGCCTCGCCGTTGATCGACGCCAAGCTGCGGCTCTCGAACATGCTGCGGACCCATTCGCCATAAGTCACCTTTACGGTGCTGTCGAGACCAACACCTTCCCATTCGATGTGCCCCAGCAGATTGTCCGAATATCCTGCCCCGGCAAGCCGACCGGACTTCACAGCCTCCTCGTAGGCCGAGAAGTCACCTTGATAGAAGCGGAAGGAAACAGATCTCAGTTCCTCAAACACGCGGAGTAGAGTGCCGAGATTATTCACGTGTGCGGTCCTGCCGGTTGCGGCCAGCAAGTCGCGCCAAGTTGCTTCTGTATGATAAAAGGCCGCGCCATTTGGCGCTCCTTGCTGGGGCGGCGCCTCGGTCCGCTGTGCACGCATTCGAAACAGCGCATACAAAGCATCCCGATGTTGGGAGCCAAGCTCTCTGCCACGAACCTCGACGATAGTGTGAGGCCGGACGATATAAAGTCGCTGGAAAGCGGAGTCAGTAATCAGACCTTTGCGTCGCGGCGCAAAGGCGGAAGTGCGTGCCAGACGGGAAGGCATGACGACCGGAGCCTTGCGTCCGCGCCGATTAGCCTTTGATCTTGCAAACCGTTCAAGCCGACGCTTCTCGATCTCACTCAAGTCTGCGTCCTTCGTCACCAATCCGACCCCTTGATTCTGAGGTGGTCCCTGTTCTTCGGCTCTCCCGCACTTTGCGTGGAGGCGAACGATCGTCTGAAACGGATAAGGCGCTGATATATCAGGAAGATCTTGGGTTGGGGTGGGTTCGAGTATCATGCCTCACACAGCCAAATCGGCAACCGCTCTTTCTGCAGTGAGATCAGCCATCTACCGTTCAAATCAGGAGGGTTGGCTCCACGCAAAGTGCGGGAGAACCTGTTCTTCGGACAGGTGGTTAAGCTTGGTTCGCCTTTATGAAAGACGGACCCGATGATGGGCAAACGGAAGCGGTATTCGGCGGAGTTCAAGGCGCGTGTTGCGGTGGAGGCGCTGCGCGGCGAG
>JAABUM010005258.1_pt1 | contig 13740 bp, 10 predicted proteins | sample 5559161 | NCBI WGS metagenome assembly JAABUM01 (sample SAMN10711868, study PRJNA513369) | rock metagenome | isolation source: Antarctica rocks | place: Antarctica: Victoria Land, Siegfried Peak nord
AGATGGACGGCCTCGGGGCGGTCTCGGTCAAGGAAGAGTCCTACCGAGCCGTCACAGCCGATTCCTCTCGGTTCCACATCGGGTTCAAGGTGTTCCTGCGCCGGGTCGACGACCCGGTGCTGCTCACCCCCGCACAGGTCATTGCCCTGCATCCGCGGCCTGAGTTCATCAGCTACCAGTAGTTCCGGGGCGACTGTCGCCGTCCGGCTCACCGTCGGGCTGCCCGCCACGTATCAGGATGCGCAGTGGCCGTTGACCTCCTTCATGAGTCGCCCCGACGGCTACGCCCTGCTCGTCGCGTTACTCGCGGGTGCCGCCGGGGTGGTGTCCCTAACCTCGGCGACGTCCTCAGCGCTGGTCGGAGTCACGGTGTCGGTCACCAACGTCCCGGCGGCCGCCAATGCGGGTGTCGCCGCCGCGTCCGGCAGGTGGGCTAAGCGCGGCGGTGCCGCCGCACAACTCGGTGTCAACCGCGTCGCCCTGGTCCTCGCAGGCAGCGCGACCCTCGCGTTCCGGCGACAAGGGGTGCTGGTAAGAATGCTGTCACCAGCCCCAAACAACGGTGATCTTGTTGCGTGTCAGAACTGACGGCGCCGGGCGGCGGGGTCGTGGGCGGCGGTCAGGCGGGCAACGTCAGCCAACCCGGGATCGTCTGGGTTGACCCGCACGCACGCAGCGGCCACCAGCGGACGGCCGGCTACCGGCTCGCGTATCCCCAGCGTGATGCCGTCAGGATCGGCTAGTTCGGCCGCGACCTGCCCCACGGTCGGCTTCTGATTCGGGCCGGCGGTCAACGGATACTCCGCACTGCTGAGCACTACCAGTTCGGCGGCGGCGTCCGGGCCCAGCTCGGTCACGGCAAAGCGCCGCTCGCCGCTGACCGGCGTCGGCTCTACCAGCATGGGGCCACCGTCCACGGGACACGACGGGGCAAGACCCGCGGCTTCTCATTCATCCCACCCTCCACCACAACGGGCAGTAACGAAAGCCTGACCAGGCTCACCCGGACGCCAGCCTGTCAGTCGCCGGAGCAGCGGCGAGCTTGGATCGCCAGCACCGTCTGTCCACTCGGGTCGGCACCCATGTGACGGCCTGTCGGCGTCCCGTGTGACGGCCCTGCCGTTGAAGCACCCGTCCCCCCGGTCCTCGGCCGGCCCGCAGCCTGACGCGGAAACCTACACACACACGGGTCAAGTCGAGCGGCGTTCGAGTCGACTCCCAAGGTGACCGAACGTGACCGACCTGCCGCTTCGCCTCTTGGGGACACGCATGCCTTCTGCCCTGACCCGGCGCCTGACTGTCGCCGCCGCAGCCCTGCCGATGACCGCCGCCGCCCTGCTCGCCGGCGCCGTCCCCGCACTCGCCGGCACCCCAACCGGCACCCCGACCGGCGCCGGCGCTTCCGCCTCGGCGGCGTTGGCACCGGTCAGTCACCCCGACGCCGACCACATGGGCTCGACGATCCGGGCCCACCAGCCGGCCACCACCGTGCAGCCGCAGCCCGCAGCGCCCCGGATGCTGTCACTGACCGGCCCCCAACCGGCCGGCATGGACGTGTCCAGCCTGCAAGGCAACGTCGACTGGCCGACCGCGGCAGCCAACGGGGCGAAGTTTGTCTACATCAAAGCCACCGAAGCCACCGGCTACGTCAACCCCTACCTGACCTCGCAGTACACCGGCGCCTATGCCACCGGGATCATCCGCGGCACCTACCACTTCGCCTTGCCCGACCGGTCCACCGGCGCAGCCCAAGCCAACTACTTCCTGAGCCACCTCGGCGGCTGGTCGCCCGACGGCAAGACGCTGCCGCCGATGCTGGACATGGAGTACAACCCCTACGGGGCGACCTGCTACGGCCAAAGCCCGGCGCAGCTCGCCGCCTGGATCGCCGAGTTCTCCAATACCGTCAACGCCGCCACCGGCCGCTACCCGACCATCTACACCACCACCGACTGGTGGACCTACTGCCTGGGCAACAACAGCAGCTTCGGTGCCACCAACCCGCTGTTCATCGCCAGCTACGCCGCCACCCCCGGTGTGATGCCACCCGGCTGGGGCTACCAGAGCATCTGGCAGTACAACTACCACGGCACCCTGCCCGGCGACGCCGACGTCTTCAACGGCAACCTCACCCAGCTGCAAGCCTTCGCCACCGGCTCGCCCACCCCACCAGCCCCAGCCCCAGCCCCGGCACCGGCCCCCGCTCCGGCCCCAGCCCCAGCACCGACACCCGCCCCGAGGCCAGCACCGGCACCGCAGATCCCGGCCGCTCCCGACCCGATCGTGGCTCGCTATGCCCAGTTCGGCTTCAGCGGCGGCACCTTCGGCAGCCCGGTCGGCGCCCAGTACAGCGTCCCGGGCGGCACCGCCCAGAACTACACCGGCGGGCGGATCTACTACTCCCCGCAGACCGGCGCCCGCATCGTGCGCGGCGCGATCCTCACCCACTACCTGACCCTCGGCGGTACCGCCGGCCGGCTCGGGCTGCCCGCCACCGACGAGCTGGCCACCCCCGACGGCGTCGGACGCTTCAATCACTTCACCGGCTCCGGCGGCGCGTCGATCTACTGGACCCCGGCCGCCGGAGCCCAGGAAATCCAGGGAGCGATCCGCACCCTGTGGGCCGGCTCCGGCTGGGAACGCGGACCGCTGGGCTACCCCACCACGGACGAGACCACCACCCCCGACCAGGTCGGGCGCTACAACCACTTCACCGGCTCGGCCGGCTCGATCTATTGGACACCCGGCACCGGAGCCCACGAAGTGCACGGCGCCATCGCCGCCCGCTGGGCAGCACTAGGCTGGGAACGCGGACCGCTGGGCTACCCCACCAGCAACGAGTACACCGTCACCGGCGGACGGGCCAGCGCCTTCGCCCACGGCACCATCACCTGGAACGCCACAACCGGCGCCACCACCATCCGCTACCAGTAGCACCCAGCAGTCGACAACCAAGCCGGGACGAGTCTGCCCGGCCCGCTGCTGTTGTCGACTGCACGGGCGGGCTGCGACCGTCGACAGCCGAGCACCAGTCGGCAGGGCTCAACCGTCGCAGGCCGCTGGCGGCGGCACAGCGCTGCCGCACCCGTCCTGATCGATGTCGGCGCCGAGGCCGGTCAGCTTGTCGATGAACGACTCGTAACCGCGGTTGATGATCTCGACCCCCTCGATGGTGCTGGTGCCCTCACGAGGCAGCCTCGATCCGGTCCGGCAACGCCCGGTGGGTGTAGCCCCGCAGCCGGCCGACCCCGCTCACCCGGATCACCCGGTCCAGGCGCACGGTGATGACCGCGCCCATCTTCTGCAGCACAGCGATCAGGTCCAGGATCTCAGGCTCGAGGGCGGCGTTGCGCAGCTCGGTGACCCCCTGGGCCAGCACCGCTGTCAGCAGCACCTGCTCGGTCGCACCGACGCTGGGATAGGGCAGCGCCAGCTTCGCGCCGCTCAGACCGTTCGGCGCGGTGATGTCCAACCCGTCGGGGCGCTTGTCCACGACCGCGCCGAACGCCCGCAGCGCGTCCAAGTGAAAGTCGATCGGCCGGTCCCCGATCCGGCACCCACCCAGGTCGGGGATGAACGCCCGGCCCAGCCGGTGCAGCAACGGTCCGCACAACAACACCGGGACCCGGCTGGTACCAGCATGGGTCACCACCTCGGACACCGTCCGGGTTTGCCACCCGAGCCGCGTCGATCTCTACGGTGCCGCCCTCGACGTCGCGCTCGACGCTCACACCGTGCAGCCCCAGCAACCCGGCCACGATCGCCACGTCGGCCACGTCCGACACGCCGCGCGCTGACGCATGACCTTGAGGCGACGGGCTGCCCCGTCGCCGAGCTCGCGCACCGCAGCGACAACCCGCATGCTGACGTGTCCGTCCCACTCTGCCAGGTCGACCCGCAGGGTCGCTCGGTCAACCTCGCCGAGGCCCTCGTGCGGCTGCAGCCCGACCAACGCCACGAGTGGTGACCCTGGAGCTGTCCCCCCGTTGCCCACCTGCTCCTCGCTGGGCTGATGATCATCCGTTCGATGGCCCAGGCCGAGGGCTAGCCGTGCTGTCCTTCCCCAGCGAGGTTCATCCCTCGGTGCCGGGCGTCAAAGCCAGCCCTGCCGCCAGTGGAACGCATGGGCGAACAGGGGCAGCCAAGGGCAGCGCGGGCGCATGGGCTGTCCTCGCCCAGGCCGGGTAGAACGCGCCCCCTGCGCCCGGCAACGACGACACCCGTTTCCGCGCTGTCAGTCGCGGTGCAGTAGCAGCCAACCTGCTGCCAGAACCAGGACCACGGAGGGCAGGTCACCAACGGTCAGGCCGGCCCGCGGCTCAAAGTGATGACAACCGCCTCCGCGAAGTGAAGTAGCGCATCCCTGCCAAGAGGGAAAGGCCCGCTATCGGGTGAGCCGAACGGCGGCCAGCCTGTCCAGGTGGCCAACCACCAGGTCGGTAGCGCCCCGACAGCCTTGTCGGCAGCCGCCGGGACGGGGGGGCGGAGGTGCTTGCCGGGGGCCAGCACGCACCGAAAGGACCGAACCGCCCGGCGGCTGCTCCGTTCGTGTGACGCCGGCCGGGCATCCGGGTGAGGTCAGGTCGTTGTGCTCCGTCACCTGTTCTGCCGGCGCCGAAGACGACAGCGAGCCCGTCGTGGACGGGAACGCCCCCTGCTCTAGGAGAGTTATGCCTTCGGCTCGTCTGCTCAGCCTCGCCCTCGCCGGGGCCACCAGCCTCGCGATCGCGACCCCCGCCGCCGCCTTCGCCTCCCCCACCAGCACCGGCCACCGGCCCGCCGTCGCCCACGCCGGCAACCCCGCCCACAGCACCAAGCCGGCCCACAGCACCAAGCCCGCCCACCACCACGGCAAGCCCTCCGACCAGTTGGCCGGTCCCCGTAAGGGTGCCCTGCACGCCCTTGCCGCCTCCACCGCCGCGGTGCAGCGGATCGCCGCATCCGAGCAGGCCAGCACGCTGCTGGGCAGCGCCGACAAGGCCACCCTGGCAGCGTTCGACGCCGACGCGCGAAGCGCGCTGTCCGCCGACGTCACCGCTGCCGGTTCGGCTACCAGCCCGCAGGCGCTGGCCGCCCTGATCCAAGCCGGCAACAGGACCGTGCAGGCGGTCAAGCTCGCCGGCGAGGTGACCAGCGCCGCCGCGACCGGCACCGCCGCCGTCACGGGGCTCGGTGCCGACGCCGCAGCGCTCAAGGCCCAGGAGGCCAGCCTGCCGGCAGGCACCGATACCAGCAGTGTCGAGGTCCCACTGGCTGACCTCACCACCCAGCTGAGCGCCGCGCAGACAGCCCTGTCCACCGCCAGCACGGCCGTGCTGGCGCTACCTGCCGCACCGTCGGCTGGCGACCTGCGTACCGCCCGCGACGCGACCGAGCCGGCGCTGACAGCCGCCAACACCGCCCTGATGGCGGCCGCGGCGGACCTGGCCACCGCCAAGGCTGCGCTGGCTGCCCTCACCCCGCCAACCGCTGCCGCCTGAGGTCAGCGGCTCCCAGCACGGGCCCGTCCCGTCCCGGCGGGACGGGTCCGTAGCCGCAAGACCGCCGTTGTGAATGCGACCGACGACCCCACACCCCCGGGGGGGCGTCGGCTCACGGCAGGACCATCCCGGGGATCCGTCCACGACTTTGGAGCGCTATGCCTCGGCCTTTGCCCGGCTCTGCTGCCCGAGCCGCCGGCGTGCTGATCACCCCGGCCCTGGCACTGGGCGCTTTGATCGGCGCTGCTCCGGTTGCCCTGGCAGCACCGGCAGCGGCATCCACCCCGCTTTCGGCGCTGGCGGCGAGCAGCGCCGGGCAGCCGGCACCAGCCGGGCAGCAGCTGACGACCGGACCGGTGCCGGCCGGGTCGGTGCGGGTGACGGTCAGCCTGGCCGCGGCTGACCCGGCTGGGCTGCTGCGCGCCGCCCACCTGCCGCCCTCGTTGGACGTCGCCGGCCGGGCGGCCCGGCTGCGGGCACTGGCGCCGAGCGGAGCGGCTCGGGCCCGGGTCAGCGGCTATCTGCACGCCCACGGGTTGACAGTTGCCAGCAGCGACGCGTGGACGGTGACCGCTACCGGCCCGGACACCGCCGCCGAGCAGGTCTTCGGCACCCGGCTGACCCGGCTGGCCGGCGGCCGGGTCGCTGCCACCCCGGCGGTGCTACCCGCCGGGTTACGCGGCGATGTGGTGGCGGTGACCGGACTGGACACCCGCCCGGTGTTTCACCGGCACGCCGCCACCGGCGCCGGCTACGGTCCCGCCGACCTGTCCAGCGCCTACTCCGCCACCTCCGGCCGCGGCGCCGGCACCACCGTGGGGACCGTCCAGTTCTCCGGCTGGACCCCCGGGGAAGCAGCCAGCTACGCCCAAGCAGAGAACATCCCGCTGGCCGCCGGGCAGATCCAGACCATCCCGGTTGGGCTGTCCGCCACCCAGGCCGCCACCCCCGACGGCGCCGGCGGCGACGCCGAAGCCGCCCTGGACACCGAAACGATCCTGGCAACCGCCCCCGCCGCCCGCCAGCGGGTCTACGTCGCTGCCAACACCAGCGCCGGGGCATCGGGGGTGTACGCCGCGATGGCCAGCGACGCCCAAGCCGGGCTGCTCACCGCGGCCAGCACCTCCTGGGGAGGCTGCGAACCCGACACCGACCCCAACATCGCCGCGTCGGTCGAGCAGAGCATCACCCGGCTGCTGGCAGCCGGGACCACGGTGCTGGCAGCCTCGGGTGACGACGGCGCTTATGACTGCGCCAGAAGCGACCCCAACCCGGCTGTGGCGGGCGCCCCGGCGGTGGACTTCCCCGCCTCCTCACCCTGGGTGCTGGCGGTCGGCGGAACCAGCCTGACCGGCAGCCCCGGCGCCTGGCAGGAAGCGGCCTGGGGACCGGCGGTGGGCACCCTGCCACCGGTGCGGGGCGGCGGCGGCGGCACGTCAACGCGTTCAGCCCGCCCGGCCTACCAAGGCGCCCTGACCGGCACCGGCCGGCTGGTCCCGGACATCGCCTCCTCCGCCGACCCGGCGCACGGCATCTCCATCTACTGCACCTGCACCCCCGGCCAACCCGCCGGCTGGTATGCCGGTGGTGGTACCAGCGCCGCCGCCCCCGCCCAGACCGGGCTGCTGGTCTCGATGCTGTCCGGCTACGCCCGCACCACCGGCATCGGGGACATCCACCCCGCCCTCTACACCCACCCCAGCGCCTTCCGGGACGTCACCACCGGCGCCAACGGCACCTACCCCGCCGCAGCCGGCTACGACCAGGCGACCGGGCTCGGCTCACCCGCCTGGACTAAATTGGCCGCCGCCGGGTTGGCCCAGCCCGATGCGATCGGGCAGCACTACTACGACCTCGGCGGTCCCGGCTCCTACCTCGGCACCCCCACCGCCCCCGAAACCGCGGTCGCCGGCGGCCGGATGCAAACCTTCCACGGCGGCAACCTCTACTGGACCCCGGCCACCGGCGCCCACGCGGTACACGGCCTGATCCTGGGCCGCTACCAGGCCCTAGGCGGACCGGCGGCGTTCGCCGGCTTCCCCACCACCGACGAGACCGCCGTGGCCGGCGGGCGGGCCAGCACCTTCACCGGCGCCACCATCTACTGGTCGGCTGCGACCGGCGCCCACGAAGTGCACGGCCTGATCCGCGCCCACTACCAGGCCCTGGGCGGACCAAGCTCGCTGGCCGGCCTGCCCACCAGCGACGAGCAGGCCGTGGTCGGCGGCCGGGCCAGCACCTTCACCGGCGCCGCCATTTACTGGTCATCGGGCACCGGCGCCCGCGAAGTGCACGGCGCCATCCGCTCCGCCTACCTGTCCTACGGCGGCCCCGGCTCCCCGCTCGCCCTGCCCACCAGCGACGAACAGCCGGTGACCGGCGGACGACAAAACACCTTCCAGCACGGCGCCATCACCTACAACGCCACCACCGGAGCGACCACCGTGCACCAGCTGTAGCACCAGCCCAGCCGACCAAAGTGCGCTGGCACAGCACCCCTACTCATGGCAGCGAATAGACCATTTGCTGCCATGCCGGCGCACCGGCGCACCCCATGACCTGCTCCCGGCCGGTGTCGTGGCACCTCCAGGTGCCCGCATTTGCTGCCGCGAGCCCGGGATGGGAGGAGGACCGCCGTGGGACGGCTGATCCCGATGGCGCCCAAGCCGGTCCCGCCGACCCTGCCGGCTGCGACCGGGGCGTTCCTCGACCAGCGCGACCACGCACCCAGCACCCGCCGGGTCTACACCGCCTCGCTGGCCGCGCTCGTCGACGGGTTCGGTGCCGCCACGGAGGTCGATGAGCTGGACCCGGCCGGGACCGCGGCCTGGTTCCGCCTGCGCTACACGGCGGCGGCGCCGGCGACGTGGAACCGCGAGATCGCGACCCTGCGCTCGGCGGTCACGTGGTGGCGCGCCCAGGGATGGCTCGAGCGCCTCGTCGCGACCGCTCGGGAGCAGGCGGCGCAGCAGCTGCACGCCGAGCTTGCCGCACTGCCCGACGAGCAGCAGCGAGGACAGCTCGCGGGCCTGCTGACCGTCGATGAGGTCACCCGCACCTCCCGGCTGGAGCGGCTGCGCCGCGGACCGACCAGTGTCACCGCCGCCGCTTCCTGCTCGGCACCCAGACCAACGGCGGCTTTGTCCCCGAGCAGCCCACCGACTTCATCTTCACGTCATCGCCGAGGAGGCCGGCTTTGTCGGCGCTGCTGTGGTGCTTGTCCTGCTGGCCGGGCTGTGCCTGCGGGCACTGCGGATCTCCGGCGCGGCCCTCGACGGGTACGGGGCGCTGCTCGCCGGCGGCATCGCTGTCTGGCTCGACGTGCAGGCCTTCATCAACGTCGCCATGACGCTCGGGACGCTTCCGGTGACCGGTATCCCGCTGCCGTTCATCTCCTTGGCGGGCCAGACAAATCGCTCGGCCGGGGTGAGCGCAGGGCAGTGCAGGTGACCCGAGATAGGAGCCGACCTGCCCTCAGGCCCAGAGTGGACCGTCCTAGCGCTCTGGCGGGCGGCCGTCACCGGTGGATGGTGTCTTGCCCGAATGGCAGGTGGGGTTCGAGGGCGGGGAAGACGACGAGCATCAGCAGGGCGACGGCAGCGCAGAGCAGCAGGACAGCTTCCGCGCTCCGCACGGGCCGGCCGCCGGGCAGGTGCCGCCAGAGCCAGCCGTACATCAGCCCGCTCCCGGGGCGGCGGGTAGTACGTCGTGGGGGTTCAGCTCGGCGGTGATGATCAGACGTCGGACGGCGGTGAAGCGGGGGGTGCAGGTGGTCAGGGTCAGCAGCCGTCGGGTTGCCGTGGCGGTGGGGTTGTCGGCGACGTCGCCGGGGTCGACGGTGTGGCTGGCGGTGACGCGGTAGCGGTAGATGCGGTCGCGGACCTGGAGGTCGATGGCGTCGCCTGGGCGCAGGGTGTCGGCGTCCCAGAAGGGGTGGCCGTAGGTGGTGCGGTGGCCGCTGATGACGGTGTTGCCGACCTGGCCGGGTAGTGCGGTCCCCGGGTAGTGCCCGGGTCCCAGCTGAAGGTCTGCTGTGCTCACTCCTTCGACGACGACCCGGTGGTAGGACAGGCCGAACCGGGGGATGCCGATGACGGCGAAGCCTTGGCCGTCGCGGACAGCGGGTGGCGAGGTGATGCCGGACGGGCGGCGCCCACCGCCTCGCTGGGGGCTGGGGGCCGCCGCCCACATCCGGGTGAGTTGTTGCTGCAGCCGGTGTTGGGCGCCGGCCGCGCGGTAGTCGGTGACTTTCAGTTCGTAACCGGCGAACAGCAGTATCAGCACACCCGCGGTGATCAGCAGCTCGCCGGCGACACCGGCGGCGGCGAGCAGCCAGCCCGGTCCGGCTCGCTGGGTCTGGGACGGGCCGGCCGGGTCAGGTGAGCGCAGGAGGGCGTTCTGCGGCCGCCTTGGTCGGACCAGGTCTGTCAGGAGAACCTGTGGTCCCACCTGGGAGACCTCCATGTTCAACGGATGCTGCACCATGTGCCGCCGGCGGGCTGGGCAGCTGCTTGGACGGTGGGTCCGGGCGTAGTCGAACCGGACGGGCTGAACGCGGGAGGGTGCGGGGATGACCCGAGCGAATGGTTTAGTCGCCGTGCCGGGCTGGGCGGGTGGTGGCGAGGCGTACCAGTACGCACAGGCCGGTTCCGGTGACCAGCACCAGCAGCCCGAGTCCGATCAGGCTGCCGGCGTCCACCCCGGTGTAGGGGAGCTGGCCGCTGGCGGCGGCCGGGGAGGCAGCCGGCTGCGCCGCGGGGACGTTTGCTGATGTAAGCGCCGGGCTGGTGGGGGCCGGGCGCAGCAGCCCGATGGGGCTGATCACCGTGCCCGAGCCCGGGAACAAGCTGCCGGGCCGGACACCGCCAACGGTACCGGGGGCACCGGGGGCACCGGGGGCACCGGGGGTACCGGGAGCGCCGGGGGTACCGGGGGTACCGGGAGCACCGGGAGCACCGGGAGCGCCGGGTCCGGTCGGGACGGGGTTGGAGAACACGGTCTGCACCGGTACGGCTTGGCGGGTGCCGGGGAAGGCGATGATCGGGTTGACGGTGGGGACGGTGCCGGGGGGCAGGGCCGGGTTGGTGGCGGTGGAGAAAGCCCGGATGGCGTCGGCGGCGGAGAACGACTGGCCGAGTGTGACGGTGCTGTTAAGGCCGCCGGCCAGGGCGGTGGACAGCTGCACGCGTTGATCAGCCCCCGGGCGTAGGTCCCGTTACCGGAGTCGGAGTAGCCCCCGCCAAGGGCGAGGATCAGATGGGCCAGCGGGCTGCCCGCCGCGGTCAGCGGTGCTACCAGCGGTCCGAAGACGGTGAACGCCGGCGCCAGGGTGGTACCGGCGTAGCTGGCCGGGTCGAGCAGGTTCTTCCCGCCGGGGATTGTGATGGTCTGGGTCACCGGCGCCAGGCCGGTTCCTTGGTCCAGGGTGATGGTCAGCGCGACGTTGCCGCCGGCTGCCTTCTGCCCGCTGACGGCCAGCAGAGCCGGGCCGCCGGGGGCTGAGCGCAGCCGCAGGTTGGACACGGCGAAGTTGGTGGTGTTCGCCGACCTGCCGCCGCCGGCGATGCTGCGGCTCAGGCTGCTGATCTGGTCGGCGGTGATGAACCCGTTCAGGGCGGTGATCGGCACACCCGCGGCGGATCTGGCCGCCGAGGTGGTGTTCTGCGCCTGGACCACCCCGCCGGTCTGGCTGGTCGCCGAGTGGGAGGAGGACACCGGCACGCTTGTCGTCACCGCCCCCGGCCCGGCTACTGGGGGGGGGGGGCAGGGTGAGGCTGCCGGTGGTGTTGGTCAGGGTCACATCACCGCGGGCGGCCGGGTTCGAGCCGTCGGGGTTGGCGGTGCTGGCGGTGCTGGCCCGCCCGACCGCGACGGTGGCGTGAGCGCCGCCGGCGGCGGCGGTGACACCCGCGATGGTGCGGCTGCCTGCGGCCGACCCGGGTGCGGTGGACTCCACCGACCCGGGGTTGGCCCGCAGCCCCAGTGGGGGGGCGACGACCCGGACCGGGGTGGCTGTCCCGACAGCTGTCGCATGGTTCTGGTTACCGGGCAGACCCGCAACTTTGGGCACGATCCCCCCGGCGGAGTTGACCGCCGCTGTGCTCTCCCCGACGGTGGCCGCGGTCGTCGTCCCGGCCGTGGTGGCCAGCCTGCTGCTGGTGACGCTGCCATTGGCCTGCCCGCTGAACGGAGCCGGGTTGGCGAACGCGGCGCTGGGCAGGACGACGGCCAGCGCGGAGGCGGTGGAGACCACCGCCAAAGACCGGGACAGGACAGCACGGTTCACAGGGAGTCTCGTCGGTCCCAACGACGGTTCGTTGACCTTGGGCACCGAAGTCGTCAGCCCCCTTGACATGGCAACCACCTACGCCACCCTGGCCGCCCGCGGGCTGCGCTGCGACCCCCGACCTCTGACCTCGATCACCTCCCCGACCGGCCAGCCGGTTGCGTTCACCGCCCCGGCACGGTGCCACCAGGTCCTCGACCCTGCCGTGGCCGACACCGTCACCAGCGTTCTGGAAGGAGTGCTGACCAACGGCACCGGCTACCCCAACGCGGCCGCCATCGGCCGGCCCGCCGCCGGCAAGACCGGCACCAACGAAGCGTTCTCCAGCGCCTGGTTCGTCGGCTACACCCCCCAGCTCTCCGCCGCCGTCGAACTCGGCGATCCCCGTGGCGGCCCCACCCACCCCCTGACGAACATCACCATCGGTGCCCAGAGCTACGCCCACGTGTTCGGCGGCGACATCCCAGCACTGATCTGGGGCCGAACCATGAACACCGCGCTGACCGACCAGCCCTACGCCGAGCTACCCGCCCCCGCGCCTGCAACCGGCTGATGCAGGATGAGGCTGAGGTCCTGGGGGCAGGCTGCCTATGCTCAGCTGCGCGCGCCTATGCTGTGCTCTGCTCCGCCCGCTCAGCGCCAGAGTCGGGGGAGTGGTTGTCATCGTTTGAGGTCTGGGGCGTCGTTTGGCGCCGGAATCAGCGACCAGAGCGTGCCGGCTGGGTGCGGCCTGCGGTTAGGGTGCGCGGGTGTCATCGTGGCGGGAGACCGACGCCGCAACGAGAGCTGGTGGCGTCCCCGGTCGGGGTGAGTCCCCGTGAACTCGGCGTCGAGCAAGATCTTGCTGCTGGTGGGCGGCCCGCACGCATGCTGCGGCGCGCCGATGGTGGTTACGCGACCGCCTCGGTATCGCTTACGTATCGCTTACGTCCTCCCGCCGCCGGGTGTATGCCCGGCTGATCTGGATTGAAGGTTCGGTTCAGCACCGCGCGTCCACTTGGGTGAAGTCGACACCGCACATCGGCGCACTGCCCTTCGCGAGGCGTGGAGTTGGGTTCGCAGCCGGGGCCTGCTGGGTGCTGAGGCGCTCTCACTCGTCGAAGACCCGGCACCGCCGGTTGCGGTGAGGGCGTCGCGTGAAGCGCGCAGACCCGAACAGCCTCCGGCCAGCCGCTGAGCGGGGCTGACCTGCCTGCGGACAGCGTGCTGTCACGAATCGGCATGGCCGGCTACACAACCTGACTGCCCCACCTCCCCGGAGCGCCGCGGGCACCACCACCACCGGGCAGTACCGGGGCAGGCAGCTGACCGGCCCCTGCCCGTGGTGACGCAGGGTGACCTGCAGCATCGTTGCCGCAAGACAGGTGGCCGCCGCCGACTTCGTTCACCCGCTGTTCACGGTGCAGGCGCTCAAGTGTGGCTTGCTGCTTCTAGCGTCGGCGGGGTTCTGGGGTTATCCAGAGTCGCAGCCGCCTTCGGGTGGCTCATGACAGCAGGAGGTCTGTGCCGGTGTTGAGCCCGACTCGCCTTGTAGGGGCGGGGGCACTCATAACCGCAGGAGTGCTCGCGCTGGGTGCCTGCGGCACCAACAACAACACGACTCCGAGCAGCAGTTCGAGTTCTGGCGGGTCGGCCGGGCCGGCAGCTGCGCCGCCGCCGAGCCAGAGCCAGTGCGCCAAGGGCACGTTGACTGCCTCGGGGTCGACGGCGCAGGCGAACGCGATGTCGGCGTGGACCAAGGGTTTCCAGACGGCCTGCTCGTCGGCGACGGTCAACTACGGCGGCGGCGGCTCGGGCCAGGGGGTCCAGCAGTTCACCCAGGGCTCGACCGACTTCGGCGGTTCGGACTTCCCGCTGACCAGCACCCAGAAGAGTGCGGCGGATGCTCGCTGCGGCACCGGCAACTCGGCGGTTGACCTGCCGATGGTGCCCGGCCCGATCGCGGTCGCCTACAACCTGCCGGGCGTAACGTCC
>JAABUM010005262.1_pt1 | contig 13728 bp, 14 predicted proteins | sample 5559161 | NCBI WGS metagenome assembly JAABUM01 (sample SAMN10711868, study PRJNA513369) | rock metagenome | isolation source: Antarctica rocks | place: Antarctica: Victoria Land, Siegfried Peak nord
CGCCCACAACCTGGTCAAGATCGCAGCCCTGGCCAGCTGATCGAGCCAGGGAGGGAGTCCGACCCATCCTGGATCGGGCGCCGCCATCCCCTGACCTCAGCCCAACGAGTTCTTCAGGTCGAAGTAGTTAGGCACGCGGGCGCACCCACACCGGTGCTCTGGTGTTCGACGTGGTCACTGACAGGGGTACGTGCGGCGCCCATGTCAGGTATCGGGAAGTGAAGCACGCCATGGGGTTGGTGGGGACGGTGGTCGCCGCGGTTGTGCTCTACGGGCTGCTGCTGGTGCTGCTCTTGCTGCTGGCGTGGTGGGCGACGGTGGCGCTGGTGTGCCGCATCGGCCGGCAGCTGTTCCCAGCCCGGCGGTCGCCCGGCAGCGGGCAGCCCGATGCCGGCGCGAGTGTGCTGGACGCCTGGGCAGCGGATCGGGCTGGTGCGCCGGCGACGAGCCGGCGTGGGCCGCTCTGACCGAACCGAACCGAACCGAACCGGCCGGACCACCGGACCCGGGCTGGGTCTGCGGTACGACGACGCCTGCGGCTGCGCGGTGCCCCACCGGCGGCAGTGGTGGTCTTGCCGACGCCGCCCTCAACACCCTGGAGTGACGTGACACTGGCGTGACCGAGCGCTACCTGCTCGCCGAGCTGCTCCCGCTGCCTACAGGTCGGCGGTCAAGGACGCTCGCCCCCGGGTCGATGCACCGATATGCCCCTCGCGTGCGAAGCCGAACCGGACCGGCCCGGGTACAGGAGCGTTGCCGGCGCCGCCGCCGCCGCGGACACAGTCGATGGTGCGGTCTTCGTCGATGACACCGGCCGCCGGGCCCGCAGGTGGGGTGTGGTCGCAGCTGTGATCTCGCTGGCGATGGCCGCGTTTGTGGTGGTGCTCGCGGCAAGCGTGGCGTCACCGGCCCTCGGCCCTGGCCTGCACCTGCCCGGCGCGGCACGTGCTCAGGGCCAGGCACCGGCCGGCCGCTGGTTGCCGGGAACAGGGTCGCCGGGAACAGGGGGGCGTGGTTGAGTCGGCTGCTGCATGGCGGGCGGGTCGTGTTCTTGCTGCTGGTGGGGGTCGCGGTGTCGGCTTGTCTGCTGGTGGAGGGCTACAGCCACCGTGAGATGGGCCGGGCAGGGACCGTCGCACCGACCGGCCCGTCGGCCCGGGCCGCGCTGTCGCATGCTGCCGGCCCGGTGCTGGACCTGTCCGGGAACGGGCTCAGAACTGCCCGGCTTGCTGACCGGACGGTGGCGTTGACCTTCGACGACGGGCCAGACCCCCGTTGGACTCCGCGGCTGCTGAGCCTGCTGGAGGCCAAGAAGGTGCCGGCGACGTTCTTCGTCGTCGGGTCTCGGGTGTTGGACACCCCGGGCTTGGTCGCGAGGGAACGCCGCGACGGCGACGCCCTGGGCATCCACACCTTCACCCACATCGACCTTGCCGCCCACCCGGTGTGGCAGGACAAAACCGAGCTTGCCCTGACCCAGAAGGCGCTGGCAGCCGCGGCGGGGGTGCACAGCGGGCTGCTGCGCCCGCCGTACTCCTCTACGCCGGCTGCTGTCACCGCCGCCGACCTCGACCGGTGGCGCACGGTGGCGCCCGGGGAGCTGGTGGTGCTGGCCGACCGGGACAGCGAGGACTGGCATCGCCCCGGGGTCAGCCGGATCCTGTCGAACGCGACACCAGCCGGACAAGGCGGGGCGATCGTGATGTTCCACGACGGCGGCGGCGACAGGTCACAGACGCTCACCGCTGTCGGCCGGCTGATCGACCGGCTGCGCGCCGCCGGGTGGCGGCTGGTGACGGTGCCTCAGGGGCTGGGTATCAGCCCGGCTGCTGCCATGCCGGCTGCGGTGCGGTCCAGCCGGCTGCAGGGCTGGGCGCTGCTGGTCGCTGAACGCGCCGCTTTGACCCTCGCCCGGGTGCTGGGCTGGCTGCTGATCGGTGTCGCCGGGCTGTCGGTTGTCCGGGCTGTGCTGCTGGTCGTGTTCGCCACCGTGCACGCCCGCCGGCGCGGCGGAGGCAGGTGGGCGCCGCCGGCCACGCCGGCTTGCGTCCGGCTGCCGCCGGTGTCGGTTGTCGTGCCCGCCTACAACGAGCAGGCTGGGATCGCAGCAACAGTGCGCAGCGTTGCAGCCAGCAACTACCCGGGGCTGGAGATCGTCGTTGTCGACGACGGGTCCACCGACAGCACGGCCGAGATCGTGCGCGGGCTCCAGGCCGAGCTCGAGCGGCTGGTCCTGGTCGAGCAGGACAACCGGGGCAAGGCACGGGCGCTCAACGCCGGGATCGCCGCAGCGCGAGGCGAGGTGCTGGTCCTGGTCGACGGCGACACCGTGCTCGAAGCCGACACCGTGCGCCGGCTGGTCGGTCCGCTCACCGACCCCGGAGTCGGTGCGGCCGCGGGCAACACCAAAGTCGGCAACCGGGGTGGCCTGCTGGGCCGCTGGCAGCACATCGAATACGTCGTCGGGTTCAACCTCGACCGGCGCCTGTTCGACTTGGCCAACTGCATGCAGACCATCCCCGGGGCGATCGGCGCCTTCCGCTGCGCCGCGCTGGACTCGGTCGGTGGTGTCCCGACCGACACCCTGGCAGAGGACACCGACCTGACGCTGATGCTGGGCCTTGGCGGCTGGCGAGTCGCCTACGAAGGCCAGGCCCTGGCGTGGACGGAGGCGCCGGCCACGCTGGGCAGCCTGTGGCGTCAGCGCTACCGCTGGGCCTACGGCACCATGCAGGCCGCCTACAAGCACCGCCGGCAGCTGGGCCGCGGACCAGTCACCGGCCCGGCCGGGGGCCGCACCCACCTGGGCCGCCTCGGACTGCCCTACCTGCTCGCGTTCGGCATCGCCCTGCCGCTGCTGGCACCCCTGGTTGACCTGTTCGCCGTCGTCGGCCTGCTGTTCATGTCACCGGTGACAGTCGCCATCGGCTGGGCCACCTTCGCCGGGGTGCAGTTCGCGCTCGCCGCCTACGCCCTGCACCTGGACGGGGAACGGCTGGCCACCCTGTGGGCGCTTCCGCTGCAGCAGATCGCCTATCGCCAGTTGATGTACCTCGTCGTCGTACAGTCCACCCTCGCCGCACTCACCGGCACCCGGCTGCGCTGGCACAAACTCGCCCGCACCGGCAGCGCCGCCGACGCGCTCACCCAAAAGCAGAAAAGTCGGCAGGCCCACGCCGCGCCCCAGCAGCGCCCCGCCCGGCACCTGCAAGACGGAATCCCCCGTTCACCGGCAGTGCCCACCCCCCGACGAGCCGAACAGGCACCCCCGGTGACCCGGACCAGCGGCCGACAGCGATGACCACGCAAGGCATTAGGGGGGCGGCGAGCAGGACCAGCACCACACCCCTCGCCTAGTGCCGTAGGAAAGTGCGATCGCTCAGCGGTAAGGTCTGGGGTTGCGCCCTCTTGTCGGCGCTGGGTTGGACAGCTCCGCTGCAGGCCGACGTTCTGGAGTCGACGGTGCCGCACTCGGCGCCCGCTCGGTAGCGTCACCGGCTGCGCCCCGTCCTCCGCCAGAGCACCTCACGGCACGCAGGGCCAGGCGTTGCCGGTGCCGGGCGCAGCGCCCCCTTCACCCCCGCCGCACGACTCCGCGCCGTTTGCCTACCCCGGCTTGGCCCACGACTACTGGCAGGTCCTGCCCGGCACCAGTCCCTTTCACCAGGCAGATCTTCCGACTCAAGATCGTCGGAGGATCGAGGCTTAGCGGCGACTGCGCCTGTCCTTTTGGGGCCGCCGGTGTGGTGACTGGGGAATCAGTGGCTCGAGCTGGCGAGGCTGGCGACGAGGTTGACCGTGGAGGCGAGGATCAGCGAGCCGAACAGGTAGGACAGCAGCGCGTGGCGCAGGGCGGTGGCTCTGACGGGGTGGGTGCCCAGCTGGGTGTCAGAGACTTGGAAGGTCATGCCGATGGTGAACGCGAGGTAGGCGAAGTCGGTGTAGCGCGGAGCGGCCTTCTGGTTGAAGTCGACCCCGCCGTTGTTGTCGGTGTAGTACAGCAGGGCGTAGCGCAGGGTGAACAGCGTGTGCACCACCAGCCAGGAGACCGCGACGCTGAGCACGCCGACTCCGGCGGCGAGCCCCTTGGTCGCGCCCTTGTCAGAACTCGCCTGAACGAGCAGGAAGCCGACGCCGGCCAGGCTGGCGATGCTGGCGCCCAGGACCAGTAGCAGCGTGACCCGCTTGGACGGATCCTCCCTGGTGGCGTGGCTCGCCGTCTGGGCCGCGTCCATCGGCGCGATGACCGCCCAGGTCCAGCCGAGGAAGACGAGGGCGGCGGCTGTCCAGCCGACCGATGCCGCGTACTCCCACCCCAGAACCAGCCCGGTGAGCGCGGCCGCGGCAACACCGGCGAGCGCAGCGACGACCACCCTGGTCGACGCTCGCCCCGCCCCACCCTTGTTTTTCACCGCCATGGGCCTCATCGAACCAGCGGCGGCCTCGGTCCCCGGCCGGGACACGGGGTCCCGATCAGCACGGATGGCGGGTCAGCTACAACCCCGCCGCCCGGCCCTTTCTGCCAGTGTCGAGCTTCATGAGCCACGGTCAGCGCGCCGCGGTCGATCTGCTCCGGAAACGTCAGCGGTCGGCTGGGGGCGCCGGACCCGCCCCCGGGCAGGAAGCGCTACCACCCGTGGGCTGCTGAAGTTCCTACTACTACTGCTGCGGCTCCGAGATCCGCCCGAGGGGCGGATCAGGTGAGCCGGCGCTGGCGCCGGCTTGGAGCGGCGGAGAGGAATTCGGATTGGTGTGAGCGACAGACGGGCAAGCCCCTGGTGCTCACGGATGAGCCTCGCCTTGCTGTGCGAAACTGGTCGAGAACGGCGGGTTCCGGTTGCTTGCCCGTCGCTGCCGACCGGTGACGGGGTCGACGTCCTGAAGGGGGCAGATCCGTGAAGCACTCTTTCAACCGCCGGCTGTTGTCCGCGCTGGCGGTCGTGCCAGTTGTCGTCGGCGTCCTCGCGGTGGGGCCCGCGGCGCAGGCTGCCGACCCCCCGTTCGTCGGCTGGAGTTCGGTGCTGCCGGCCCTGGCCACCGACTACCAGCCCAACAGCTCTGATGACTGCGTGGCAGGGCGAGTCGCCTGCGTGCGTCGCACCATCGCCACGATGCAGACCCGCTTCGACCCGCTGGCTGCCAGCTGCGACCATGCCGCGGTCTTTGCTCTGGCCTATCTGCGGACCACCCAGACCTACCTGGACTCCACGACTACGCCCGGCTATTTCGCCGACCCTGCTTTCGTCAACCATGAGGACGCAGCTTTTGCCGCCATGTACTTCGGTGCAATCGATGACTGGAACGCCGGACACCTCGAGCGGGTACCGCCGGCGTGGCGCATCGCGCTGCAGGCCGGTAAGGACCGGTCGGTCACCGGCAACGGTGATCTGTTGTTGGGGATGAACGCGCACGTCAACCGGGACCTGCCGTTCGTGCTCGCCGCGATCGGGTTGGTAGCCCCGGACGGAACCAGCCGCAAACCCGACCACGATCAGATCAACGTGATGCTCAACCATGTGGTGCAGCCGCTGATCGATGAGGAGGCCGCCCGCTTCGACCCCGGTATCCAGACCGTGCAGACCCCCTATGGGGTCGGCTACACCGGGCTGATGCAGCTGCTCGTGGCCTGGCGTGAATCCGCCTGGCGGGCCGCCGAACGGCTGGTGTCCGCACCCGATGCAGCTGCACAGGCGCAGGTAGCGGCGGACATCGAAGCTTCGGCAGCCAGCGAGGCGCAGACCATTGAAGCGAGTTCGAGCTACCTGCCGCCGGTGAGCAGCACAGCCTCCCGCGATCAGTTCTGCGCCGCAAACGGTGCAGCCACCAGCTGACGCCGCCCGTTAGGTGTAATACGTGGCGATGTGACGGGCCGGCGACCGGAACGCACCCCGGAACGGCGAGCGGCTGTCGCTGAAGCGGTAGCCGAGCTCGCTCAGCGGGCGCTGCGTGCTGGCCAGCCGCAGGACCTGCTGCGTGAAGCGCTGACTATCGCCGTCACGGTGATGGGAGCCGACTACGGAACGGCACTTCGCCGGCTGACCGGCGGCGGGATGCAGGTCGCTGGCGAGCTCGGCCCCGACCCGATCCCCGCGGGCACCGTCCTTCCCATCGCTCCGGCGAAGTCCTACTCGTTGCAGGTGGCCAGTTCCGGGCAGCCGTTCCTGTCCGATGACCTGCGCACCGACCCGCGGATCGCGCCGCCGGGGCCGCTGCTTGCCAGGGGCGTGGTCAGCGGGCTGGCGGTGCCGATCCTCGGCTCACGCGGAGTGCTGGGCGTGCTGGCCCTGCACAGCGCGCAGCTGGCCCGCTACGGGCCGGCGGACGTTGCCGACGCCGCGGCCCTGGCCGGGGTGGTCAGCGCAGCCTGGGAGCAGGCCGAGCGCGTCGAGCTGCTCAACCACCAGGCGATGCACGACCCGCTGACCGGGCTGGCCAACCGGGCGCTGTTCTTCGACCGGCTGCACCGGGCACTGGACCGCCGGCCCCCTGGATTCGGTGACGTGCCGGCAGCAGGCAGCGTCGCGGTCATGCTCGTCGACTTCGACGACTTCAAGTCCGTCAACGACACCCACGGCCACGCCGCCGGCGACCAGCTGCTGGTCACCGCCGCACACCGGCTGTCCGAGGCGGTCCGCCCGCAGGACACCGTCGCCCGCCTTGGCGGCGACGAGTTCGCGCTGCTGTGCGAGCAGCTGCCCGACGACCACACAGCTCTCGAGCTCGCCCGGCGGGTGCAGGCCACCTGCGCGCGGCAACTCAGGCTGCCCGGCCGGCCGGTCGCTGTCACCGCCAGCGTCGGCCTGGCGCTAGGGCGCACGGGCCAACCCGAACCGGCCGAGGACATCCTCGCCCACGCCGACGCCGCGCTCTACCAAGCCAAAGAACACGCCCGCGGCGGGCTGCACGTCTTCGAGGCCGGCCGAGCAGTCGCCGCCGGCGCGCCTCCGGCCTGGGCCGACCTGCCCCCGGCCGACCGTCTACACGGTCCGGCCCGGATAGAGCTTGCACCCGATCCGGCGTCGGCCCGCACCGGGCGCCGCTTCATCCTCGGCTGCTGCCAACAGTGGCACCTCGAGCAGCTGGCCGAAACCGCCGAACTGCTCACCGCCGAGCTGGTTACCAACGCCGTCGTGCACGCCCGCAGCGAAGTCACCCTCACCGCACGCCAAGACCAACACGGCCTGCTCGTCGAAGTCGACGACCTCGACAGCCGCCCCGCGCACTACACCCCCGCCTCGCCCGACGCCCTCGGTGGCCGCGGACTGGTCCTCATCGACACCCTCGCCCACACCTGGGGCACCACCGTGAACCCGTCGGGCAAGACGGTCTGGTTCCGCCTCATGGCGGATCGCTGCTGATCCGCCATAGAGTCCCGGCGCGCCACGTCCCGCTGTGGCCACACCACCGGGAAGGCTCGAGCAGTACTACGGCGGACTGATGGGGGCGCGTGCCGGTGGCGTCGGCTGCCGCCTGTGCCGGTACATGTCGGCGTCGTCGTGCGGTAGCGGTCGGGCCAGGTCGGGCCCGTGGTCGGGGTAGAGCGCGACCCCGATGCTGGCCCCGAGGCAGATGCTGAGGTACTGCTTCCGCCGCCAGAAAGAGACCATTCAGGCAAGCCTCGGTGCAGTCCGGGCACCACATGGGAGCCGCCCTGGCCGCGCCGCGCACCCACGTAGGGGCGAAGGGGACGCGCACGCTGGTACAGGTGCGTGTGGTGCTGAAAGTATGGGCGCACCTGCTAGTTGGTGTGTCGCTCCTTCGGCTCGCTGCGCGGGTCGAGTTGGATCTCCCGGTCGGCGCCGTCGACGCCAGCGCATAGTTCGATGCTTCGCTCCCGCTCGGCGTTCAGCTCGGCGCCGAGGAGCAGGGCAACGTTGGTAATCCAGAGCCAGACGAGGAAGACGACGACGCCGCCAAGGGTGCCGTAGGTCTTGTTGTACGAACCGAAGTTCGCGACGTAGAACGCGAACGCGACCGAGGCGATCAGCCACACGACCAGGGCCAGCAGCACTCCCGGCAGCACCCAGCGGAACCCGCGCAGCTTGACGTTAGGCGTCGCGTAGTACAACAACGCGACGACGGCAAAGACGATCACAACGAGCACCGGCCACTTCGCGTAGTTCCACGCCGTGACGCAGCTTCCAGATCGGGCGACCCTCCGGCGTCTCATAGATGACGTTGGAGGCGCGCATGAAGCCGCCGACGTAGCCCGACGCCGACCACAGCGCCGCGACCAGGCCGAAGATCAACCCTAGGCCGGCCGCACCACGGTTCGCGGTGATCGACTTGATCGGGCCGGACAGGGTCTGCGCCGTGGAAGCCGGTCCGAGCTTCGTTGCGATCTGCGTCAGGGTCTTCGTGGTGGCCCCCGGGTCCCCGACCAGGCCCACGATCGACACCAGCGCGATCAGCGCCGGGAACAGCGCCAGCAGCCCGTAATAGGTCAGCGCCGCCGCCCAGTCGGTGAGGTTGTCCTCGCTGAACTCCCGCACTGTCCGCTTCAGCGTCGCGACGGCAGACGGCTGCGCGTCAGTCCCCACCGGCCGGTAGTCCCTCCGCGGCGCCCGGCTGGTGCGCTTCGCTCCACGACTGCTACTCGCCATTACTGCTCCCAACCTGCCTACATCGAAGCTCACCGACACCCGCTCACGTCTCCAAGCGGCCCCTTCAATCAAGTGCCCGGCCCGGTCGCGACTCCTCCGGCACCCCCAATCGCATCGGCCTCGCGAACGCGCCGCGTGGGCCGCCGGGTGCCGGCCCAGTCAGGCTGAGGCGATGGGTGCGGGTCGTGCGCGTTCCGGCGGTGTCGAAGGAGTCCTTGACCGTGAAAGGGACGCCGGTGCGCGGTTGGCTGGCAGCCTGCAGGGCTTGCTCTGCGAGCACCGTGACGAAGGCGTTGACGCGCTCGCCGACGGCCTGGATGCGGTCCAGGTGCGCCTGCACGACCACGACGGCCGTGACCTCGCCACCGGTCTATCAGGCGCGCCAGCTCGGTCGCATCCAGCCAGACCAGATCCGCGACGTCCATTTACCTGACGCTAAGCGCTAAGCGCTGCTATAACCACACTTCTCTGTGCAGGTCACCGTCGGTGAGTGTGGTCGGCTTCGAGCGGTGCCGATGGAGGTTCGGCGGGAATGGTCGCCAGCGCCAGCGCTCGCCGGCCGGCCTCCTACAGACGTCGTGGTAGCGCCAGTAAGGGACCCTCACAAGAGGTGAGCGCCCATCGGATTGGAACGCGTTACATCTGCAGAACAAGCACCGCGACCCGGCGTCGGCAGGACACCCGCCGGGGGAGGGTGGGTCCCGGCGGGTGTCCCCTTCTGCTGGCCAAGGGTCAGAGGCCCAGCAGCCGGTTCAGCAGGGTGGCCAGGCCACCGGTGTTCCCGCCGTTGAGCAGGTTCGCCACCGCGCACAGCAGGTTGCCCAGCAGGTTGCCTGGCCCGGACTGTGCGGTGATGTTCAGGTTGACCTGGTTGAGGTCAATGACCAGGCCGAGCAAGTTCAGGTGCAGCGGTCCGAGGGTCAGGCTCAGGATCTGGCAGGATCCGCTGGTGCTGGCAGCGGTGGCAGTCGTGGTCACTGTCTGACTGACCGCCTGGGTGGCGCCGCTCAGGGTGGTCAGTGTGCCGGTGACTAGGCCGGTGACCGACAGCGCTCCGTTGGAGCTGGTGAAGCTGGTGGGGGTGAAGCTGCCGACGAAGCTGCTGACGCCGGGAATGACCTGATTGATGGGTGCGGTCGGGACGGCCTTGGTCGGCGCGGTGCTGGCAGCGGGCGCTGCCGGTGCGGCCAGTGCGGGGGCCCGAGTCGTCCAGTGCCCGCAGCCGGCTCGACTCGCTCACCCGCCTCACCCTCTGCCCAGCAGGCTAAGCACGACCACCACCGGCGTCTAGCGTTCATCGCCGCGTGTCGACCAATAGCGTCAGAAGGCGGACGAGGATTGCCGTGCAAGCAGTGGTTCCATTGCCGGATGCGGCGGTTACCGCTAGACAAGCGGTCATCAATACTAAACATTCAGGTCGCTCCGAACGGCAGGCCGGCGCAGCCGGCGACGATGGTCAGGGTGCAGATACAGGCCCGGAACAACCATTGCCGGAGACAGCGTGACGGTCAGTTGCAGCTTTGCGTTCCGCTGGTGGCCACCGACGGCGAAAGCTACCGCATGCGTGAAGCCAGAAACCGCCAAGGAGGCCGCCCCTCGAAGCGCTGATCCCTCCGTGAGGCTGGGGACTTTTCCTGGCCACCAGCGGGGACCCCACATAGCCATTGACAGGCAGACGGACGCAGTAAGGACGCAACGCGGAGTTCCGGCTGAACCGACAGGTGATGTCAGCTTGGGGTGGCTTCGGGGCCTCGACGACGGCCGCAACCGGCTTGAGGCATGGTGGTGAAGGCTGCGCCGCCGTCGTCCTGTCGACGGTGTACGCGGGCAAGCCACTTCCGGTGCGCTGCGCTCAGTCCAGCTCGACCGTGAAGTCCCAGGTCACCAGCGGTTCGCCCGCCGGTTGCCAGGTGAGGGTGGTGTGGCCGGCCGGGAAGACGGCGGTCAGGCGCAACGTCGCAGGGTGACGAGCGTGCGCAGTCGAGAAGGTGCGGTCGGCCCGCAGGGGAATCCTGTTCTTGGCCTCGTCCAGCGCGATGAAGCCAGCCGCCTGCACGTCGAGGCGGCCGCTCTCGGGGCGGACGGTGACGGTGATCGTTCCGGGCGCGTGCTGTACCGGCGCCTGGCCAGCGGCCACCGCGACGGGGCTGAGGTCCGGTCCGGCGGCATCCACGACAGCGACGGCCCCGGCGCGCCGGACTACAACGGGCTCCCCCGCCGCCACCAGCTGGAAGTGGCCGTCTGAGACGACCGGGGTGGCCAGGACCTGCGGCGGCGCAGTAGCGACCGGGTAGTGCCCTGCGGCGGGTGCTACCGCGTCGTTCGCGCCGGTGGCGCCGCACCCGGCGAGGACGAACACCGCCAGCCCCACCCACGCGGTGAACGCCCGGAGGCCGGGGTGGCATCGTGCACCACCCCGGCCCCGCTCAACGGATACTGCTCGGCTCATGGAGCCCCGTTGATCGGCTCAAACGACACGGGCTGCTCGCGGTCTGACAGGCTGGCCTGCGCTGCGTAGACGCCTCCGGCACCCGAGGCACGCGGACCGATGACCTGGGCGCGCCGGTTGTTGTAGACGTCCGGCCCGAACGGGCGCAGGCCGTCCGCTGCGGCGTAACCGAGGTGGCCCTTGCCGTCCGTACCCCCGCTTGTGATGCCGAACAGGTCCTCGATCGAGCGCAGGTAGCTGAAGTGGTTGTACGGCTGGTCGGTGACCGACCCAGGGGTGATGAACGGGCTGATCAGCACGCTGCCCACCACGCCGCCGCCGGGGGTGGTGTCCTGGTTGAACGCCTGGAAGCCAGGCTGGCTGGTGTTGGGTCCATGCAGCTCGTTGCAGCAGGCGACGACGGACTGGGCGGTGTTGGGCGAGTTCTGCACCGGCGTACCGCTTGGCAGCTGCGTGTTGGTCGATCCGGTCGAGGTGCCGAGGGTGGCGTCGGGCTGGTAGTTCTTGTCGGCGATGGAGTTGCCGTACTGCTTGTACGGCGGGAACCCCTCGTCGAACGTGACGTCGATGAGGCCGCCCTCCTGATAAGCCGGCGAGGACATGATCGCCGGGATGACCTGCTGCAGGAACGTGTCGGCCGCCTTCAGCCCGCCCTGATGGTCGGCGGGCGGCTTCTTCAGCCCGGTCAGGGCGTTGGAGCCGCCGGACAGGTTGTCACCGACACACGTCGCGTCGTGGGCGTCGCTGCAGTTGTTCGGCGTGATGAACGAGTAGGCCGGGGTGGTCCGCGCCGACTTCAGGTCATTGAGCAGGTTCTTCGCCAGTGGCACCACATGCCGGGTGCAGTCCTTGGTGTCGAGCAGGCTGTGGAACCACGGGAACGGGTTGTGCTTGGCCACGTACTGGTCGTCGGTGGTCGAGAACTTCGGCGACCCCGGCGTCGCGTACGGGCCCTCCGCGCTGCCGGGGTCGTCGAGGGCCGCGCCGGGCGCGGCGCTGTGCGGGTTGCCGCACGTCGCCGCTTCCCGGGCATGGTCGTTGCCCAGGTCCTGCATGTAGCCCCGGTAGCTGACCCCGGCGGCATCGAACTGGTTGAACAGGGTCTGCACCTGACGTGGGAAGACACAGCCCGGCTGCGTCGAGCCGGCGTTGTAGGTCCCGTCCGCCTTCTTCGTGTTGTTGAGGATCTTGTACTGCCCGTCGGCCCCGCGCTGCACCGGACCGGTCTCGTTGTACAGCGGGCAGTCGTTCTGCGGCCCGGGCGAGGTGGCCTGCCCGCTGACCATGGACAGGTAGTTGCCCTGGCTGAAGTGGCTGGTGCCGTAGTACTGGCGCTCGAGCACCCCGTAGGTCGGCAGCGTCTTCCACAGGTAGGAGTTGTTGTTCAGGCCGGTGAAGGACGCCTCGTAGGATTTGTTCTCAAGCACAATGGTCCACACGTGCTTGATCTTCGGTGGGTGGTAGCCAGCGGCCGCTCCGCGGTTCGTGCTGCTGGTCGAGTCCTGCCCCAGCGCGGCGAGCGCCGGGCTTGCGACGATTGTCGTTGCGGTGATGGCCGCTGCCGATGCCGCCAGGATGACGGTGCGGGCGCGCGACGGGCGGCCCAACGTAACTCTCATGGTGCTGACCTCACCAGGTGCGGGCCGAGCGGTCAGTGACCTGCAGGTGAACAGCCGGTGGCAAGCAGGATCGGCCCCCCGCGCTACTCGCGCGAGTTCAGCTTGTGCCCACCTCAGAGGCGGGTCGCCTTCGGGTCGCCGGGGATGGTGCACCACGCCTGCCGCCCGGTGTGGCGTACTCACGCACAGCTGGCAACCGGGCGGCTCGACGTCTTGATGACCGGTGATGGCCATCGGGCAGCGAGCAGGTCGTACAGGCCGAGGATCTCGAGCCAGTCGGTGTCGTCGAAGGTGGGCGGATGCCCGCACAGGAGCTGCCGCCCCGAGGCGGGGGTGCGCCGCCTTGCTGTTCCACTTCCTTGCCGCGACGAAGATAATGCCACCATGCCGCCTCGTGCCGGGGGTCAGCCGTGAGCGTCCTCAGGCGTCCCGCTACGACGAGGGCGGGGGAGGGGCAGCTGTCACTGCTGGCCGGCCTGCTCACCGAGACCGACCGGGCGGTGCTCGAGCTCGCCCGCGGCCCCGGCCTGCAGGCACGGGTCGCCAACCAGGCGCAGCACCTGTTGGGGCTGAGCCCGACCCGCTACTTCCAGCTGCTGGGCCGGCTGCTGGACCGGCCTGAAGCTGCAGACGCCGAACCGGAGCTGGTCGCCGGGCTGCGGGCGGTGCAGGACCAACGCCGCCGGCTGCGCGGGAGCTGGTAGCTCCCGAGCCTGGCTGACCGGCGCTGAACTCTGCGGGGGGCTGGACCAGCGGTCGTGTGCTGACATCCGGCTGATTCGGACAGTGCGGCCGATGTCGGCGCACGACACTCCCGCTTGGCATGCGTCGGCCACCGCAGCGTTCAGCCGGCCTGCGCTCTGGTCGCTCACAGCGGCTGCACCCGCGGACCGCGCGCCGAGCGAATCCTTCGGCCCACGAAGCGGGCTTCTAGGGCGTGTCTCCTTAGATCGTGGGCTGACCTGCGCGATCGTGTGGCCATGTCACGAGATCATGTTCTTAGCGATGAGCAGTGGGCGCGGGTTGTGCCGTTACTGCCGAGCTCGGAAGGCAAGCG
>JAABUM010005263.1_pt1 | contig 13727 bp, 22 predicted proteins | sample 5559161 | NCBI WGS metagenome assembly JAABUM01 (sample SAMN10711868, study PRJNA513369) | rock metagenome | isolation source: Antarctica rocks | place: Antarctica: Victoria Land, Siegfried Peak nord
TGCGCCCCCATGAAAGCAGCCCGCACAAACAATGACCAATGCTGCACACGGGCGCGCGGTGCCACTGCAGAGGCGTGGAGATCACGGCCTGCATGGGCATTGCGGTCAGGCGCTGTACTGCAGTCCACTGTACTGCAGTCCACTGTACTGCAGTCCACTGTACTGCAGTCCACTGTAGCCGTGAAGGTCCGTGTGACTGCGTCAGGGGAGGTGGTGGCCGAGTGTGAGCTGGGCCCGATGGAGACGGTCACCGCGCTCGCCGCCTGGCCGACGCTCACCACACCCTTCGCCCGCCCAAGTACGACCTTTTGCGCCCTCGATCGGCCGCACAATCAATCTGCCCTTGGCAGTGCGTCTCGGTACTGGTGGCCGCCGCCACGTGCCCCCCGCGCAACATGCCCACGTGCACAGACTGGGGTGCAGCTGCGTCCACGCCTGTGGCAAAAGCGCAGGCGCGGCGTGCTGAAGCCGAACAGCCACTGCCTCTGCCAGCTTCTTTTGGACCGGGCCTCGCCTGACGGCATGTGGCGCTCCTGAATATCTGCCAAATTGATCTTGGCTGCTCCACCATGTGCGAATCCTTGCCCCATATACAAGGTACAGATGCAGACACAAGATCCGCCATCGAGTCACTCGCCTGCTGCCAGGCCGCGCGCGGAGGCTCGTGCCAATAAGCCGCATCAGCGCCGCGGCGACAACGCCGCTGCAGTGAGCATGGACGCGGCCACTTCAGCTGCCCACTATAACCCTGAGGTATCACTACATGCAATATCACACTCATAGCAGATTTTTGCAGGTGACGCAGAGGCCGGTGCAGACCAGCCGCGCCGGCGGCGGGGCGACGGCGCCGCTGCGATGGACATGGACGCGGCCTACGGGCTGCCGGCGCCGGCGCCGCCGGAGCAGCCGGCGCCGCCGCCGCTGCCACCGCAGTTCCTGCGCCGCCAGAACCTCGCCGAGCAAAACCCTGCTGAGCCGCCGGCCGAGCCGCTCCTGGCGGCGGGCGAGGACGGCGGGCAGAACGCTTTCGTGGCGGTGGGCACTTCCTACGAGGCGGCGCCGCCGGCGCCGTGGCATGCGGCGCCAGCGCCGCGCGGCCGGCTGCTGCTGCTTCGCCTGGAGGCGCCAGAAGACTCCTCCGAAACAGCAGGTGCGCCAAGGCCTGAGCTGTCAACTTCTCTCTGGTTCAAATTTTCAAATTTTCGTGCGGTGCCGGCGTCGCGCGGCCGGCTGCCGCTGCTGCGGCTGGAGGCGGCAAATGATCTCTCAGAAACAGCAGGTGCTCGCTGACTTTGGTCCAGGGTCGAAATTCTAGTCGATGGATTTGAGCATTGGAGCTTTGTTACAGGCCGCGGGCTGGTGCTTGGAGGCAGAGCAGACGTTTGCACTGTTTCGAGAGGCGTGCAGATCACCACCAGTCGGACGCCGTAGGAATGGGGCTGAAATTCCACCGCATATATATCTGTACAGTAGTCCTGGCAGCAGGCTTGCCTGGTCGTAGCGATGGAGGTCCTCAAGGTTGCCGAACTGGTGACGATCTGTCAACGATTCATGCGAGCATGTGATGACCACCGGCCTGTCCCTGCCACCAGCTTGGCGCCTGGTTTCGGAACAATGCTGTAGCTGGGTGAGCCGGTGAAGACGCTGGCGCCCTGCCGCACTGCAGGGCCTGCAGTCGGCAGCCACCTCATGAGTGCAGGCGCCCTGCCATGCTGCAGGCTGGGCGGTGGCAGTGCAATTGGGAAGACAAGACGGCAGATCGTCTCCTCTGCCCGCAGGCTGGCGCCTGGTGGTGGAGGAGGTCCTTAAGTTGGGCGAGCCGGTCACCGCACTGTCCCCCTCCGCGCTGCCGGGGCTGCTGCTGGCGGGCGCGGGCGCCGGGCTGGCGGCGTATCGCCTGGCGCGTTTCTGTTGTGCTGCCCCTTCTCAAACTGCCTTCTTAGTCCTGTTGTTCTTCAAACTGCCCCACCTGTTGTTGAAGACAAGCGCATTGGATGGGCAAACACGCCAGTCAGACATTGCCCGAGATTGTTTCATGCCACGTATCAACCATCCTGGACAGCTGGTCTGTGTGTATGTCAACCCATGTGGGCTCGTCTGGGGCGTGCAGGTGCGGCGGCGGGTGCCGGCGCCCGACGGCGGCGGCAATGGAAGCAGCGGAAGCAGCGTCGTCGGTGCCGCGCTGCGCGGCAGCGGCGCGTCTGGCCGCGCGGACGAGGATGAGGTGTCCAGCCACCCCGCAGGTGAGCTTTCAGGGTTCTTGAGAGCTTCAGCGCCGCACTGCTCAGCGGCGGCGCTTTTGGCAGCCGGCGAGGTGGACAGCCCTCAGGGCAACTCGCAGGAGGGCTTGGCTCCACACCTGATGCACACTGATTCCGTGCTGTGCGCGGGATGCTCCTATTCCACTTCTACTCCACGCTCGCCTGCTGTGCTAGGCACAGCAGTCCACGAGGACAGTTGCTTCCCCGATGCTGCACATTGTGGCTACAAACTGAGGTACACACATCGACCAAACTGCATGCCGGCTGAAAAGATTCGACACCGGCAGCGCCTGTATTTGGGCTTCTGCTAACACTTCCTAGTGTCGCTCTGACGGCGATTCTGAGCAGCCCACCTGTCTGTCGTCAGGAACCCTCATCGACTTGCCGATGCCCATAGGATCCCCTTTTGACATGCCATGCAGCTACACCGGCGCGACGGCAACCTGAAAACAGTGCCGCTGCGGCTGCAGCCGCCAGCGGCCGCCGCCCCGATGCAGCTGGCTGGGCATTCGAGGCACGCCGGCGGCGCGTGCGGAGGCTGCCCGGCGGCAGCAGCAGCCTTGACAGCGGCGGCGGGCAGAACAACAGCAACGAGCAGCAGGCTTCCAGCGGCGAGCTGCCGAGCTCGCCAGAGCTGGCGGAAGCGGAGGTGACCCTTTATGTTCGAATTTGCGGAACGCATCTTGAGCTTGAGACGCAGCAAACTGGCGGCGAGCAGCATGCTTCTGGCGGCGGCGGCGGTGAGGTGTCGAGCTGCCTGGAGCTGGCTGACCCGGATGTACGACGAGCTTAGAAAATGGCAACACATCACTTGCACAAACACTGCCTTCCGAGTTCGTCAAGACTCCTTGGCAAAGGAGCTCGGACACAGCGGAAACCGGGCTCTGACTTCTGGTTGGCCCAGCTATGACCCCTGACGGAGGCACACTGGCTTTTTCCATCTTGCTCGAGGAAAAAGCATCTCAATATGATACGAGGCGGGGGTGCATCCCCCGGCCGAGATGCACCTCAGCTGTTGCCACAGACAGCCGTCTCTACACATGCGCACCAAGAAAATACAAGTGTGTCGAGTAGCTGCAGCACTTTGAACCAACGGTATTAGAGCGCTGCACCCGCGTGTTTATATGAGCGGAGCAGTTGTGTGTCTAGCCCTGCCCTGTGCGGCACACCGCAGCTTCGAATTACAATAAACATCGTTCGTTGGTGACTCGGCCACTTTTATGCAGTCGCAGATGCCGTGCCTTGAGGTGTCTGGAGCAGTGGGGGCTATCGGCGGCACACAGACACAGCTTTTTAGCATCCCTCAAGACCATCTTCTGTGGTCATGTACCACAGTGATATGAGGCTGGAACTGTACTCCTTTGACTGCAGACGCCCCGACTCAAGTGATTGGATCACTTAGGGGCTCACGCGCCGTGCCTGGCGCATCAGTTCTGAGCTCGTCCTAGATAGGAATCCTCGATCTGCCACAGGACTGGCTGGTTCAACCCAGACGCCTGTTGCTGCAGACGCCGCGGCTCAAGTGGCTGGAGCACTGGGGGCTAGCGCGCCATGCCTGGCGGCGTCTGCCGGCGCCGCTGGTCGCCCTGCACGTGGACGCGGCGACGGGCGCCGTCGCGGTCGCAGACCCGCGGCACTCGGCGCGGCTGCTGGCGTTCAATCCGCTGGGCGAATCCGCCTTCGAGGTGCGACCGTTCGTCGGCAGGTTTTGAAAGAGGAGCCCACTCGCGGCATCCTGCCAGTCCGCTGGCCTGCAATGCCTTGGGCGAGCTGGCCTTCGAGGTGCATCTGTTTTGCAGGCTGTTCACAAGAGACTGTCGCCTGACCAACTTTTGCAGACGCATGCTAACCCCCGACACTCTGCGCGGCGGCATTTCACGCGGCATTCAGTCCCTCCAGGGTAGCCGGCCTCTGAGGTGCGAGGGACTGTTTCAATGCCACCTCTCCCTGTGAGACTCGTTCCAACAGCCAAGAGACGCCCTGATTATGACAGAGTGCCAGGACACTGGCCGCCGATCTCGGCTGCGGGTGTCTCGGCTTGTCAAAGAAGTGGTGACTAGAAGGCATGATGCTGCGGGGGTTTAGGGTTACCCTAAACCACTGCGCGGTCACAGTCACAGTCACATTGTTTAATCGAAACTTTTGGTGAATGCTCATCTGGAATCATCCCTGTTGTTCATCGCCAATCCTGCGGACGGGCCGGGCAGTCGCGGCGCAGACAGCAGCTCCGACAGGACTTCCATTGCGTTTGAATTGATTGATTGATTGATTGATTGATTGATTGATTGATTGATTGATTGATTGATTGATTGATCTCCCTGCAGATGCTGCGGGCGGACCGCGCAGCGCGGCCGGCGACCGCGGCGCTGGCGCTGCCGCCGCAGCCCCCCGAGCGGGGCTCGTGTGCACCACCGCCGCCAGTGTGCACCGACTGCGGGTGAGAACGCACCCTAAACCCTAAACCCTAAACCTGCATGGCCCCGCCGCAGGCACAGGCCGCGGCGCCCTCCCAGTTTCCTGGATGCGGCCTGTGCCGCTGCCGTCCCCAAAAAGCCATTTCTGGAGCGCCGGAGACAGCGAGCGTGACGCCAGCCACCCTGGAGCCCGCTGCAGTGCGAGTGACTTGCCGCGCTCTGCTGCAGGCGCGCCATCGCGACGCCGGACGCCGCGCGCATCGCGGTGGCAGACTCCTCTGGCGGCCTTGCGGTGCTAGTGCCGGACACGGCGCACCGCGGGCCGGAGTCCAATGCGGACGTCGGCGCGGGCTTCGGCCTCGGCTGCCCCGCGACTAATCTGGCGCTCGGTGAGGATGATGTCCGGCAGCAGAACCAAGACAGAAGTGGGTCAGACTCTGCGTAAGGATGCTCAATGCAGCGCCTGCTGCCACGACACCTGTGCCACGCGTTGACTGCGAAAGCGTACGCCCTGGGAGGGGTTGCTTTTGAGCTGCCGCTCTCTGGGGACGTGCAAGAGCAACCATTACACGTTACTTGTGTTATTAAACAGTTCTGCACATGGGAGCTTGGCCCAAAACCAATGTTCGCTGCTGCAGAGCGCTTTTTCCAGAACGTTGAGTCGATGGAGAGGAACTCATTGCCCTTGACCTCCGCCGACTTCAGAAGTAATTCGCACTCAAAAGCGACAAGTGTGGTCTGGCCACCATCAGCAGCGGTACCGGGTTTAGGGCTTGCTTGATTTCAGTGCACGCATCAGCATGCCAGTTATCGGTGTGACTTGCACGCCTGCCCGTGCAGGCGGCTTTGCTTTCCAGGGGCTGCTGAGCCCCACCGCGGCGCCGGCGGCGGCATCGGCCCCCAGCACTCCGCAGCGCCGGCGGCCCGGCGGCGTGCCCGGTCTTGCGGCGGCAGCCGCGGGTGGTGGCTCGGACTGCGCTGAGCCCATGCTGACTGCCGCCTCCCCGCCTCCTGCTTCTCTTGGTGCCGCTGCGGCGACGCCACTGTCGCCATCAGCTGCTGCGGCGGCGGGCGGCTGCGATGCAGCGCCGCCGGCGCCGCAGCCGGCGCTGGCGGTCGCGGCGGCCGACGGCGGCGTCACCTCGGCGGTGCAGGTTTCCGCCGGCTCGCATGCGCTGCTGACAGCGCTGGAAGCTGCGCTAGTGGCGGATGCCTCGCCGCTTGTCGCGCCCATCGCCGGTGCCTCAGACAATCTGAACAAATTTTTGTAAATTTCAAGTCCTTTTTCCTGGACCTCACTGAAGAGCTCTGAAGGTGTTCAAAGAGCTGACCGAAGCTGACTCGACCCTTTCCGCGCAATTCCGCCCTCCTAATCCGCCTGCGATGTCGCTTCTCGCGCAGGCGCCGGACACTCGGCCTTCCGCGGTCACGCCGGCAGCCCGCCGCACGGCGGATGCGCGGTGCGCATGGCGGATGGAGACCTGCTGGAGACTTTCCTCCACCTGCCGGAGCCACAGCAGCAGGTGCGGCCAGAACCCAGAAGGACATCCCGTTCAGCAACGAGACTGGATCGTCACGCCAGTGCCGACAGCAGACGCTGCAGACTCTGTGTCAAGTCCTTGTGCCTTGGTTGGGTTTTGGGTTCGGGTTATGGTTTTAAACCCTAAACCCTCACTCCCTGAGCACGGCCGTTGCGTTCCTTGCAATGGCATGTGTCCAGCACTGTGTGCAAGCAGATGCGACCGACCCTGCTGTGCAGGCTGTCGTGGCGCGGGCGCTGACGACGCTCGAGACGGCGGCGGGAGGCGGCGCCGCGGCCGGCGCCGGCGCGCCGGCCTTCCCGGGGACGCCGGCAGCCTTCCCTGAAAGCCAGCCTTTGGGCGGCGGAGCCTACGGCAACGGCAGCGGCCGCGAGGCGGAGACGCGGCTGGTGGCTGCACATGTGGAGAGTCTGCTGTCTGCGCTGCAATGATGCGTGGTGCACATGCAGCTGCCTTCAATAGCGCCTGTTGGGCACAGCCAGAGAGCTTGGAACGATGGGGTGCAGCGCCAGATTGGGCACCCATGGTCATTGCGTCGTCGGGGGACGCATCGGTCATAGTATACTGCTCCGCTGGGTTGGCGCTTTGTTGAGGTCACGCGGCGCACCTTTTATTGGCGAGGCATTTGCACTTGTGGCGTTTCTGGCTTGGCCTAGACCTGTACAGTACTCTCTGGCTTTGTCTGACATTCTCACATGGTGTTTCGAAGCCACGACGGCGGAGACTTCTGACGGAAACTGATGAACCCATGGTCGGAGCGAGACCCCTTTAAATATCCATGCAGTCCCCGCTGAAACCAATTCGCGAATGTCCTCGCGTCCTGTAATCTTGCCGCCGCCGTCAGATGAAGTGATGCTAATGATGTGACAGTCATGTTGCAGCAGACACAGCAGAGCAAGCCTCTCAACGGTATGTTGATGCGCTGTGTGTTGACACGCTCGGCTTCTCCAGCAGCGATGAAGGTTCCCTCGTTGCTGCCTGCTTCCGACACCTTCCGACAATGGAGCAGGTTGCCGTCTGATCTTGCAAATTCGAAATCATCCGCAACCACGTACCTGTTGCTGCAAATGGTTCGAGAACACTATAACACTGGGTGGCAGGGCGACGCCAGTACATTATAGGGAGTGCCGCAAGCGCATGCGCGCGTTGCACACAAATCGCCCCTCAATTGAGGTGGGTCCAGTTGAGCCAATGCAACCAGCCTATTATGTTCTGCTGCTACCGAAGGAGATCAGCCGCTGCCATCCGGCTAAGGCATGGGTCCCGTCAGTCAGCCGCGGCGTCACGGGTGCATCGCCTTCGTCTCCGAGAAACTCCTCCTCACACCGTCATATTTTTCGCCCTTTGCCGTCTCAAAGGCGTAGGCGCTGCCTGTCAGCAGTGGCATGAGGCGCCCTTGATACGCCGCCGTCTCTAATAATTACCACAACTTCAGGCACTGCACTTTGCCGTGTTAAAGGCGTAGCTCCCACCCGTCATCGGTTGCATGAGGCGCTTCTTGATACGCCGCCACCTATATGATCGTACAGAACTTCAGGCGCCGCCCTTTGCCGCGTCGAAGGTGTAAGTGCCGCCCGTCAACAGCGGCATGAAGCGTCCCGGGAAGCCCGTTGCGAGCGCCGCTTTTGCGCGCCAGCCTGTGCAGTGGCCGGCCAGCACCAGCGCCGGCCTGGCTTCGTGCAGCGCAGCTACCGTCGCGGGGATGCGCGCCTCGCACGGCGGGCTGACCAGGTGCAGGCCGCCCGCCACGGTGTGCACTGCGAGCCAAACGTCACAAAGGATGAACAATATCCTTATAAATATCATTTATGATATTCTTCATCATAAATAAGAATATATCGAATGCCTATCATCTATGTGACTTTCAGTCTGTGGGATGCGTGCCTCGTACGGCGGGCGGACCAGGTGCAGACTGCCCGCCACGACGTGCAATGCATGCCGCAGGAAGCCAGCACTGGAGGATGTGTCATTGTGGAGGATGAAAGCGTGACCAGGGCAAGCTGAAGTTTCGCCAAGTAGCTTGCATAGCAGGGGTCCAGAAACTCACCGTAATGGAAGCCGTCGCGGCGTCCTGCACGACGTTGATGATGCCGGCGTGCGAGCAGGCGGAGAACACCACTAGGCCGCGGCCCGCGATGTTGACCGCCAGGTAGCGCTCGTCCATGATGAGAGGGTCCGGCTCCCAGCTACCATCCTCCCGCTGCCTACAATCAAGCGAGATCGCTGTGACTTGATGACATTGTGACACTTCCACGTTCAGCAGGTGCGGCCCAGCTGCCGTCCTCTAGAGATCTCGCTGCCTGCGGTGCGTCGGTTGGGAACTTTGATGATATGTGCATTGTTCATAACCCTTTGATGATATGTGCATTGCTCAACACCCTTTGATGACATGTGCATTGCTCAACACCCAACATCCGGTTCCAGCCAGCATCTCACATCTGATGAGGAGCTGCCCGCTGGGTAGCACTCCTCCATCGTCAGCTGGTCCAGATCCCGGCCGCCGCTGCTGGGATATTCTCGAGGACTGTTGGCATGTCAAAGCCCCACTTACCGCATGAGAGCAGTGCAGTATTGCTGCTCCCTGGCAACCTGCCAGGTGCCGTGTTTCTGAATTGTGCTTGAGGTCATGTGTCATGGAGCAGCAGCCGCAGCAGTCCCACTGCATGTGCCCCGGGCCGCCCGGTCTCGAAATCCGTATGGCGCGGATTTGCGCCGCTGACGTAGAAGCAGTGGTGTGCCCGCTGGCTCTTCTTTCTTGAGGTGTGAGGGTTTGATAATTGCAATTCGTGTTTGGCATCAGACGGCTGCACATGTCGTACCGTTCATGCCCTGGCCGACCATTCTCAAGATCCGTCTGTCGCGGTAATCACGCTACTGACGTAAAAGCAGTCGTGTGCAGGGTTGGCACTCAACCGGGACCGGCGGTTGGCTAACCGCAGTAACCGCGGTTACTGACTGCCAACCGCGGCTAAAATCTGCGGTTAGCTGCGGTTGGGTTGCAAGAATCTCATTCTACAGAAGCTGCCGTCCCAGCCTGTGGATTTGAACGGATTTGAACGATCGGCCCGGCATTTGTGTGTTCGTTGCGATCCGCTTTGAGTGCTTGATGGCTGCGCAGCGCTGCTAGAGCTTGGTTCGCTGCTGTGGGTGTCCGCAATGCCGGGCTCTTCAACATCGCAATCAATGCGCTGTGCAACGAGCCGGCGGCGGAGGTGGCGGCGGAGCCATACGGCAATGCGCTGGCGCTGCCTGGGGTGCTCAGATGCAAGCTGAGCGTGCTGCGGACGACACCGCTAGCGCTGATCACCCTGGGAGTGCAGCAGTGATTTCAGTATTGTTGGCACACTGTCGATGGTCAATCTGCGCAGTTTAGGCGCGCCGCATGCCGGCGGCGGCGTGGCGGTAGGTGTCCAACAGCCAAATAGTAGACCGAACGACTTTTGAGTGTTTTCAAGCTAGTCTTCCATTGCACATGGCTTGCATGGTGCTGGGAAGTTCATTGCCGCACAGAAACAGCAAAAAGGAGACTGTAACCGACTACATTTCGGTCGTAACCGCGGTTGGTCAACCGCCAACTGCTAACCGCACCCCTAGTGCGGTTACTGCCAACCCTGGTCGTGTGCTTGCTGGCTCCGCTTTACGGTGTTGTTGGCATTTCCGTTGGGTTGTGCAATTGGTGTCAACAATTGCAAAAGCCTTACCGCATGTGCCCTGGCTGACCGTTCTCAAAGTCCGTCTGGCGCGGAATCGCGCCGCTGACGTAGAAGCAGTCGTCCAGCAGCGTGTGCGGCTCGCTGTTGCGCTGCACCAACCAGCCTGATTTCTCCAGCTCTTCGATTGTCGGGTCCTGCGAGAAGGTATGCAGAGAGATACCCTGTAGGTTATTAGGTTCGACCAAAACACCAGGTCCATCATGACGGCATGACTCCCATTCTGAATGAGGCTGTATGTATCCTGCTCCGGCTGAGTACACCGTCGGCCTCGCCATATCTGGTTCCGCCCCAGCAGCCAAACTGAGATGAAGCAAGTGAATGCCAAGGTGTTCAAAGCCGATATCACCTGCTTGAATGCGCCGACTTTGCCGGAGGGCAGCTGCACCCCACGCCGCAGCGGCCAGTCGGGGTGTACGTCCAGCAGCGGCACCGATTTCGTGGCACCCGCGACGCAGTCCGCTTCCCGCTGTCGCTTTGCCGCGGCAATCTCGCTGCCTGCGCGCGGCAGCCCGCCGCTGTGGTCCAGATGCCTGTCCACAAAAACACAGAAGTGGAGTGAAACTGCAACACGATGCAAGCTCATGATATGCAGAGCATCCCTATTCGTGTTTTGCTGCCAGATGCCGCCAAAGAACAAGGAGCTGATGTGGCCTTGGTGACAGAAAGGTCATCTCCAGTGGCTCAGCGCGCTGCCGTCTATGCCGCCTCCATGGCCGTGAGGTCCGGCCCCAGCCGCGCCGGATTCTGCCTCCAGCTCCCTAAGACCTTCACAATGCGCAGCATTTGCTCTTTTCGACCCCTTATCAGTGGCTCAGCACGCCGGCTTGCACAGCGGCAAGGTCAAGCCCCGGCCGAGCCGCTCTATGCATCCAAAATCCAAGACACCTGGTGATGCGAATCAATTCAGTCTACTCAACCCCACTGTCTTCTCAGATACACTTGCCAGTGGCTCAGTACGCCGGCCTCTACAGCCGCGAGGTCCAACCCTTGCCGTGCCGCGTTCTGCCCCCACAGGTCGTTTGTAGGGCCGCCGTCAAACAACAGCGTGCGCTTTGCGCCGCCCACCTCAGCCTCCAGCAGCAGCGACAGGCCGTGTCCTGTTGCAGGCGCGGAGGACACAAGCTTGTACCCTGAATGTGATACAGTGGCTGGCATGCATGTGGATGTTTGGCGGGCCACACATGTTGTACACGCCAATCGCCAAGGATGTATGCATTCACTGCCGCTGCAGTTCCAAGGTGAAAGATTAGAAGTGGCGCACCTGCAGTGCAAATTCTGTCAAAATCCAGGTCGCCATCTCGGACGAGGGCCTTTGAAAACTCCGAAATGTAGCTGCAGCACGACATTGGAACGGTTCCGTCACTTGGAACCGTCTTGCAGGCGTCGCAGGGGCTGCTAATGCCGTCTGTTTCATTGTCCACGATGACGCGCACAGTGAGCTTGTCCAGCGCCCTCAGCTTGCTGAAAGCGTCCTGCATTCTTGCGTGAGCAGACTGTAGAAAAGACTTCTTGCCAGATGACCCGGGATCTGGCAAGAAGACTGCCTGCACTTGGTGATTCTGCGAGCACTGATGTCCAGCTACAAATCGACATCCGTGGCACTGCTGGTTGATGCGGTGCTCATGCGGCCTCAGTGAGTTTTGAAATGATGCTATGTCGCAACGATGGTTGCAATCTGGTGTAGATTCGTTCACGGCATCAGCGATCGCCAGCTTCCGCTTGATGCTCAAATCTGTCTTGCGCCAGGTGGCGCGCCAGCGTGGTGTACGACAGCAGGATCATGCTATGTACGGACAATCTGTGTTCGAGTCGAGTTGTGCGTCTAGATTGTCCATACCGCACGACGCGAATAGTGTTGATCACGTTCGGTTGCCTCAGTGTGTTTGCCGCGTTAACGTTTGCCGCCCAAGCCAGGCCGATGCAATAGTCAGCGCAGCTGCGCCATGGCTATCTGTGCTAGCCGTCATAGCTCTATCTTGTTGCTACAGTTGGCTGTTGTCTTTACCACAACAAGGGCCGCATGTAACATTTGTAGATGCAAACTGCGTTTACCGAGACGCTGCAGCCAGCAGGACGCGCACTGCAGTTGCTGCAGCCGCTTCGGCAAGCTGCCAGCGTGTTGCCGCTGTCATTGCAAGCTGCCGGCGTGTGCCTCGCTGTTGCACCGCAGCAAATGCTACTTGTGGGTGAACTCCTGGGCGTGGTCTTTTGAATAGGAGATATATAGTGCCTGCGGGGCTGAAGACTGAAGGCTCACAGCAGCAACACTGGCATGTTACAGCCAGAAGGAGGCGCGACTATATCCAATGAAATCGCCAGCTGTCAGTTAATTGATACTTCAACAATGTCAGTCCTGCATCGAACTCTTCCGCTGCCCAGCATTCCTGCGCAGCATGCACGCGTACCGCGGACGTGCACAAATAATGCGGTTCTGCACCTACCTACCAGCTACCTTTGCCTTTTTACCTCACAAACTAAATGTCATTTTTGTATCAAGATGGCGGAGCAGGCACATCCTCCTTTGAAACGCCTCCCAAACCCCATTCTCATGCCGCAGCCCGTAACAACTAGCCGCCGCGCCTGACCAGGGCGATTTCAGCCCGCACGCGGGACAGAGTATACTTTGCGGACTGCCTCGTCCCATGCTAAAGGCAGTGCTGCTGCATTGCAGGCCCGGAGCCGCCGGATTCCCGCCGTCAGTTCAGGGCCGTGTCGCGACCCACCACAGCGTGTTGGTCTTGGAGTTGCCGTCGTCAAAGGCGGTCAGCGTCTGCACCTCTGCCCACGCTGCCGCCTTGGCAATGACGGCATGCTCCATGTAAATGAAGCCCTGCATGGGAACGTAGCAATCATGATGGCAGGCAGGTCTTTATTGTACAAAGGACGGCAAAGTACATCATAGCGGTGAGGCGTCACGCCTGAGCGCTGTTAGGGAGCGTTATCGAGCCGGCGTCACTACTGCTGCAGCATTCATGTACAAAGGACAGCGGCCAGTCTATGAACGAGCCAGGCTGTAGCCAGAAGAAGGGACGCCCCCACATTGCTGCATGGCCTCCACCTCGTGGGTGTAGGCAGCAGTGCGCCCCGGCGACAATGAGGCAAAGTTGAGAGTCAGACCCTGACTCTCAAGAACTTGAGCTTTCGAATGCCTTGTGGGATTTCAGTCGTATTATCTCATGAGCGCACCTTCCAGCCCTGTACGGCGGTTGGCAGCGCCCGGGCAACGATGGGGTACTCCGTAGTGACCCAGTCCGGCGTCAGCAGCTGCTCCGAGATAGGCGTGAACGGCAGCATCTGCGAGTTTCACAGAGGAGTGTCAACATCCATGTTGGGTTCCTCTGCATATGCGTCGCATGTTCGAAGGCTGGAGTCCGGCGTCGACAGCTGCTCCGAGATGGGTGTGAACGACAGCAGCTGCAGGCAAACAAGAGTGCAGATTGAGACAGGCTCTGACCGCGTTCAAGGATTTCTGCCGATGTGATGCACGCTCAACATGATCACAGCTGACCATGTTGATGGGCATGTGTGCCAGCAAGTCCACATAGCGCATCAGGTGCAAGACTGGGCAGGGATGGTCACCTGGATGCAGTGAATGAACTCTACATTTGCGCCGAACCATGTGCCGTAGTGGACCTGCAGCGAAGCCAATGCACTCAGGTTCTCGGTGATGTCAACTGACTTCCTTGTAGATGCCTGGTGGACCACTGCATGATGTGCGACAGGCTGCGCAATGCCGTCAGCAAAAACTGTGTAAACAAGCGAGCGCGCAGACAAAGCCTACACGCAGATTGCTGTCTG
>JAABUM010005269.1_pt1 | contig 13721 bp, 14 predicted proteins | sample 5559161 | NCBI WGS metagenome assembly JAABUM01 (sample SAMN10711868, study PRJNA513369) | rock metagenome | isolation source: Antarctica rocks | place: Antarctica: Victoria Land, Siegfried Peak nord
GTCGTGTGGGGGCGGTCGTCATCTCCCCGTACACAAAGGCGGGCACCATCTCCCACGTGGGCTACAACCACTACTCGCTGCTGGCCAGCATCGAGGACCTGTTCTGCCTGCCGCACCTCGGGTTCGCCGCCAAGCCGGACCTGCCCCGCTTCGGACGCGACGTCTACAGCGCCTGGTAGCAGCGGCCGGGCCTCCGGTCGGTGCTCAAGGATGTCGGCGCACGAACGACGCCGACATCGCCCGGCACGACCCTTCCCAGGGGCAGGTTGTGTGTTGGTGCCAGTGCAGGTGGGCCATCTCGAGGGCGTCGAGGACCAGCGACGTGCGCATGTGGTTGGCGCCGTGCGCTGCTAACCGCGGCGGGTCGGGCCAGGACTGTCGCAGTTGGCGTCGTCCCGACGGCTCGCCCACCAGCTCAGTGGCACGGCCGAGGCGATGAGCACCACGCCGAGTCCGGGTGCGCCTCGGAGACACAACACGACGCCGAGCAGGACCAGGCATGGCAGCGTGCGACAGCGAGACGCATGTACTGCTGCTAAGCAAGCCGGTAGCCACCTGCGCCACCCTGTCGCCGATCTGCGCCCGGGTACTTGCTGGTGTCCCGTCAGGGTTTCTCGCCTCAGGCGGTCGCGGCGTTCACGGACTCAGCATCGGCGGCTAGGCACCGCTCTGTTGCTGCGGTCGGCGGCATGGCGGTGGCCTCGGACACAACTGAGCGGTACTGCTGGTCCCGCGGCGGCACCCATCGAGGTCGCCAGCGCCGAGAAGTCACGGCACCGCCTGCCCCGCGGCGGCGACCGGCAGCTGAACTACGCGCTGCACATCGTCGCGTTGACGCAAGTACGGATGCGCGCGAGCAGGGGGCGCGCCTACTACGACAGCAAGATCGCCCAAGGGAAGACCCGGAACGAGGCGATGCGCTGCCTGAAACGGCGCCTGGCGGACCACGTCTGGCGGTCATGGTCGCCGACGAACGACGGGCGGCGGGTCCGGGAGGACACTCGGGGGCGGCTACCAACTCCAGCGCGGCTGACCCAACCCCACCGGTCAACTCTTCGGAGAAGTCACTTCCCGGACCCGCCGGCAGCGAGCCTACGGCCGCTTGACAGAACGTTGCCCGGATGGGGTCGCTGATCGCGTATGCGCGGGTGTCGACGGCTGAGCAGTCGGTGGATCTGCAGACCGATGAGCTGAGGGCGGCGGGTTGCGTGAAGGTGTTCACTGAGCAGGTCTGCGGTGCGGTGGACCGCCGTCCGGAGCTGGACCGGGCGCTGGAGCAGCTGCGGGCCGGGGACACGCTGGTGGTGTGGCGCCTCGACCGGTTGGGTCGGAGCCTGCGGCACCTGATCGGCACGGTCACCGGGCTCGACGCCCAGGGGGTGGGGTTCCGTTCGCTGCGCGAGAGCATCGACACGACGACCTCGGGTGGGCGGTTGGTGTTCCACCTGTTCGGGGCGTTGGCGCAGTTCGAGCGGGAGGTCATCCGGGACCGGACGGTCGCCGGTCTGGCGTCGGCCCGGGCCCGGGGCCGGGTCGGGGGACGGCCACCGAAGCTGACCGTCGACCAGGTGCGGACCGCCCGGCGGCTCTATGAGGAGCGTGAGCTGACGGTGGCCGAGATCGGCGGTGTGCTGGGGGTCAGTCGCACCTCGATCTACCGGGCCTTGCACCGTTACCTTGCTGGCGCGGCCGGTGGTGGGGGAGGGCAGCGTCGCCGCCGGACCGCGACGGCGGCGGCACCTGCGGCGGCGGCTGGGGCCGGGTCGTGACCCGGCTGGTGACGGTGCTGGTCACCCTCGCAGTGCCGGCGGAGGCTGACGCGGAGGACGCCGCGGCGTTGGTCGCGGACGCCGCTGTCTGTACCGCGCTGGAGGTGGTGTCCACGGCCGGGGTCGAGGGTCACCTGCCGGTACCGGGCAGGGTGATCCAGCACCGCAGCGGCCGCCAGCCGTGGCGGGTCGAAACGGTGACGGCAGGCGGTGCCGTGCTGTGCAACCTGGCCGGTGACTGGGTTCGGATGCCGCTGACCGCCCTTGAGCCGGACCAGGTCGAGCGCACCGTCTCCAGTACTGGGCCGGGGGATTGAGCCGCGGTGGGCGGGGAGCGGCTGGCCAGCCAGTACGGGACGTGTGACGGCAAGCCTGCCCTGGCCCGCGAGACGAGCGCCGGAAGTTGGCAGGTCAAGGTGCATGACCCGACGAACCGGTCCGCTGGGCACGACGGCTGGGTGCTGCTTGGTACCCAGTGGGCCGCCCTGGAGGCTGCCTGCACAGCGACGGGGTTCACCTACCGGCGGTGAGGCGACAGCCCGACGGCGCGGCACCGGACAGCTCTGTCCGTAACGATACGCCGGATTGTCGGTGTCGAGGAAGTGCCGGCGCTGGTGCCGGCGCTGGTGCCGGCGGTCCAGGGATCGTGCTGTTGATGAAGGGGTCGCGCCGCCGCCGGCTGCAAGCGCCCGGAGGACGGGCCTGTTCTGGGTCAAGAACCTTTCGGCGCAGTCCGAGATTTTGGGTATGACGTCGGTGTTCGATGTGCTGTCCGCTGGTTCGGTTCGTAGCGTCTTCCAGCCGATTGTGGAGCTCGACGGCGGGGCTGTGGTGGCGTATGAGGCGCTGGCCCGGGGACCGGAAGGCCCGCTGGCGACCCCGGACGCGCTGTTCGCTGCTGCCCGCGAGGCGGGTTTGCTGGCCGAGCTGGACACGGCGTGCCGGACGGCTGCGTTCCGGGGTGCGCTGGAGCAGGGTCTGCTCGCACCGTTGACGGTGTTCGTCAACGTCGAGCCCGAGGTGCTTGACAGTGCCCCGCTCGATGACCTGCTCGCGATCGCCGGGTCGGCCCCCGGTGAGCTGCGCGTCGTCATGGAGATCACCGAACGGGCGCTGTCAGTGCGGCCCGCGGATCTGCTGCGCACCGTGGAACGGGTCCGCGAGTTCGGGTGGGCGGTGGCGTTGGACGACGTCGGCGCCGACCCGCTGTCGCTGGCGTTCATGGCGTTGCTGCGTCCCGATGTGGTCAAGCCCGACCTGCGTCTTGTGCAGGAACGCCCCGGCTCGGACGTCGCGCAGATCTTGAACGCGGTCAACGCCTACGCCGAGCAGACCGGCGCCCTGGTGCTGGCGGAAGGCATCCAGAACGAGCAGCACCTGACGATGGCATGGGCGCTGGGCGCGCGGCTCGGGCAGGGCTGGCTGTTCGGCCGGCCCGCCCCGGGGGCCGCGGCCGGCCGGCCGGTCGCCGAGCTCGCCCTGCCCGCAGCTGCCCCGCGGCCCGCTATCGAGCTGTCACCGTTCGAGTGCCTGCCCGGCGACGTCGTACTGCGCCGCTCACCCAAGGCGCTGCTGATCGAGCTGAGCAAACAGCTCGAACGCGAGGCGATGAGTCACGGCCGGACGTGCGTGGTCGCCGCCACCTTCCAACAGGCCCGGCACTTCACCTCGGCCACCAGGGGTCGCTACCGCGACTTGGTGGCCCGTACCGGGTTTGTCTGCGCGCTGGGTGAGGACCTTGCCCCCGAGCCACTGCCGGGGGTGCGGGGCGCGACGCTGGCACCGGGCGACCCGGTACGCGGGGAGTGGGACGTGGCCCCGCACTTCGCCGCCGCGCTGCTCGCCCGCGACCTTGGTGATTCCGGCCCGGACCTGGAGCGGACCTTCGAGTACGCCCTGACCTACCAGCGCGACACCGTAGTACGCGCTGCCAACGCCCTGCCCGAATCTTGTCGTCGAGGAGTTGTCCGAGGGACGTGCCAGTGTCTGTTGACCAGGTGGTGATGACCGCGGCGAGGGCGAGCGTGCTGCCGTAGAGCACGTGTTCGCCGCCCTGTCGGACGATGAGCTTGTCGAGGGATCGGAACGCGCGCCCTTTGCTGGCGAGGGCGAGGAGGTCGGCCGCGGTGCGCTTCCCCGAGCCACCGCTTGGCAGGAAGCTTCGCTCGTCCAGCCAGCCCAGCAGGGACAGCGTCATTGTTGTTGTCGAGCCAGTCGTCGAGCAGGCCGAGGCAGATGCCGATGCAGGCCGCCACGGTGGCTTGGGTGCCGTCCGGTGACTCCGGCCGAACCCGGTCCAACGCGCTGGTCGCTCGGGACATGTCCTGTTCCGCGAGCGCTTGGACTGCTTCGCGCAGCGCCTAGATGGCAAGCGAGCGGGCCGTGCCATGGGAGTGAAGCGGGTCATGTTGTGGCGTTCCACGGCCCGGTTCATGGCGGCTTGCAGGGTAGGCAGGTCGGGGACGTCGATGTCATCGACGTCGACGCCTTCTTCAGCCAGCAACGGGGCGAGGTCACGCATCATCTCGTCGGCCAGTCCCGGTTTCCACTCCACCCGCGGCAAACCCGGCGGCAGATTCGGGCGGTCGCGTCGCGGATCAGGCACCCGGCCATCCTCGCAGCCTTGCGCCAGCTGCGAGGATGGCCGCGGGGGTTCAGGACGGCGCGGACGACCTCGCCAGGAACGCCTCGAGCTGAGTCTGCGGGGTTCGCCAGCTCAGGGTCTTGCGGGGTCGGGCGTTCAGTTCGGCGGCGACGGCCGCGAGGTCCGCCGCGGTGTGAGCGCAGATCGCTGCCTTTGAGGAAGCAGTCACGCAGCAGCCCGTTCATGTTCTCGTTGGTACCGCGCTGCCACGGGCTGTGCGGGTTGCAGAAGAACACCGGCATGCTTAGCTCCGCCGCGATCTGCACGACCGACTACGCGGACACGCCCTGGACGGCAAGCGTCGTGATGATGGCAATGCTGCGTTCCCGTCCGATCAGAGCGGGATGGGACCACCCGAGGCCGCCTGCGGCCAGCAGAGCCTCCTCGGCGAACACCGGCCCGACCCGCGAGGCGAAGGCCGCTGGCACCTGATGCTCGCCACTGCAAAGATTCTCGTAGGCGGTAATGCCGCGCTCGCCCCTGCTGCCTGATTCCGCGGAGTCTGCCGGGACGCTCACCGCGTGTTCTCGTCGTGCTCGCGCACCGGGGCGGCTCGGCCTGTCACGCGGCGGCGTGCTCGGAGCACAGGCAACCGACTCCGGGCTGGATCCACTCCTGGGCGGCCCAGTCCGGATACCGCTCGAGCATCAGAGCACGGACCTCCTCAACGGTCGTCTGTTGGCTCATCGACGAGTCCCGGCGTACCCAGGTCTCGTCGCGGAGCAGTTCCAGGTAGGTGCGGACGTCGGTGAGCAGCTTCAGGCCGCCGATGTCGCCGTGGCCGGGCACCACCACCTGCGGGGCTTGGGCGGCGAGCCGCCGCAACACTTCGATCCACCGCACGCCGGACACGTCGGTGTCGTGCGGCGGGAACCACGGGAAGATCGCGAACTGGCCGGCCTCGGCGAGGTCGCCGGTAAACAGCACGCCGGCGTCGGGGACCGTCACGACCTGGTCACCGTTGCTGTGGGCCCGGCCAGTGGCCCGCATCTGCACCACCCGGCCGCCCAGGTCCAGGTCGTAAGTGTCGTCGTACACGACGTCCGGCCAGGCCAGCTCGACGCCCTCAAGCTGTCGGGCGATCGGCGCGCCGAGCCCCCGAAACATCTCAAGGTAGCCAGGGCCTTTAGCGGCCAGGTCGTCGGCCTGCGCCCGGTTGATCAGGAACGTTGCCTCGCCGGCGAACACCTGCGCGCCGAACGCGTGCTCGGGGTGAAAGTGCGTGCTGGTCAGGTACAGCTTGCGGCCGTGCGCGTAGTCGGAGGCGAAGTCCAGCACCTTGGTGGCGTTAGTGGGACCCATGCCAGTATCGATAACCAGTACCGACTCGATGCCGCCAATCACGCCGATGTTGGGCACGAGTTGAACATTGCGGTTGGGGATCACAACCAGGTCGCGGGCGAGTTCGCTCACCTCCGCGATCTGCACAATCGGGTCAGGCATTTCGAACTCAGGCACGGCAACGACTCCTCGATGAGCGATGACCGCCGATGGCCGGCAGCCGACCGGTCTCAGTCCACCCTGCGCTTCTGCTCAGGTCCAAGACCGATCCCCTTCGGGCGATACCTTGCCGGTATCGTCGAACTGGTGGACCTGCGGCTGCTGCGGTACTTCGTGGCCGTGGCTGAAGAACGCCACGTCGGTCGGGCCGCGGTTCGGCTGCACATGACACAGCCCCCGCTGAGCCGAGCGATCAAGCAACTGGAAACCGACCTCGGCGCGGCCCTGCTGCTCCGCTCCGCTACCGGCGTCACCCTCACGACCGCAGGAACAATGCTCTACGACGAGGCGCGAAGGCTGCTGGAACAGGCCGAACACCTGCACGCCCGAGTAGCCGCTGCAGCTGGCCCGGCCAGCTTGACCATTGGCGTCCTGGCCAACAGCGCGGAGCAGGCAGGGGCCCGCCTCGCAGCCGCCTTCCGAGAACGTCACCCGCATGTCGACGTGCACATCCGCGAGGCAGATTTCACCGACCCCACCGCGGGGCTGCGGGCCGGCATCGTTGACGTGGCGCTTACCCGCGCACCGTTCACGACCGGCGGGATCAGCACCCAGACGTTGCGCTCGGACCCCATCGGGGTGGTCCTGCGCACAGACGACTCGCTGGCCGACCGGAACAGTGTGCACTTGCACGACCTTGGCGCCCGCCGCTGGTTCCAGCTCCCCGACGGAACCGACCCGATCTGGTGCGCCTACTGGAACGGCGCCGCGCAGTCCGGCGAGCCGTGTCAAGGTCCCGTGGTACGCACCGTCCACGAGTGCCTGCAGGCAGTGCTCTGGAGCGGAAGTATCGGACTGATCCCCATGACGGACGCGCTACCCGAGGGACTGATCTCCCTGCCCCTGCTCGACTGGCCACCCAGCCGGCTCGTCGTCGCCTGGAACACCCCGAACGGTCTGATCCGCTCGTTCACGCGCATCGCGGCAGCCCACGTGGCCAGCTCGCAGGCACCCCGCGAAAGGTGATCCTCCGCGGATGAGCTCAGCTCAGACGAGCATTTTGCGCCGCGTAGCGCTCCTACCGTTTCGGTCACCGTGCAGGCACCCGCACCCTCCGCAGCGCCGCAGACCTGGGCAGCCATGCCCTTGACGCGCAAGCTCTGCAAGGTGCAGCCGTAGTTCGAACATGAGGTCGCTTCAGGCTTACTTGGCTTCGAGTCGTCCGAGCGGGTCAGGTCCGGCCAGGAGTGCGTCACTCGCTGCCTGCCAAGCGAGACCCCCGCGACAGAGCTCGGTCCGCAGATAGGCCAGTGATCCGCTGGACCACGGCGACTCGTTCGGGATTCTCATCTGTGGTCTTGAAACCCAAGGTGGATGCGCCGTCGGACGAGGCGGCGGCACCGCCAAGGGCCCTTGAGGTCGTCGAGCGAGCCGCGGTGAACCTCGGCACCGGCGGCGCTCAAGGCGCCGGCCGAGGCGTCGGAGCGGGCGAGCCAACCACCTCGTGGCCCGCCTCGAGCAGCTCGGGGACGACGGCGGAACCAACCCAGCCGCACGCTCCGGTCACGAAGATGCGCACTCGAAACCCATCCCGTGACCCCTGACCAGATCATCCATACCCGTCATGTCACTGTCCTCGAGCACGCGGAGGTGGTCCGCGTGAGCGCCGCCTACCGAGCCGCCGGTGTCTCCCGGACCCGGTACTACGAGTGGCTGCACAAGGCCGAGCAGTACGGGCTGGCTGCGTTGATGCCCAAGGACCGGCGGCGTCCGGCGCAGCCGAACGTGATGGGCCCGCAGGAGGTGTCGGCGATCCTGGCCGAGGCTGTCGCCCGGTCCACGCGCGGCGCCCGGCAGCTGCTGGACCATCTCGCCGCCCGCGGCGTGCACCGCTCCGCGTCCGGGGTGCAGAAGGTGCTGTGCCGGCACAACCTGGGCCGGCGCAAGCAGCGTCTGGCCGCTCTGGCGTCGATCCACGGGGCAGAGTCCGAGCTGGTGACCGACGCGGAAAAGGGCGGCCCGTTCGGGTTCTGCCTGGCTGCCGTCGACGCAGGTCAGCAGGTGTGTCTGGACACCTTCTACGTCGGCAAGCTTAAGGCGTCGGCGCGGTCTGGCAGCTGACGCCGTCGACGTCGCGACCCGCTGGGCCGTCGTCCGGCTCGTCGTCAGCGACAAGCCCCCGCCGTCGCGGCCCGTTGTCGGTCAGCACCCCGCACAGCTCGACGTCGACCGAGCGCAGCGCAGTCTGGACCTGGCCCAGGAAGCGGGCGGAGTGCACCGGCCGGGCGTTCACCGCCCCGCATGGTCGAGCTCGAGCTCACCCACCTACGGATCCCGCCGCGCAGCCCAACCCACAACGCGGTCTGCGAACGGTTCCAGGGCAGCATGCTCACCAAATTCTACCGGCCGCACTTCCACCGGGTCCGCGTCGATACCCTCGCCCAGTTCGACGCCGCCGCCCAGGCCTGGGTTGCCGACTACAACCAGCGCCGCCGCAACCGGGGCAGCTACATCAACGGCCGCACCCCCACCGAGATGATGCGCACCCTCAACGCCCGACACGCTGTCCACCGTCCACGCGACTAAGAGCGACCACCTGTCACCCCGACCCGTGCCCGGAAGGTCGGCGCGCTCGGGGATCGTCACGACGATCCCGCGCTCGGCCAGCAGATGGCGGTTGGCCCGGGAGCTGTATCCCTTGTCGCCCAGCAGGTGAGCTGGCGTTGTTCGCGGGTGGCCCGGGCGACCACCGCTGTTGAGCCGGCGCTGGCGACCACCCCAGAGCCGAAGAAAGGGACGCCGTTGGGACCCGCCCTTGGGAAGCTCAGCGTCGCGAGGCGATGGTCGGTCATGGCCGGTGGAGCTGCTGGCGCTGAGCCTTTTGCCAGGCGCCTGGGCGCACGCCTGATTGGCGGACGAAGAACGCGGAGAAGTTTGAGGCGTCTGGGAAACCGAGCCGTCGGCGCAGCGTGTCGGGGGGAGCTGGTCGTGTGCCAGGAGGCGTCTGGCCTCGAGGAGCACACGTTCGTCGAGGCAGGCCTTCGCGCTGCGGCCTGTGGCACTGTGGGCGGCGCGGGACAGAGTCCTGGGGTCCTAGCCGAGTGCCTGGGCGTAGTGGCCGACGTCGTGATGCTCGCGGAGCTCCTGCTCTACGAGGGTCCGGAACCGGTGGAAGACCTCGTGGCCATGTTGATCCTGCGCCACAGGCGGGGCGAGCCGGACGAGCAGGGCCGATAGGAGCAGGTTGGCGACCTCGTCGGCGTTCGCCCGCCGTGGACCGTCGGGGCCGACCTCGAGCCGGAGATGCCGTACCGCAGCGGTGATCAACGGCCAGGTCGCGTCCCGCACGCGCCAGCACGGCGCCGTGACCGGACCGTCGACGAGCGCGCGTGCACGCGGGGTCGGGGCGGTCGGCACGAACAGAATCACCTCGCCGGCGATGTCGGCGATGTCGATCCACCGGTGCACGACCCTGGGGTGGGTCGGTCCGCACCTGGGAGCCAGTCATCACCCGGCTCCCCGGCCGTAGCACCCTGAGCATCGACTTTCGCGGTTGGAGTCGCTCCAGCGACCTCCTGGGGCCCTACACGCTGGACCAGCTGGCCCAGGACACGCTGGGGATCATCCAGACCGCTGGGCTGACCGACTACGTCCTCGTCGGCCATTCGATGGGCGGCAAAGTCGCCCAACTTGTCGCCGCCGCCCACCCGAAGGGCCTCGCAGGGCTCGTTCTCGTCGGATCGGGCCCGGCCCGGCCAGCCGCCGAGATCACCCTGGAGTACCAAGCGGACCTCTTGCACGCCTACGACTCCGACAAGACCGTCGCTGGCGCACGCGACAACATCCTCACCGCGACCGCGTTGACCGATGAACTGAAGGCGCAGGTGGTGTCCGACTCCCGTTTCAGTGCCCCCGACGCGTACACCGAATGGCCATTACGCGGCATCGCCCAGGACATCACCAGCCAGGCTCGCGAGATCGACGTCCCGGTGCTCGTGGTCGCCGGCGAGCAGGACAAAGTCGAGCCGATCGAGGCGCTCCGCCAGAACCTGCTGCCTTACCTGGGCAACGCGCAATTCGCCGTCATCCCGACCACTGGTCACCTCATTCCGCTGGAAGCACCGGAGGGGCTCACCGAGGCCATTCTGGCATTCACGCCTCCTGCCGAGTAGGCGAGGCAGACAGCCCAAGAGCCTGGGCTGGGGTCCGGCCTGGTGGCCGCCGAGGGTGCCATTGATTCGTCGATGCGCTGTTCGCGGAGCGTTCGTAGGTGGACGGCGGCCCAGGTGCGGAGGGCCGCCAGGCCGCCGAGACTTCGGCAAGGGTGTGGTTTGGGCCGTAGCGCGCGGTGATCTCGGCGTTCAACCGTCGCTCATGGTGAGAGAGGGCGTCGGGGGCGTTGGCACCGCGCATGACGACGAGTTCGGCGGAATGCGCGTAGAGCCCCTTTGACCCCCCGTACAAGTTGCATGGCCTGGTCGGGGCCGACCGAGCGCAGCGTGTTGCCATCGTGTCGGCCTTCGAGAGCGGCGTCGGCAACGGTGTGCAGGTACTCCGGCTTGCGGCCCGGTAGGTCGAGGTCGAGTGTGCGCAGCGGTTGCGGCCCAGGGCCTGGGGGTCGCAACCTCCAGGTCGACACCCGGCAGCGGTTCGCGGACGGCGAAGGGGATGGGCGTGGTGTCGAACACAATCGCGCGAGGCGGGCTGGCGGGTACCCAGCGTAAGCCCAGGCGAGTCTCGTAGAAGTGGGCCGATAATTGATTTACTTGCCCGCACAAGCCGCTATGTGGACGCAGCAGTTGCTGCACGACCGGCCGGTACTAGGTCAGCGGCCCCATGGAGGCATCGCCCGAGCAGGTCGACGAGGTGGTGTCGCTCGTCGGGGCTGAGCCCAGCGAAGACGGGGCTGTCGGCGGCGGCGAAGACTAACCGGTTCCGGGTGTCGACGCCGGCTACGGTGAGGCTGACCTTTTTGACCCGCCGGTCCTGGGGGTTGTCGACCCGTGTGGCAAGGCCGCGTTCCTCGAGCCGGTCGACCAGGAACGTCACGTTTGATGGGTCGCAATGCAGCCGCTCGGCCAGCATGCGCCGCGACAGGGCACCGCTGGCGGGGTCGAGCTGCCAGAGCGCGTCGGCCAGGGACTCGGTCAGGTTCAGCTCGTCGAGCAGCCCGTTGACACTCTGCTGAAACGCGTGGAAGACGCCGTACAGGGCTTCCGCGAGCAACAAGCCCACAGGCTCCCCGCTCGAAGCCTTCGCCGGCTCCTTCATCGCTACAAGATACTGGACCACTACACTAGTTGACAACTTCACGTATCAGTCACATGATGCGTGAAGGCCTCACGCGTCCAGCGTGGGCGAGCTGAGGACCTTACTGATGAGCGCAACCGTCATCCGGCCGCCTAGCTTGTCGCCGGCACCGGCTGTTGCGCCTGATCGCAGTAGAAGGTTGTTCTGGGCGCTGGTGCTGCTCGCGACGGTGCAGCTGATGGTCGTGCTGGACACAACCATCGTCAACGTGGCGCTGCCGACCATCCAGCACAGCGTCGGGTTCACCACCACCGGCATCGCCTGGGTCGTCAACGGCTACGCCCTAGCCTTCGGCGCGCTGCTGCTGCTCGGCGGACGAAGCGGTGACCTGCTCGGCAAACGCCGGATCTTCACCGCCTCCCTGGCGGGGTTCACCGCCGCCTCCATGCTCGCCGGCCTAGCCGCCGGCCCTAACCTGCTCATCGTCGCCCGGGTGCTGCAGGGCGCCAGCGCTGCCTTCGCCCAAGCCACCGCCCTGTCCCTGATTGTCTCCACCTTCGCCGCCGGCCCGGCCCGCAACCGGGCGGTCGGGGTGTTCGCCGCCATGGAAGGTCTTGGCGCAGCCGCCGGGCTGCTCCTCGGGGGGATCATCGTCGACGCCATCTCCTGGCGGTGGGTGTTCTTCGTCAACGTCCCCGTCGCCGCCGGTGTCGCTATGCTGGCGGCCCGGTTCATCCCCGAGCCGCCACGCCAGCCGGACCGTTTCGACCTGCCCGGTGCGATCAGCGCCACCGCCGGACTGGCCCTGATGGTGTTCGGGGTGTCCCGCGCCGCCGACCACGGTTGGACAGACCTACTCACCGCCGGTCCGCTGGCCGCCGGCGTCGTCGGCCTGGTCGTCTTCGTTGCCATCGAGGCGCGCGCCGCATCCCCGCTGATGCCGCTTTGGGTGTTCGCCGACCGCAACCGCAGCGGCGCCTACGCCATTCAGGCACTGCTCGGAGCGGCGCTGTTCGGGATGTTCTTCCTCGTCACCCTGTTCCTGCAGAACGTGCTGCATTACAGCGCCCTCAAAGGCGGCGCTGCGTTCGTCCCGGCCACGGTGATCATGATGGGCGCCGCTGGCGTGATGTCCAAGCTCGTAGCCCGCACCGGCGTCCGGCCCCTGGTCGCCGGCGGCACCGCAACAGCCGCCGTGGGCATGCTGCTGCTGAGCCGGCTCTCCCCGCACAGCACCTACGTCACCGGCGTCATGCTCCCGATGATGCTGCTTACGGCCGGACTCGGGTCGGTGTTCGTCCCCGCCACCCTGTCAGCTGTTTCCGGCGTCCGCGAACAGGACTCCGGGCTGGTCTCAGGCGTGTCCACCACCGCCATCCAGGTCGGCGGCTCGATCGGCCTGGCGGTCCTCGCCACAGTCGCGGCGACCACCACCCGCCGCCACCACGGCACTACGGTTGCCGACGCTTTGACCGCCGGCTACACCAGCGCTTTCCAGATCGCCGCGGTCATGCTCGCCCTCGCCGTCCCGATCGCCATCGGCTCGCTGCGCCTGCGCCCCAGCGCCCACCAGCCAGCCGAGGTGGAGCAGTCTGCCCGCGGCCCACAACCGAGAACGCTCTGATGCGCCGACCGACGAGAAAGGAACGCGGGTCCGGCGAGCACCGGCAGCCGTTCCGCTAGGTGGTCCACGGTTCAGTTGCGGGCCTGGTGAACGTGCAATCGAGTTGTGCTCGAGCAGGCAGATGGAACGCACTGCGTGTACTCATTAGACGGCTGTTCCGGCGGGGTACACCCGGCTAGTAGGCGGCCGGACAGGAGCATTCTTTCACCGGATGGTGTGAGCACCGCGCATAGCCCTGGCTAGGAGTCGGCGGGTGCAGGTCCCAGCTGCTTTTCGAGGACGATGAACAGCAGACCGTCCCGTTGCGGCCGGGCGAAGCGGGCATCAGCGGGAAAAGGGCGGGTCTCGCCGGTGGGGTGGTAGCCGAGCCGCTCGTACCAGGCGATGAGCTCGACCTGCTGGACGAGCACCGTCATCTGCATTGCCCGGGCATTAAAGGCGGTGCGGGCGCACTGCTCAGCTGCGGCCATCATTCGACGTCCAACCCCGCCGCCTTGACGCTGGGGACGCACCGCGAAGGTGCCGAAGTAGCTCATCCCGGAGCCGAGGTCGAGCACCTGGCAGCAGGCCAGCAGCCCGTCGGCGTCAGCCAAAATGAGCAGCCCGCAGTTAGGATCAGCGATCATCGCGCCGACCTGGACGGCGTCGAGTCGATCGCCTTCAACGAAGTCGGCTTCGCTTGTCCAACCCAGCCGGCTCCCTGGGCCGCGGTAAGCCGACCGGACTAGATCGACAACCTCCTGCGTGTCGCCGGCACCAGCGCAACGCACCCCGCCCACATCCCGCCCACGTTCGCGCACCCGCTGATCATGCCGTTGCCACACGTGCGCCGATAGGCCTGCACCGCCAGAAGACTCCCCGGCGGCAACTAGTGTCGTGTCGCTAAAGTCTTTGGGCGGTTGGGTGCGGGACACTGTCGTATGCGAGCTGCCCGCTTGGGATTGCTGGACGGGGACCGTGAACGGCTGACGGCCTGGACCCGGTCCTCGACGGT
>JAABUM010005270.1_pt1 | contig 13720 bp, 16 predicted proteins | sample 5559161 | NCBI WGS metagenome assembly JAABUM01 (sample SAMN10711868, study PRJNA513369) | rock metagenome | isolation source: Antarctica rocks | place: Antarctica: Victoria Land, Siegfried Peak nord
TTGCTCTGCCGCAATAGTTTTCAAGTTCGGGCAGCTGTCCCTCACCGAGTCAGGACCGGTTCGGGGCGGGTGCCTTTCGCGGTCCGTATGCCGTGGCCCACCTCGTGGTGCAGGGCAAAGCGGCTGTCCGGCACGATCGATCTTGAGAAGTGTCGAGAAGTCTCAGAACGCGTGAGACTGATCGGCTGTCTGACCGAAGACTTGGAGAATCTGAACGAAGGATCTGAGAACGGCGGGTCATGCCACGGGTCTTACGGGACGGCCGGACGCAGGTGTGCACGGTGCCCTGCGCCGTTCCCGTATGTGGGTCGTCAATCGGGACGAGCAGCTCCGGAATCCCGTTGGCTTCCCCCACCGGGTGCTGCTTTGCTGGCTGGGTGATAGACATCGAGACGCCGCGGCTGAGCCTGCATGCCATCGACGAGTCGGAGGCCGGGCGTATCTGCGCTCGAGCCGCCGGACCGGAAGATAGATGGGCAGCCGACTACCCATTCGCGGGCGACCTCGCCGCGGTCGGTTCCTTCCTCCGCGCCACCGAACAGCTGGGTGAGCAGCGACCTTTCGGGTACTACCAAATCATTCCCGCGGCCGACGGGCTGGCCGTTGGCGGGGCAGGGTTCAAGGGCCTGCCCCGCGACGCGAGCGTGGAAGTTGGCTACGGCTTGGCACCATCCGCTCGGGGACACGGCTACGCCACCGAGGCGCTCACGGCGCTGCTCACCCTTGCCGCCAACCACGGCGTAGCGGCTGTCCTGGCCGACACCACCGACGACAACATCGCCTCCCAGCGAACACTTGCCCGCGCAGGGTTTACCTTTGTCGGCGCGGACGCAGACCTCCAGCACTACGAGATCCGGACTACGTAACCGTCTGCCCGTTCATGGATCGTGACCGGGACGCCGTCCCGCCTGGCCGTTCCCCGGCATACGTCGTGAGGACTTGCACGCTTGATGTCGTGACAACCTCGCATGTCGTCGAACCGAGCGAGATCAAGCCGCTGGGTCCCGCGACCATCCGCTACTGCCGCGGTCCGCACGATCAAGCCATGAGCGAGTCGCGCCTCGACGTGGTCCTACCGGTGGAGCCGGTCGGGGTTCCCCGGGCGTTCAGTTGTGGCCCATGTGGTGAACGCGGACTGGACTTCATCGAAGAAGGCGGTCTTCGCGCGCGTGTAGTCGTCATAGTCGCGCTTGCCGACGTTGAGATCGGATAGTTCACGCTTGGTCATCTCGTACTGTCGGCGTGCATCGGGGTTAGCGCGCAACCAGTCCCGGAACCACACGGTGTAACGACCCCACGGCGAGTCGGTTCGCCGCAGGTGAAGGATGACGGATCTCTCGCGTGCGACGTAGAGACGCTTTCCCCACACGTCGTCTGCGACGATCTCGTCACCCCTGGGGATGTCACGGCTGACGCCGGGCGAATCTGGACGTGCGCCGCGGGCTCGTTCGAAACCCAGCGGCGCAAGGCGTCGGGAGAGCTCCAGGTGGCTCGGCAACGGCAGGATCCGCACTTGCAGGTCAAGGAACGGCTTCGCCGCTAGCCCGGGCACCGACGTGGACCCGATGTGGTCGAACTCCGCCTCAGCGGCTCCAGACAGATCGCAAAGGACCACGCGGATCTCCCCGAGGAGTCGCACGGCCCGAGGCGCCCACTCGGGATCAGGCTCGGCAAGCAGCGCGGGGTTGTCGTCGGTACCGGCCACCTGTTCAGCCTATGAGACCTGCGTGCGGACAACCGTCGGCATCCGCTCGTGCCGCGTGGAGGACGGCTGCTCGGCTTGCCGCGCGCAGCGTGCCGGCTCGAAATCGGTCCTCACTGAGTCGCTTTCCCGGATCACGTGGTGACCGCACACACCACCGATGGGTCCGTGCTTGGTCGGAATCGCAGGCCCGGGTCGGGGAGGTCTCATTCTCCTCGTTCAGAATCACTTCCAGATTCTTCGATCCGCGCGGCCAGGTCTCACCTTCGTGCGTGCCCGACTCGGGCGTGTGCCCCCACCGCGGACGTCACGTCGCTCAGCACGGTCGGGCGCTGGTCCCGGCCGTGCTGAGGAGCAGGCGAGATGTCAGGAGACGAGTACGACGACTTCCTGGATGCCACTGGACCCACTGGGGAAAGGCGTCGCGCGCTGCTCGATCTGTGTGTCCCCCTTGAGGTCGACCGCCCTGACGCCGACGGTGTGCTGTCCGCTCGTGGCGTCCCACGGGAGGTACCACTGGCGCCAGTAGTCCACGCCGGCGTCCGGCCCGAGCATGGCCGGCGCCCAGGCGCCACCGTCGATGCGCACCTCGACCTTGCCCACGCCTCGGTGCTGCGCCCACGCGACTCCACCGATGGCCGTCATCCCGGGCTTGATCGTCGTGAGCGCGGCCGGGGTGTCGATGCGGGCGGAGGTCTTGATCGGGGCGTCCGTCACCCACTCGCGCTTGGTCCAGTAGGCCTGCTGCGCGGCATACGTCGTCAGGGTCAGCGTGGTGAGCCACTTGGTCGCCCCGACGAACCCGTAGAGCCCCGGGGTGATCAGCCGCGCGGGAAAGCCGTGCACGTCGGTCAGCGGCTGGCCGTTCATGCCGATCGCCACCATGGCGTCGCGACCGTCCCGGGCAACGGCGAGTGGCGTGCTGATGGTGAAGCCGTCGACGGCGGTGCTCAGCAGCTGGTCGGACGAGCTCCCGACGCCGGCGCGGTCGAGGATGTCGGTGAGCCGCACACCGAGCCACGTCGCGGCACCGATGTAGCCGCCCCCGACCTCGTTGGAGACACACGTCATCGTGATGTGGCGCTCGATGAGCGGCATGGCCGCGAGCTCGTCGAAGGTCAGCGAGAAGGGTCTCTTGACGTCGCCGTCGATCTCGAGCTTCCACGAGCTCTTGGAGACCTTCGGCACCGTGAGGTTAGTGTCGACGCGATAGAAGTCGGCGGTCGGCGTGCGGAACGCCGAGATCCCTGGCACCTGCGCTTCGAGGCCGGCGGGTAGGGGGTGGGTCGCCTCAGCGGCACTCGGCAGCTTCACCGAGGTCGGGTCGGACGACGCCGACGCGAGCTGCTGTCCGGCCCCGCCCACGACGACCGCTCCAGCGGTCACTCCGGCCGCACCGACCAAGAACTGGCGGCGAGAACCACCACCACCGAAGCCGGACGCGGCAACGGCCTCCCCGGTCTCACGGACGCCGTCGGCCGCACCGGCCGGCTTTTCGGCGCGAATGAGCTTGCGGCGAAGCCAGACGAGGACGCCGGTCCCGACCAGGCCGGTTGCCAGCGCCGGGAGGAGGTCGATGGGAGTAGCGGTCGGCCGGGTCATGGCCGCGGCGCCGGCGAGGATGACGAGCAGGACGATGAGCGCCAGGCCCACCCGCGGCCGGCGACGCGACAGTAGGCCAGCGGTCGCGGCGAGCAGTACGGTCACCAGGCCCACCGACGCGAGCAGGATCGCCTTGTCGGCCGTGCCGAACTTCGCGATCGCGAGCTCCTTGAGCGGAGTCGGCGTCAGGTCGATGACGGTCGACCCGACGGAGAGCACCGGCGACGTGGCCGGGTCGGTGAAAGCCGCGACGAGGTGACCAGCGGCCATGCCCGCGAGTGCCGCCAGGACGCCGGTCACGGCGAAGGCGAGCCGACCTCCTGCCGTGTTCGCTCGAGGGGGTTCGCTCATGCGCGGTGTTCGACGCCGACGGCCGCCGTGGATTGGCTCAGGGCTGGAGCTCGACCTCGAGGAGGCCGGTCATGCCGGGTCGGCGGTCTCGCGAGACTCTCCAGCCAGTTCTGCAGCGTTGTGCTCGCCGGTGATTCGGGCGTAGGTGGCGCCGGCGATCACCGCGCCGAGGAGCGGGGCGAGCCAGAACAGCCACAGCCGTCCGATGGCCCAGCCACCGGCGAAGAACGCGACACCGGTGGAGCGAGCCGGATTGACGCTGGTGTTGTCGACCGGGATGGAGATCAGGTGGATCAGGGTCAGCGACAAGCCGATGGCGATTGGGGCGAACCCGACCGGAGCCCGACCATCGGTCGCACCCAGGATGACGTAGCGGAAGAACGCGGTGAGGACGACTTCGACCAGCAGAGCGGACAGCAGACTGTAGCCATCTGGGGAATGGTCACCGTAACCGTTCGCTGCGAAACCGCTCCCCGTGGACGAGAAGCCGGACTTGCCTCGAGCGATGATGAACAGCACGGTCGCCGCCAGCGTTGCCGCCACGACCTGGGTGACGACGTAAGCGAGGACGTCCCTCCACGGGAAACGCTTCGCCATGGCCAGCCCGACGGTGACCGCTGGGTTGAAGTGGCCTCCGGAGATGTGACCGACCGCGTAGGCCATCGTCAGGACGGTCAGGCCGAAGGCCAGGGCGACGCCGACGAACGCGATGCCCAGGTTGGACTTGCCGTCGCCGGTGGTGACTTTCGCCGCGAAAATGGCCGCCCCGCATCCGCCGAAGACGAGCCAGAAGGTGCCGAGTGCTTCCGCGCCGAGACGGTGGGCCAGCTTGGAGTCTGCACGAGGACCTCCAACTAACGATGAATGGATGGCCGGCACGCTACTCTGCGACCAGCACTCACGCGCGCCGACGTGGACCGCCTCACGCTGACGTCTATCGTGGGGCATGCCTTCGCCGCCCCTGCAGCAGTCCGCAACCCGCGTCGGCGCGCTTCCCTGGCATCTGGCGACGGCCCTGGTCGGCTTGGTGTCCCTGGGCATCCAGCTCGTTCTCACGATCCGAGGCGTCAACGTCCTGATCGACGACGCGACGGGGCGGCCAGCCGCGAATACGCCAACTCGGGTCCTGCGGTTCTTCAGCTACTTCACCGTCGAGAGCAACGTCATTGTCATCGTCACCACGCTGATGCTGGCCCGTGACCCAGAGCGGGACGGCCGTTGGTTCCGCGTCGGGCGGATCGCGGGGCTGATCGGGATATTCGTGACGTTCGTCGTCTACCTTGTGGCGCTTCGCCCCTTCCTCAAGCTCAGTGGACTAGCCGCCGTCACCGACACGGGCTTCCACATCGTGACGCCGTTGCTGGCAGTCGGCGGTTGGGTGATCTTCGGGCCACGTCCGCGCTTCGAGCGGTCGACGCTGCTGTGGTCACTGGCCTGGCCCGGCATCTACTTCGTCTACTCGCTCATCCACGGGGGAATCACCGGCTGGTACCCCTACCCCTTCGTCGATATCGGGAAGATCGGCTACCCGTCGGCTCTGCTCAACCTTGCCGTTGTCGCCGTCCTGCTGCTCGTGGTCGGAACGATCTTCGTGTGGCTCGACACGCGACTCAAGCGCACCTCAAACACCGTGGTCGGCGACTCGGCTAATCCGTTCGAGTGAGGTGCCCGGTCAACCCGAGCGGTAGGGCAAGACCTCGGAGCCTTTGTCGGGCGATGCGTTGCCCAAACTGGTGGGCACCTCCCCCGAGGAAGGTGACCACCCTCAACAGACGCGCGGCGGCACCACGAGGTTGCTTCCGAGCCGCGAGATGCCGCATCGCCGGCACCGCGTGCAAGACTCCACGGCGTGAACGCCGACCTCCCGCAGCAACCGCCGCGACCACCGTCGGGCCCGGTCGTCCTGCGCCCCGCTGACCGCTCGGACCGGGCCGTCCTCGAGAACCTCGGGCAGCTCTATCGCCACGATCTCTCCGAGGCGTTGGCCCTGCTTCCCAACGCCGACGGAACCTTCAACAACCGCCGGCTGGACTCCTTCCGGACCGGCGTTGACCCCGAGCAGCGCGCCTGGCTGATCATCGTCGCCGGCCGGCTCGGGGGCTTCGTCATGACGAAGCCGAACGATGAGGGTCGGATGACGATCGCCGACTTCTTCGTCATCCGTGCGCTGCGCCGCACCGGCGTTGGCTTCGAGGCCGCCCGCTTGGCGCTGGCCGAGCACCGAGGGCCGTGGAGCATCGGGTTCCAGACGTACAACCCCGGCGTCCAGACCTTCTGGTCCAGAGTGGCCACCGACGCGGTCGGCGACGCGTGGAGCACGCACGACGACGCACCGGTCGAGGGCCGGCCACCCGACACGTGGATCACCTTCACGACTGCCTGAGGCGTAGTGGGCCGATGACCGACGTCAGCCGGGTTGGTCGATCTCGCCGGTGAGCAGACGCTGGACGAGCGGCCCGACCTCGCGGACGACCTGGTCCCGCGGCATGCTCGCCAGCGGCTCGACCTTGAGGACGTAGCGAAGGAGGGCGATCCCGACCATCTGGGTCGATGCGAGGATCGCCCGACGGTCTGCCTCTGGACGGACGATGGCCTCGCGGTAGCGGCTGAGGATCCCGTGGCTGACGAACTGGCCGAACGCGGCGCCGGCCTGCTCGTTGGAAGCCGCTGACCGGAACATCGCCAACATCGCCGGACCCATGTCGGGGTCCTCCCAGGCTCCGAGGAAGGTCGTCACTAGCCGCTCGCCGGCCCCGTCCAGCCCCTCGGCGAAGACCTTCCCGATGAGGTCCATGGGCGTGACCGGGAGGTCCATCGTCGCCGCGAACAGGTGGTCCTTGCTGCCGAAGTGGTAGGACACCAGGGCGACGTCCACCTGGGCCGCGGCGGCGATGGCCCGCATGGTCGTCGCGTCGAACCCCTTCTCGCCGAAGAGCAGCCGGGCCGCGGCGAGGATGTCGTCACGTCTGCTCACCGGGTCAGCATAGTCACCTCCTCAACAAGTGTTGAGTTTCTGCCACAGCCATGTCATGGTGGTGATTCAACACCTGTTGAACATTTGGGGAGAGAACAGCATGACGAACAGCCCGACTTCCACCTCCACCACCGCCACCACCACCGCTTCGACCGGCACCCCGGCCCGGCGGGAGCGGGACAGCCTCCGTCACGTCCTCGGCCCGGTCATCGGCCTCACCCTCCTCCTGACCCTGCTCGTCACTGCCTTCGCCCTGCCGGCCATCAAGGCGGCCCCGCGCGACCTCCCGATCGGCGTCGCCGGCCCTGCGGCTGCGACCGGCCAGGTCAGCCAGCTCCTGCAGTCCAAGCAGCCCGGGGCCTTCGCCGTCTCGAGCTTTGCCGACGAAGCCTCGTTGCGCGCCGCGATCCGGGGTCGTGACGTCTACGGCGGCCTGGCCGTGTCACCGACCGGCCCGAAGCTGCTGTTCGCGTCTGCCGCGAGCCCCGTGGTCGCCACTGCGCTGACCGGCCTCGCGCAGGGCCTCGGCCAGGCGCAGGGCGTGCAGGTCCCGATCGAGGACGTCGTGCCACTGCCGCGGAACGACCCCCATGGGGCGGCTCTCGCCACGGCGTTGCTGCCGTTGCTGCTCGGCGGCATCGCCCCCGTGGCCGTCATGCTCCGCGCCGTGCGCAGACCGTTGACCCGCGTCCTCGCAGTCCTCGCCACGAACCTCACCACCGGTTTCGCCGTTCTCGCCGTTCTCCACTACGGGCTCGACGCCCTGGCCGGCAGCTACGTCCTCGAGTCGCTCGCGATGTCCCTGGCGCTCGGCGCGATCTCCATGACGCTGCTCGGCCTTTCTGCGGTCGCGAGCTGGCCGGGGCTCGGACTGGGCGTCCTCACGATGCTTCTGCTCGGCATGCCGCTGTCCGGCGTGCAGGGTGCGCCCGAGCTACTGCCACCGTTCTGGGCTCGGCTCGGGCAGGCCTTGCCGCCAGGTGCCGGAGGCCAGCTGCTTCGCTCCGACGCCTACTTCGACGGACGCGGCGCCACGTCGACGCTCGTCGTCCTGACCTGCTGGGCGGTGGCCGGCCTCGTTCTCGCCCTGCTCCCCACCCGCCGCGCTCAGCACGTCTGACCCGCGCCACGGCATACGCTTCAACGCCGGTATGCCGTGCCGAGACTCCTGGAGGGAAGTCACCATGCCCGTCCCCAAAGTCGTCACCCACGTCAACAAGAAGTACCTCAACCGGTTCATGATCCGGCTCGCCGGTCTCGGCGCGTTCGCCGAGGTCGAGCACGTCGGGAGGAAGTCCGGGACCGTGCGCCGGACGGTGATCATGGCCTTCCGCAAGGGGGACGTCATCACCCTCGCCCTGACCTACGGACCGGACGTCGACTGGCTCAAGAACATCCGCGCGGCCGGTGGGTGCCGGATGCATCTCGGGAGCCGTCTGTTGACCCTCGGTCCATCCACGAGGATCGAGGCCGCGGAGGGAGTGCGGCGGATGCCGGTGGGGCCCCGACTCATCCTGCCGCTACTCAGGTGCGACGACTTCGTCGAGCTGCCCGTCCTCAGCGACGAACCACTGCCGGTGGAGTGGAAGCGCTCCTGACGTCAGCCGGTATCACAACCCCGGGCACCCCGCCGCTTACGCTGGGCGGGTGTACCTGCCGAAGTCCAACGCCATGACCGACCGCGCGGACGTCGAGGAGTTCGTCCGGGCCCAGCACGTCGGCCAGCTCGTCACCGTCGGGGCTGACGGTGTGCCGGACGCGACCCTGCTGCCGGTCCTCTGGGCGGGTGAGCGGCTCATCGCGCACATCGCCCGCGCCAACCCGCAGTGGGAGCGCATCGTGGACGGGAACCCCGCGCTGGTGGTCGTCAGCGGTCCGGATGCCTATATCTCACCGCGGTGGTACCCCTCCAAGCGCGAGCACGGCCGGGTGGTCCCGACGTGGAACTACTCAGCCGTGCATCTCTCGGGACCGGTGCGTGTCATGGACGACCCGGAGTGGGTGCTCGAGGCGGTCACTCTGCTCACGGAGCGGCATGAGGGGGGGCGAGCCGAGCCGTGGCAGGTCACCGACGCGCCGGAGAAGTTCGTGGCGGGCCGGCTCAGGGCCATCGTCGGCGTCGAGGTGACGGTGACGAAGGTCGAGGGAAAGGCAAAGCTCAGCCAGAACCGGTCGGACGCAGACCGCCAGGGGGCGATCGACGGACTGCGGACCGAAGGCGACCCGGCTGCCCACGCGGTCGCCGGCGCCATGACCGACGCGCGGCGGGCCGGCCCACCGCCGGCCCCAGCCTGACCGGTCAGGCTCGAACGGTGCTCGACGTGTCCGCGCCCAGGGCCTGGGCCAGGGACGCGTGGGGCTTGGCCTCGGCGTGCCGACTCTGTCGCTGCAGGGTCCTGGCCAGAAGCAGGCGAACGTAGGGGTCCGCGGGCTCGTCGACGACCAGGCCCTCGAGGACGCGCTCCGCGCGGCCGAGCTGGGCGGAGTGGAAGTACGCCCGGGCGAGCAGGAGGCGCAGGTCGCTCGTGCCGTGCAGGATGTCCTCGCCGGCGAGGTCGACCAGGATCTCCTCGAGCGCACGGGCCGCTTCTGTGTAGTCCCGGCCCTCATAGGCCGCGCGGGCGATCTCATAGCGGAGAGTGAGGTTGGACATGTCCCGCCAACGCCACCCGTCAACCCGCTATTCCGCACGACGGACGGACGGCTCAGCCGAGCGGGAGGTCCGAGGGGTCGGCGTTGCCACCGCACACGATGACGACGACGCGCTCCCCGTCACCCGGGACATAGGCCCCGGACAGCAGCGCGGCCAGCGCCGTCGCCCCGCCTGGCTCGGCGGCCACCCGGAGCTCGCGCCAGAGCAGCTCGCGCGCCGCGACGATGTCCTCCGGCGAGACGAGCACTGCCCTCGCCCCGGCCTGCTGGACGGCGGCGAAGCCGATGGTCCCGATCCTCGAGGCGCCGAGCGAGTCGGCCGCCAGTCCGCCGACCTGGATGGTGACGGGCTCGCCCGTCTCCATCGCGGCATACAGGGTGGGGCAGCCATGGGGCTCGACGGCGACGATGCTCGCCCGGTCGGCCCACCAGGCGGCGACCCCGCCGATCAGCCCTCCGCCACCCACGGCCACGAGGATCGTGTCGGCGTCGAGGACCTGCTCCTCGATCTCGCGCCCGAGGGTGCCTTGGCCGGTCACCGTGGGCGAGCTGTCGTAGGCGCTGATCACGAACGCGTCGTGGGCAGCAGCGAAGGCCGAGCTGGCCTCGCTCGCCTCGGCATACGTCGTGCCGACGAGGTGGACCTCGGCTCCGCGGGCCCGGATCCCGGCGACCTTGACGGTGGGTGCCGATCGTGGGACGAAGACATCCGTCCGTATGCCGGTCGCTCGCCCGACGTGCGCGACGGCCAACCCGTGGTTGCCCCCCGACGCGGCGACGATGCGCTCGGGCGGGGTCGGCGCGGACAGTACCGACGTGAAGGCACCACGGGGTTTGAACGAGCCGGCGTGCTGGAACAGCTCGAGCTTGAGGGTGGCCGTCCGGCCCGGGGCGTACTCGAGGTCGACGACCGGCGTGCGCCGGACCCGGCAGTCGATGAGTGCGGCCGCCGCCTCGATGTCGGCGCGGGAGGGCACCGGAGTCGACACCGGTCAGGACCTGCGCCGGCGCGCCATCGATGCGACGATCGCCCCGAGCACGGCCAGGACGACCGTCAGGCAGCCGATCGGGATGGGGAGGCAGCAGCCACCGACGGACACCCGCGTGCCTCGTCGGGTGGTCGTGGAGTAGTTCGGGATGGGTCCGAAGAATCCGAAGCGACCACGTCGTCTCGGGGTCACAGCCCGTCGACCTTTCGGTGGTCGACCAGGTCGGCGCAGATGTGGTAGATCTTCCGGTTCGTCTGCGACGACGTGCGGCGGAGCACCTCGAACGCCTGCTGGCTGTCCAGGCAGTAGCGCTCCATGAGGATGCCGGTCGCCTGCCCGGTCACCGTGCGCCGCGCCAGGCCCACCTGCAGCTGGTCGATGCTCTGGGCGGCAGCCACCGCCACGGCCGCATGGGCCGCGATCGCCAGTGCCTCGGCCTCCGCGCTCAAGCCGAACTGGTCCGGCTCGGACGCGAACAGGTTGAGCGCGCCCATCTGGTGCTCGTGCGTGAAGAGCTGCACGCACAGCAGGCTGCCAACCCCGAGGTCCTGACCCGCTCGTGGACCCCACTTGGGCCACCGCTCGTCGTTGACCAGGTCCGGGATCCGCACGAGCGGTTGGTCCCATGCAGCGTCGACGCACGGTCCCTCGCCGCATTCCTGCTGCAGCTCGTCGCTCCTGACCGGCAGCTCACCGGTCGCCGCCGGCGACTCGATCCGGCCGTCCCGGTGCGCAATGGTGATGCCCGCATGCTCACAGGGACCGACGAGGTCGACGGCCGCGTCGACGATGTGGTTCATGGTGAGATCAGCCGAGACCTGTGAGCGCAGGTCTCGCGCCAGCTCCGCCATCCGGTCGGCCAGGTCATCGGATTGCATTCCCTCACCCTAGAGGTGTTCTGCCTCGAGACCCGAGATACGCATGCACCGCTGCCCAACGGGTAGGCGAGGACCATGGAGCCCATTCGCCCGACCACCGAGGCCCTGGAGATGCTCGACCAGGTCGGCGCGACGGCGGTGCAGGCCGGACTGCAGCGGATCGCCGGGCAGGTGGAAGCGATCGTCCCGCAGTGCGTGGGGCTGAGCCTGAGTCTTCTCCGGGACAACGTCACCTTCACCCTCGTGGCCACCGACCTTCAGGCGGCTGCCCTGGACGCCTTCCAGGACCTTGCCGGCGGACCCTGCGTCCAGGCCGTCCATGACGACGAGGTCCTCGACGTCGAGACCGCGCTGAGCGAGGAGCACTGGTCGATGGACGCCCGCGCAACCGCTGCCGAGGGCATCCAGAGCAGCCTGTCCATGCCCCTCGTGGACCGTGCTCGGGTGGTGGGCGGTGTCAGCCTCTATGCCTCCGCGCCCGGCGTCTTCGAGCACCACATCGACGAGGTGGCCGAGGCGGTCGGCGCCTGGGCGCCGGCAGCGGTGCGCGACGCCGACCTCTCCTTCAGCAGCAGACTGCGCGCGGCCGAGGCGCCCGGGGTCCTGGCGAACCAGGCCGACGTGGACATGGCCACCGGACTTCTCGCCGCCAGTCAGCACATCGACACCACGACGGCCGAGCAGAGACTGAGCGAGGCAGCGGAGCGAGTGGGGATAGCGCCGGCCGACGTGGCCCGCACCGTCATCGAGGTCCACACGGCGCACCGACTGAGGCCCTGAGGTCGGGGCCGGAGGTCGGGGCCGGGCCGGAGGTCGGAGGGCTACCGGAGAAGCGGCTACTGGAAGCCGGTCAGCGCCAACGGGTGGAGAAGCTCACGCTCTTCGTAGGACAGGTGGGAGAGCAGTGCGTCGGTCAGCAGGTCGATGACGTCCTGCAGCCGGCCGACGGGACCGTCCTGCGCGACGAGCCCGACCAGCGCCTGGTCGACGTGCTCGAGCAGCTCGGCGATGACCTCGTGCTCGTCCATGAGCCGGTCGATGACGGGCCCCGCACCGGCGACCCGGCGCAGATGGGGGAAGACGCTGCTGTCCTCGAGCGTGTGGTGGGTCGCCACGACCCGGCAGTACTGCTCGCAGTAGGCCCCGAGCGTCCAGTTGTTCTGCCGCAACGTCATCCGGTTGATGGCGGATCGCGCGAGACCGACCTCGAGAGCTCCCGCGGCGACCTGTCGGACGATGTCCCGGAGACGCTCCAGCTCCGCCCGCAGTCCGTCGTGGACGTCGATGAGGTGCTGCGGCGCTGCCTGCTGCTGCGCGGTGTAGCTGACCTGGGCAGGCGCGGGGAACGTCGGCCGCGTCGACTCGTCCCAGGCGGCCTGGTCGCTGAGCCGGATACCGTCGTCCGGGGTCGGGTGCACGGTGAGCGCCGTCGCCGGCCCCTGGTGTGACGCCTGCCGTCCCGGCTGCCCGTATGCCGTGCCCGCACCGGCCGCCGCAGGCACACTGCCCGTCGTGCTCATTGCCGGCCGACCGCCCTCTTCCGCGCTGGGCGCAGCAGCGGCCCGGGCACGCTCGGCGGCCACGAGGTCGCGGACGAGCGGTGCCACCTCCGCGCCGAAGGTCCGGACGTCGCTCACCGAGTCGGTGCCGAGGATGAACGTGCTCATCCCCCGGTTCAGCGTCAGCTCGGTGAGCTGTTCGGCCCAGTCGCGCGGCGAGCCGCTCAGCCCCCGACCGCCCGCGCCGAACCGACCGGTCACGTTGTAGAGGCGGCGGATCGCGGCCGGGTCCCGCCCGGCCTGCAGTGCGGCACGGTCGATGACGTCGTTCATGCCGCCGAGCACGTCGGGGTCGGCATAGCCCATGCTCGGCAGCCAGCCATCGGCCAGCGCGCCGGTCACCCGCAGCATCCGGGGCTGGTAGGCACCGAGCCAGATCTCCACGGGGTGCGCCGGCGCCGGTCCCGGGTGCAGTCCGACGACCCGGTGGTGCGTTCCCTCGACGCGCACGGCGGGTGAGCCCTGCGGCTGCCAGACGGCACGGACGATCTCGATCGCCTCCTCCAGGGCGACGACGCTCTCCCCCGGGGTGAGGCGCTGGCCGCCCGCCGCGACGATGGCGTCCCAGAACGCCCCCGTGCCGAGCCCGAGCTCGACCCGACCACCGGTGAGCAGGTCGAGGCTGGCGATGCTCCGGGCGAGGACGACGGGCGGCCGCAGCGGGAGGTTGCCGACGTTGAGCGCCACGCGCAGCGCCGAGCTGCGCGCCGCGATGACCGCCAACAGGGTCCACGCGTCGAGGTGCCTCGCCTGATAAGGGTGGTCCTGGACGGTGACGAGGTCGAGGCCGCTGACCTCGGCGACCCCGCTCAGCTGGAGGATCCGCTCGACGTCGGCCGCGTCGGGCGACGGGAACAGCCCGAACCGCAGCTCCTGCCCGTAGTCGGTCATGCGGTCACCTTTCGGGATGGAGGGGGACGAGACCGGTCTGGTTCGCGAGAACGACCGCGGTGCGGACGGCGGTGACGATGGCGTCCGCGCTCGACCGCTTGAGGAGGAACCCGGACGCCCCG
>JAABUM010005271.1_pt1 | contig 13716 bp, 10 predicted proteins | sample 5559161 | NCBI WGS metagenome assembly JAABUM01 (sample SAMN10711868, study PRJNA513369) | rock metagenome | isolation source: Antarctica rocks | place: Antarctica: Victoria Land, Siegfried Peak nord
CTAGTAGCCCAGAGTGTCTTGTTCAGCAGTCCCCTAGAGTCGCAGCATGCCACTCTCCCCGCACGTGCCGGACCTGGCAGCGATGGACATGCTGCTTAGCGTCGCGAGGCACGGCAGCATGGGACGAGCGGCCGAGGAGCACGGCGTGACCCAGCCCGCAGTGAGCTCACGTATTCGCCGCATGGAGCGGTTGCTCGGCATCGCGCTGATCCAGCGCACGACGCAAGGATCGACCCTGACAGGTGCCGGCAGCCTTGTCGTGGAGTGGGCTCGTGACGTCGTGGAGTCGGCGGCCTCGCTCGAGCGAGGGGTGGAGGCGCTACGAGGTCAGACCCAGGCTCGGCTCCGGATCGCCGCAAGCATGACGGTAGCGGAGTACCTGATGCCCTCGTGGTTGACGACCGCGCACAAGGAGGATCCCGGGCTGGCCATCGCGCTGGAGCTGGCGAACTCCACCGAGGTCGCGCGTCTGGTGATAAATGGCCTGGCTGACATCGGGTACGTCGAGGGGCTGCCCCGGACCAGCGGCCTGCGGGCCGCGGCGATCGCGTGCGACGAGCTCCTGGTCGTCGTTGCTCGCAACCACCCGTGGGCACGGTCCGGCACCCGGGTCGCCGCACGTGAGCTCGCGGAGACCCCACTGATCCAGCGAGAGCCTGGCTCCGGCACCCGGTGGACCCTGGACCGGGCGATGCAGCAGACCCTCGGCGCGGTTGAGCTCGCCCCACCGATGATGGAGCTAACCTCCACCACCGCCATCAAGTCGGCCGCTCAGAACGGCCTGGCTCCAGCGGTGATCAGCTCGATCGCGGTCGCCGACGATGTCAGGCAGGGTCACCTGGTGGTGGTGCACGTCGAGGGTCTCGACCTGCGGCGTACGCTTCAGGCGGTCTGGCCCGCAGGCCGCCCGCTGCTCGGCTCGGCCCGCACCTTCGTCGCTCTGTCGCGTCGCGCCCACGAAAGGCAACGGCGCCCGGACTGACCCGGTCGCCTCACCTGGGCGCGGAACGGCGTCAGACCGGCGTCAGCGGCAGCGACCGACCAAGCAGGGGACGGCGCACCGGTCGCAGCCGGGCAGCCACCTGGTCGAGCGCCCGGGCCGACGGCGAGCCGGGCGAGGACACCACCACGGGGACACCCCGGTCGCCGCCCTCGCGCAGCGCCCGGTCGAGCGGCACCTGGCCCAGCAGGGGAACATCCAGCTCGGTGGCGAGCTGCTGCCCTCCGCCGCTGCCGAAGAGTGTGCTCTCCGCACCGCACGAGTCACAGACCGCGGCCGACATGTTCTCGACGACCCCTGCCACCGGCATCCCGACGTCGCGCGCCATCAGCCCGACCCGGGTCGCCACGGTGCGAGCAGCTGTCTGCGGCGTGGTGACCACCAGGAGTGACGCCTCCTCCAGCAGCTCCAGGACCGAGAGGGTGACGTCGCCCGTCCCGGGCGGCAGATCGAGGACCAGGACGTCGAGGTCTCCCCAGTGCACCTCGTGGATGAACTGCGTCAGAGCCTTGTGCAGCATAGGGCCCCGCCACACGATCGGCGTCTCGTCCTCCACCAGGAAGCCCAGCGACATCAGCCGGACGCCGTAGACCTGTACCGGCAGCATGGTCTCGTAGAGCGCGACCGGGCTCTGCCGCACGCCGAAGAGCTGCGGCACGGAGTAGCCCCATACGTCAGCGTCCAGCAGCCCCACCGACTTGCCCCGCCCCGCGAGGGAGACGGCGAGGTTCGCCGCGACCGTGGACTTGCCTACGCCGCCTTTGCCACTGGCCACCGCATAGATGGCACTCGCTGCCGTGGCACCCACCTGGTGGCCCTTGACCAGGAAACGGGCGGCTGTGTCGCGACGCTCCCGCTCGCTCATGACTGAGAAGTTAACCCGGACGTCGACTTCTCCGGCTACCGCACGGACAGCGGAGGTGACGTCACGAGCCAAGCGGTTCCGCATCGGGCACGCCTCGGTGGTCAGTGCGATCCCCACCTCGACGTCCCCGCGTCGGTCGACCTCGACGCGGCGGACCATCGTGAGCTCGGACAGGGGCCGGTCGAGCTCGGGGTCCAGCACGTTGCCGACTGCGTCGGCAATTTCGCTGTGGTCCCGTTGTCGTCTCATCGCTCCTCCTCCAGGGCCGCCGCCAGAACGGTCGCGGTGGACTCGGCCCTGGCGCGCCACCACTCAGTCGTCGGATCGGAGCCATGCCCCCGGTGGACCTCCGCCCAGGAGCGGGCACGTTCAGCCAGCCAGCCCAGGGTGGCGGGCGCGTCCTGCTCGAGCATGGCCCGCAGCGCGAATCGTCGTTCACCTCGCCGGAACCCGACACCGACGACTGCCGCCCCGGCCTGCAGGTCGCGCTGGCTCATCAGGACACCGCAATGGACCGGTGCGACCATGGCGTCCAGCAGGTCGTCGACCGAGTCGTCGGCGGCGAGCGGCCGCGGTGCCTCCCGCAGCGCCAGCGGCAGCAGCGGCACGGGGGTGGCGCGCTCGTGCTCCTCACGCACCGCGGCAAGGGTCAGCGAGGCCCACTCGGCCAGGCTGGGGACCCGCAGGGCGGCGACCGCGTGCAGGTACGCCGGCACCCACGGCCAGAGGTGCTCATGCAGCAGCGCCTGTCGTGACGTGCGCAGCTGCTCGACTGAGCGGTCGCTACTGCCGAGCTCGGCCAGGCCGAGCTCGGCGTAGAGCATCAACAGCGCACCCAGGTGATCGGCGTCCTCGGGCGAGCGCAGGCCTAGCGCCCGCCAGAACCCGCCCACCCGGTCCAGACCCTCGCCGCCCAGCTTGCCCTCGTCGCCCAGGTAGATGGCTGCGTGCGGTGGGAGGCCAAGCACGAAGACTTCAGTGTGCTCGGCGCCGGTCGCGGGGCTCAGGTCGAGAGCCCGCCAGACCGACTCGTTGCCCGGAGGCGGTGTCAGTGCCACTGAGCCGAGCGCCCGGAGCAGCTCGTAGCGATCGCGGCCCTCTGCCTCCTGGTTCCCCGTTCGGTGCTCCGCCATCGTGGAAGCGCTCACCTGTCGAGCGCGAACGTGTCGGCGCTCGGCTTCAGCGGCCGCATCAGCCAGCTCGGCCGACGCGTGCCGTCAGGCGAGATGTGGCCAGCCGGTCTGGTGCGGGCCATCCACTCGTCGTACACGGCGCGCGCCTTGTCAGTGTCGACACAGATGTCGCCGGCACGGTCGTCGGCTCGAGCCCGTACGACGCGAACTGCCTGGTGCCAGCAGTGCATTCCCGAGATCGGGTCCGGATGCACCGGGAAGATGAGGTTCTGGTGCACACCCGTGTCGCTCCACCAGATCCGTTGGGTGTCCGGGTCACTCGACTCGTGCGGCTCGACATTGCGAATCCGACGCATCGTCCAGTCGCTCCCCTCCCGCTGCAGGTCGACGGTAGCCATCATGCCGCCGACACCGCCGCCCTGGTTCTCCGGACGCCAGCGGCCCATGTGGTGGGAGCAGGCGACCACGCCGGGGCGGATGCCCTCGGTGATCCAGGCCTTGGCCACGAAGTAGCCGATGTCGGACTGCACTCGCAGCAGGTCCCCGGTGTGCTCGACACCCAGTCGCGCCGCATCCTGCGGGTGGATCCAGACGGGGTTGGTGTGTGCCAGCTCGTCGAGCCACTTCGAGTTGGCTGAGCGCGTGTGGATCTGGGTGGGAAGCCTGAAGGTGGAGAGCAGCACCATCTGGTCCTCCGCGAGCTCATCGGGGTGCACATGGCTCTTCAGGTAACCCGGGATGGCCTGCTCCGCCCATCCCCAGCCAGCCAGTGTCGAGGAGTAGAACTCCAGCTTCCCCGAGGGCGTGGGGAAGCCGGTTCGTACGACGCCGTCGACCATGACGCCCACCGGCCGACGACCCTCGTCGTCGGGTCCGGGAGCGCCGACCGGAGCCATGTTCACGACCGGCGGCTTCTCGGTGGCGGTGAAGACCCTGCCCTGGGGCGTGACGTGCAGGTCGGCCAACTGCTCGTCGGCCACCTCGGCCATGTAGACCGCTCCCTGGCCCTTGGTGATCTCGAAGGCGCCGTACCGGCGCATGAACTGCAGGGGCGTCAGGTCCTCGGCGGCCGCCTTCTCCGGTAGACCGGGCACCGAGTTCTCGAACATCCAGCCGTAGTACTCGTCCACCGACAGCTTCGTACCCGGCTCGGCCCGCGACTCGTGGTACTGCCGGATGCCGAGGCTGCCATCCGGGTCGATCCGCCACGACAGCTCGATCCAGAACTCGTTCTCCTCCCAGACCTCGCCCGGGTTGACCTCACGGCTGTCAGTGATCGTCTCACCCAGTCGCTCTCTCGCGGCCCGCAGCACCGGCTGCCGGAAGCCCACCCATTGGCCGTCGTACTGCTCGTAGGAGTGGGTGTCGTGCCGCTCCGAGCTGTGCCCCATCGGCAGCACGAAGTCGGCGAGGTAGGCCGACTCGTTCCAGGTGGGGGTGAGTGAGACGAAGCAGCCGATCTTCTCCTCGTCGGTGAGCACCTCCATCCACGACATGCCGTCGGGGTTGGTCCACACCGGGTTGTAAACCCGGATGAAGTAGGTGTCGAGGGTGCCTCGACCCTCCTTGAGGAAGTGCGGCAGCAGGAACGACATCTCGTTCTGCGCCAACGGGAACTCCAGCGGCCAGGTGAGCTGCTGCCACACCCCGGGGTGCGGCGGTGTGTAGATGGGCTTCGGCACGAACTTGTTCCACGAGTTCGCGAACAGGCCGCCCTCGGTGCCAATCGCTCCGAGCAGGGCCGAGATCAGCACCAGCGTCCGGGTGATCTGCCAGCCGCCGAGGTTGGCAGCCGCAGCGGAACGCCAGATGTGCGACGAGAAGCGCGTACCGGCCTGCGCAACCGTCTCCGCGACCTCGGCGATCGTGGCCGCGTCGATGCCGGACTCCTGGGCGGCGTACTCGAAGGTGAAGTCCGCGTACAACGTGGCCAACTCGGCCTCGAACGACTCGAACGTGGCTGGGAGGTCGGGCCTGCACTCCTCCAGGTACTCCTGCCAGTTCCACCACTTCCGCACGAACTCACGGTCGTACCGGCCGGTCGCAATCAGGTGCTGGGCGACCGCGAGGTTGATGGCTCCCTCGCTTCCGGGCTGGGGCGAGAGCCAGTGGTCGGCGTGCGTGGCGGTGTTGGAGAGCCGCGTGTCGAGCACGATCACCTTGGCGCCGTTGGCGCGAGCCTCGGTGATGCGCTGGGCGTGCGGGTTGAAGTAGTGCCCGGTCTCCAGGTGTGAACTGATCAGGTAAATCACTTCGGCGTGGGCGTGGTCCGGGCTCGGCCGGTCAGCCCCCATCCAGAATTGGTAGCCTGCCCTCCCACCGCTCGAGCAGACGTTGGTGTGCGAGTTGTGGCCGTCCACACCCCAGCTGGCGAGCACGCGCTCAGTGAATCCATCCTCACCGGGACGCCCGATGTGCACCATGATCTCGTTCTGACGCTGCTCGACGATCGCCTTCCGCAGCCTCTCCCCGAGCGTGTCGAGCACCTCGTCCCAGGACACCCGCTCCCACTGGCCCTCACCGCGCTCCCCCACTCGACGCAGCGGGTAGAGGATGCGGTCGGGGTCGGTGACCTGGTTGATCGTCGCCGGCCCCTTGGCACAGTTGCGGCCTCGACTCCCGGGGTGCTCAGGGTTGCCCTCGAACTTGCGTACGTGGAGGTCATCGCGATCGACGTAGGCCAGCAAGCCGCACGCCGACTCGCAGTTGAAGCAGGTGGTGGGCACCAGCATGTAGTGGTGCTCCTCCCTGCGTGGCCACGCCCGTGAGTCCAGGTCCACCCAGTCGTCCCACCGCTCCTTGGGTGGGAAGGCGGCCAGGTGCACACCGCTCGCGCCCTGGTAGAAGGTCTCGCCTCGGCCCTCGACATCCTTCCGGGCTGCAGAGACGCGACGCGCCCGCTCCGTCAGGGACATGCGACCGGTCTTCTTCGACGGCATTCGATTTCCTCTCAAGCCAACGGGACGGACTGGCCGGCCTGGACGTAGGCATGCTCGTGTGCCAGTAGGCCGATCAGGGCGAACGGGACTGCGACCACGCCGATCAGGGGAGCCGCGACCGAGACCAGCACGCCCACCAGACCCACGCGGAAGAACGTCGCGAACCTGCCTCGAGTCATTTCATGACCAGCGAGCCGCGCATGGGCGGTGACGTGCGGCAGCGTCGTCTCGGTCCACACCAGCAGCAGGTGCGCGGCCGCACTGACCGCCAGTACGACCTCCAGTGCATGGACGGAGCTCTGGGCCGCCATGGCCAGCGCGAACGGCAGCAGCGAGGCAGCGCCAGCGAGGACCGCCTGCACCGCGAGGTGCGCGGGCAGCAGCGGGCTCTGCCAGAGGTCGCGCGCCTTGGCCTGCGCGAAAAGGTAGGCGGTGTAGCAGGCCGTCGCCAGACCCGTCACTGCACCGATTACGCCGATCACCTGCTGGGCTGTCAGGAGGTCGAAAAACCCGACGACCAACGACGCGGACGCCGCAGCGCCGAAGGCACCGATGATGAATGATCCGCGTACCAGCCAGCTTCGCCACTGGTGTCGGGTGAAGATCAGCCAGAACCGGAACGGGTGCTTGAGGTCCCAGATCAGCAGGACGCCGGTGATACCGAGGAACACCAGTGCCAGCAGCGGCGCCACGTATCGGGTCACCGGGTCGTCCCACGCCATCAGCCCGGTGAGCGCGAACAAGACCGCCACCAGGAAGGCGCCGGCTGCGATGCTCTTGGTCCACGTGTAGAGGCTCACCCGCCAGCCCCAGGGGGCGTAGTGCGGAATGTCGTACGAGAGCAGTGCGGCCGCGGAGGACCGTGCCCCCTCGGGGTGGCCCGACGGCACCAGCTGCGGGTCCGGGGGTCCTTGCGTCGACCAGGCGTAGAGACCACCCTCGGGCCGCTTGGCGCCGAGCGGGTCCAGGGTCGCCTGGTGGGCGCCGAGGTAGAACAGCCCGGGGCCAGTCTCCTTCTCGGGACGACGCACGAGGGCGGGCTGCCGCTTGACAGCTTGCGCGACCTTCGACGTCGGGTCGTTCATGTCACCGACGAGGATGGCCTCAGTGGGACAGACGGTGACGCAGGCGGGCTCGAGCCCGCCGTCGATGCGGTGAGCGCAGAAGTTGCACTTCTCGGCCGAGTGGTCCTCCGGGTTGATGAAGATCGCGTCGTACGGGCAGGCGGCCATGCAGGCTTTGCAGCCGATACAGATGCTCTTGTCGAAATCGACGATTCCGTCGGGTCGCTTGTACATCGCCTCCGTTGGACAGGCGGTCACGCAGGGCGCATCGGTGCACTGATTGCACCGCGTCACCTGGAACGATCGCCGCACTTGTGGGAACTCCCCGACGTCCACGGACTTCACGTAGGTCCGCGTGACACCCAGGGGTACCTGGTTCTCGCTCTTGCAAGCCGTCGTGCAGGCATGACACCCGATGCAACGGGTTTGGTCCAGTACCTTCAGCCACCTGACAGGGCGCTCAACGACATCGGTCATAGCGGAAGCGTAGATATCAAAACGGATGGTCGCCACGAAGGAAGCCCCCAAGAGTGTGTGGGCCCCTCCAATATTTCGTTTGGGTCTGAAAAATGGCGCTGGTCCGACATGATCGACCCGACAGGAAAGGAGCGGCATATGGCCGAGAAGCAGTCGCCATAGACTGAACCCCCTGGGACAGGTGCCGAGGCCAACGAGCGGGCGGTGCTCGACCATCGCCAGGCTGTAGCCCGAGACCCCCCGAGACCCCCTCGCGACCGCCGAGCCAGCTTGGGGACCCCGCCGCGGATGTCCTCGGCGTACTCCTCCGACAGCTCGCGCAGGGAGCGGTAGAGCGAGCCGAGCCGGTCGTCGCGCGCGCAGAGCGCGGCCAGCTCCGCCGGCGACGTCGCGCCCGGCGGGTGCTCTGGTGAGCAGGGGGCCAGCACGACGACGCCGAGGTTGTTCCCGAGGCCGACGACGCGCCCGTCGTGCCGGCACGCGGGCATTTCGCCCTCGTGTTCCGATCGGATCCCGAAACGGGCCGGTGCGTGCGAGGCGTCCTCGGACTAGGTGATCGGAAGGGCATCCATGCGAATCGCAGTGCAGCCACCGGATCCGGGCGCCACCTCGGGACGGCGGTGGAGCGCTCGCCGCGGCGCTCCACGACATCCATGCGCTCCCTCACTCTCCAGCTGTGGGTACCTGCGCGCCATGACTCCTGCACCCTATGACTCGCAGATCATGACTCGCAGATCATGACTCGCAGGTCCAGCGAGTAGAACAGCGTGTCGTACCGGGCTGCTCCGACCGCTACGAACCGCTCAAGTCGCCCGTACTGGCGAAACCCCAACGACCGGTAGAGCGAGGCGGCCCGGTCGTTGTCTCCACGCAGGTCCAGGGTCAGCACTTCCACACCGGACTCGGCTGCGGTGGCGACCAGCGCGGTCATGAGCGCCCGCCCGATGCCGCGGCCCTGCCTGCCGGCTTTCACCGCCACCTTCTCCACGTCCGCGTGGGGACGGTGGGTGGGCCGGGTGTACCGCCGCCAGTAGCCGATCCCCACCAGCTCGGGCCCCTGGGAGGCGGCAACAATGCACGAGTCACCACCTCGGCTGCCCTCGGCTACGTCCTGCAGCAGGGCAGCGACCTCCTCGTCCGGAGGCGGGTCCACCCAGCCGAGAGCAGCACCATCTGACACGAGCTGCCGCATCAGTGCAGCCGCGGGGCCCACAAGGGCGCCGATCTCCTCGACGCCGATCGGGACCACGTGGACGTCGTGCTCCTGGGAGGCCATCAGCCCAGCCTGCTCCGGTATGCCATGTGTGCGGCCGGGTCAGCCGAGGGACTGGACTGCGCTGAGGAGGGCCATCACCTCGATGTCACTGGTGCTGCAGCCGCGGGACAGGTCGTTGAGGGGTGCCGCGAGGCCCTGGAGGATCGGCCCCAGCGCGACGGCACCGCCGAGGCGCTCCGCGATCTTGTAGCCGATGTTTCCCGCGTCGAGGTTCGGGAAGACGAGCACGTTGGCGCGGCCGGCGACTGCCGATCCCGGCGCCTTGTCGGCTGCAACCGACGCGATAACGGCGGCGTCGAACTGCAGCTCCCCGTCGACGAGGAGGCGCGGCTGTCGTTCGCGCAGGAGCTCGGTGGCGGCGCGCACCAGGTCCACGCGAGGGTGCCGCGCGCTCCCCATGGTGCTGAACGACAGCATGGCGATGGCGACCTCCTCCCCTGTGAGCTGACCGTGGGTCCCCGCTGCGGCCACGGCGATGTCGGCGAGCGCGACCGCGTCGGGCTCGGGCACGACCGCGCAGTCGGAGAAGGTCAGCCAGCGACCGTCCGGTAGCGCGAGGAGGAACGAGCTGCTCAGCGTGGTGACCTCGTCGGCGAGGCCGACCACGCGCAGCCCGGCGCGCAACACGTCGGCGGTCGGTCGGGTCGCTCCGGCCACGACGGCATCGACCTCGGCTCGCCGCAGCAGGGCGGCCGCAAGGAACAGCGCATCCCCGAGGGCGCTCGGGAGTCGGTCGGCCTGCGTCGCGAAGGCGCACTCCAGGGTCTCTCTCAGGTCCGGGCGTCCCGCGGCGTCGGCGAGGTCCAGGACGATCTCATCGGGGACATCCCATCCCCTCCTGCCGGCGGTGGAGCGGATCTCGTCGGGGTCGCCGAGGAGCAGGGGCGCCACCACACCGTCACGGTGCAGCCGCAGGGCAGCGCTGACGCTGCGCTCGTCGGCCCCGTCGGGCAGGAGCACGGTCCGCCGATGGCCCGCGAGCTGGTGATTCCAGCGCGCCACCAGCCGTGCCGCGCTGGTGGCGCCTGTCTCGCTCGACGCACTCATCGCGCTGGCCTCCTTGTATGAGCCGCTCGCTCGGCCGGTCGCCTGCGCCGTCAGGGCTGGATCACCTTCTCAACGTCCGTCAGCATCTCATCGAGACCGTGCAGCAGCTCCGAGAGCACGTCGGAGTCGGCGACGAGGGGCGGCGAGACCATGATCATCGTCGCGCCGCGATCATCACCACGCAGGATGACGCGGGTCCGCCTGAACGACTCGGGCAGCACCGCGCGCAGCACCGTGAGCGACTCCTCGTGCGTCAGCTCGCGGTCGTCGAACCGGTCAGCCATGAGCTCGACCGCGTAGAAGAAGCCCGTCCCGCGGACGTCCTTGACGCATCGGTGTGCCGCCTTGAGCGAGTGCAGGGACTCCGAGAGCCGGGGACCGAGGGCCTGGACGTTGTCGAGGACCTGCTCGCGGCGCATCGCCTCGATGTTGGCTACGGCGACCGCGGTGGAGACGGGGTGGCCTCCCCACGTCGCCCCGTGGCTGAAGACCCCGCCGGTCGACGACTCGAAGAGCTCCTGCACGAGTCCTTCGCGGGCGATCATGCCGCCGAGGGGCGCGTACCCGGAGGTGGAGCCCTTAGCGAAGGTGACCATGTCGGGCACCACGCCGGTGATCCCCTCCCCGAACCAGTGTCCGAGACGACCGAAGGAGCAGATCACCTCGTCCGACACGAGGAGTATGCCGTGGCTGTCGCACAAGGCACGCAGTGCCTGCCAGTAGCCGTCTGGCGGGACGAGGGCGCCCCGTCCGTTCTGGACGGGCTCGGCGAAGATCGCAGCGACCGTGTCGGCGCCCTCCTCCTCGATGACGCTCTCGATCGCCAGGATGGACGGCAGCTTCTCGGCTGGACCGCAGTCGCCGAGGTAGCCCAGGGTGTTGGGAACGCTGCGCACCCCCGCCAGCAGCGGTCCGAACGGTGCCTTGATCGCCGGGAGCTGCGTGAGGGACAAGGCGCCGAGCGTCGTCCCGTGATAGGCCATCTCGCGGCTGATGATCTTGGTGCGCTGAGGCTGGCCCTGCGAGACGTGGTACTGCCGGGCGAACTTCACCGCCGTCTCAACGGCTTCCGACCCGGAGTTGACGAAGAAGGTCGTGCCGAGGTCGCCGGGGGCCAGTTCGGCGATGAGCGTGGCTGCCTGGATCGCGGGCGGGTGTGCGGAGCCCCAGTTGGTCGCGTACGCGAGGCGCCCCATCTGCTCTGCCCCGGCCCTGGCGATGTCGGAGCGACCGTGGCCCATGTTGACGCAGAAGAGCCCGGACAGCCCGTCCAGGTGACGCTGGCCCTCGGTGTCGACGAGGTGGCAGCCCTCCCCGGCGACGAAGACCGGGAAGTCGCCGGCCCAGGTGTCCCTGCGGGTGAAGTGCGGGCCGAGGTGTCGGCGAGCGTTGATGCGCAGCTGTGTGGTGTCCACCGAAGGACCTCCTTCGTGTCGAGGTGACGTCGGGGTCCACGTCGCCGGAACCCGGTCGCCCGCCCAACGATCCGTCCCGGCCCCGGTCTGGGCACAGAGCCAGTGGGAGGAGGAACGACGGGTCCAGCCTGGTCCCACCGGACCGTTGTCCTGGTTCTTCTCGCGGACCAGCGTGCAGCGGGGTCCTTGGAGTCGCCTGCTGCCGGACCCGGCGGATGGTGGTGTAGATCGGCTTTCCCCCAACGGAGGTCTCAGATGAGGATCGGTGTCCCCACGGAGGTCAAGATCCATGAGTATCGCGTCGCGGCCACACCGGCCGGGGTGCGGGGGACTCGTCAGTGCGGGCCACGACGTGGTCGTGCAGTGGAACGCCGGCGAAGGCTCCTCCATCAGCGATGACGACTTCACCGCGGCGGGGGCGAAGGTCCTCGACACTGCTGACGCCGTGTGGGAGAGCGCAGACCTCGTGCTCAAGGTCAAGGAGCCCATCGCGGAGGAGTACCACCGGATGCGCGGCGACCAGATGTTGTTCACCTACCTGCACCTCGCGGCCAGCCAGGAATGCACCGGGGCCCTCATGGCGGCCGGGACGACATCCGTCGCGGACGAGACGGTCCAGCTGCCAGATGGCGCGCTCCCGCTGCTGTTCCCGATGAGTGAGGTCGCGGGCCGCCTTGCCCCTATGGTGTGTGCCCAGTGCCTGGCCCGCGTCGAGGGTGGTCGGGGAGTGGTCATCGGCGGTGTCTCGGGAGTGGCGCCGGCCAGGGTGGTCATCATCGGGGCGGGAGTCTCGGGCATGAACGCCGTTGCCGTCGCGGCGGGCACCTGGGCGGACATCGTGCTGTTCGACAGCAGCCGACAACCGGTCGCTGCGGGCTGGTGTCAGCACTGTCTCGGGCGCCCTCACGCATGGCCCGACCGGGGCGGCCCATGGCATCGAATGGATCCACCCCGAGGAGGCCCCGGCGCCTCGCTGACCGGCATCGGTCGACGCGCGACGCGCGACGCCGAGCGCGGGGGGCGGGGGGCGGGGGCGTAGTGTGCGTCAGGGCCGGACACAGGGGGCGACGTTGTTCCCGGCCGCCCCTTCGGACCCTCCTGATGCGAAGACCCAGCCGATGCCGCGCACCCTTGTCGAGATCGACCGTCGCTCCAGCGAGCCGCTGTACCGGCAGGTGCGCCGTGCCCTCGAGCACGGCATCGCTGCCGGGCGCTTCGACCTCCGTCGCAGGCTGCCCAGCTCGCGTGAGCTGGCGGCCGAGCTCAGCGTGTCGCGCAACACCATCAGCCTGGCCTACCAGGAGTTGATCGCGGAAGGACTGGTCATCGGCCACGAGCGGCGCGGCCTGTTCGTCAACCCGCAGATGCGCGCTGCCTACGAGGCGCAGGGGCACACCGTCGTCCCGCAGATCGAGTGGCCAGGGCGGATGGCGGCCTACGGGGACGAGCACCTTCCGCACGTGGAGAAGCGCGGCGACTGGCACGCTTATCGCTACCCCTTCGTCGCGGGCCAGGTGGACGTCCGAGGGTTTCCGTCGCGGGCGTGGCTGCGGTCCCTGCGCGAGGCCCTGTACCACCCGCACGTGTTCGCGAGCCTGCAGGACAGCGTCGGCTCGGACGACCCCCTGCTCGTCGAGATGATCCACCAGCAGCTGTTGCCCGCACGAGGGATCGAAGCCGGTCCCGAGGAGATTCTGGTGACGGTCGGTTCGCAGCAGGGGCTGGACCTGCTCAGCCGGGTGCTCCTCGGGCCGGGCCGGGTCGTCGCTGTCGAGGATCCGGGTTACCTCGACGCCCGCCACATCTTCCTGCGGGCTGGCGCAGGCGTGAGTGGGCTGCCCGTGGACGATCGTGGGGTTTGCCCGCCGGCGAGGCTCGAGGGCTTCGACCTGATGTACATCACGCCCAGCCACCACCACCCGACGAACGTGACCCTGTCCATGGACCGGCGGGTTAGCCTCCTACAGCTGGCCGCTCGCGCGGGCACGGTGCTGGTGGAGGACGACTACGACAGCGAGTTCCGCTATCACGGAAGTCCCAGTCCCGCGCTCAAGGCGCTGGACACGACGGGGGACGTCGTCTACCTCGGAACCTTCTCCAAGTTCCTCTCGCCCGGGCTGCGGCTCGGCTACCTCGTGGGCCCCCGGGAGCTCGTCGCCGAGCTGCGAAACGTCCGGCGCTACGTCCTGCGCCATCCATCAGGGCACCTGCAGCGTGCCCTGGCGCTCCTCATCGACACCGGGGACTACCACCGGTCCCTGCGGCGGCAGCGGGCCAGGCTGAAGGAGAAGTGGGAGCGGCTGACGGTCGCCGTCCAGCGTGAGCTGCCGTGGGAGCAGGCGCCCTACCCCCCCGGCGGCGTGAGCTTGTGGATGTCGGGACCGCGCGGGCTCGACTCAAACGAGCTGACCCGCCGTGCGGAGCAGTCCGGTGTGCTGATCGAGCGGGGTGACATCTACTTCCATGCCGCGCCGCCGCCGCGACACCATTTCCGCCTCGG
>JAABUM010005273.1_pt1 | contig 13715 bp, 9 predicted proteins | sample 5559161 | NCBI WGS metagenome assembly JAABUM01 (sample SAMN10711868, study PRJNA513369) | rock metagenome | isolation source: Antarctica rocks | place: Antarctica: Victoria Land, Siegfried Peak nord
AAGGACGAGCAGGAGGCGGGGCGTCGTTCTGTCGCGGAGGTCAAGCAAGCTGCGGCCATCGCGAAGCTGTATTCCACCGAGGCTGCCGTGGCCGCGACCCGTACCGCTACCCAAATCTTCGGCGGGAACGGATTCATGGAGGAATACCCGGTCGCTCGGTTCTACCGGGATGCCAAGATCCTGGAGATCGGCGAAGGTACCTCCGAGGTGCAGCGAATGGTGATCGCGCGCGGGCTCGGACTGCCCGCGTGACCCACTCCATTGGCAGTGCTCACCCGACCGACCCGCGGGTGCAGGATGCGCGCGAGCGGTTGCGCGCGGCCCACGAGGCGTCCGAGCAGCCATCGCGAGCCGCCCGCGAGAAGCTGGACCGGCAGTCGAAACTGTATGTGCGCGAGCGTATTTCACTGCTCTTCGACGAAGGATCGTTCATCGAGGACGGTCGCTACGCGAACTCCACCGCGACAGGTCTACCCGCCGACGGCGTGGTGACCGGGCGCGGCACCGTCGAGGGCAGGCCGGTGATCGTGGTTGCCAACGACCCGACGGTGAAGGCCGGCTCATGGGGTGCGCGGACGGTCGAGAAGATCGTCCGGGCGACCGAGTCGGCTCTGCGCGAAGAGCTGCCGATCTTTTGGTTCGTCGACTCTGCAGGAGCTCGGATCACCGATCAGGTGCAACTCTTCCCGGGTCGCCGAGGTGCAGGCCGGATCTTCCACAACCAGGTTGCGCTGTCCGGTCGGGTGCCGCAGATCTGCTGCCTCTTCGGGCCGTCAGCGGCAGGCGGCGCCTACATCCCCAGCTTCACCGACGTACTGATCATGGTCGAGGGCAATGCCTCCATGTATCTCGGTAGCCCGCGGATGGCCGAGATGGTCGTCGGCGAGCGCGTCTCGCTGGAGGAGATGGGCGGTGCACGCATGCACTGCACCGTCAGCGGCGTCGGAGATCTGCTGGTGGCGGACGACACCGAGGCCATCGAACTGGCCAAGTTGTACTTCTCCTACGTTCCATCCACCTGGCGCGAGGCGCCCCCGGAATACGACCCGGAGGCGCCCGCAACTTCGCTGGACGCCTACACCGTCCCGGAGGTCGAGAGCCAACCCTTCGACATCCACGACGTCATCGACGGGCTGGTCGACGACGATTCGTTCTTCGAGATCAAGCCGCTCTTCGCTCCAGAGCTGGTGGTCGGTTTCGGTCGGATGGACGGGCGAACGGTCGGCTTCGTCGCCAACAACTCCGCTGTCAAGGGCGGCGTGCTCTTCACCGACAGCGCAGACAAGGCCACCCGCTTCATCTGGACCTGTGATGCGTACTCGATCCCGCTGATCTACCTGGCTGACGTGCCAGGTTTCATGATCGGTTCGGAGGTCGAACGCGGCGGCATCATCCGGCATGGCGCGAAGATGGTGTCGGCTGTCTCGGAGGCAACCGTGCCGCAGTTCTGCGTCGTGGTTCGAAAGGCTTACGGGGCGGGGCTCTACGCGATGGGCGGGCCCGGCTTCGGGCCCGACGCGACGCTGGCGTTGCCGACTGCTCGAATTGCAGTGATGGGCCCGGAAGCGGCAATCAACGCGGTCTACGCCGGCAAGATCGCGGCCATCGAAGACCCAGCTGAGCGGGCCGAATTCGTACGGGTCAAGCGCGAAGAATACCTGGAGGATGTCGACATCCAACGCCTCGCTGCGGACCTGGTGGTCGACGGCGTGATCGAAGCCGACGAGCTGCGCGCTGAACTGCTGGGTCGACTGCGCTACGCAGACCGCCGCGACCGCTCGTTCACCCAGCGTCGTCGCGCTATTCCGCCAGTCTGACGTGCCCTCTTCAGATGGTGGCGGCCATGGCCGTCCTGTCGGTTCCGAAGTCGACGCCCTTCCGTTCTGAACCGAGGAATGTCAGCACGATGACCACCAGAAAGACCGGCACGATCGTCACTGTCAGAGCGAATCCGTAACCGTGACTTCTGGCCAGCGCTTCCTGGATAGGAAGGTTGAACGCCGCGAGGCAGTTGCCGAGCTGGTAGGTGACGCCGGGGTAGAAACCGCGGATCTCATCGGGGGACAGTTCGGTCAGGTGAGCCGGGATCACGCCCCATGCGCCCTGGACCATGATCTGCATCAGGAACGACCCGAGGATGATCAGGCCCACGCTGGTCGAGTAGGCGAACAGCGGGATGATTGGTAGCCCGAGGATCGCGCATCCGATGATGAGAGCCTTGCGGCCGTATTTCTCCGACAGCATCCCTGCCGTTGCTCCGCCGGCGATTGCCCCGATGTTGTAGATCACCGTGATCCAGGTGGCCGTCCCGTCGGCGAATCCGAGCCCGCCGTCCTTACTGGACTTCAGGAAGGTCGGGTAAACGTCTTGTGTTCCGTGGCTCATCCAGTTGAAGGCGGTCATCAACAGCACCAGGAAGATGAACCGTTTCCAGACCTGAGGATTCGCGAAGATCTGGCGCAACGACGTGTTCGTCGTCTTGACTCGTTTCTGTGCGGCCTCCCAGACCTCCGACTCTTGTACCCGAGAGCGGATGATCAGGCTGATCATCGCGGGGAAGATCGAGAGGGCGAACATCCACCGCCACGAGAGCCCGATCCAGTCGGTGACCACGAGTGTGGCGAGCGCTGCGACCAGGTAGCCCATCGAGTAGCCGCCCTGCAGCACTCCGGAGAAGAAGCCACGTCGCGCCGCGGGGATCTTCTCCATCGCGAGCGCCGCGCCGAGGCCCCATTCGCCACCCATGCCGACGCCGTACAACATCCGCAGCACGAGCAGGAGCCAGAACGCGTTGGTCGGGACGAAGGCGCACGAGAAGCCGATGATCGAGTAGAAGACGACGTCGACAATCAAGGGGAGTCGGCGGCCGGAGCGGTCTGCCCATAGCCCGAACAGGAACGCGCCGACCGGCCGCATCAGCAGCGTCATCGTGGTGATGAACGCCATCTCGCTCAGGCTCTTGTGAAAATCCTTGGCGATATCGGCATAGATCAAGACGACGATGAAGTAATCGAAGGCGTCCATCGCCCACCCGAGATACGCGGCAGCGAAAGCGCTGCGCTGGTCAGAGGTGAGTTTGATGCGGGCCGGTCGTGCGGCGGTGTCGGACATCCGTAGCTCCCCAGAACATTGGTTGTCTCAGAACCGTAGCGACTCAGGCGGCGGGCTTCACTGGATCCTGGGTGACCACAGGTCGTGCCACGCGATGTCCAGCTGGCCGAGCATGTCGCGCAGCGTTGTCAGGCTGACACCGACGACATTGTGCACGTCTCCCTCGATACCCTTCACGTAGGCGCCGCCGAGTCCATCGACCGTGAATCCGCCTGCTACCCATAGTGGTTCGCCGGTCGCAACGTACGCCTCGATTTCTGTGTCGGTCAGATCGGCGAAATGTACGACCGTCGAGCACGTCATACCGAATGTCGCGCCGGTTGAATCGACTCGGTCGTCGATCACCCAATGTCCGGTATGCAGCACACCGCTGCGACCACGCATCTGCTGCCAGCGGGCGATCGCAGTCACTGAATCGGCGGGCTTGCCGAACTCGACACCATCTAGGTCGAGCACTGAATCGCAGCCGAGGATGAGAGCATTGGAGACTTTCCCGGTGGCACTGACGTCCTCGCACTTCGCCTTCGCAAGCAGCAGGGCGACATCTGCCGGTTCCAGGTCGGGGTAGGTGTCGCGAGCCTTGGCCACCGCAGCCGGCTCGTCGACCTCGGACACCACGACTTGTGGTTGGATACCGGCCGAACGCAGGGTGGCCAGACGGGCAGGGGAGGCCGACGCCAGTACGAGTTGCACAAAAGACACGCTCGGACTCTACCCACGGCGGAGTCGCCGAGGGTGGCACTCTCTTGCGGTGGAGAGACGTCCTTCACCCCCGGGGCTCGGCTCGCAATTCTCGACCTCTCGGGCCCGGGGCGCGTCCGAAACGTTTTACGGCGGGCGATCTGGGCACACCTTTGCGTGGGATGCGGGGTGTCGGGGGAACTGGCGACGTTTGCCGGTCGAGCCAGGGCGGCGTTGGTCGTGCTGTCTGCCGAGGCGTCGTTCAGCCACCTCACCGCTGCACGAATGATGGCGATTGCGTTTGCCCGGGCCCCTGGTGGTAATGACGACCTGCACTTCACGGTGCCCCGGAAGGGAGCACGTCGGCGCCACGCGGGCTTCGTTGAGCATCATGATGACCGCGCAGGTGTGACGTGGGGTGATTTACCGCTGGTGGCGGCTGCCGATGCCCGGGTCTACCTCGCAGCGGTCGTGCAGGTGAGGGATGTGGTGATTGCCGGCGACCACCTGCTGCATGGGGAGTGTGCACCCGCCCGAATCTGAGCTCGGCGATCGTGAACCGGCGTGCCGCTCGTGGCATCAGACGTGGTATGGCGCCCCCCGCAACTCAGGTCCGGCAGCGCGTCGCCGATGGAGAGCTGTGCCCGACTGGCCTTCGCCGAGGTGGGGCTTGCCCGAGCCGCAGTTGAACATCGACGTCTACGACGCTCACGGCGGATGGCTCGCCCGGGTCGATACCCTCTGGCTGGCTGCGGGAGTGGTCGGCGAGTACTACGCAGGCGTGCACGGCGGGTCATGGGCCGGAGATCTGACCCGCAGCGCTCAACTGGAAGACGCCGGATTTCCGATGGTGGTGACGGCCCGCGACCTTAAACGACCTCCGAGCGCGACTCACCAGAATTCTGGCCCCGTGCCCCTGTTCGACGGGGCAGGGGCGCGGGTCGGCGAAGGGTCAGCCGGGTTTGGCGTCCACGTAGCACCATCGCCAGGCCTCGCCCGGCTCGAAAGAGCGCATCACCGGGTGGCCAGTAGCGCGGAAGTGCCGGTCTGAGTGCGTGCCGACAGAGGAATCGCAGCATGCGACGTAGCCGCAGGCCAGGCACATTCGAAGATGCACCGGGTCAGTGCCTTCGCGCGCGCAGTCCGGGCAGCCCTGGGGTGTCAGCGGATCGACGGTATCGGGTGCATCGCGCAGGTGGTCGCAGCCGAACGACCGCGATTCGTGCGTGAGCAGCACCTCATCTCGCACGCGCTCCTGACGATCGTCGTGCAGCGAGATAACCGATTCCTCGAGGTCCAGTGCACGCATCACCTCATTCAGCACCTCGTGGTCCATCACGCCTTCGTCGCGCAGCACGAGAACTTTGGCGCGTTCCGCCTCGAGCATTTGCGTGCGAATACGGCGATAGGTCGAACTGGGCGGTTCTGAGTCCACGCTCTGGCCGGTGCCCAGCCGCTCCCAGATGAGGTTGGCCCGTCGGTCGCCCCCACTTCGCAGTTGCTCCACGATCCCCTCGGGCACCTGTTCCTCCAGCAGGATCGAATCCAGCCGTTCGCGGCCGGCATTCACCGATGCCTGAACGAGTTGGGCTTGCTGCAGTGCGTCCTCGCGGGGGTCCGGTCCGTGCAGATCAAGTTTGCGGGCCACCCAACCCAGGGTGAAACCCTGTAGCACCAGCGTGCCCACGGTGACGACGAGCGCACAGAAGATCACGGCGTCGCGTTCGGGGGTCTGCGGCGGGAGTAGGAACGCGGCTGCGATCGTGACCACCCCGCGCATGCCCGCCCAGGAAGCGATGATTGCCTCGCGGGGGGTGATCTGCTCACGCTGGAAGCTCACGTACCGACCGATCACCTGCCACGCACCCAGGTAGATCGGTCGCAGCCCGACGACCGTGACCAGCACGACCAGGCTGACAAGCACGATTCTGGCGGGGCCCAGAACGGACCCCCGGATCCCGTTGACGATCGAGTAGACCTGCAGTCCGATCAACAGGAAGACGGTGTTTTCCAACAGATAGGTGATCGTCGACCAGTTGATCCGCTCGGCTACCAGGGACTGCGCGCTCTGGATGAGGTGGGCCTGGTGGGCCAGCAACAGGCTGGCCACGACGACCGCGATGACACCGGAGGAGTTCAACTCTTCCGCAGGCAGGTAGGCGACCCACGGCGACAGGAAAGAGATCGCGACGCTGGTGACAGGGTCGTGTATCTGACGCCTGAGGAGCACGATGAGCTTGTACGCGAGGTAACCGATGAGCGCGCCACCAGCAGATGCAAGAGCTACGTCCACGCTGATGCTGTACCAGGTGACGACGGTGCCGATGATGATCGATTTGGCGGTGTTGACGGTTACCAGAGCGGTCGCGTCGTTGAGCAGTGACTCACCCTCCAGGATCAGCACGACACGGCGCGGCAACCCGATGCGACGGGCGATGGCCGTTGCTGCCACGGCATCCGGCGGGGCGACGATCGCGCCCAGTGCCACCGCGACCGCGAAGGGCACCTCCAGCAGCTTCCACGCCACCAGAGCAACCCCGAAAGCGGTGAAGAGCACGAGGAAGACCGACAACCCGATGATTTGGCGTCGATCCTTACCGATGTCGATCAACGAGGTGGTCGAGGCTGCAGCGAACAACAGCGGAGGCAGGAATCCGAGCAGGACGACTTCGGGATTCAGCTGGAGGACCTCGACTCCGGGCAGGAAGGAATACACCGCCCCTACGGCCACGAGTAAGAGCGGAGCCGGGGCACCGACGCGACGCGCGAGGGTAGCGACCACCACGACGGTGATGGCGATGAAGAAGACCGGTAGAGCTACGTGCACTGCCGAAGTCTCTCAGGAACGCGCGAACGTACGGACACGCGGACGCGGGGACACCGTTCAGCCGGTAGTGCGAGCGACCTCCGGTCCACCGAGGTCGCCGAGCACCGCCTGCCGCAGCGTGTCCAGTCCGACGCCGCCGATATCGAGAGCCTGACGATGGAAGACCTGCAGATCGAAGTCGGCTCCCTCGCGTCGTTGCATTTCCGAGCGCAGCTCGAGCCAGATACGTTCACCGATCTTGTATGAAGGAGCCTGGCCTGGCCAGCCGAGGTAACGGTCCAGTTCGAAGCGCAGGAAACCGTCGTCCATGTCGCAATGCGACTTCAGGAAGGTCCAGGCCTTGTCGTAGGTCCAGTCGCCGCCGCCGACCTCGTCCGGTGCCTGGAAACCGCAGTGCACCCCGATGTCGATGACGACTCGCGCCGCCCGCATCGACTGAGCGTCGTACCTACCCATCAGGGTGCCGGGATCCTGGAGATACCCGAGCTCCTGCATCAGCCCTTCGGCGTACAGCGCCCATCCCTCGCCGTGGCCGGACACCCACGCGTCCATCCGGCGCCAGGAATTGAGCAGCTGGGAGCGGTACATCGTCTGTGCAACCTGGAGGTGATGCCCTGGCACTCCCTCGTGATAAACGGTCGTGAGTTCGCGCCAGGTACCGAACTGCTTCACGCCCTTCGGCACCGACCACCACATCCGACCGGGCCGCGAGAAGTCCTCACTCGGTCCGGTGTAGTAGATGCCGCCCGACTGCGTGGGGGCGATCATGCACTCGATGCGGCGCACCGGTTCGGGGATGTCGAAGTGCGTCCCGCCCAGGTCGGCGATCGCCTGGTCGGCCTTCCCCTGCATCCAGGTGCGCAGTGCGTCGGTCCCATGAAGTTGGTAGGTCGGGTCGGCATCCAGAGCGGCCATCGCTTCCTTGACGTCGGCTCCAGGCCTGATCTGCCCCGCAACCTTGCGCATCTCACCGGTGATGCGATCCAGCTCCTGCTGGCCCCATGCGTAGGTCTCCTCCAGATCGACGACAGTTCCGAGGAATTTGCGGGAGTACAGCGGGTAGAGCTCGCGCCCGCAGGCGTCTGCTTCCGGCGCGTTCGGAAGGATCTGATCGCGCAGCCGTTTACCGGTTGCGGCGTAGGCGGCTGCAGCGGCTGAAATCTGATCGGCGATGTCGGGATGCTGCTGGGCGTAGGCGGCGAAGTACCCGCCGGTCGCCGTGTGATCCTGCGTCTGCTGGATGCACGCAAGCACCTGTCGGCGGGCGGCGACCAGGCCAGCGGACGCGGCCTCGTTCAGCGATTCCAGCCACTGATCCAACGCCCGAGGCAGAGCCGACATGCGGGCACCGACAACAGCTGTGTCGGCGGCGTTGTCGGTGTTCATCAGGTCGAACACGTCACGGACCTGTTGCAGGGGAGAGGCGATCACGTTCAGCGACATCGAGGTGATGCCCGCCTCGAACTCCTCGACCTCGAGGCTCAGGCGTTCGGTCATCGCGTCGATGGTGACCAGGTCGACAGCGTCGGCCGGGGTTGCCTGGGCCAGGGCTACGAGCGTGCTGCGGGCCAGATCGACGACCTCGGCGCGTCCGGCGGGTGAGAAGTCGTCGAGCGAGTCGTCCTGACCCGGCACTCCAGCCTCGGTCGCCATGATCGGACTGAGCCGCACCGACTCATCGTGGTGGTGCTCGGCGATCGCATCGACGGGGGTCGGGGTGCGGATCTGGACGATGTCACTCACCGGCCCGACGCTACTCCGGTTCGCCCGCGTTCAGAGCCCGCCGGTCACGTGCCGGTGGTACTCGGCAGGCCTGAACCCCTCCACCCGTTACGGGATCGACCGGCCCATTGCGACGCGGGTACGGTCGGAGCCGACGGAACATTCGCAGCAGCGCCGGCTGCTGCGAGCACCGCGAGAGTCGCGGCGATCTCCTCAGCGGTGGCGCTGCCGGAGAGCACCTTCAGAACTGGTTGCCTGCCCTCGTCTGCTTCCGGTTCAACCGCGGTCACAGTGGAATGTTCCCGTGCTTCTTCAGCGGCAGCTTCTCGCGTTTGGTCCGCAGTGTGCGCAACGCCCGGATGACGTAGCTGCGGGTGTAACTCGGCGGAATCACCGAATCGACGTATCCGCGCTCGGCGGCGAGGTAGGGGTTGGCCAAAGCGTCCTCGTACTGGGTGATCAGCTCCTGACGTTTGGCCTCGACCGCTGACGGGTCGCCCGGGTTGGCTTCGGCAACGGCCTTGATCTGTTTGCGGTACACGATGTTCGCGGCGCCCTGGGCACCCATCACGGCGATCTGAGCGGTCGGCCAGGCCAGGTTCATGTCGGCGCCCAGGTGTTTGGACCCCATCACGTCGTACGCCCCGCCGTAGGCCTTGCGGGTGATGACAGTCACCAACGGCACCGTCGCCTCGGCATAGGCAAAGAGCAGTTTCGCCCCGCGACGGATGATGCCGCCCCACTCCTGGTCGGTACCGGGCAAGAAGCCGGGCACGTCGACGAAGGTCAGCACGGGCACGTTGAACGCATCGCAGGTGCGCACGAACCGGGCGGCCTTCTCCGAGGAGTTGATGTCGAGCGTGCCGGCAAGCTGCATCGGCTGGTTCGCCACGACGCCCACCGGATAACCCTCGACGCGACCAAATCCGGTGATGATGTTCGGAGCGAAAAGTGCTGAGGTCTCGAGGAACTCGGCATCATCCAGGATGTGTTCGATGACGGTGTGCATGTCGTAGGGCATGGTTGCCGAGTCGGGCACCAGAGTGTCGAGTTCTCTGTCGTAGTCGCTGATCGCCAGGTTCGGATCGACGTCGAAGACCACCGGCTCGTCCATATTGTTGGAGGGTAGGTAGGACAACAGCTCTTTGACGTAGGAGATTGCGTCTTCTTCGTCGCTGGCCATGTAGTGCGACACGCCGGTGCGGGTGTTGTGCGAACGGGCCCCACCGAGTTCTTCCATGCCCACTTCTTCGCCGGTGACGGTCTTGATGACGTCCGGTCCGGTGACGAACATGTGCGAGGTCTGGTCGACCATCACGGTGAAGTCGGTGATCGCGGGCGAGTAGACCGCGCCGCCCGCGCACGGACCCATCACCAGCGAGATCTGTGGCACCACGCCGGATGCGTGCACATTACGACGGAAGATCTCTGCGTACAGACCGAGCGCAACGACGCCCTCCTGGATCCGCGCGCCCCCGGAGTCGTTGATGCCCACCACGGGGGCCCCGATCTTGGCGGCCAGGTCCATCACCTTCACGATCTTCTCGCCGAACACCTCCCCGAGGGACCCGCCGAAGACGGTGAAGTCCTGGGAGAAGACGCACACGGGTCGCCCGTCGACCGTGCCGTGACCGGTGACCACCCCGTCGCCGTACGGCCGGTTCTTGGCCTGGCCGAAACTGGTCGAACGGTGCCGCGCGAGTTCGTCGAGTTCGATGAACGAGCCCTCGTCCATCAGCAGATCGATCCGCTCGCGAGCCGTTAGCTTGCCCTTGGCATGCTGCTTCTCGACGGCCCGCGCCGAACCTGCGTGCACCGCTTCGTCGTTGCGTAGGTGCAGATCGGCCAACCGTCCCGCAGTGGTGTGCAGATCGGGTTGATCCTGCACGTCGTCGTTTTCGATACGGGCCCCGTCAGTCATGCGACCAGACTCTAGCCTTGCGTGGTGATGAGCGATCTGCGAACCGAGGTGCTGCACGACGCACTTGCGGCCACGGTCTGGCGCGAGGTGGAAGTTCTCGACCGGGTCGGGTCTACCAACGACCTACTCCTGAGTGATCCACGTCCGTGGCGAGTGGTGGTCGCGGATCATCAGATCCGCGGGCGCGGGCGGATGGACCGCAGTTGGCAGGCGCCGCCCGATACGTCGATCGCACTGTCCTGCAGCGTGCCGTTGCCTGCGGATCAAAGCCGGTGGGGTTGGGTTCCGCTGCTGGTCGGGCTGGCAGTTCGTCGGGCGGTCGCTTCCCTCGCGGATGTCCACCTCGGGTTGAAATGGCCCAACGATCTGCTGGCGCTGGACAATCGCAGCGCCGCTGAATCCGCTTTGGGCGCTCAGAAGGTGGCCGGAATTCTGTGCGCCGTAGCTGGTGGGGCTGCTCCTGTGGTCGTCGTCGGGATCGGTCTGAACGTGCATCAAAGAGCCGACCAGTTGCCCACTCCGACCTCCACATCGCTCGCTGAGTGCGGCGCACAGGTGCGCCGGGACGCCCTCGTCATAGCGATCCTGCGGGAGCTGGTCCAGGTGCAGCGAGGTTGGAGCACCGACATCCTCGATCGCGACTACCGATCGGCGTGCGTCACGATCGGCCGGTGGGTCCAGTTGCAGACGGACGCCGAGCACTTCGTCACCGGGGACGCCGTGGGCATCGACGCCACCGGCCGGTTGCTGATTCGTAGCGACGGACACACCGGCGCCTACGCTGCCGGAGACGTCGTCCATGTCCGACCCGCAGCGCCGCCCGAGGGTGGCGAACGCACCCAGTCTCGTGGTGGCGCAGACGACGAGCCCAGACCCGTGCGAGACGAGGAGGGCGACAACCCGCCCGTCGAGTTCTCGCGCAAGGACGCTGCGAACTTCGTCGATGCAATCGACGCACGACTGATGGGCCACCCGCGGACGATGCGGCGTAACGAGATCGGCCGTGAGTCGGGGATGCCGTCGGAGGATGCAGCCGAATTGTGGCGGTCTCTCGGCTTCGTGCGCGCTCGCGACGACGACGTGTTCTTCGGGGCTGCCGATCTGGCGGCACTGCGCACCTTCGATGAGTTGATGAAGAACGGCCCGTTGGATCGGGCCACAGCCCTGGGGGTGGCTCGGGCGGTCGGTCGATCCACCGATCGGATGGCGATGTGGTCCCTGCAGGTGGTTGCCGACATGGTCAGCGGGGACCGTGGCGATCTTGGCGGAGTCGACAGCGACGTCGCGCAACGGACGGCGACGTTGGCAGTGGAGCTGGCTGACCAGATGTCACCGTTGGTGGATTACGTCTGGCGCCGCAACCTGTCTGTCGCGATCTCCAGGATGATCGCCGACTCCGAACCCGAATCGCATGTGGGAATCGTGCGCACCGTCGGGTTCGCCGACCTGGTCAATTTCACTCAGCTGGTGGGCCGCCTGAACGAGCGGGAGCTGGCACAACTGGTGCTGCGATTCGAATCCTTGGCGTCCGACATCGTCGGGGTACACGGTGGCGCGGTGGTCAAGACCATTGGTGACGAAGTCCTCTTCACGCACACTTCGGTCGAGGGCGCTGTGGACATCGCCTTCGATTTGCGTGCGGCGTCCGAGGCCGATGATCTGATACCCACGATGCGCGTGGGCATGGCGCGAGGACGGGTTTTGGCCCGGCTGGGTGATATCTACGGGACCACGGTGAACAGGGCGAGCCGGCTCACCGGGTATGCGAAACCGGGCAGGATCCTGGTCGATCAGGACGTGATGGACGGGCTTTCAGGCGCGGCGAATGTGCACGTTCGCCGACGAAAACGGGTCGAACTAAGCGGTATTGGGTTGGTCGATACCTACGCGATTGAGCGACTGGCCCGGTGAGTACACCTTCCACAGTTACCCTCGACGTATGAGCAAGGTCCTGTTGGCGGAGGACGATCCGACCATTTCCGACCCTCTCGCGCGTGCATTGCGCCGGGAGGGCTATGACGTCGTGGTCCGCGCTGACGGGGTTGCTGCGCTTGCGGCGGCCTCGACGGGGCCGGACCTGGTGATTCTGGATCTCGGGCTTCCGCTGATGGACGGCCTGGAAGTCTGCCGGCGTATCCGCTCGACGGGAATCGTGGTTCCGGTCCTGATCCTGACCGCCCGCGCTGATGAGGTGGACACCGTGGTCGGTCTCGACGCCGGCGCCGATGACTACGTCACCAAGCCGTTCCGGCTCGCTGAGTTACTGGCACGGGCTCGCGCGCTGCTGCGTCGCTCCAGCTCTGATGAGGGCCTGGGCGTACGGGTTCGCATCGATGCTGCCGGTCGTCGGGCGTACACCGGCGACCGCGAACTGCAGTTGACCGCCAAGGAGTTCGATCTCCTGCGGGTACTGGTGCGCGAGAGCGGAAAGGTCGTCTCGCGGGAGGACTTGATGCGCGAGGTGTGGAACACCGTCTGGGTCGGTTCTACTAAGACGCTGGACATGCACGTGTCCGTGCTGCGACGCAAGCTGGGCGACGATGCGACCGATCCGCGATTCATCACCACGGTGCGGGGTGTCGGGTTCCGGTTCGAAATCGACGACGGCGATTACTGAGTGACACTTCGCAACCGCCTCCTTGCGACGATCGCTATAGCAGTGGCGGTCCCGCTTGTAGTGATCACGATCATCGCCTCGGCGTCCTCGTCCAGCTGGCCGATCGCGATCGCACTGATCGTTACTGCATTTGTTCTCGGCGGCGCAGCAATGTTGCTGTCGGCTCACCAGGTGGCAGCAGTGGTGGGACCGGTGCGCGAGCTCGCCGATCGGGCCGACAAACTGGCCGGTGGCCCGGCTGCGTTCTCGCCTTTACGGACGGGAATGGATGAGGTAGACCGTATTTCTGCGTTCTACGAGATGCGCTCGAACGAGCTGACCCGGATGCTCGCTGCGGAGCGAGAGTTCGCCTCCGACGCCAGCCACCAGTTACGCACCCCGCTCACCGCCCTCTTGATGCGGTTGGAGGAGATCTCCGAAGCAGATGAGCTCGGGTCGGCGCGCGAGGAGGCGCAGATCGGGATTGCCCAGGTCGAGCGCCTCACGCAAGTCATCGACGAGTTGATGTCTCGAGCTCGAGGCACCGTTGACGGCCCCAGCGACATCTCATTGGACTCCGTGATCGCCGCGCTGCAGCTGGAGTGGCAGCCCGCGTTCGAAACCGCCCGACGCAGTGTGCACGTCAGCGGGGAGCGCGGTTTGCGCGTGTCGGCGACCCGAGTCGGTCTCGCTCAGATCTTGGCGTGCCTTCTGGAGAATTCCTTGGTCCACGGTGAAGGCACGGTCCAGGTGCGGGCTCGGCGCAGTGGGCCTTCGGTCGTGGTCGAAATGAGCGATATGGGTACCGGTGTCGACCTGGCGATTGCCCCGCACATTTTCGAGCGGCGGGTCACCAC
>JAABUM010005274.1_pt1 | contig 13712 bp, 19 predicted proteins | sample 5559161 | NCBI WGS metagenome assembly JAABUM01 (sample SAMN10711868, study PRJNA513369) | rock metagenome | isolation source: Antarctica rocks | place: Antarctica: Victoria Land, Siegfried Peak nord
CTGGACCGCGTGCCGCCGGCGGCGGCGGGATCAACGGTTCGAGCAGTGCCCAGAGCCGGTCATCGACCAGTCGCCGCGGCGGGGAAGAAACCCGCGTCGACATGACCCGAGACGATCAGCTACAGCTGCTTCAACCAGCTGCAGCGACACGCGGCAAGGTTCTGAGACCAGGTCTTAATCGATCTACGGGTCGCAGCTCGAGCGGCCCGCAGGATCCATGATCGTGACGGTTCACTCGGGCGGCACAGACTCCGGCGACAGCGAACGTCGGATGTCCCACTCGTGGTGGTGCGCGTCGTGGGCGTTGTTCCGCGCCACGTCCGCCGCTCGTTGCTCGCCCCGGTCAACGTGGATCAACACGACGTGACGTTCGAGAGCGAGCCTGAGTGCCTCCTGCCGGTCCTGGGCGGCGCGGTGCAGTGACCACAGCGCGCCGGTCACCGGGACGAACGGGTAGGCGCGCGCCCGCGCCAGCAGGTTCTCGTCATAACCGGCTACGTCAGTCCTGCCGCCGAGCGCCGCCCCAGCCAGTGGCTCGGCCCAGATGCGCAGGTTGTCGGTGACGTGGCAGACGTAGGCGCCGGCGGTCCACTCAAGATCGGGATGGCGCTGGGTGCCGTCGCGACCCTGCAGCAGCGCCGCGTACCGGCCGGGGATCGCTGCGACCAGCTGCGCCCACCCTCGGGTGAGACCGACCAGTCAAATCCGCACTCCCGGCACGGATCGCTACAGAGTCCGGCACCCCAGCTCTGCACCCGCACAGGCTTCCATACCGGCGGCCCCGCCTCGAGTGTGAACAGGCGCCCGAGAGCGTTCCTCGAGTTCAGACGTCCGCGGGCACCGCGGTTGACGAGAAGAGCGAAGATGCGTGGGTGCCTTTCCCGTCAGCTCCCGCTCCGCCCCTGCTGTGGGAGCAGCACTGCTGCCTGCCACTGGCGGCATCGGCACGGGTGGGTGAGCTGGTCCGCTACGCCCGTCCCGGCGGCGCTTTCGTTTCGGTGAACGTCGGCTACGCCCCACACACTGCGGCGGACGTGCGTGCCCTGGCCGGGGCGTGGCGCGCGCAGCTCGACCTTGCCCGAGGCCGGCAGCCCGACCATGACGTACATCGTCGGCCGGCTCCGGTGCTCGCCGGTGACCGGGTCGTTCGGCATCGGTCTCCTTGCGCGGACGGGGCGTCAGCACGTGCTGCCGCACGCCTGGCCAGACCGACGGGCGCCGCGCCGGGTTGCTCGGGCTCAGGCTGGCTGCTGGGAGGAGCGGGCGGTTCGGCGGCGGGGCTGGCCGTCCCACTCTGACAGCGGCGCGGACTGCCACCACCAGCGCGGGTCGCAGGCCAGCCCGTCGAGGTGGACGCGGCCGGTGGTGGCTAGCAGCAGCTGGTCGGCGGCGACGGTGCCGGCGCCAGTGCCGGCGACGGTGCCGGTGGGCATCCAGGGAAAGACGCGGGCGACGGTCCGGGCGCAGACCTGGGCGGGAAGGGGGAGTGTGACGCCGAGCGCGGTAGCGGTGTCGTATCCGTGGACGAGGATCTCGGTGACTGCCATGCCGGTCCAGCCGGCGGCGTCGGCTTGGCCGCTGGGGTGCCAGGCTCGCCCGGTGCCCAGGTCGCGCAGCAGCCCGGCGAGCACATGGGCGGCGGTCAGGACGTTGTCGAGCAGTTCCGATGGTGGCGCGAAGCTTTCGGTGCGAAGCGGCGGCACGCGCCGGTCGGCCCGGCGGGCGACATGACCGGCGTAGTACAGCAGCGCGTCGGTGATGTGCTGCAACGCCCGGTCGGCGGGCCACAGGGTTGGGACGGCCGGCTGCTCCCAGCGCGGGTCCTGGTCGGGTACTGCTGCCAGCGGGGTGAGCGCCTCCGCTGCCAGGACGACGTTCGCTGGTGCTGGGTCGAGCATGTGCCCATCCTTCTGGGTGCCTGCCGGGCAGGCGAACGGTTTGTCGGCGCCCCGGCGGCTGCAGGCCCGGGCGACTTAAGGCACTGAGGGGGCTGGCGGCAGGTCCTCAGCGGGATGGCTGCGCAGCCGGTTGCTGGGCGTGGTCGCGAGCGGCGACGAAGTCGGCGGCGCGCAGCCGGGGGGCGGTCGCGAGCGCGGTGACGGCGAGCAGGGTGGCGCTGGCGGCGAACACGGCGCGCAGGCCGGCGGCGTGGGCGAGCAGGCCGGCGCCCAGGGCGCCGGCGGGTTGGGCGCCCAGGCCGATGAACAGGTAGGCGCTGCCGACCCTGCCGAGCAGGCGATCGGGGATGATCGCTTGGCGCAGGGAGACGGTGACGACGTTCCAGACCAGGATGGCGACCCCGTTGACGGTCAGCAGGGCGCCTGCGACCAGCGGGCTGCGGGTGGCGGCCAGGCCGGCGGTAGCGACGGTGACGACGCCGACGGCCAGGCGGACGGCGCCGGCGGTGCCGAGCCGGCCGGCGAGGGGTTCGGCGAGCAGGCTGCCGGCCAGCGACCCGGCGGCGCAGACGGCGAGCAGGACCCCGAAGCCGGTGGGGCCAAGACCCAGGATGCTGGCGGCGTAGAGCGCAGCGACGGCCCAGAAGGCGCCGGACACCGCCGCCAGGACAGCGAGCAAGACACACAGGATGCGCAGCAGCCGGTGACCGGCGAGCCAACGCAACCCTTCGGCTGTCTCGGCGGGCAGCCGCCGCAGCGATGCTGCCGGCAGGGGGCGCCGGGTAGGGGTGCGCAGGGTGGAAACGAGTGCCGCGGACAGCAGGAACGTGGCGGCGTCGAGGGCGAACGGCAGCGCAAGGGCGAGCGCGAACAGCACCCCGCCCAGGCCCTGGCCGGCGAACTGGCCGGCGGTGACCTCACCGGCTTGCAGCCGGCCGTTGGCCCGCTCCAACTGCGAGGCGGCGACCAGCTGGGGGACCAGGGCGAGGGCGGCGCTTTCGGCGAAGAGCTCACCGGTGCCCAAAACGAAGGTGACCACAACCAGCAGGGCGACGCTCAGGGCGCCGGCAGCGGCGGCCCCGGCGAGGACCGCGACGGTGAGGGTGCGCAGCAGGTCAACAACCCAGACGGTGCGGCGCCGGTCCCACCGGTCGACCAGCGTCCCGACCGGCAGCCCGAACACCAGCCACGGGACGGTGCCGGCGGCGGCGACGTGCGCCACCTGGCGGGGGTCTGTGGTCAGATGCACGGCCAGCAGCGGCAGTGCGACCCGGCGCAGCCCGTCGCCGAGCGCGGAGGCGGTCGAGGCCGACCACAGCCGCCAGTAGCGGCGACCCAACGCTCGGCTGGCTAGTGCGGCGACTGACACCAGGCTCCCTCATCTTCTGTAAGGAATGTACAGAGATGACAGAACCTACAGTAGGGGGATGGGTGAGAAGATTCCGGTGACGCAGGCCCGGGCGGAGCTGGCGGAGCTGGTCAATCGGGTGGCCTACGCGGGGGAGCGGATCGAGCTGACCCGGCACGGCAAGCTTGTCGCCGCCCTGGTCAGCGCCGCCGACTATCAGCGGCTGCAAAACCCCGGCCCGGTGCGGACAGTCGGCTTCACCCCCGCAGCCGACCCTGGTCCGCCGGCGGCACTGCCGGTCGCGGCCGAGAGCCGGCCCCCGCTGGCACCAACCGACCCGGGCTTCGATCCCCAGGCATAGCCGTCCCGGGCAGATGACAGGAGCCCGTCGACCAGTCCCGCGTGCGGGATCCTGCTACGACGGCCGCGCGGATTGGTTGTCGCAGGCAGGCTGACGTTGTGAGCAACGCTGTTGGCAGGGGACCGGGGGTGATCACAGATGACGGCTGCGCGGTCGAGGTCTACGCCCGGCTCCCTACCGCGGGCGACCCCGAGCGCATCCACACGCACACCCCGCCCGGATGCTCCATTCTGGAGCTCGGCTCGGGCACCGGCCGGATCGCAGATCCTCTGGCCCGACTCGGGCACCACGTGGTTGCCGTCGACAACTCGCCCGACATGCTCGCCCGGGTCCGCCGTGCGAAGGTCGTGCTCGCTAACATCGAGGACCTGCAGCTAGCCGAACGCTTCGACGTCGTCCTGCTGGCTAGCCACCTGATCAACACCCCGGATCACGGCCAGCGCGGGTCCCTGCTGGCGGCGGTTACCCGTCACCTTTCGCCGACCGGGCGAGCATTGATCGAGTGGCACCCGCCCGAATGGTTCGACCAGCTCGAGCCAGGCTGCACCTATGCCGGCACCATCGGCGACCTCGCCAGTGACCTGCGGGTTACCTCGCTCGAGGACGGGCTGCTAACCGCTGTCGTCACCTACCGGTCCGGCGTCCAGAGCTGGACCCACACGTTCGCCGCCCGCCGCCTCGACCTTGGCGGCCTGCGCGTTCAGATGCGTGGTGCCGGTCTGATCCTGTCCGGACCGCTTGCCGGTGCTCCTCAGTGGCTGCACGCCACCCTTGCAGCGCCGCAGTTGCCTGTCGAGGCCTGACGGCGCACTGGGCTTTCCGCAGCCGAACCCCAGCTGTGATCGTCAGCGTTGCCGCCGCCGCGGGCGCATGCGTGGCCCGGGTGGGCGGCCAGTTGAGTAAGAGGTACCGGTGGGTCTCAACCTTGTGGTGCTCGCGGGGATCTATGTAGGTGTGGGTAGCTGCGCCGGGCCCGGCGGTGACGGGTGAACGTGGCCAGGAACGCTGCGTTCACCGCGCTCGTCGACGCTCAGGGCACCAGCTTGCTGCGGCTGGCGACGCTGCTGGTCGGTGACCCGGTGTCCGCGGAGGACTTGGTGCAGGGCGTTCTGGAGCGGACCTATCGCCGTTGGTCCCAGGTGGGGCAGGCAGCCAGTCCGGAGGCGTACCTCCGGGCGGCTGTGGTCAACGCCGCCCGCCGCCGGTGGCGGCTGCGCAGCCAGGACCGCGAGCGCCTGGTCGCGCTGGTACCTGAGGTGCCCGTCACCGGCGGGCAGAGCGCCGCCATCGTGCGCCACGCGCTGCTCGAGGCGCTCCAGGAGCTGACCCGCCAGCAGCGGGCGGTGATCGTGCTGCGCTACTTCGCTGACCAAAGCGAAGCCGAGGTCGCGCGCCTGCTGGGATGCAGCACCGGCACGGTCAAGGCGCACGCCTCACGCGGGCTGAGCCGGCTACGCACTGATCCACGCTTCGCCGTCAGCTTCGACGCCGCTCAGGAGAGCTCATGACAAACGACATCGCCGCACTGCTGGCCGCAGCGGTCGAGGACGTCCACGCCGATCAGGACCTCGCCGGCCAGGTGCTGCGCCGCCACCGCCAGCACCGCCGCCGGCGGCGGCTGGCAGCCGCCGCCGTAGCGGTCGCGGCGATCGGGACAGCCTCCGGCGCTGCCGGGCTTACGGCCGGGCCTATCCGATCGGCACCGCGACCGGCGCCGACGGCCGGCGGCTGACGGAAGTCGTCTTTGTTGCCAAGCTCAGGTTCGGGGCAGCTGGAGTGGACACCGGCGTGTACTCCAAGCCGTGGCTGTGTACGGCGCAGTGGCAGCCAGGATCTGCACTGAGCGCTGCCACCGTGGACGGCTGCGCAGCGCGGGCCACAGGGCCACAGCCCAACTCCCCAACGAGGTGAAGATCCTGGGCCCGCAGGCGCCACCAGCCGGCGGCGCGGCGGAGCCGGGGGTGCACGCACAGCAGATCATGACCTTCCGCCGGGACGTGGCACGAGCTGACCTGCTCTACGCCCTACCGTCGGACCTGACCGCGACCGCCAGCACCGACGGCGGCCACCCACCGGTGCGCCTCCGGCTGCCCGTCACGCTCCTGGGCGCCGACCAGCGGGCCATGCCCGTGCTGATCGGAACCGCCGACCCGCTTCCCACCGGCTACGACCTGGTGGGCGTCGACGCCTGGAACGCCGACGGGCAGCAGATCCTCCACGAGATCGGCGGCCTGTACTGCGGACCGGACCCCAAGAGCGGCAAGACGTTTCTGGTCTGCCCCAAGTAGGCAGCAGCCGCGAGCCGGTGTCAGGTTGTCAGCCCAAGGCCATGCAGCGTTTGCGGTCCGGCGGGTGTCATAGGAGGGTGTGACGTTGCGGCAGCAGGCCAGCAGAGGCCAGGAGCTGGAGTTTGAGGCTTTCGCTCGCGCCCGGCTGCCGGAGCTTCTTCGCTTGGGTGTGCTGCTCAGCGGTGACAGCCAGCAGTCGCAGGACCTGACCCAGACAGCGTTGACGAAGGCTTTTCTGCACTGGCGGGCGGTCTCCACGGCCGACAACCCGGACGCCTACCTGTCCACGATCATGGTCAACACTTGGCGGTCCTGGCGCCGCCGACCCGGTTTCCGCCGGGAACGACCGCTGACGGAGCCGCACGAGCAGGGCGCCGCTTCGCCGTTTGCGGTGGTTGACGATCGCCGCGACCTGGTCGCGGCGTTGAGCGACCTTCCGCCTCGCCAGCGCCTGGCGGTGGTGCTGCGTTACTGCCTCGACCTGCCCGAACGAGAGGCCGCCGGCATCTTGGGCTGTTCGGGGCCGACTGTGCGCAGCCAGGCCTCCCGCGGCCTGGCCAAGCTGCGTGCCCACCCGGCGCTGGCAGCCCATCCTTCCGACCAGCAGGAACAGGACGTGCCATCGTGATCGAGCAACGCCTCCGGGAAGTGCTGCACGACCTTCCGGTCGACCTCGAGCAGCAGGACAGGCTGCTCGCTTCGGCGGTGGCGCGAGGTCGTCGAGCCAAACGGCGCAGGCGCGCGGGCCTGCTTGCCGTTGCCGTTCCGGCGCTCGCCGCGGGCGCTGCGGGAACGGTGGTTGCGATCCACCAGCTGCAACCGGGTGCCGGCACCGACCAGATCAGCGCCCCCGTCGGCGGCGCCACCGCTGAACCCGTTCCGAGTCAGGCAGCTCCGAAACCCGGTCCCGACACGGTTACGGCGCCGCCGTTCCGATACCAGGCGGTACCGGGTCTTTCCGGGACGCAGGCGGCCGCGCTGGTCGACCGCTGCGTCTCCTGGCAGCAGCTTGCCAGCCCCTACCTGGCGCCGGCCCAGGCTCGGCTGCGGGTCGTGTCCCGTGACCGGATAGGCAGCACGGTGATCATCGACGGTCCCGTCCGTGCCAGCGCTCAGCCACCGGCCGGGTACCGGCCCCTACCGACCCGCACCCTGCTGGTGGAGTGCCAGCTGCTGCCGGACGGCACCGTCGACACCACCGTGGTTCAGCAGCTGCGCTACCGCGACGATGCGCTGCCCGCTCCGGTGCTCATCGAGTTCGACGTCGGCGGTATCACTCGAACCGCGTACACCAAGGCGACAGGCGACTTCAACGTGCCGTGGCTGTGGACCATCGGCGGCCGGGTGTCGAGGAACGTCACGCGGGTCGTGTGGACCACCCCCGACGGGCAGCACGTACCTGCCAGCATCGGCAACGGCTACTTCATCGCCCGTGCCGTCGCCACCGACCGCAACGCCAGCGCTGACGGCCTGCTCACCTCATACGACAATGCCGGACATGTCCTCGACGCCCGGCCATTGAGCCGGGACAGCGACCTCCGGCGGGACTCCGGCCGGGACAGCTCCGCCCAGCCGGCGATGTCGTGGCCGTGACGTGCCGTCAAACCCACGACCGGGCCTGCCCGTCGGCCCAGACGGGCCCCGGTATCTGCACGGCTCCTCCCGGCGGGGGCGCCTGGGTCGGCTGCTGCTGGGTGTTCTCAGCAGCCTGGTGCTGATAGGCAGCGTCGGCGGCTACCTCGCCGCGACCTACTTCGAGGGCACCGTCGCCCGGCTGCACGTCGACCTCGGCGGCGGTACCCCGGCGGCTCAGGGTGCCAGCAACTGGCTGCTCGTCGGCACCGACAGCCGGGCCGGAAGCGGCAGCCAGTACGGCAACGCGCCCGGCCAGCGCAGCGACACGACGCTGCTGGCGCACCTGGCCAAGGACGGCACCACCACGATGGTGTCCATCCCCCGGGACACCTACGTCACCGTCCCCGCCTACGACGCCGACGGCGTCCACCACCGGATCGGCAAGGACAAGTTCACCAACGTCATCACCGCCGGCGGGCCCTCGCTGCTGGTCGCCACGGTCGAGCAGCTCACCGGCCTGCAGGTCGACCACTACGTCTCGGTCGACCTCGCCGGCTTCAAGCGGATCACCGACGCCGCCGGCGGGGTCGACGTGTGCGTCAAGCGGTCCTCGTTCTCCAGCGACGACAGCAACGACGCCGGCACAGCCAAGGTCCACAGCATCAACACCGGCGACCCGTTCAGCGGCTGGCACGGCGGCCCAGGCACCCTGCACGTCAACGGCGAGCAGGCGCTCGCCTTCGTCCGCCAGCGCCACGGGCTGCCCGACGGCGACCTCAACCGGATCCAGCGCCAGCAGCAGTTCCTCGGGTCGGTTTTCCGCAGCGCCACCGGCTCGGGCACGCTGTTCAACCCCGCCCGGGTGGCCTCGCTGCTGTTCAGCGTGCGCGACGCGCTGAGCCTGGACCAGCACACCTCCACCTCCGACCTCGAAGCCCTCGCCGAACGGCTCAAGGGCACCGCCGCATCCAAGGTCGTGTTCGCCACCCTGCCCGTGCGCGAGCTCACGCCGAGCGACCCGCACGTGTTCACCAGCGGCGGTCTGCTGCAGCTGCCCGGCGTCGGGTCGGTGGTGGTCTACGACCAGAAGGCGTTGGACGCATTCCTTGCTCCGCTGCGCGGACAGTCACCCAGCCCGGCGCCCTCCACCACCGCCACCGCAGCCCCGGTGGCGGCACTGGCACCGTTGCGCCGGCAGACGGTGCTGTTGCAGGACGCGATCCGCACGCGACGCGGCGCGGCCCGGCCGGTGGACCCGGTGGCTGCTCACGTGGCCCGTCGGCTGGCTGACGAGCAGGTCCCCGTCGTGGCGCTGGCACGGGAGGTCGGCTTGTCCGAGCGGCAGATGCACCGTCGGTGCATGACCGCCCTCGGCTACCCGCCGTCGCGGCTGTCCCGGCTGCTGCGGCTGCACCGCTTCCTCGTGCTCGCCCGGACAAGCCCCGTTCACGTGACGCTGGCGGAGCTCGCCGCTGCGGCCGGCTACGCCGACCAGGCCCACCTGAGCCGGGACAGCCGCGCCCTGACCGGACGGGCACCCTCTGCGTTCCGCAGCGCGGGCCCGGTGTCCGATCCGTGCAAGCCGAGCATGGCCAAGCGCTCCTAACGTCCAGGGCACACCCAGGCACGAGCGAGGAGGACCGTGAGCGAGCCCGATGCGGTGATGACTCGGATCGGACACGCCGTGGAGCTCGGTCAGCGCGGCGACCGCCAGGACGCGCGGCAGCTGTTCGCCGAGCTGGAGGCGCACATCGGACCAGACGGCGACGCACTGCATCGCGTCGCGCTGGCCCACGCGATGGCCGATGTGCAGGACGACCCGCGCGACGAGCTCGCCTGGGACCTGCGCGCCCTACAGGCCGCCGACGCCGTCACCGACGAGCGGGCCGCCCAGGCCGGCGTGCCCGGTCCGGTCGCGGGCCTCGACCCGTCGCTGCATCTCAACCTCGGTGAGGACTACCGCAAGCTCGGCGACCTGCCCGCCGCGCGCCGCCACCTTGAGCTCGGCCAGGTGGCCGCCACCGTCCTCGGCGACGACGGTTACAGCAGGATGATCAGAGTTGGCCTGGAGCGGCTTTCGGCTCGCCTCACGGATGCCTGACGAGCAGTCGACCCGCGACAGCCGCTACTACCGAGCCCTACCACTCGCAACCCGCAACTGCTTCCTGGGAGATGCTGATGTCCGACACCACCTGCCACATGTCGATCTCGCTCGACGGCTTCGTCGCCGGACCCGAGCAGAGCCGGGACAATCCGCTGGGCAAGCGGGGCCGCGAGCTGCACGGCTGGCATATCGGCGACCCGCGCGCGACCGAAGCCGACAAGACAGCCACCGGATGGCTCATGCGCCCTCGCGGCGCCTACGTCATGGGCCGAAACATGTTCGGGCCGATCCGCGGTGAGTGGAACGAGGCGTGGGACGGATGGTGGGGATCCGAGCCGCCCTACCACGCCCCGGTCTTCGTGCTCACGCACCACGCCCGCGAACCGATCGAGATGGAGGGCGGGACCACCTTCCACTTCGTCACCGAGGGCTTCGACGCCGCCTATGCGCAGGCGCTCGAAACGGCCGACGGCAACGGCGTGGACATCGCCGGCGGCGCTTCGACAGTTCGACAGGCACTCAACGCCGGCGTGATCGATGAACTCACCCTCGACATCGCACCCGTGCTACTCGGCAGCGGCGAGCGCATGTTCGACGGCGTCGAGACCTTCGGCTTCGAGCCCGTCGAGGTGCTCCACTCACCGCTAAGCACCCATATACGTTACCGAAGAGGCAGCGCCGGCTGAGCAGCAACTGCCTCGCGTGCGTCTCAATCGAGGATCGTCTACCGGACAGGACCCGTAGTCCCGCGGGAGGGGCGAGCGGCCAGATAGCGCTGGCAGAACCGCGCCAACTACCGCTGCAAGTCACACTCTTCTCGCCTTGATTGCTCGATGTTCTGTAGACGATCGTCCGTGAGATGCGTGAGTTCGACGTCACGAGGCCTGTCGGCCGGTCAGCCTTCGACGAGGTGTGCTTCCGGGACGGCCGACGAACCGAGAGGCCGGCGCACAGCGCCTGCGGCAGGAGTCCCCGCCTACGGGGTGGGGCTGCTCATGACGGGGTGGCGCCGCCCCGCGTCGGCAGCCCGGCGCTGGCGGTGAGCAGTTCTCCGAGGCCGACCAGGGCTTGGGGCACCAACTGGAAGTACGCCCAGACGCCGCGCTTGTCGCGGGTCACCAGCCCGGCGTCGAGCAGCACCTTCAGGTGATGGCTGACGGTGGGTTGAGACAGTCCGAGCGGCTCGGTCAGGTCGCACACGCACGCCTCTCCGCCCTCGTGCGCGGCGATCATCGACAGCAGCCGCAGCCGCGCGGGGTCGGCCAGTGCCTTGAGCACCCCCGCCAGCTGGGCGGCGCCGGCCACGGACAGCGGCTCGCGGACCAGCGGGGCGCAACACGCCACCGCGCGACCGGCAGGGCTGTCCGTCAACGGCAGTGTCGTGGTGACCATGGCGCCAGTTTGCCGTAGCCATTGACAGTTGTCCATGTCTGGGGCACGCTCAGACGCATCGACCACTGTCAATGCCGAGTCCTGGTGGCCCGGCGCAAGGAGGTGGGACCCATGTCCCCGAACAGCATGCACACCACCCTCGGGCAGCCCCGCCCGGCGGATTTGGCGCTCACCCCTTCAGGCGGGCGGGTGCAGCTCGCGCTCAACGTGCGCGACGTCGACGCCGCGGTGGATTTCTACAGCAAGCTGTTCGGCGCCCAGCCCGCCAAGCGGCGCCCGGGCTATGCGAACTTCGCGATCGCCTCACCGCCGCTGAAGCTGGTACTGATCGAGAACCCCGATGCCCGCGGCGACGGAGTCACCGGCGCCCTGAACCACCTTGGGGTGGAGGTCCCCGACACCGAGCAGGTCGGCGCGGCGACCCGCCGGCTGACCGGCCAGGGCCTGGACACCCTGACCGAGGACGCCACCACCTGCTGCTACGCGGTGCAGGACAAGGTGTGGGTGCACGACCCGGACGGCGCCCCGTGGGAGGTCTACACCGTGCTCGCCGACGCCCCCGCCGGCAGCTCCGCCGCCCAGACGCTGGCGGGCGACGGCGACTGCTGCACCGGCGGCGACGGCGGCTGCCAGCCGGCAGGGCAGTCCGCGACAGGCAGCAGCACCGCCAGCGCCGCAGACCAGACGGGCAGCCCAGCGGGGGGCACGCGGCAGATGACCGAGCACGGCGTCCCACTGCCGGCCAGCACCGGCTGCTGCTGATCCCGGCCTTCACGTTCGGCGGGCCGGCGATGGCAACGAGGCGAACCGGGCAGCCCAAGGCACACGCGGTGCTCGCGCGCAGAGCGTTCGCCGAGCTGCTGGGCAGCCTGCTGCTGGCCGCCACCGTCGTCGGGTCCGGGATCGCCGCTCAGCGCCTGAGCCCAAGCGATGCCGGGCTGCAGCTGCTGGAGAACGCGCTGATCACCGGCGCCGTCCTCGTCGCGCTGATCCTTGCGCTCGGTCCGGTCTCGGCGGCTTTCAACCCCGTCGTCACCCTCGCCGAACGCGCCTTCGGTGCGATCGGCAGTGCCGCCACAGTGGTGCTGATCGCCGCGCAGGTCGCCGGCTGCTGCCTCGGAGTGGTCCTCGCGAACCTGATGTTCGACCTGAACCCGGTCACCTTCTCCACCCACCGCCGCAGCTCCGGCGGCCTGTGGCTCGGCGAGGTCGTCGCAACCTTCGGCCTGCTGGTCGTCATCTTCGGGGTGGTGCGCTCCGGGCGCGCCGGCCAGGTCGGCTACGCCGTCGGCGGCTACATCACCGCCGCCTACTGGTTCACCAGCAGCACCAGCTTCGCCAACCCCGCCATCACCGTGGGCCGGCCCTGTCCGACACCTTCGCCGGCATCGCCCCCGCCTCAGTCGCCGGTTTCGTCCTCATGCAACTGCTCGGCGGCGCCCTCGCCGTCGGCGCTGTCCGGCTGCTCTACCCCGACGCCCGGCAGGTCGCCCAGCATGTGGCCGCCGGCGGCGAGGCGACCAGCCGGCCCGACGACGGTCACCTGCGCACCCCGCGCGACGACCGGCCAGCCGGTCACGACCCAAACCCCGACCGCACCCTGCGCAGCCCACCGGAAAGAAGAGCCCGGCCGTGACCGACAACGCCACCACACCCTCGACACCACATCCCGGCAGCAGCCGGCCCTCCGTACTGTTCGTCTGCGTCCACAACGCCGGCCGCTCACAGATGGCCGCCGGCTTCCTCACCGTCCTGGCAGGTGACGCCGTCGAGGTCCGGTCCGCCGGCAGCGTCCCCGCCGACGCTGTTAACCCCGCCGCGGTCCAGGCAATGAACGAGGTAGGGATCGACATCGCCGACCAGCGGCCCAAGATCCTGACCACTGACACCGTCGAGGCCAGCGATGTTGTGATCACCATGGGCTGCGGTGACGCCTGCCCGATCTTTCCCGGCAAGACCTACCTGGACTGGCAGCTCGACGACGCCGCCGGCGAAGGCGTCGAGGCCGTGCGGCCCATCCGCGACGAGATCCACCTCCGCGTCCAGGCACTGCTCGACCAGCTCCTCGCCGCCCCCGAACCCGCGAAGTAAGGCTGCCGGTCGCAATCGGGCGTGCTAAATAGCGCTGCCACACCGAGGCCAGATAGCGCTGCGATTCACACTCGTGTCCGGGGGAGGGGAGTCGCGTTCCCGTAGAGGGGTCGGCCTGCGGGACACAGATGAATATGAGCGCCATCAATCGTCCTACTCCTGGGGGCTGCCGTCCCACAGAGGAGGAGCACGTGGTCATCGTCGCCGGGCATTTCGTCGTGGACCCTTCGCAACGAGAGTCTTACCTCGCCAGCTGCGTGCCAGTGGTGGAGCAGGCCCGTCAGGCAACGGGCTGTCTCGGCTTCGCGATCAGCGCAGATCTGTTGGACGCCGGGCGCATCGACATTTTCGAACGCCGGGAGTCACAGGCGGCCGTCGAGGCGTTCCGTCGCAGCGGTCCCAGCGACGAGCAGAGCGCCGCGATGCTGGCCGCTTCCGTTGAGGAGTACGACGTCGCCGACGTCCGCCAGCTCATGTAGCGGACCTCCGACGCTCTGCGTCCCCTGAAGAATCCGCCTATGCCGCTGGGGGTTCGGCTACCGGGCCAGCGTCTTACGCTGCCACCGGCCGGCGCGGGCCGTCGCCGGGCCAGGGTGTTGGGAAACGTTCGATTCCCAACACCCCACCCGAAGCGCTCAGGCTGCCGGCACGTCGC
>JAABUM010005275.1_pt1 | contig 13711 bp, 11 predicted proteins | sample 5559161 | NCBI WGS metagenome assembly JAABUM01 (sample SAMN10711868, study PRJNA513369) | rock metagenome | isolation source: Antarctica rocks | place: Antarctica: Victoria Land, Siegfried Peak nord
CCTGCTCAGCGACACGGCCATCTCGACGGCGCCGGTTCGCCAGTGCTGGCGGGCGAAGCGGCGAAAGCCGCGCCATGCCAGGGTCTGGCGCAGGTCGGCAAGTGAGACGCGGCTCCAGCCGTAGCCCTCCCGGGCCAGCGCCAGCACCGCGTTGGGGCCGACCATCACCTCGCCGTCCACGCGTCTGGTCAGGTGAACGCCCAGGAACGGGTATCGCGGGTCCGGGACCGGGTAAACCAGACCCCTCACCAGGCCCCGCCGCTCCGGCCGCAACAGGTAGTACTCGCCACGGAAGGGGACGATCCGGGGCTCCGGATCGTCGCCGGCCAGCTCGGCGACCCGGTCGGCCTGCAGCCCCGCGCACAGGATGACCTGGTCAAACGCGTCGGTCGTGCCCTGACGGCTGCGTACCAACACTTCGCCGCGTCGCTGGGTGAGGCCGGTGACCTCGTATCCCGTGTAGATCTTCGCACCGGCCTCTCCCGTGTCGGCGGCCAGGGCCCGGGTCACGGCCGCGTAGTCGACGATGGCGGTTTCCGGTGAGTGCAGCCCGGCAACGCCACGCACGTGCGGCTCGATCCGGCTCACCTCGGCGGCGTTCAGCAGGCGGACACCGGGAACTTCGTTGGCCATCGCCCGGCCCATGATGTCGGCGAGGCGGCGTTCCTCGGCCTCGTCCAGGGCGACCAGCACCTTGCCGCACTCGTCATAGGCCACACCGCGCTCGGCGCAGAAGTCGCGCAGCATCGTGGCGCCCAGTCGGCACAGGCGCGCCTTGAGGGAACCGGGGGTGTAGTACAGGCCCGCGTGCACCACGCCGCTGTTGTGCCCCGTCTGGTGTTGGGCGAGCTCGGACTCCTTTTCCAGCAACGTCACCGAGGCATCCGGCCGCAGCTGCCCCAGCCGACGAGCCACGGATGTGCCGATGATTCCTCCACCAACGATGGCGAACCGGTGACGGCTCATCGGGTGCCCCCGTGCCTGAGGCTCCTGGTCTGGCCAGGCCACGCAGGTTCGTGCGACTGGGCGCTCACAGCGGTTCCCCTCAAACGACGGCGGTCGATCACGGGGTGACCAACTGTTGCGGTATCTCGCTGGCGGCCGCAAGCAGGGCTCCATGGTCCAGGCCCTGCCGGGCGAGCCGGTCGACGAGTATGGCCAGGGCCTGTGGCGGAGGCGGGCTGTCGGGTTGGCCTGCGTCGGAGGCCAGGACGACGCGCTCGATCCCTACCTCGCGGACAAAGGCGGCCAGGTCGACGTCGGTCAGGCCTGGCTGGTGCAACAGCTGGTATGCCGTGATCTCGACGAACGCGCCTGCGCCCGAAAGCTCCCGCGCTGTGGCCGCGGACATCGCAGGCACCGTGTAGCTCGGGTGCGTGAGCAGGATCCGCCGGACTCCGGCAGCCCGCGCGGTCGGCAGCAGCCAGGCCACCTCGGCAGAGCTCAGGTGCCCGGTGGCGAGCACGGCGTCGAACTCCGCGACGAGGTCCACGACCTGCCGTGTCGCCTCCTCGGTTGCCCACCGGACCGGCGGAATGGCATAGACCACGTCCCCGAGCGATGGCCGCTGATCGGAAAGGCGCGGCAGCCCGGCGGTCCGCTGGGTGTGAGCGTCTGTCGTGGGCATCCAGATGACACGGGCGCCCTGCAGCAGTTCGGCAGCGACGGCGGCTGGGTTGATCCCGCCGACGTGACGGTTCAGAGCGAGTCCCCCGAACACCGCAAGGCCGGAATCTCGACCGGCGGCCGCGGCACGTCCGGTGGTGGCGGCGTAGTGCCCCTTGAGGACGCAGCCGGCATACCCTGCTTCTGCGTACAGGCGAACGATGTCGAGGTCGTCGCCGATCCGCGGCCCAATGTCGGGCGCCGCATGGACGTGGAGGTCAAACATCGCGCAGGTGCGTCCTGGTTGCCACGCCATCAGCCCTCGGGACCCGACGTGATCGAGACGAGGAGGCCGTCCGGGCGGTGCAGGGTCACCACGTGCTCAGACTCGGGCACCCACCGGTCGCCGCGACGCACGAGGGGGCTGTCATGTCCGGGCCACAAGCGCCCCGCCCGCTCGGTGAGGTCGACGATCGTTCTCTCGGTCTCGTCGCGCTCGGCAACGGGCCGTGCCAGGGTCTGCGCCAGCTGCCACCGGTTCTTCAGGGCGTCGCCGCAGAGCAGCGTTCCACGCGAGACGACCGCGATGCTGCCCGGTGTGTGACCCGGGGCCGGCACGACCTCGAGCACCGGGTCGATCCTCTCCGGGCCGCTCACCACGCGAAGTCGACCGGTATGCCGCAACGGCGCGACGACATGGCGCAGGACCGCCCAGTCGGAATTCTGCTCGGCATGCGCCAGGTCGGGCTGTCCGACAACGATCTCGGCGCGGTCGAAGAGGTCCCAGTTGCTCGCATGGTCGAAGTGCAGGTGGCTCAGGACGACCACCGCGATGTCGTCGGGTTCCAGACCTCGTCGCCTCAGCCGTTCCGGCAGGGTCTGCCGGTCACCGGGGCCGCCGGTGTCGAAGAGGACTGGCCTGCCTCGTGCCGTGGTACCGAGCAGCACGGCAGCCCAGCCGAGCGCGCCGCGGGCACTGGCATACGGCGTTCCGTCGTACACGGGATCCCACGACGCCGCGTCGGTCCCCTGTTGAGCCGCTGGCTGGATGCTGACCGACACAGTCGCTGCTGACTACCGCAGGTCAGACCTGGGTCAGGTCTGCACCGCGAGTCTCGGTCAGCAGCAGGGCCGCGACGATCATCAGGGCGTAGGCACCGCCGGCGAAGATGGCGATGGACAGCCCCAGCGACACGGTGGCTGCGAGGGAGCCCACCAGGAATGGAAAGAGCGCCCCGATACCTCGACCGAAGTTGTAGGAGAAGCCCATACCTGAACCGCGTGAGAGGGTCGGGAACTGTTCGGCGAGAGCCGGTCCGATGCCGCTGAAATATGCTGACCCGAAGAAGCCCAGGGGGAAGCACAGGATGGTGAACACGCTGAAGGGCAGGTTCAGCGCCGTCATGGGGATGACCATCACAAACGCCGCTGCAGCGGTCAGCACGAGTGCAGGACGGCGACCCAGTTTGTCGGTCAACCACGCCCCGAACAGGTAGCCCGCGAAGGCCCCCGCGATGATGAGGATCAGGGTGGCGCCCAACGCGTAGATCTTCAGGCCCCTCTCCTTGGCCAGGAACTGGGGTAGGAACGTCGTCAGCGAGTAGTAACCGCCCTGGGCACCGGTGCACAGCATCGCGCAGAGCGCGGTCCGCTTGATCAGCTGACGAGAGAAGATCGCCCGCCAGCCAGCACCGGACTGGCCCGTCGTGCCGGTCGTAGCCGCCTGACGGCGGACCTCGGGCTCGGCGACGTGACGGCGCAGGTAGACGACCAGAAGGGCGGGTAGCACGCCAAGGAAGAACAGCACTCGCCACGCCACCTGGTTTGGGAAGAGCGTGTAGACCAACGTGGACGCGAGCACGGCTACGGCCCAACCGACCGCCCAGCCCGACTGGACCGTACCGATGGCCCGTCCGCGGTAGCGCGCGCGGACGGTCTCGCCCATGAGAACCGCTCCGGCGGCCCATTCACCGCCGAAGCCAAAGCCCATCAGCGTGCGCGCCGCGAGCAACTGGTCTGCGTTCATGGCCAGTCCGGAGAGGCCCGTAAAGGCCGCGAACCAGACGACGGTCAGCTGCAGGGTCCGAACGCGGCCGATCCGATCCGACAGCAATCCGGCGACCCAGCCACCCACGGCCGAGCTCAGCAGCGCGGCCGTGCCGATCAGGCCCGCCTGTTTGATATCGGCGAGGAAACCGATCGTCAGAAGGACAGGGATCGCGAGGCTGTAGAGCTGCACATCGAAAGCGTCCAGCGACCACCCGGCGAAGCAACCCCAGAACGTGCGGCGCTCGCGGCCGTTCATCGAGGAGTACCACGTGCGACCCGCCGGCGCAGGCTCTGTCAGAGTCGGGCTCTCGGTGTCCATCTCCACCCCTGCCGGTAGCGGTTCCCTGAAGGCCCTCAGGATTGCATCTGGCATGTCCCTTGACAAGGATCTCCACCCGTTCGACCGGCGGTTGGAATGCGTCTGCAACCCGCGCCTCGCTGGTGAGGCCGATCCCTGCGGACCTCAGGAGGAGCACGTCCGCGCGGGCGGCGCCATTACAAGAAGTCGAGGTCGGCGCCCTGGCTCGCCGGCAGCACGGTCTGGGCGTGCAGGCGCCGCCAGCCGCGTGCCGGAAGCTCCGGCGGCTGCCAGGCCGCTGACCTGCTGGCGAGCTCTTCCTCGTCCACCAGGAGGTCCAGTCGACGGGCCGGCACGTCCAGTCGCACGCGGTCACCGTCGCGCACCAGAGCCATCGGCCCGCCCACGGCACTCTCGGGACAACAGTGCAGGACGACCGTCCCGTACGACGTGCCGCTCATGCGGGCATCCGAGATCCGCACCATGTCGCGCACCCCCAGAGCGGCGAGTTTCCGTGGCATCGGGAGCGATCCAGCCTCGGGCATGCCTGAGCCGACAGGACCGGCGTTGCGTAGCACCAGGACGTGGTCCGGGGTCACGTCCAGGTCCGGGTCGTCAAGGCGGCGGGCCGCCTCCTCGGGTGAGTCGAAGACCATTGCCGGCCCCTCGTGAACCAGCAGGTTCTGCGAAGCCGCCGACACCTTGATGACCGCGCCCTCGGGAGCCAGGGAACCGCGCAGCACGGCCAGCGCCCCGGGATTTCCCACGGGGTCGTCCCACGCGCGGATGACACGCTGCCAGCTCGCCGGGGCCGCGATCCGGTCGAGCTGCTCGCCGAGTGGCACCCCACTGACACCCACGTGGCTCGTGTCGAGGACGGGCTCGAGCACCTTGAGCAGCACGGGCACGCCGCCGGCACGGTGGAAGTCCTCCATGTACCCGTCGCCGGACGGCTTGAGGTCGACCAGCAGCGGCGTCTCCCGTGACACGCGGTCGAAGTCGTCGAGCTCCAGCCGGACCCCCGCCCGCCGCGCCACGGCCAACAGGTGCACCACGGCGTTCGTGGACCCGCCCAGCGCAGACAGCACGCGCAGTGCGTTCTCGAATGCCGGCCGGGTCAGCACCTCGCGCGGCAGGAGCGGGACCCGGGCGAGCTCCACTGCGCGCCGGCCGGTCGCCGTCCCGTGGCGCAACCGCTCCCCGGTGGGTGACGGTGGGGTTGCGCCTCCCGGTAGCATCATCCCGAGTGCCTCGGCCAGCGACGCCATCGTCGACGCCGTCCCCATCACCATGCACGTACCGGACGTCGTCGCCAGACTGCCCTCGACGTCGTCGATCTCGAGCTCGGTCAGATCCCCAGCCCGATACTGGGCCCAGAACCGGCGGCAGTCGGTGCACGCACCGAGCCGTTGGCCCCGCCAGGTGTTGGTCAGCATCGGGCCAACCACGTCGATCACGACCGGGACGCTGCACACAGCGGCCGCCATCAGCTGAGCCGGGACAGTCTTGTCGCAGCCCCCAAGCATCACGACCGCGTCCATGGGTTGGGCCCGGACGAGCTCCTCGGTCTCCATGGCAAGCATGTTGCGGTAGAGCATGGACGTGGGGTTGAGGAAGGTCTCACCCAGGCTCGCCGTGGGGAAGACCAGGGGGAGCCCGCCGGCAGCCAGCACTCCCCGCTTCACATTGTCGAGCAACTCCCCCATCTGGCGGTGACAGGGGTTGTAGTCGGATCGCAGGTCGGTAATGCCGACGACCGGCCGAGAGGACTCCTCTCGGCCGTAGCCCGCAGCGGACAGGAACGCGTTCCGCAGGTACCGGCTGAAGCCGTCATCGCCGTATGACGACAAGTTGCGCGAGATCCCCTGCGCGCTCACCTGCCGGGCCTGAGCACCATTGACGCCCACCTTCTGGCCGACTCCGCCTGCAAGACCCGGGGCAGCCCCGGGGGCATCCCACACCGGTCTGCCAGCCCTTACCTTACGATCTGCGCACCCCGACGTCGTCGCCAGCACCAGCCGCGCCTTCCCCCATGGGGTTGCCGTGTGACGCGCCACCTCATTCCGCTCACCGTGCTCGTCCTCGTTGCCGGTGTCGCCGGGTGCCAACCGGCGTCACCGGTGGCCCCGCCGGGTTCGCGCTCGGCTACGGCACGCCCGACGAGTCCCGGACCGGCTCTGGTGGTGCCCCCCAAGCGTGAGGTCAGCGCCCAGCCCAGCAGCGGTGGTCCTGGCCTCCCTCACCGTCAAGGGCGGCGCCGCGGGGACCAGTTACAGCCGCCCCGGGTTCCTGCCGCGCCCGTCAATGCTCACATCACCATTGAGCGCTCAGCAGCGCTTCCGTCGCGCACCGGGTCCATGCAATCAACTGAATGCGCCACGCCGGCCGGTCGCGCAGGATGACGTACGGTGAACCATGGTGCGACGCTGGCGGTGGCTCGTCGTCCTGGCTGGTGTCGGCGTCCTCCTCGCGTTGCCCTCGCTGGTCGGCCTGCTGCCTGGTCGCGCCGCAGCAGTACCGGCCACGGAGCTGCTGGTGAGGATCAGCCGTTCGGCCAGCACGCCGTACTCCGGGTACGCCTCCGCGACCGGAGGCCTCGCGCTGCCGGTGACCGGTCAGCTCGAGTCCATCGCGCAGCTGCTCGGTGGGTCCACCCGGATGCGCGTCTGGTGGCGCAGTCCAGCCGACTGGCGCGTCGACAGCATGACGACTACCGGCGAGACCGGGCAGCGCCGCACCTCCGCTGGACTGTGGACGTGGGACTATGAGGACAACCGCGCCACCGTCGACCGAGGCCCCCTCGACCCGCCGCTGAGGCTGCCGGTCGCCGCCGACCTGTTGCCCTCGGGCCTGGCCCGCCGGATGCTCACCGACGCCACGAGCGCCGAGGTGACGTCGCTGCCGGCGCGGCGGGTTGCCGGCCGCGATACTCAGGGACTGCGGCTGCGGCCGGCTGACCGCCGGTCGACCATCAACCACGTCGATGTCTGGGCGGACGCCCAGTCAGGAATCCCGCTGCGGGTGGACGTCGTCGGCGCCGATGCGCCCGCCCCCGCGATGTCGTCGCAGTTCACCGACTTCAGCACAGTCGTGCCCGATGCCTCGGTCACTGCGTTCTTCCCGCCCCCCTCGGCACGCGTGCGCCAGCGGGGCGCGTCGGACGTCGCGGCCCTGCTGTCCCGGTCCGGGGACGTCGCCCGCCCAGCGACTCTCGCCGGCCTGCCGCGCAATGACGCCTTGCGCCGGGACGGGGTGAGCGGCGCCTACGGGCGAGGTGTGACGCAGCTGGTCGCCGTGCCCCTGTCCGCAGGGCAGGCAGGGGGGCTGCGCCGCCAGCTGTCCGCCGCACCCGGGATCGCCGACACGGCCGCGGGTCTGTCGCTCTCGGTCGGTCCGCTCGTCCTGTTCCTGGCCAAGGACGACGACCACGGCACCGCGTGGCTGCTCACCGGCACCGTGAGCGCGCAGACGCTGACGGCGGGGGCGGAGGAGCTACGGCATACCTCTGGGGTGGCGTCGTGATCCGCACCCACGCGCTGACCAAACGCTTCGGCTCCGTGACCGCGGTGGACGACGTCGAGCTGGACGTGCGGCCGGGGGACATCTACGGCTTCCTCGGCGCCAACGGCTCGGGCAAGACGACCACCATGCGGATGGTGCTGGGGCTGGTTCTGGCGACGTCGGGGACGATCGAGCTCCTCGGGCGCCCGATCCCCCGGGGTGGACGTGAGGTCCTCGGGTCAGTGGGGGCGCTGGTGGAGGCCCCGGCGGCATACGGGCATCTCTCCGGACGCACCAACCTGCGCCTGCTCGACGCGAGCGCGCGAGTCCCCGGAGGGGCGGCCAGCCGCCGGCGCCGGGTCGACGAGGCGCTGGAACAGGTCGGTCTCGCCGGGGTGGGCTCGCGTGCGGTCAGGGCCTACTCCATGGGGATGCGGCAGCGCCTGGGTCTGGCCGCGGCTTTGGTGCGGCCGCACGAGCTGCTGATCCTGGACGAACCCACCAACGGGCTGGACCCGCAGGGAATCCGGGAGATCCGTGAGCTGCTCGTGCGCCTGCACGCGGCTGGGACGACCATCTTCCTGTCCAGCCACCTGCTCGCCGAGGTGGAGGCGCTGTGCACGCGCGTCGGGGTCCTCGACCAGGGCCGGCTGGTGCTCGAAGAGGAGCTGGAGTCGTTGCGGGCGCCCACCGGCCGCACGGTCGTGCGAACGCCTGACCCCGCGTCGGTCGTCGCGATGCTGGACGGCAGGGTCGAGGGTCGCGAGGGCAACCGCCTCGTCATCCAGGCCGCCGACCCAGCGGAGCTGAACGCGCGGCTGGTCGCCAGCGGTATCCCGGTGCTCGAGCTCGGGCCGGAGCGGCGCTCGCTGGAGGATGTCGTCCACGAGCGCACTGTCGGGGCAGGGGACCGCGCGGACGGTATGGACGGACGACGAGTCGAGTGACCGTGGCGGCCCGGGACGGGTGGCAACGGCGATGATCCGCGTCGAGCTTGCCAAGCTGTTCCGGCGGCCGCGCACGTGGCTGACGATCCTCCTGCTCAACGCGTTGCCCACCCTCGTCGCAGTGCTGGTGGCGGTCAAGGGGGTGAGTGTGCCGCCGGGCAGGGGCCCGGCCTTCCTCTCGGCCGTGCTGGCGAACGGGTCACTCTTCGCCGTCGCGGCGCTGGCGATCGTGCTGCCCCTGTTCCTTCCCGTGGCCGTGTCCGTCGTGGCGGGTGACTCCATCGCGGGGGAGGCGCAGGCGGGCACCCTGCGCTACCTGCTGGTCCGCCCGGTCGGGCGCACCCGGCTGCTCGTGGCCAAGCTGGTCGCGACGTTCGTCTTCGTGCTGGTGTCGGTGCTCTCCGTGGCCGCGGTCGGCCTCGGGGTGGGGCGGGCACTGCTCGGCGACCAGTCGCAAGCCATTGTCGGCATCTCCGGGACCACGTTCACGCCGGCTGAGATGGCCTGGCGTGTCGCCGTTGCCATGGGTTACATCACCGTCTCGATGCTTGGGGTCGCGGCAATGGCGCTGCTGCTGTCCACGCTGAGCGACTCCCCCCTGGCCGCGAGCCTTGGCGCGCTGGCCTTCCTCATCGGGTCCTCGCTCCTGCTGACGATCGACGCCGCGGGCGACCTGCAGCCGTACCTGCCCACCCGGTACTGGCTCTCGTTCGTGGACCTGTTCCGTGACCCGATCCTGTGGAGCGACATCCAGAGAGGCGTAGCGCTGCAGGTGGTGTACGTGGTCGTGCTGCTGGGTGCCGCCTGGGCCAACCTGACCACCAAGGACATCACCAGCTGAACGCCGACCGCGGCGTCAGGAGCTGAGCCGGCCGCAGTCGTCGGGACCGAGCTGGGGCAGCGGCCCCGCGCCGAGCTGGGCACCGACGATGCGCTGCACGACGGGGTCGCCCGGCAGCCCGGAGTGGCGTACTCGCGACGTGGCGCAGACGCTCTGCACGGTCACGTTGAGGGCTCCGACCAGGCGGGCCGAGTCGGGCGGGAGCACCACGTCGTCCAACGTGGTCCAGATCGAGACCACACGTGGGCCGCTGGCCGCGATGTCCTTGTCCAGAGCGCCCAGGAGCGGGCTCGTCGGCAGCAGCTGTTGGCAGGCCAGCGGGCACCCGCCGTCGAACAGGGTCCCCAGCTCGGCGACCTCGCTCCCGTGGTTGGGCGAGCCGAGCGTCACGAGGCGGCGCGTCTGGGCCTGCCCGTCCAGCTCCTGCACCCAGTAGCGGGCGACCACCCCGCCGGCGGAGTAGCCGACGACGTCGACCGAGGGCGCGCCCGTTCGGGCACGCGCCGCGCTTGCTTCCACTCCCACCGCACGGGCCTGCACGCGGAGGTCGCCCAGGCCGTCCTCGGGCAGCCGCACGACGGTGACGTCCTTCCCTTCCGCAACCAGCGCCCTGGCCAGGGGGTCAAGGGCCGCGACGGAGGCACCGTACCCGGGTACGAGCAGGACCGGTCCCGGCTGGTCCTGGGGCACCTGCCGGGTGGTCGCAGCGGCGCCCAACCGGCCACCACTGACCGCCTGGAGGACCAGTGATGCGCCGGCCCCGACCACCGCCACAGCGACCAGGGCAGCCAAGGCGAGGACGACTCGTCGGCGGGCGGGGGCCTGGGCGGACAGCACCACCTCATTCTCCCTCATCGGCCCGCCCCCACGAGGCAAGGCATCAGCGTGCGGGGATGATGGTGCTGCGCCGATCCATGACGAAGAAGGACTTCGTCTGCGCGTTGGGCCACCCGCGCCCAACCAGACGCTCCTCCCCTTCTCGACGGCCCCTTCGGTCAGGCTGCCCCGTCGCTTCTCCGCCACTGAGGAGCCTGGAGCGTAGTCGGCAGCCTTCCATTCCGTTGGCGCGCCGCAGATCCCATCTGAGCCCATTTGAGTAGGGTGGCCACGTCCGGTCAATGACGCGCGTGAGGAGTGGTAGTGGCTCAGGAGTCGTGGGGCGAAGCTCGACTCATTCCGACGTCAGGAATCAACGGTGCCGACGAGCAAGAGCGGCGTGCGACCTCAGCCCTCCTAGCTGTCATGTCGTCCGTCCGCGAGTTCAGCCGTACCTTGCTCCAGCCACTCGGGGCGCCCGCGGGAAACATTCAAGCTTTCATCGAGGTGCCATTCATCTTGGGCGAGAGGCGAATGTACCCTGACGGACTGATCCGCGTGTCGCGCGGGCAGAAGACCTGGACCGCCCTCGTAGAGGTGAAAACCGGCACCAACGAGCTCGGGGCTGAACAACTAGAGAACTACCTCGAGGTCGCGCGGGACAACGACTTCCAGGCCCTGATCACGATCTCGAACCAGATTCCGGCCATAGCCAGCCAGCACCCCACGGCAGTGGACAAGCGCAAGCTCAGGCGGGTCGAGCTGCATCACTGGTCGTGGACCCAGATCCTCGCCGAGGCAGTGATGCAGAAAGAGCACCGCGGAGTGGCCGACCCGGACCAGGCCTGGATCCTGGGTGAGCTCATCCGATACCTGGAGCACCCCCGCTCCGGTGCCCTCCAGTTCGACGACATGGGCGCCGCCTGGGTACCCGTCCGTGAGGCCGTGACCGCTGGGACTCTGCGCTCGAAGGACAAAGGCGTCCTGGACGTCGTCGCGCGCTTCGATGCGCTCCTGCGCTTCGCCAGCCTCCAACTAGGTCGTCGGCTCGGCACTGAGGTCACTCCGGCGCTGTCCCGCAAGGAGCTCTCCGACCCCATATTGCGCGCCCAAACTCTCGTGGAATCGTTGGTAAGCAAGGGCACCATGGAGGGCGCTATACGCATCCCCGACACGGTTGGGCCGCTCGTCGTCACGGTTGACCTGCGCGCCAACCGGGTCACCTGTCACGTTGACCTCGACGCGCCCCGTGAGGGTCGGCCTACCACACGGGTCAACTGGCTGGTCCGCCAACTGCGCAACGCCCCCGAGAACGTGCGCATTGAGGCCTTCGCGGCTCACGCGCGGGGACCGGGACAAGCCGAACTCTTGCGGGCCGTCCGAGAGGACCCGGCCGTCCTGCTTGGTGACCCGAAGCGAGAGCTCCGATCCTTCCGCATTGCCCTCACTACACCGACGGCCGCCAAGCGAGGCCGCGGGCGCGCAACGTTCATCGACTCCGTGCTGAACTCGGTGGACGGCTTCTATGCCGACGTCATCCAGCACCTCAAGGCTTGGTCTGCCGCCCCGCCGCGGCTTCGTGAACCTCTGGCCGAGCCGCTCGTCCCCACGGAGACGGCCATAGATTCTAACGCGCTGTCGTCACAAGATGGGGCCGAGGCGCCGCTGCCGCCGGATGACGGACCGCGGAACCATTGGGATGCAGGTCAAACGTAACCACAGCGGGTTTTGCGTCATCCATCTCGCGGATGGCCGCCTCCAGCTCAGCTACCCCGATGCCTTGGGCCTGGTATGCCGCACGGTCCACGTCGACGTCTCGGCCGGTGGCTCGCAGGTAGCGCGTGGCGTCGTCGCCCTCGCCTCTGGTCAGCGTGACGATGACGTAGGCCCGGTCTTCGAGAGCCGACGGAGGACGGGTCCGCTCGCCGTTCCAGCTGGCGTGCGCGGTGGGGATGAGGTCGAGCGCTCCGACCTCTCGCGGAGGAACCGGTCGACATTCAACGAGCCAAGCGCCGACCTCGCTCGCGTCGGTGAACCAGCATCGGCGACGACAGCGCGGATCTGCGGGGCGAGACGGGCTCGTTCCTCGGAGTTGGTGAGCGGGTTGCACCGACCGCGGAGATTGACGAGGAAGAGCCGGTCCAATCGGCCGCCCTGGACGGCCGCCCATCGGTGATCTGCGCGGCTCCGGCCTCATAGCTCAACAGAGCGACGCTGACTCGTCCCTGAGGGCACGAGGCTGGAATCTGGTGAGGGGGCAACGGTCCAACAAGCCGGCCGTTGTCGGCGGGCCGGCGGTGTGACCGCGCGGCGGCTCGTCAGCGGCCCAGTGTCGATGTGTCACTGCGCCGACCAGTGATCGACCGTGGTTCTGCCGGCAACCCTCAGCGGGAGCATGCCGCCGGTACAGTCGGCATGCCGGTGGAGCCGCTGCCGACGCCCGCAACGGCACAGAGCTATGAGTTGGAGCCCGTTTCGATGACTGCAATGCGCGAGACCATGAACGGGCAGCCCGCTGCGTTGCAGCGGGTGTTCGAAGACGTGGGTCCGGTGCCTGCCGTGGCTGATCGTCTTCGTGGCCGCCGCGTCATGCTTGTCGGCACGGGAACGAGTTACCACGCCGCGCAGCAGGGGGCGTGGCTCCTGCGGCTCGCGGGCTTGGAAGCCTGGGCGGTGTCCGCCTCTGACTCGGTTGGCGGTGGCCCGGCGCCAGAACCCCACGACGCACTGGTCCTGCTCAGTCACCGAGGCACAAAGAAGCACACTTCTGAGGCGCTCCGTCGCGCCCGAGAACGAGGTGTCACAACGGTGGTCATCTCGAGAATGGGTAGCCCCGATGCCGATCTCGACACCGTCCCGGAGGAGACGTCATCGGCGTTCACTGCCAGTCACCTATGCGCGCTGCTGCGACTCGGCCAGCTCGCCTGCGAGCTCGGGGCCCCCCTAGATCGACTGTCCGACGTCCCGGACGCCGTCGCCGCTGAGCTGGCGGGCGGGAGCACCGGAGTGACGCCACCTGCTCGACTGATGGAGTTCGTCGGGGGTGGAATCAACGCATGGACCGCCGCTGAGGGGGCGTTGAAAACCCGTGAGACGTCGTATATCGCCTGTGCTGGTGGGGAGTGCGAACAGTTCCTGCACGGTCCGTCGGTGGCGCTTGGCGCAGAGGACACGCTGATCTGCCTCGACGGAGACGTCAGGCACCCGAACCGCCTGGACGATGTCGTCGCCGTCGTGGCTGCACAAGGCAGCACCATTCACCGCTTCGCGCGCCCAGATCTGGGAGAGCCGCTCTCCATCTTTCCGCTGACCGCAGTCGTTCAAAAGATCGCTGTCGAGGCCGCGGAGGCACGGGGCGCGAACCCTGACTCCTTCGGCAGAGACCTGCCGGGGCGTGCCGATGCATGGTCAGGTATCCAGCTGTGAAGCGTCGGACCGCCAGCTAGCCGCGAGATCCGTGGGTCCCAAGGCGTCTGATGCGTGACGCCTCCGCAATCGTCTCCGCGAGCCCCGCATGGCCGTCCCGCATCTGAGCGATCGACACCCGGATGTGCGGCGGCGCATCGGGACTGACCGCGAAGGGCGACCCGGGCGCAGCGCCTATCCCGCGGGAGGCAAGGTAGATGAGCGCGGACTCTTCAGATCGGACCGGAA
>JAABUM010005276.1_pt1 | contig 13710 bp, 12 predicted proteins | sample 5559161 | NCBI WGS metagenome assembly JAABUM01 (sample SAMN10711868, study PRJNA513369) | rock metagenome | isolation source: Antarctica rocks | place: Antarctica: Victoria Land, Siegfried Peak nord
ACGCTCGCGCAGGTCCGCCGAATACGCCCCAGCCATCACACGCCATCCTAAAAACCAGGCATATGGGATCGAGGTGGCGGACCCGCACGCAAACCGCTCTAGCAGGGCGGCGGCGTCATGACCGTGGTTCCCGGCGGCTGGTCCGTTTCCTGCGAGGCAGCATTCTACGTCGTGCTGCCCTTAGCGCTGTGGCTGATTGCCGGGCGCCTGTGGCGGGCGCTGCTGCTGGCCGCCGCGTCCGCGCTGGCCGCGCTGCTGCTGTCACGGCACACCGCTCTGCACGGGGGCAGGACCTTCTCGGACTACATCCATCCGGGCATCCAGGCCCTGGCCTTCGCAGTCGGGGGCGCGGCATCCGTCCTGGCCCAGCGCGTCTGCCTGCCCCGCGTGCCCTGCCTGGCGCTGGCGCTGCTGGCCACGGCCGTCGCCGGGGTGCCGTTCGTGCCCGTGCCGCCGATCCCGTGGGGCCTGCCGCAGCACCTTCTGTTCGCCCCCTTGGCGGCGGCGTGCGCGGCCTTCGCCGCCCAGCACCCGCCGCGCCTGCTCGCGTCGGCGCCGATGCGGCGGCTGGGGGAGGGCAGCTACAGCATATACCTGGTTCACTTCGCCTTGCTGGCGCCCAGCCTGACCGTGTCGGAATGGCTGCTGCCGGGGGACGGCTGGCCGACGATGGCGCTGCACTTCGGCCTGACGGCAGGATGCGGCTTCGGGCTGGCGTGCGTCACCTATCGCTGGATCGAGCAGCCGGGCGTCCGATGGGCGGCACGACTGCTGCGGCATCGGGCGGCTCACGCCGACATCCCTTCCAGCAGGCGAAAGCGCCAGGCGTCCGGCCCGCACGGCGCCCGCGTCCGGGTTGGCAGCCTTTCCGTGCCCAGATTCTCGTCCAACTCCGTCCAGCGAGTGCCGCAGCCGGCGCCGGCGCAGTTCACGGCAGGCCCGCTGCACGGGCGTGCCGGCCAGGACGCGCAGGCACCAGGCCAGCAGCACGCCGGTCGTGCGCCCGTTCGCCAGCGCCACCGTCAGCCCGTCTTTGCCGACCATGACGCCGCGGACTCGGAAGCCTGTCACGGGCTGCCCTCTGATGCGAACCGTGCAGAACTCAGCTTACGGAACTGAATGCAAGAAGCCTGTGATCAACCCCGCATCCACCCGCCTCCTCGCAAAGGGCGGCACCCGGCGCCGAAGCCTCAAGGCCGCACGCGCGCCAGCTCCCCCAGCTTGATCTGCGTCAGCAGCGCTAGCTCGTCATAGACGGTCCACTCCTCCACGATCACGCCGCGCACGACATGCAGGTGCGTTATCCCCAGCACGAACAGCCGGTGCCCAGTCGGCGCCCCCAGCAGCCCGTAGCCGAGATGGTGCCCCTCCATCACCCAGCGCACCGCCACCTTCTCCCCGCCCTCCTCGCAGGGGACCGAGCAGACGTGCTGCGGCGTGAAGGCGCAGTCGGGGATGGCGCCCACCAGCGCCAACGCCTGGTGCAGCACGGCCGCGCGCCCGTAAAGCTCCTTCATCAGCGGCCCGTGCCACTGGGCGTTGGGCGCATACGTCTCCCTGATGCGGCCGAACATGCGCTTGTTGAACACCTCGTGCAGCCCGCGCAGGCACCACGCCTCGGTGTCGGTGTGCGCGAGCGAGGTGTCGGCCTCCGCCTCCGGCGGCTGCTGGCCGAGCAACCGTTGGCTCTCCCCGATGTCAACGGGGCCGTGGCCCTGGCCGAGCATCTCCCGCGCCCGCGCTTCGGCAATGGGATGCGGGTCCAGGCCCAGTTGGCGCAGCAGGCCCATGCCGTCCGAGACGATCCACTCGCGGTAGATGCGGTTCTCGAACACCATGCAGTCCGCTATCGTGCGGGTGCTGAACGACCGGCCCGTGGGCTTGCCGTACGGGCCGTCCTGCGTGTGCCGGCCCGATCCCGTCACCAGGTGCGACGTGTAGAACCCGTCAACGTCGTTGCCGCGCCAGATCACCTGCGTCGCCATGCCCCGGCGCTCAGGGAACGTCACGAGCCGCTGGATCGTGTCGCGCACGATGTCCTCGCGGCTATAGACTGCGCCGAGCGTGTAATAGATCACGGCGTTGTGGGTGTAGTGCGTGTAGATCAGCCCGATGTCCCGCTCGTCCCAGATGCGGTGCGTGCAACGCACGATGTAGTCCACGATGTCGGTGTAGATGGGATCGAAGCCGCGCAGGCTCTGCCGGCGCGGGCGGTTGGCGGGTGCCAGGTCCACGTAGTCGTGGCGCTCGACTTGCATCACCTGCTCCGGCCCGCCGCCGAACAGCGGGTCCTGGCCCGGCGTGGCAGGTCCCGGCGTGGCAGGCACCGATGCGGCGGCGGGGGGCGTCGTCATGTCTGCCAAGGCTCCGGACCCCTCTACTGGCAGTTCGTGCGGTAGATATACTTCTGCACCTCCGGCGTATCTATGTTCTGCGGCGTCGCGACCACGAAGGGGGTGTTGACCTGCCGCTGCACCGGCTTGCCTTGCAGCGCGTCCACCATCATCTCGACGCCGAGCTGGCCGACCCGGTAGGGATACTGCACGATGTCGGCCGAGACGACGCCCTTGCGTATCGCCTCGACGATAGGGTCGGAGGTGTCGAAGCCGACGATCTTGATCTTGCCCTCCATCTGCGCCTCCCGCACGCCGGTCGCCGCGCCCTCGGTGTTGTTGGTGGTGATGGTGAACACCCCGGTCAGGTCGGGGTTGGCCGCGACCGTGGCGGTGATGATGCCGGCGGCCTTGGCCGTCTGGTTGTTGCTGTATTGGACGCCGATGTAGGTGATGCCAGGATGCTTCGCGATCTCGTCCTGGAAGCCGAACAGGCGTTGCTGGGCCACGTTGGCAGCCGGCGAGTTCATCAGCGCCATCACCTTGCCCTTGTCGCCCAGGAGTTCCGCCAGGATGCGCCCGGCCTGCTGGCCGCCCTGGTAGTTATCGGACTGGATGTTGGCCAGGGCGACGCTCATGTCCTTCACGTCGCCGTCAATGGAGATGATCTTGATGCCGCGCTCCTTCGCCTCGATCAGCGTTGCGGTCAGCGCGACCGGGTCGTCGGCGGTGAACATGATGCCGTCGGGCTGCCCGGCGATGACGGCGTTCAGCACGCGCATCTGCAGCGCCGGGGTATACTGCTGCGGCCCCTGCGCGTCGAAGGTGACGCCCAGGCGCTTGGCCGCCTCTGCCCCGCCGCAACTGACGGACATATAGAACGGGTTGCCCGTGACGCCCTGGATGTAGGTGATCTTGTAGGGCTTGGCGGCCGCGGGCGCCTGGGCCGTCCCGGGGGACGGCAGGGCGGCCAGGGACAGGACGAGTGCGGTCGCAGCGGCAAGGCGCTTCATGTGTGTCTCCGGTATGGACGGGGGATGGGGCTACAGCCGCTCGCCGCTGCCGCGCTTGATCTGGTCGGCATAGACGGCGGCGATCACGACGAAGCCGATCACGACCATTTGCCAGAACGGCTGGATGCCCATGATGATGAAGCCGTTGGCCAGCACGGCGGGGATGAAGACGCCGACGACCGTGCCGATGACCGAGCCGCGCCCGCCGGTCAGCGCCGTGCCGCCCAGCACGACGGCCGTGATCGCCTCCAACGGGTCGTTGGCATGGCCCTCAAGCGTCGTGGTCGAGAACCGGCCCAGCGACAGCATCGCCGCGACCCCGGCCAGCAGGCCGCTGAGCGCATACAGCTTGACCAGGTGGCCGTTGACGTTGACGCCGGCCCGGCGCGCGGCCTCCCGGTTGGACCCCACGAGATACGTGTGCCGCCCGAACCGGGTCATGTGCAGCACGATGCCGCCGATCAGGGCCATGATGGCGGTGATGACCACCAGCCACGGCACGCCCCCGATGGACCCGTGGCCGAGTGCGATCAGCGCGTTGGGCACTGTGCGTATGTCGCTGCCGTCGGACAGCAGGTAGGCGCCGCCGAGTGCCGCGCCCATGCTGCCGAGCGTCGAGATCAGCGCGGACACGCGCAGCCGGGTGATGCACAGTCCATTGAACACGCCCCAGGCCGCACCGCATAGCAGCGCCACCGCGAAGCCCAGCGCGACGGTGCCCAGGCTTTCCGTGTTGCCCACCCGCAGCATGACCTGCGCCGCCGCCACGCCCGAGAACACCAGCACGGAGCCGATGGACAGGTCGAACCCGCCGGCGATCATGATGTAGGTCGTGCCCACCGCCAGCACGAGCAGGACCGAAGCGTCCAGGAAGATGTTGCGAACGTTGAAGCTGCTGGCGAAGGTCGCCGGGTGCAGGAACGAAAAGAACGCAACCAGCGCGAGCAGGACGATGCCCATGTAGAAGGGCGACGACGACAAGCCGACCTTGAGCGTGCGGCCTAGCCCGGGCGCCACCTGCATCGGGTTGTCGGGACGCGCGGCCTGGACATCCCCGCTCATGCCACGGCCTCCGGCTCGACCAGCCCTGCCTCGGCGTCGAGCGCCCCTGTCATAGCGCCCACCAGGTCCTGCACCGTCAGCCCCCGGTTGGGCATGGACGCGATGCGGCGGCCCAGCCGCAGCACCTCCACCGTGTCCGCGACCTGGATGACGTCGCGCATGTTGTGGCTGATCAGCACGACGGCCACGCCGGTGTCCCTGATGCGGCGCACCAGGTCCAGCGTGCGCGCGGTCTGCACCACGCCCAGCGCCGCCGTCGGCTCATCCATGAACACCACGCGCTTGGCCCACATCGCGGCCCGACAGATCGCGACGCTCTGCCGTTGCCCGCCGGACAGGCTGGCGATGGGCGCGTCCATGTCCTTGAGCGCGACCTTGAGGCGCTGGAACGCCACCGCGCTCTCCCGCCGCATCGCCGCCTTGTCCAGGAAGCCCAGCCGGCCCAGCAGGCCCGAGCGCAGCGCCTCCCGCCCCATGTACATGTTGGCGGACGGGCTGAGGTCCGGGCAGACCGAGAGGTCCTGATAGACCGTCTCGATCCCCAGGTCGTGCGCGTCCGCGGGAGAGGCGAACGACACCGGCACGCCGTCCACCGACAGCTCGCCCGAGGTCGCCGCATAGACGCCGGAGAGTATCTTCACCAGCGTGCTCTTGCCGGCGCCGTTGTCGCCGATCAGCGCCGTGATTTCCCCGGCACGGGCGTCGAAGTCCACGCCGCGCAGCGCCTCGACATGGCCGAACCGCTTGGTGATCCCTCGCGCCCGCAGGATCGGCGCGTCTCCGTCCCTGGTCGTTCCGGCCGGCATGTCGGTCATGCGGATGCTCCTTGCCGTACACTGTTGCAAACGCGGGTTCGCTCCGCAAGGACCATGCGTCCTTGGTTGAACCGGGCCTGATTCCCTGATTAGATCACACCGCATTCGAATGCGGCAACGGAGAAGCGACATGGCCCCGGCCTTGACACACCCGGTCCTGACACACCCGGCTCTTCCTCCCGAGGACGCCCGCGCCCGCCTCATCAAGCGGTCCGACATGGTGGCCTGCGCGCTGGCCTTCATTGACTGCAAGATGCCGGGCAGCGAGCGCAAGCTGAACTACTCGCTGGTCGGCCCCGGCGTCACGCAGTCGCGCGACCAGGTGGTGAACCTGACGGAGGCGCACGGCTTCAGCCTGGGCGTCGCCGCGATGCCGCCGGGCACCGTCAACAACCTGCACGTACACTTCACGGCGGAGGTGTTCATGATCCAGCGCGGCACCTGGACCTTCCGCTGGGGCGCCGACGGGCAGGACGGCACCATCAGCGGCGGGCCGGGCGATGTCGTGTCCATCCCGACCTGGATCTTCCGCGGCTTCTCCAACACCGGCGCCGAGGACGGCTGGATCTTCACGGCGCTGGGCGGCGACGACACCGGCGGCATCATCTGGCACCCGTCCATCCTGGCGAACGCCGCGCAGTACGGCATGTACCTTACGCAGGACAACATGCTGGTGGACACCTCCGCCGGCACGCCCCGCCCGGCGCCGGACGCGCTGATGGCGCCGCTTACCCCCGGTCAGATCGCCACCCTGCCGCGCTACACCTCCGAGCAGATGGCGCATCGCGTGGTGAAGGCCGCGGACCGCGCCTGGTCCGGTGCCGCGCTGCTGGACTCTTGCCTGCCGGGCCATGCCAGCGAGCTGGCGCCGGTCATCGGGCACGGCATGACGGAGGACCGCGCCCATGCCGCGCCGGTCGGCAACCCGCACGGCTTCTCGGTCGAGTGGCTGCGCGTCCCCGCCGGCAGCAAGGTCGGACGCCACAGCTTGAACGAGAAGCAGGTGGTGATCGTCTTCACCGGCGCCCTGGACGTGATCCTGAACGAACCCGGCGCGGAGGTTTCCGTGCGGGTCGGCACCGGCGAGTGCTTCTCCGCCCCCGCGGGCGCCTGGCGTAGCCTGGCCGCGGCGGACGGTCCGGTGGAGGCCGCCCTCGTCACCGCCGGGGACGCGCGCAAGCGCATCGCCTGGGCGCCCGAGATCGTCCAGGCCGCCATGCAGGCCGGCGCCGTCCTGGACCATGATGGCCATGTCGCCCCGCTCGCCCTGATGCCGCCCGCGACGCGCAGCGCCGTGACGGCCCGGATGATGCAGGCGGCGGAATGAGGCCGAACGCCCTGCGCCACCTGCACCGGGACGGCCGGACCATCGTGAACGGCTGGCTGTCCATCAGCTCCCCCTACGTGGCGGAGCTGGCGGCGCACCAGGGCTACGACGCGCTGACGGTGGACATGCAGCACGGGATGGTCGGGTTCGAGGGGGCGATGGCCATGTTCCAGGCCATCGCCACCACCGCCGTGATCCCGATGGCGCGGCCTAGCGAGAACAGCCCGGCCGAGATCATGCGCCTGCTGGACGCCGGGGCCTACGGCATCATCTGTCCGATGGTATCCACCGCCGCGGACGCCGCCCGGCTGGTTGGCGCCTGCCGCTACCCGCCCGCGGGCCGCCGCTCGTTCGGCCCGGCGCGCGGGCTGCTGTATGGCGGGACGGACTACTTCGCAGGCGCCAACGCGGAGGTGCTGGCGTTCGCGATGATCGAGACGCGGGAGGCGCTGGACAACCTGGACGCCATCCTCGGCACGCCGGGGCTGGACGGCATCTACATCGGCCCCAATGACCTCGCCATCGAGCTGGGCTGCGCGCCGCGCAACGAGCATGACGACCCCGCCGTGGTGTCCGCCATCGCCCGGGCGCGGGACGGCGCGTCGCGGCGGGGCCTGATTGCCGGCATCTTCTGCTCGGACGGGCCTGCCGCGGCGGGGCGGGCGGCGGAAGGGTTCCACCTCGTCACGCCGGGCAACGACGCCGCGCTGCTGCGGGGCACCCTCTCCGCCAACGTCCGTGCCGCCCGCGGCTGACCGCTGCTCTGCTCCCTCTCCCTCCGGGAGAGGGCCGGGGTGAGGGAGGCCGCCAGCACGTCGCCCACTCCGCCAAGGCTCCGCATGGGCCAGCCACGGTCCTTGCGGCTTCCCTCACCCCGACCCTCTCCCGGAGGGAGAGGGAGCAGAAAGTTTTCCAATGACGTTCGACACCATCATCGTCGGCCTGGGCGCCATGGGCAGCGCGACGCTGCTGCAACTGGCCCGGCGCGGCCAGCGCGTCCTGGGCCTCGACCGCTGGGACCCGCCCCATGCCTGGGGCAGCACCCACGGCGACACCCGCATCACCCGCTGCGCCATCGGCGAGGGGGAGGACTACGTGCCGCTGGTGCTCCGCTCGCACGAGATATGGCGCGAGATCGAGGGGGAGACCGGCGACGACCTGCTGACCCAGTGCGGCGCCCTGATCCTGGCGCCCGGAGGCGGCACCGCCGTCGTCCACGGCAAGGCCGATTTCGTCCGCCGCACCATCCAGGCCGCCGAGCGCTTCGCCATCCCACATGACGTGATGGACGCCGCCGAGACCATGCGCCGCTTCCCGCAGTTCCACCTGCGCGGCGACGAGGTCGCCTATTACGAACCCGGCGGCGGCTACGTCCGGCCTGAGCGCTGCGTCGCGGCGCAGCTTGCCCTAGCCCGCCGCAGCGGCGCCGCCATACGCCCGAACTCGCCCGTCGCAGCCATCGCCCGCGACGGCGGCGGCATCCGCGTCACCACGGCATCCCGGGACAGCTTCTTCGCGGCAGAGGCGGTGCTGGCGGCCGGTGCCTGGTCCCCCGGCCTGGCCGGTCCCGCGCTGGCCCCGCACATGGCCGTCACGCGGCAGGTGCTGCACTGGTTCCCTCCGGCGGACCCTGCTGCCTTCGCGCCGGGCCGCTGCCCCGTCTATATCTGGACCTATGGCGACAGGCCGGAGCAGGGGTTTTACGGCTTCCCGGTCCCGCCGGGCACCGAGGGCGTGAAGATCGCAATGGAGCAGTATCTCGCCATCGTCGCCGACCCGGACCGCTTGCAGCGCGCCGTGACCCCGGCGGAGGCGGCGGCCATGCACCGCGACCACCTGGCCACGCGCCTGCCGGGCCTGCTGCCCGATGCGCTGCGGAGCGTGGTCTGCCCCTACACCATGACCCCCGACGGCGATTTCATCGTGGCCCGCGCGCCGGACAACGACCGGGTGCTGCTGGTGTCCGCCTGCTCCGGCCACGGCTTCAAGCATTCGGCCGGGCTGGGCGAGGCGGTGGCGGACCTGCTGACCGGGCGTGCGGACGGCGCCGACCTCGGAGCCTTCGCCGCCGGGCGCCCGGCGCTTGCACATGGCAGCGCGCGATGACGTGCGCCTCGACGCAATCGAGCGCAGTTTCCGGCGCACATCGGAGAGCTTGGCCACTTCCCTAGCCGCCTTCCTGGCCACTTTCGATGACAGCGCCCGATGATGGCATTATCGAGAACGCCGGGCCGCACTGCGCCTCAACCCGGGTGTTCGGTCTCCATCATCAGATGTGGCCAAGACCCCTTCCGATGCCGTGACCTCCAGCCGGCTCGACTTCATCGTCGAGGCCCCGCTCCGGGCCGCCCGCATCTTCCTGGTCGCACCCAGGCCCGCCCGGGAATTATGAAAGCCGCGTTCCGGCCCTTCAGCCCGGTGAAGCCCCTTTCCGCCCGTCCCACGCAGGCGCAATATCGCAGGTTCCCACGCGAGTAACGGCCTGCATGACCCTGTATGACTTGAAGCCCCGCTTCCAAGCCCTGCTCCGCCCCATCGTGGGCCGGTTGGCCGCGCGCGGCGTTACGGCGAACCAGGTGACGGTCGCCGCTGCTGCCGGGTCCGTGCTGGTCGGCTTCGCCGTTGCGTCGCTGTCGGCGAACCGGCACGTCTTCCTGCTCATCCCCGCGTGGATGCTGCTTCGCATGGCGCTGAACGCCGTGGACGGGATGCTGGCGCGCGAGTTCGGGCAGCGAAGCCGGCTCGGCGCCTACCTGAACGAGTTGGGCGACGTGGTGTCCGACGCCGCGCTGTATGCGCCCTTTGCGCTGCTGCCCGCCTTCGGGCCGGCCTGGGTGGGGCTGGTCGTCGTGCTGTCGCTGGTGGCCGAATATGCCGGCGCGCTGGGGTCGCCCCGCCGTTATGACGGGCCGCTGGGCAAGAGCGACCGTGCGCTGGTGTTCGGGGCGCTGGGCGCTTGGGCCGGGTTGCGCCTGCCGATGCCGGGCTGGTTCGGGTGGCTGATGCCGCTGCTCGCGCTGCTGCTGGCGGCCACCACGGTCAACCGGGTCCGCGCCGGCCTGCGCGCGCCGGCATGAAGGACGGACATGCCATGCGAACCTCCATCGAGGCCACGTTCACCACCCATGACGGCGTGGCGCTGTTCTACCGCCGCTGGCCCGCCGCATCGGCCACCCGCCGCGGCGCCATCGTGCTGTTCCACCGGGGCCACGAGCATTCCGGCCGGGTCGGGCACCTGGCCGGCGAGCTGGACCTGCCGGAGTTCGACGTGTTCGCCTGGGACGCGCGGGGGCACGGGCAGTCGCCGGGGGAGCGGGGCCACAGCCCGAGCCTCGGCGCCTCGATCCGGGACGTCGGCGCCTTCGTCGCCCACATCGCCGCGGCGCATGGCGTGGCGGAGGAGGACATCGCCGTCATAGGCCAGAGCGTCGGGGCGGTCCTGGCCGCGGCCTGGGTCCACGACTACGCGCCGCGCATCCGCTGCATGGTGCTGGCGTCCCCGGCGTTCGAGGTCAAGCTGTACGTGCCCCTGGCCCGGCCCGGCCTGGCGCTGCGGCGGCGCTTGCGCGGGGAGTTCTCCGTCAACTCCTACGTCAAGCCCGACATGCTGACGCACGACCCGGAGCGCATCGCCTCGTTCAAGGCGGACCCGCTGATCGCCCGCGCCATCTCCGCCAGCATCCTGCTGGCGCTGCACCGCACCGCCCGGCGGATCGTGGCCGACGCCCGGGCCATCACCGTCCCTACGCAGCTCCTGGTGTCCGGCGCGGACTGGGTGGTGCGCCACGCGCCGCAGCACCGCTTCTACGAACGCCTGGGCACCCCGGTGAAGGAGCGGCACGTCCTGCCGGGCTTCTTCCATGACACGCTGGGCGAGCTGGACCGCGCGCCCGTCCTCGCCCTGGTGCGCCGCTTCGTGCTGGAGCGGTTCGCGGCGGCGCCGGACCGCCCGGCGCTGCGCGACGCCGACCTGTCCGGCTTCACCCGCGACGAGGCGGATGCGCTGGCCTCCCCGCTGCCGCCTTGGTCCCCGCGCGGCATCTACTGGCGGCTGACCCGGCTGGGCCTGCGGCTGGGCGGCCGGCTGTCCCGCGGCATCCGGCTGGGGCACGAGACCGGCTTCGATTCCGGCTCCACGCTGGATTACGTGTATCGCAACGCCCCGGCCGGGACGGGCGCCGTGGGCCGGGCGATGGACCGCAACTACTTGGACTCGCCGGGCTGGCGCGGCATCCGGCAGCGCAAGCTGCATGTGGAGGAGCTGCTGCGCGACGGCATGGCCCGCCTGCGCGGCCGGGCCATGCCGGTGCGGATCATGGACATCGCGGCGGGGCACGGGCGCTACGTGCTGGAGGCGCTGGAGGACGGGGCGCAGCCGCCCGATGCGATCCTGCTCAGGGACTACAGCGGCCTGAACGTCGCTGCCGGCACCCGGCTGATCGCGGAGAAGGGGCTGGACGGGATCGCGCGCTTCGAGGAGGGCGACGCCTTCGACCGGGACGGCCTGGCGGCGGTGGAGCCGCGCCCGACCCTGGGCATCGTGTCCGGGCTATATGAGCTGTTCCCGGACAACGCGATGGTGCGGCGGTCCCTGGACGGCCTGGCGGCGGCGCTGCCGGCGGGCGGGCTGCTGATCTACACCAACCAGCCCTGGCACCCGCAGTTGGAGCTGATCGCCCGCGCGCTGACCAGCCACCGCGGCGGCCAGGCGTGGGTGATGCGCCGCCGCACCCAGGCCGAGATGGACGGGCTGGTGGCCGCCGCGGGCTTCCGCAAGCTGGACCAGCGGATAGACGAGGACGGCATCTTCACGGTGTCCCTGGCGGAGCGGCTGCCCGCGTGAAGCCTGGCCGCGTGAAAGCTGGCCGCATGGGCCTGGCCGCGCCGTCAACCGGGCGCCCCCGGGGCCTGGCGGTGCTGGCGCTTCTGGTGCTCGGGCCGTTCTTCTTTGGCAGCTACGGGCTGGCGACCTGGGCGGCCAGCCAGCGCGCCCATGTCGGGGTGGTCGTGTTCGGCTGGGAGCGGCACATCCCGCTGCTGCCCTGGACCATAGTCCCCTACTGGTCCATCGACCTGCTGTACGGCCTGTCCCTGTTCCTGTGCCGCACCCGTGCGGAGCTTTGGACCCATGTGCGGCGGCTGCTGACGGTGCAGGCCGTGGCGGTCGCGTGCTTCCTGCTGTTCCCGCTGCGCTTCAGCTTCGAGCGTCCGGCGATGGACGGGGTGCCCGGCGCGATGTTCGCGGTGCTGGCGGGCTTCGACAAGCCGTTCAACCAGGCGCCGTCCCTGCACATCGCGCTGCTGGTGGTGCTGTGGGCGTTCTATGCGCGCCATGCGCCGCGCTGGGCACGCCACTCTCCACGCTGGGCGAGGTGGCCGTTGCACGGGTGGTTCGCGCTGATCGGCCTGTCGGTGCTGACGACGTGGCAGCACCATTTCATTGACGTGCCCACCGGGGCGCTGCTGGGGTTCGCCAGCCTGTGGCTGTGGCCGGATGCCGGGCCGTCGCCGCTGGCAGGGCTGCGGCTGGCGCGCTGCCCGCGGCGGCGGCGGCTGGCCTGGCGGTATGGAGGGGGCGCGGCCCTGCTGGCCGCGATGGCGCTCGGCGTCGGCGGGGCCGCGCTGTGGCTGCTCTGGCCCGCCCTGTCCCTGGCGATGGTGGCGCTGGCCTATGCCGCCGCCGGTGCGCCGCTGTTCCAAAAAGGCGGGGACGGGCGGCTGAGCCTGGCCGCCGCCTGGCTGCTGGCGCCCTACCTGCTGGGCGCCCGGATCAACACCCGGTTGTGGCCCGGCGACGGACGGCCCCATGCCGCCCTGTGCGACGGTGTCTCGGTCGGGCGGCTGCCCGCCTCGGCAGCCGGCTTCGACGGGATCGTTGACCTGTGCGCGGAGCTGCCTGGTCCGGCGGGGCAGGGCGGGTTCTACGCCGTGCAGCCGATGCTGGACCTGGTGCCCCCGACCCCCGCGCAGTTGCAGGACGCCGCGCGCGCCGTCGAGCAGGCCCGGCGGCACGGCACGGTGCTGGTGTGCTGCGCCCTCGGCTACTCCCGCAGCGCCGCCGTGGCCGCGGCCTGGCTGCTGACGACCGGGCGGGCGGCGGACGCGGAGGCGGCCGTGGCGCAGGTGGCGCGGGCACGACCGCATCTGGTGCTGGACGCCGCGGCGCGGGCCAGCGTCGCAGCCGCAGGGGCCGTGGCGTGACCGGCCCCGCTGCCGACCCGGAGCTGCTTGCCGCCGCGACCGCCCTGCTGGACACGGGGCAGGGGATCGAGCGGCTGGCCCGCCCCTTGACGGTCCTGGCGTTCGCCGGGCTGCTGGCGCCGCTCTGGGTGCCGGTGCCGGCGGGCAGCTTGCTCCTGCTGTTGGCCGGCGCCGTGGCGGGACTGGGCGGCGCCTATGCCGGGGCGCGGGCCGGGCTGGATGCGGCGCTGTTCCGCCGCCTCGCGGCGATGGCGCAGGGGCCTGCGATGCTCGATGACGCGCTGGTGCAGCTCGGGATGCTGCCGGCACGGAAGGCGGGGCGGCCCTCGGTGCAGCGGATCGCCGGGGCGCGGCGCCTCTTGCGGATGCAGGCGCTGCTGCTGGCGATGCAGGCCGGAGCGTTGGCGATGGCGGGCATCTGGGCGTCCTTGGCTGGTGCGCCTGCCAGCCGGCAGGTTGGACAGGGCGTGCAGCATCGCCAGGCTTGCAGCCATGGCGGCAGCCTGGAGTCCGATCCGGGCTGGGAAGCACGCCGGGGGACGGGGTGTTGCCCACCTTCGGTAACGGGGGCCGAAGACGTGGGTTGAGGCGCAGCGCGGCCCGGCGCTCCCGGCACCGGAAGCGGCCAGGACCCGCATCGTGTGCCAGCCATCCGCGTCCATTCCGGCTGTCGCACATTGGGGGAGATCCCTGATCGCGCGTCGAAGCAACCGTCATCGCGCGCCGCTGCGCCTCTACCAACCGTCATCTGCGTTGACCGTTCTACCATCCGTCATTGCGAGCCGACCTTGCGGCGCGGCAATCCAGGGGCGGCCAGGGCCGTGCCGTGGACTCCTAGAGCATGTTTGGATCAGGTGAAGACGTATCCTGAGTTCCTGACGTAATTGGCGCACTCTGTGGCGCTGAACTTCTTGAGCAGGGTGCCGATGCGCTTCCAGGTGGCTTCGACGGTGCGCTCG
>JAABUM010005277.1_pt1 | contig 13710 bp, 18 predicted proteins | sample 5559161 | NCBI WGS metagenome assembly JAABUM01 (sample SAMN10711868, study PRJNA513369) | rock metagenome | isolation source: Antarctica rocks | place: Antarctica: Victoria Land, Siegfried Peak nord
TCGATGGATGCCGCGTTGCGGTCGGCCAAGGCGTTGGCCGCATCGGTTTGCGCATCTCCCGAAGACACGGCTGAGTTGTGCTTGAGTTTGGTCGCCGCCGCCAGAGCCGCCGCGTCGCAGCCGCGCTGCAAACGGTTGGCGTCCATCACCAGCATCCCGTAGTCCACGCTCAGCGCCACGCATCCCAAAAGAACGACCACCGAAAGCGCCGTCAACACCAAAACGCTGCCGCTTCGCCGCCGGTTCGCCGTGAAAGAAAACATCATCATTAAATTCCTACGATTCGCGGCGAAACACCGCGTTGGTTTTCAAAATGTAGCCGTTGAGAAACGGAAAAAACCCGGTCAGCGACTTGTGTGGATACCGGATCGCCACTTTGACCAGACTGCCCAAAGGCGCGTTGTTTTGCGTGTCGTTGTCGCCGATGGTGTTGGGCACAGCCGCCGTGCCAACGCCGGTCGAAAAAGTGGCGCCGTTGTCGGTCGAATAGGTCATGGCGATGGCCGAATCCTGCAAATTGAGCACACCCGACATGGACTTCATGCGCGTTTTCGCGTCGGTCGTTGTGTGCCCCAGCGCCAAAGCCCGTGCCCCTTCGCGCGCGCAATTGGACAGCGTCAAATTGTTGCGCGTCACAATCGAAAACTCCAAAATGCTCATCAACAGCGCGAGCAGAACCGGCACCACAAGCGCGAACTCCACGGTGCTGACACCGCGCCGCCGCGAGCGAACCGGGCACACGCCAAAGCGAGGGGCACGTTGAAACGGGAAAGATTTCATCAGAAAAATGGCGGGCGTTCACTTCTGGCAACCGCTCTGTCATCAAGGAACAAGCAACGATTTCGCCACGCCGTCCGGCCAGCAAAGCATTCAATTGTGTTCAATCCCATCCGAACAAACCCGTTCACCAAAGTTGTTAGCGCGCGCGTCCAAAACACTGTTCTTGCCTGCATGTCTTTTGCGTTTGAATTGCAAAACCCCCTGTGGACACGCACCACATGGCCCCTCAAGAAGTGGAGGCTCCAACCGGGAACGCGACGCGTGAGCAAGTGCCTTGAACAGAACAGCCGCCGCAGGCGCCCTTGTTCCGGCTCCCGCGCTTTCGCACGCCGCCTAAAGCGTGTCTCACATCGTCTGCATCCCGTAGGGGCGCAGCAAGCAGCGTCCTTCAACGAGACGTGATGAGCAGGACGCGGCAAGCAGCGTCCCTACGATGCACTTCCTCTGAGATGTGCCGGGCGTTTCGGTATTCAAAACGCTGTTCAAGGGCGTTACGGGATGCACTTCCTCTGAGATGTGCTGTAACGCGCTCGCTCACGCTTCGCGTTCCCGGTTGGAGACTCCACTTCTTGAGGGGCTATAAAAGGCAAAGACGCCCGTGTTGTCAGGCCAAAACTTGTTGGTGCGCGCCTCCAATCAAGCTCATCTCCCGGCACAACGCGTCGCGGCCAAAACCTATTTTGGCTCAACTGTTGTCAACTTTTCCAGCAGCGAATCAACACCTTGGACGCCTGTGATCGCCTTCGCGCGAATGGGAGCGAACCCACCTTCGGCGCGTCGCTCTAATTGTAACCTCACCGGTTGCAATTATTGGCCACCGGTTTTCGCTTCATGCCCACTTCCTCGCCCGCTCGCCTGCCGTTTTCCGTTCTCGATTTGTCGCCCATCACTCAGGGGAGCGACGCGCGAACCGCGCTTTCCAACTCGCTCGACTTAGCGCAACACGCCGAAAGCTGGGGTTACAATCGCTTTTGGGTGGCTGAACATCATAATATGCCCGGCATCGCTTCGTCTGCGACAGCCGTTGTGATCGGCCACATCGCGGGCAAAACGAACACAATTCGCGTGGGAAGCGGCGGCGTGATGCTGCCGAATCACGCGCCTCTCATTGTCGCCGAAGGGTTCGGCACGCTCGCATCGTTGTATCCGAACCGCATTGATTTGGGACTTGGCCGGGCGCCCGGAACCGATCAACTCACGATGCGCGCGCTTCGCCGCGACCCGACCAAAAACGCCGATTCGTTCCCGCAAGACGTGCGCGAATTGCAATCTTACCTTGCGCCACCAAGTCCAACTCAACGGGTGCGCGCCGTTCCGGGAATGGGAACACAAGTCCCAATTTGGCTGCTCGGTTCGAGCGTTTACTCCGCCAGCTTGGCGGCTCAACTCGGCTTGCCCTTCGCGTTCGCCTCGCACTTCGCGCCCGATTTATTAAGTCACGCCCTCGCCATTTATCGCGGCAACTTCGAGCCATCGGCTGTGCTCGACAAGCCCTACGCGATGATCGTCGCCAACGCCTTCGTCGCCGATTCCGATGACGAAGCACGGCGCCTTTTCACTTCGGTCGAACAAGCCTTTGTCAACTTGCGGCGCGGAACTCCCAGCCAATTGCCGCCGCCTCTCGAATCGAACGAGCGCCCGTGGGAGAGGTTCGAGCAGGACAACATAGATCACGCCCTCGCGTTTTCCTTTGTTGGAAATCCTGAAATCGTGCGTGACGGTTTGCAACATCTGGTTCAACAAACGGGCGCTGACGAGTTGATGCTCACGGCGATGATTTACGATCACGAGGCGCGATTACGCTCGTTTGAACTCGCGGCGCAGGTTTGCAAGCAACTCGAACCGGCGACAGTTGCGGTTTGATGTAGAACAATACAAAAGTGGCGAAGCAAAAGGCTTCGCCGCGTTTTTGTGTCGGCAATTCCCAACAGTTCGCGCCGCTCATCATCTGAAATCGTTTGGGCTTGCAGCTTTTGTCGCAGTTCCGCAGACCCAGAGCACCCAGCATCAGGAATGCCCCCACGTCGTCGCGGCCTTGGGCCATACGTCATCTGCGACCTTCGTTGATTCTGAAAGGGAAAAACTGCCCTTCGCCCGCCGTTCCCACGCGCGCGGGATTTCGATCATTCTTCAGTTGGCGGATGCTCCTCAATACTAACCAGAGCGCGACGCAGGTTTTGCAGTTTGCGCCGGTTTAAGTCCAGCGTCAGAACGCTTACAGGCCCTGTTGTAGTGTGGGCTTCGACTTGCTGAAAATCTTCGCTCCACCCAAAGTGTTCGCTCCAATGGTCGCGGCGAGGATGGAATAAGGCGAGCCTTTGTCGGGTCACGGGGTCAAAGGCATCAACGCGAGCGCCTTTGGCGAGATACCAACCCAAACACGAAAGCGCCAGGTTGTCTTCGTCACTGCTCCCACCACGCGAGAAGGGATGAATGTGTTCGATGCTAAACGGGTTGGTGTTGAAATCTTCGGGAGAACGGCAGTATTCGCATTGCCTTCGCGCCCGTTCACGCACCGCGCGATCTACGGCGACGGCAATGTAAGGGCGAGCCATCAGTTCTTCGGCACAATCGGCGCCGGAGCCTCGCCCATCATCTGCTTCCACAGCGTTTGGAACGGCACGTCGCGCAGTTCGCTCAAGCGCAACACAGCCTCAACGCACTCCGCCTTACACCCTTCGCGTTAGGTAACAATCGCCAGCAGTTCTGCGCGTTCATCTTCAGACAACCCTTCGTCCTGCCATTTCTCGGTCAACACCGAAAACCGCTCGGCATCGGGCATCGGGCGGTTGATGATTTGCAGCAACCGCCGTTCTTCATCGGGCACACCGCGCCGCAAGCGAATCGAATGTTCGAGCGATTCGAGTTCAGGCGTGGGAAGCGTCTTCGCTTCTTCGAGTTGCGCGACGGACGGGGGAGGAGTTTGACACCGATTCTCCAGCGCATTAGCTCGCGTTCCCTGCGCGTGGGGTTGCGCTCAGTATGCGAAAAGTCAGTCGCGCGGCGGATGTAGTTCAGAGCGCATTAAAACTCTCCGCAGATTCTGTAGTTCCACGCGGTTCAACCCAAGAGCCAACAGCGTGGCCCGTCCCGTTGGTGTGAAAGCCACAACGCTCAAACCCTCTTCGTTCCATCGAAAATGCTCGCTCCAAATGTCTTGGCGCGGATGAAAAATCGCTATGAGATGTTCCGTTTCTGGATCGAGTGCGTGGGTTTTGTCGCTTTTGGCGAGATTGCAGAAGGAACAGGCCAGCGCCAAGTTATTCTCATCGCTGGAGCCGCCGAGTGAATCAGGATAAATGTGATCGAGACTAAATGGAGCCGAACTGATATTGGACGGCGATTGACAGTATTCGCAGCGGTGATTAGCCCGCTCGCGCACCAACCGCTCGACGGCAACCGGAATATATTCTCGGGCCATCAGTTACGCGGAACCAACAATTCGGGAGATTCGCCCACCAATTGTTTCCATAAGGTCAGAAATGGCACGCCAGTGAGTTCGCTCAAGTGTTGCACGGCGTTGGCGCGCTCGGCGTTTTGGCCTTCGCGCTCACTCAAAATGCCCGCTAATTCGGCTTTTTCTTCGTCGGTTAAGCCGTCGTTTTCCCATTTCGCCGTCAAATCAGCGAATTGTTCGGGATGCGCCAGAGGTTGATTGATCACTTCGAGCCACTGAAGTTCTTCGTCAAACGCCGTTTTACCGACGCGCTTTAATCGCTCAAATCGCAGCGATACGGCGAGCAACTGAACTTCAGAAGTCGGAAGCGTGCGAACTTCTTCGAGAATTTGCGCGGTGGACATGGGAGGAAGTTTGACTTCTATTTGCACAAACGTCTGTTTTCAACGGTAGAATCTGTTCATGCCCATCACGATTGAAACCCCAACCGCCGAAGCGATTTTTTCTGCCGCGCGCTATTTGTCCGAGGAAGAAAAATGCAAGTTGCGCCTGCTTTTGCAAAGCGACGCATTAACCGCCGACCCGACTTACTCAGGAGAATGGAGCGAAGAAGACTTGCGCCATCTCGACCGCCATACCGCCCGCTTGATTGACGAGCGATTCGGCCCGGAAGAAGGCAACTATGATTGAAGCAGGCGATGTCGTGACAGCTTATTTGTCGGGCGCGAGCGACACCAAACGCCGCCCGACAGTTGTGATTTCAACCTCTGCTCCCCATCAAGCGCGGCCAGACGTGCTACTTGCGCTCATCACCAGTCAAGTTGAAAAAGCCGATTCCGAATTCGACGCCGCTCTTTATGATTGGCAAGCGGTGGGCTTAAAAGTGCCCTGGGCGATGCCCTCGTTTCTATTCACCAAACCAGCACGCGATGTGATAAAAACCGGTCGTTTTTCGACGCCGATTGGCGCGAAGTTCAAGCGCGGTTGAAATTGGCGCTGGCTGTTTGAAACTCCCGACTGAGTGGATCATTCAGTAGCGCTTCCATCAATTCGTGAACAGAAGATAGAAGTTCGCCTGACCAACAACTCGGCGTTTCGGCCACTCTTATTTCATTAGGATTATGATGCTTTCTGAAGAACAAAATGGCAGCTAACAACGACGAGAAACCTTCATCAATGGTAGTGGTCTAATTCGAGGTGATGTTGATTGGAAGGGTGCGTCAGCCCCGCTGCTACTTTGCTCCAGCGGGGCTAACGCACCCTTCCAATCCATAACCGATGCCGGTGCCCTTGTCACCTCGCGTTAGACCACCACCTCATCAATTGGAGGCACTGGCAAAGGTGGTTCATACCATTCGATAAATGTATCCACCTCAGGCTGCGGGCCATTCTCGTCTTCATCCGTGAAACCGCAATTGCCATCGTTGATGCCGTAGATGATGAGTTGAGGTTTAACGCCAACAAAATCGAGGCTTGTGCCCTGCAAACTCGCGTGTTCGTGTCGCTCACCCCACAGGATTTTGTTCGTCACCTGATTTTTGGCTCCCAATCCCACATTCGCATTTCCAACGCACTTCCATGTGTTGCAACGCCAGAAATTCCGCCCCTCCCGTTGTTCAGTAGGCATCAAGGGTTGTTCACATCGCAAGCAACGTGTGCAAGGCTGCAAGTAGAAGAAGGGTTGCTCTACATCAATGGAGTCGAGAAATTCAAACATGGGGTAAAATCGCTTTGGCGCGTCAAGCGCGCGACGGAGAACAATTTATGCTGAAACCGAAAATCAAACAACCACGAACCGAAAGACCTGACTTGCTTCTTGACATTGAAGAGGAAGAAGAGGAGATCCGCACCAACCGCACCAACTTTCCCGATGTGGTGAAGGCGGAAATCTACGCCCGTGACCGGGCCATTTGTGCGTTCACAGGTTTGAACCTCTGGCTTTTAGACGAAGGCGTCGGTGGTTTTTACAACAACTGCTGGATTGATCACATTGTTCCTGCAACCAGAGGCGGCAAATCTGAAGCTGACAGTGGGGTCACAACTCATTGGGCTTACAACTACAACAAAGGCAACACAATCGGGGAGAGTCTTTATCTGTTCATTAATGGTTTGCCCACTTATCGTTTTTGGGAATTCCATCGCCTGTTGCCGCCAGAAATGGCTCAGATGATCGTCAACAACTCTAACATTCTGCCTTCAGATTATCACTTCAATCAAGCCATCATAAACTTGATAGGTGGGGTTAGGTGGTTGCATCTTGGCCCAGATCCAAAATATAAACGAGATGATGAATATCGTGCTTCGGCAACAATAAGGCGGCTGGATAAATGGAAACGAGCGGTTGATGCTGAAGAAGTGGCTTCTATGGAAGAAAGGAATCTTGTCATTGAACCTCTCACTCCTGACCAAGAACTGCTGCTTTCTCTTCGTGAGGTGAAGACTACGAAGCAGATCAAGTCATTGATGAAGGAAGTCCTGCCATACCATTGTGCTAATCTTGCATTAAGGTTGGAATTCGAGATAGCTTGCGAAAAATGGACGGAAGGCTCGGAATATGCCGATTCCTTTTTCAAAGTAGGCAAGATGTTAGATCAACCTTTTGTAAGCGACATCGTGGCAAACCAAATTGCTCACAACATAAACATGATGATCGATCCCTTTGCGCCTTGGAATGACGATGAAGCTTTGGAGAAATACAACAAAGAAGCAGAAAGCGGCAAAGTCAATTGACTTCGCCGCCTTTTCATTTATCTCAACTTACTTCGCGTCAATAGCCGCTTGCGCCGCCGCCAAGCGTGCGACAGGCACGCGCTTGGGCGAACACGAAAGGCGCCGCGTTCTTTTGGGGCGCGGCGCCTTTTGAAATTGCCCCCGCGCGCGGGGACTGGGCAAATGCCCTACACAGAGTCAAGCTCCAGTTCGGCGGCCAACTAAGGCACTTCGCGGCGAAGCGAAACCGCGAGATTGCTCTTGCAGCCTCCGAACCCGTAACCCCTTAAACTTATGCAACCGAAGAATAGATACGCGCCAACGTCGCGTGTTGCATCAATTCGAGGCATATTAGGGGTCAATTGAGGAAAGGGAGAACAAAGTCCGTTAAGAGGGCGAGTTGAGGGTATGAGCCGGAATCCAGCGATAGAGGGTTGGGATAGAGATGCCGAGGTCGGCAGCAACATCTTTAGGAGCGGCTCCGCTTTGGAGGAGCCTTTTGGCGGCCTTGAGTTTGGAGGGGGTCGTTTTGAGTTTTCTGCCGCCGACTCGCCCTTGAGCTTTGGCGGCATCGAGTCCAGCCTTGGTGCGTTCGATGAGGAGTTCGCGCTCCATCTGGGCCAGCGACGCCATGACGTGGAAGAAGAAGCGCCCGGCGGAGGTGGAGGTATCGATTGAGTCGGTAAGGCTTTGGAAGTGGACGCCGCGTTTTTCCAAGTGGCCGACCAGTTCCACGAGGTCTTTGACGCTACGCCCCAAGCGATCCAACTTCCACACCACTAAAGTGTCTCCGGGCCTTGCCTGTTCGAGGGCTTGTTCTGAGCCGTGTCGGTCACGGCGCGAGCCGGAGGCTTTGTCTTGGTAGATTTTTTCACAACCCGCTTTGTGCAGAGCCTCGAGTTGCAAGTCGAGATTCTGGTCGAGGGTCGAGACGCGGGCATAGCCGATGAGCATGGCCCCAGTATGAAAAAGAGTTCTCACAACTCAACAAATCGAGCGGATGTGAGAAGAAGGTTTTGAGAAGGGTTTATGAGAATGCATCTTGAGCGCAGGGAAGACCCGAATAGGGACAGGGCAGCTTGTTCTTGGAAACGGGCGTTTTCGAGAACCTATACCGGCTACGGTCAGTTTTGGGGTTAAGAAAAAAAGGTGGAAGTTGGTCTTGCCTTGGCGACTGCTCGTGATCCATCCTTTCTCAGTCAATCCCTCTTTTTCTTCTGCTTTTAGCGAAGAAGCTCTTGAATGAATCGCCTCAAACAATCCGCTTTATCTGATCCCTATTTGCACCGAGCGAGCGTTGATTCCATCCGCTTGCGTTACGAGGCCACGCTCCTCCCAAGCACCATCCCAGAGATGGAAGTAAGGCGTAAGGAGCAATCGCATCTTCTCTGGCACGATATGGTGCATGACTACGCCCACTTCCTGACCAGTCGTTTCAAATCGGTAGTTTTCGTTGAAGGGCAAGGGCGCTTCCGCTCTGAATCGGGAAGCGAACAGTTCGCCGAGTATTTTACTCCCAACTACCTTATGCCCACTGTTGGGTTGCGGCGACGGGTCAGTGATATTCGAGAGGCTTCGCAAAAGAAATTTCCTATCTCTGATGTGTTGCGCGTGGCCCACCGCTATGGCGTCTCGCCGCAAGCCTTGGTGCGCCATCTGGAAGAACTGCGGGAACTTCCTTCGGGCACCTGGAATCAGATGCGCGAACGGATTTCGATCAAAGAGGCGCAAGAGCGTTTGGGACTTGGAAACGTCGCTGGGCGCGACAAGATTGTTCCCATTAGGTATCATCAACTCGCGTTGTCCGCGTTGGACGACGATTTAATTTCGGAGGCCCAATTCGCGCAGTTTTTGCGAGTGAATCGCCTTCAAGCCCGGCAAGAGTCTTACTTCGAACCTCAGGACGAAGACTCCCAGGTTCTTCAACAGCAATTGAAAACCGGTATTGGTCGTTAGGAGTTCATGTGTCGCCCCATTTAGATTTGAGATGCCCTTTGGTTTTAGACGTGAGTTCGGTGATGAACATGGAAACAGTGCATTGCACGGAAGCTGTTCTTCTCGCCCTCCCGATGCGTTGTTCTCTCGCTTTTGACGCCAAAATCGAACTCGATATTCTTGGAGTCGGGACGCATTTGCAACCGCCTTTGATCGAGTTGGTAGAAATGAAAAGCGAACAGGAGATAACGCAACTTGTGGCTGGCGGCGCGGTGCCTAAGCAACGCGGATGCTGCCAGTGTGGTGGCTGCCTTGAGTCAGAAACGAGCACTGGTGACGGACGACAGGCGCCTCGAAACCATTGTCAGACAAGTCGCGCCGACATTGCTCCTGCTTTCTTCGAGTCACCTCATCGAGTATTGGAAACGACGCCAACCCTCTGTCACTTTCACGCGACCGACAAGCGAGCCGCCGGATCAGTTCGTCCAGTAGTTCGCTTCGTTCACCCTAACCCGCCCTTTGGTTCTCACATCTCGCCTAATGCCATCTCCCAATAAACAAAACATTCTGTTTTCGGACATCTTCAAAGTTGATGCTGAGGTAATTGAAGGTTATGGGGCTTTCAACATTTCTCTGTGGGAGATTTATCACTTTTCATTGATCCCTTCCTGATTTCCAATAATTCTGACACCGAATACCAAGAACTTCACGAAGGGATGATTAAGTATTTGACCTTCTTGCGCGACAAAACGCTTGAAGGAGAACTTGAACCGGGATTGCTGGATGCTCTTTATAGATTTGCCGAAGTGAAGCAAACCTGGCTTGGATTCTCCGCTACTGGAAACAAGGGGAGTGGCTTGGGGAAAAGGTTTGCTAATAGTCTAAGTTCCAGTTTCCAAATTTTGTTCTCTCAAGATTCGGACAATATCACGAAAAGCAGACATATAGAAAAGGTTTGTCTCCTTCGTCGGGGTGTTGGCAAAGACAACATTAGTGACTTCACAACAAATCTCATCAAAGAGTATTTGCTTCGCTATACGGAAGATTTCGCTAAAAATCACTTACAGCCGGAGCAACTCAAAAAGTTCAGCGTTCCGAAAGTGCGCTTCAACTACGACACCGAATCGTGGGAGACGATGGAATTCGAGTTGCCCGCGTGGGATAACGACTACATCATCTTGGTGCCGCGCCGCTTGCTGACGCGCGATGACACCTGGATCAACAGAAGCGACCTGATCGGCTCCTTTGAAGACATCGCGGTCGCTATGCCTGATGACCAGATGCGCGCGTCGCTCAACAATTACTTCACGAAAAGGTTGCCCAAAGATCCCAAGGCCGAAGACAGAAAGAAAGCCGCCGAAGAAACCATCGAAGCCTATCCCCAAATGATTGATTATTACATCAAGATAAGGGAGGAAAGTGGAGATAAAGCAGTTTCTATCAGCGAAGGCAAGGTTCTTTACGCCCAAAACTTGTTTTTGGAAAAGTTCACCCAACTCGCGGCATTGGTAGCTGACACGACTTCTTTTTACTCTTATGGGTTGACGACGCTCGAGGATACGCTGGCCCGCGTGGAATGTCTGAAAGATGCCATCGAAGTTCATGGCGGTTCTCAATTCCTTTACAGCGAAAGAAATCGGCCCGTTAGCGCCGAGAATGAACTCCAAATCTTGCAGAACTTTTTGTGGTTCAACTCGATTGGAAACGCGAAGGCGCTCTCAACACAAAAGCGCAACATCATTCGCGTCGAGTTCAAGCTGGCTACCAACAAAAACATCAAGAACTACCTCGCCAAAAAAGACGAGGACGCGGTGAAGAAGGAAGAGGAAAACCTTGATGTAAAACCTGAAGTGACCGTTGTTTTCGCTTTCTTCTCAGCCGACAGCGAAGCCATCCAAGAAAGCATCCGAGGTTTGAAAAGCAAATCCCGATATGTCCGCCTCATCAACGCGGGCGAAGTCGCGGTCAAAGAGGTGTCCGCTATGCCACAAAAAAATCCAAAGGTTTTGATCACTTACAGCCACGATTAAGACGAGTGCAAACAGAAAGGGCTTGACTCCGAAACACACCGCAAGCGCGTTTTCGATCTGGCCGAACGCCTTCGAGGGGAAAGGATCGAATGTGTCATTGATCAGCACATTGTCAATCCGCCAGAAGGCTGGCCTCGTTGGATGATGAACAACATCGAAGACGCGGATTTTGTTCTCGTTGTGGCGACCGAAACTTACAACAGGCGGTTTCGAGGCAAGGAAGAACCGGGAAAAGGCGCCGGGGCGCAGTGGGAAGGAGCGATCATCACCCAGGAACTCTACAACAGAAATGGCAAAAACGAGAAGTTCGTTCCGGTGATTTTCGAGCGCGGGGATAAAGATCATATCCCCATCATTCTTGAAGGTGCCACACACCACAATGTTAGCAGCGAGGCAGGCTATGACAGTCTCTATTTCTACCTGACCAACCAACCGCCTTACGTGCCAAAACCTTTGGGGTCAATCCGCAAACGCCCGCAATCCTAAACGCGGCATTTGTTGTTTACGAAGTTCGGCACGAGTGTTTTGTGCCGTCGTCTAAACTTAGGTTTGATTTGGCGTAGCCCAAGAGAATGTTGACGATGAGTCCCAAGTTTCAGCAAGAAGTGCAACAATTGATCGAAGAAAACCGTGCTCAAGCGTTGTGGTCGCTCGCCGGGGATTTCGTGCCGACTTCTGTGCAAAGCATCCGGCGCACACTCGAAACCATCGCTTCGCGCGGTGACCGCAAAACTTGGGTGCGCGCCCAGCAGTTATTGCGCGAACTGCAAGCCTAACTGCGCTCAGGGCGCGGCTGCTTATGGCATTAACCGAGTTTCAGCGCGCGACATGCCGCCTGTTGAGTTCCAACCGCATCGAAAACAACGCGAGTTTTCTGGCAGGCGGCGCGGCGCTCAACTCCTTGTTGGAAGCGCCGCGTTTGTCGCGTGACCTCGATTTGTTCCACGACTCAGCCGAAGCGGTGCGCGCGACGTGGGACAACGACCGGCGCGTGTTGGAAGGGAACGGTTATGTGCTCGATATTGTGCGCGAGCGCGAAGGATTTGTTGAGATCATCGCGCGGCGCGGCGAAGACTCGGTTGAAATCCAGTGGGTGCAGGATTCGGCGTTTCGCTTTTTTCCTCCGCTCCCGCATCCCGATTTAGGGCTGGTGCTTCATCCATTTGACCTGGCGACTAACAAAGTGTTGGCGCTTGTGGGCCGCGAGAAAGCCCGCGATTGGGTGGACACCTTGACCTGCCACGAACGCTTGTCGCCGTTGGGTTTGTTGACGTGGGCCGCGTGTGGCAAAGACGAAGGTTTGAACCCACAATTCATTCTCGACGAGGCTGCGCGCACTGCCCGTTATTCGCGCGAAGAAATCCTTGAACTCGATTGGGGTGGGCAAATACCTGATTTTGGAGCGCTCAAGGTGCAGTGGCGCGCGGCGCTTTCCGAGGCCCGCACTCAAATTGGATTCTTGCCGCCCGAAACTCTTGGACAAGCCGTATTGAACGAAGCGGGCGCCCCGTGGAATGGGGCGCCCGATGAACTGCAACTCGCGCTCGATAAAGGCGAATTGCGCTTTCATGCTGGGCACATCGGCGGCGCGTGGCCCGACATTAAAGGCTGATGTTAGCAGCTGAACTCCCCGCAAATGAAACTTCGCGCGAGTTCGTTTTGAATGGCGCTTTCTCAAACACTTGGCATGGTCGAGGCCGATGGCGTGTATTTGCGGTTGCCACCGCGCAAGACCAGAACCGATTTATCAATGAAGATTGGTTCCGGCGAACACTTGATTTTGATGCGCCACATCGAAACGCCCGCGACAGATTCGATTTGAGTTTCAAGTTGAAAGGCTAATAGCCCACGACTGGCTGTCAAAATTCCCGGAAAACACCTTCCGCACGAAGCCTTTTAGGCCTCGCTTCGCTGCGCTCACTTCCTTCCTATCTCGATTACCTCAACCCAACGATTCGCTTTGGATTGAGGGCGCTCAACAAGCCCCATTGGAAAGGTTGCGAAAAAGCAACAAAGCCACTTCTTTCGATCCCGCTCCCATCACACTTCGACGGGCATAGCCTTCATTCTCTTCATTGATAGCATGGTGGAAGATCTCCGAATTTTTGCAGTGTTTTGTTTGACAGCCAAAACAAGGGAAAAGAGGAATTCAAGGGCGGAAAATGGATTCAAAACACATGAAACCGAACATTCATCACTCAAACATAGACCGAGAAATTCTTTCTCAAGGGCAAACGGCCCTTCCAACCAGCTTTCCCGTTAAAGCTACTTCTCTTTACAACACAACTCCAGAAATTGGGGTTTTCATCGTTGAAGCAGCGCCAGATGACGTGGCACCTCAACCCAACGTCTGTGTTCAACGCGACTTGTCGCAAGCCGCCAAGATCATCGCTTTAGGCGCGTTCCGAGCGATGAAAGCTGCTTCCAACGCCTTGATGGCTTCAAGTCTTCAGGACGGCTAAGCGCCATCACAGCCATCGCGCGCACATTCAAGGTGAGTCCCAACACTGTCTACGCCTTGCTCAAAAAAACGGAGAACTTCTGCCTGGTTTGGAAGAGACGCTGGTGGCTTTAGAGGGTCATCGGGACGAAGTGATAGTCGATGCGGGTGCCCTTTGGGCGGATGGACGTTCTGACCTGCATCCCAAGATCATCCCACTTGGAGTGAGAGGTTGTGTCTCTGATTCTGTGCCCACAGGGCGGGCGGTAATACGAATTCCGGTCGTAGACTATAAGAGCCTATCCGAATAACCCGGCTTGTTGAAAGGCGATGATAGCACAGACGAGATGGAGGAGGGCCAAATAGTTGTCGGCCTGTTTCTCCCAGCGGATGAGGATGCGGCGAAAGCGGTTCATCCA
>JAABUM010005279.1_pt1 | contig 13709 bp, 11 predicted proteins | sample 5559161 | NCBI WGS metagenome assembly JAABUM01 (sample SAMN10711868, study PRJNA513369) | rock metagenome | isolation source: Antarctica rocks | place: Antarctica: Victoria Land, Siegfried Peak nord
CGCCTGTTTCAGGAGCGCTGGGCAGAGGTGCGCGCATTGCTCCAGGCTGCCTAACCACCCCGGCCACAGCTCTCCCCTAGCCCACCGCCGCCTGTCGCACCAGTGCGGTCTGAAACCTGACGCTTCCTCGGGATAGAGCTGCCAGCTTTCAGGTGCTCCGTCGCGCCCAGCGCTGGACGTGCTACGCCACAGGAGAGACCGGCAATGCCTTCGACTTTGTGTGCCGAATGGAGCAGATGACGCCCAAGGAGGCGTTGGCGTATTGCCGGGATCGGTGGCCGGTGCGTCCACGCGCGGGGCACAGCCGCTAGGAGGGTAGACGCCGGGATGTCAGAGGCCGGCGCACCCGTCCCTCTCTATAAAAGGAAGGAACTGACGATGACGGTCGAGGTGAGATGGATGCTGTACCCGCAGGTTGCTGCACACGCGGTCACCCGTGCCTTTATACAGTCGCGGGCCTGGGATAGTGCGCCCAAGACCGTGGATGCGTATGCGCGCAACCTGGAGGACCTGCTGCGCTTCTTCGGCGATGTCTCCATCGAACGCGTGATCAACGCCACGCCCGACGATCTCCTCGCCTACGCGCATGCGCTGCGCACGCGGGCACCGGCGACCAAGCAGGCCACGACGGGGGTGGTGCGCCACAGCGGGAGCAGCCCGCTGCTGGCGTCCGCGACAATCGAGCAGCGTGTGGTGACGGCTCGCCTCTTCTACGACTACCTCATCTACGGTGGTCATCGCCCGGAGCGTCTCAATCCCGTGCGCCGTGGCGCTCACGGTGACGGCCGGTACCCGCGGCGCGGGGCACTCCGGGGCCAGCGAACGCGCCTACCCTGGATCCCCAGTGACACGCAGTGGGAGCAGATCATCCAGCGCCTGGTGCAGCAGACGTCTGGGCGGGACCTGTGTCTTGTGCTGCTCGCCTATGAGGGCGCGCTCCGCCGGCAGGAGGTCATCCATCTCCGCCTGGACGATATCGACTGGGCCGCCGGTCTCCTCACCATCCGCCCCGAGCTGTCCAAGACAGGCCGACAGCGGGCCGTCACCTTTTCGGCGGTGACCGCCACGCTCCTGGAGCGCTACGTGACAACGGAGCGTGCGGTTCTCCTGGCCACGTGCGGCGGAGAGCCGGCGGGGCCGCTCTTCCTGTCCGTCTCCAGCCGGAACCCTGGCGCGCCCTTGCAGAGCGGCGCCTTCAACGACATCATTGAACATCTGCGCGTGGACGTTGACTTGCCCCAGTTGCGCACGCATACCTTCCGCCACTTACGCTGCACCGTGCTGCGGCGCTGTGGGGTTGATCAGCAGGACATCGCGCGCTATGCAGGGCACGCCTCGGTCGCCTCGACTCAGGTGTATCTCCATCTGACTCCGGTGCTGCTGGCCAGGAGCATCACCACAGCGACCGCATCCTACGATGCGCGCATGCAGCGCCTGATTGCGGAGGGCGCCCATGCGTGAGTCTAATCCTCCCTCTCCCCCCGCAGCCCGGCTTCCCTGGCAGATGCCGATCCTCCCGAGCGACTACGACCGTCACCCGCTGACGGAGGATGAACTGGGAGCGCTGGACGAGCGGCGGCGGTTGGCGACGTGTGGCTACGCGTCACACCGGGCTCACGTGATCCGGGCCATGGTGGAGCGCCTCATGACACCACTGGCCGATGTGGCGCGGCGCTGTGCCGAAGGAGGGCCCATGCGGAGCGGTCTCATGGCCACCAAGACCGCTATGGGCAACGAGATGCTGCAGCGGCAGCGCGCGTTTTGGCAGTGGACGCCGGACGAGTGGATCGCCACGGTGGCCCACACCTCGTCAGCGTACACCCACCGTCACTTCGCACAGTATGGCTACCCGGCCTCGGCCGGCCGCGGCATGGTGCGTATGACCGCCTACTTCTTGGGGGAGATCACCGATCTGCAGGCAGCGGGCATGGGGCAGGATGCGACACGATCGGCGCGGATTGCCTTCGGGCGGGAGGTGATTGCTGCCGAACAGGAGCGCGTCCGGGTGGTGCTGGCCGTGGGCGAAGGCTACAGCGACGGGTCCACCTGGACGCGGGCATGCACTCTGCTCAGTGTGTTGGCCCTGCAGGCGCGCAGCCCCTATCTAGAGGATATCCCGCTGGAGGCGCTGAGGACCATGGCCCAGGAGGGCCTGGCCACCCCGCACCGGAAGGACTACTATCTGACCCGGCATCTGGCCCGCGTCCTCTGCGCGATCGGGGTGCTCGCTGCGGCGGACTACCACGGCATGCCGCTGTCCGTGCCACGGCAGCCGAACGCGAACGGGCCCGACGTGCAGGGGATCGCCCCCGTATGGGTGGCGTGGTGTGCCGCCTGGCGGCAGGCCACAGTCGATATGGAGGTGACAACGCGGGACAACTACGACGCGGATGCGTTAGCCACGGGGCGCTGGCTCGCCCGCACGCATCCAGAGATCACGTCTCCGGAGCAGTGGACGGATGACCTGGCGCACGAGTTTGTGGTGTACATCAGCAGCGCGGTGATCGGGGCCGATGTCCAGGCCAGCCGACAGGAGGTGCTTGGGCAGCAAGGCCTGCTGGGCAACCCGTTAGGACCGACGCGGATTGAAGCCCGGCTGCGGGTGATGCGCCGCCTGTTCAGCGACCTCCAGGACCGCGCGCATCGGGTGGCTGGCGGTGAGCCCCGCCGCGTCGCGCTGCAGTTCAAACCCAGCGTGGCCTTCAAGACGCCGCGAACGGTGCTGCGCAAGATCCAACCTCAGCCCCGCGACATTGATCTCACGGTGTGGCACAAGCTGATGGGTGCGGCCGCCCAACTCACCACGGCCGACTTGGGTCCCAACGACCACTATCCGCTGGCGTATGTGCGCGCCGCCGCCTTGCTCTGGGTCACCTCGGCGCGCCGGCCTAATGAGATCGTCCGGCTGCGCGTGGGCTGTGTGCGCCATGAGTGGGACCCCGCCATGCTCGATGATGCGGGGGCGCCCGTCGAGCAGGACGCGCAGTTCACCTATCTCCACGTCCCCCTGAGCAAGACCCGCGGCCCGTTCTGGATCCCCATTCCTGCCTTCACCGGCGCCGCGATCGAGGCGTGGGAACGGGTGCGGCCCGCCGGGCAACCCAAGCTGCGGGACAAGAAAGATGGAAGTGCGGTGGATTTTCTCTTCTGCTGCCGCAACACCTGCATGGGCGACGACTGGCTGGGGACCGTGCTCATCCCCCTGTTGTGTCGCAAAGCAAACATAGAAGGCGCCGATACGCTGGGGCGCTTCACCGCGCACCGCGGCCGCAGCACGATGGCCACGCTGCTCCTGCGCGCGGGCGTGCCCCTCGATGACATCTCCAGCTTTTTAGGACACAACAACCGCGATATGGTGCGCTGGTACGCGCGGGATGATCCCCAGCGCCAAGCGCGGGCTATGCGGCAGGCCGATGTGTTAGTGCGGACCATGCTGGGCTTGTATGACCCTGCCGCAGCGGCGCAGAGCCTGCCCTCCGTCTTCTTCTATCTGGCCTATGGGGAGGACAAGCGCCCCCGGCTGTGTGCTAGCCCGCAGCATCTGGCGTGTCCCCACCGCTTGCGCTGCGTGCAGTGCGCCATGTTCGTCGATGCGGACGAGGCCGAGGTGCTGGAGCGTAAGCCGGGGGTGCTCCAGATGGCGGTGCCTGTGCCGATGGAGCCAGAGGACCTTGCGCTGGAGAGGGGAGAGACGGCGCGGTTGAACACCATTATGGAGGAACGCAAGGGGTTGCCGCCCCCACAGGTTCCTGGTCCGGTCTTCCGATTCAACGCCCAGGTGGGTGTCGCTGAGGAGGGCGGGTCGCTGAGTGCTCAGGTGCCCACGTCCCGCATCGCGGCCCTCGAGGAACGGCTCGCCACGCTGACAGCGGAGTTAGAGAAGATGGGGCGGAACAAGAAGGACAACCGCAACCAGCTCGTCAAGGCGCTCAAGCAGCAGATCGCACAGATCGAGATGAGCTTGGCGGATCTCCGGCTGCAGCACCCATGATGAGGCATCACACGCGACACAAGGCTGCTGAAGAGTTATCCTACCTAAACGGGCGCCTGGCCGGCCTGACAAACAGAAAACCCAGCTGGGTGCAGCCCGACGGCCGCTACCCCTATGTGCTGCTGCACGAGAGTAGCGGCCAGCCGGCGGCACGGGCTGGGGAGCTGCTGGAGGCTGCGGCGGAGCGCCTGCGCCGGTTGGAGCGCCAGACCGAGGCGCTGCAGGCTGACGTGACGCCGCACGCTCCGCGTACGGAGCGTGCGGCGTCACGCGTCGGCGGGTCGGGGGTTTGAGCCTGCTCTTGCCTGCCCTCTTGGAAATCTCATCTTATCTTAAGGTTCCCTTCATGTGTACCTCAGGTTCGGTGTTTACAGTGAAGAAAGAGGGCGGCATCCTAGGCACGCCAGGGCATCCGGGGAAGAAAGGAGGGGACGCGGAACACTGCCGGACAGCATACAGATGGGTGAGCCACCTATGAGTTGGCTACTCTCCTACCGGGCACACGCCCCGACCGACGATCACCACGAGGACGATGAACGCACGACATGACAAGAAAGGAACCGGACACAATGGGATTATGTGACCACCCCACACAGCGGCGGGCGCCCCGCCTCTTCGCGGCAGGCTACCTGGCCATCGCCGCTGCCGCGCTGCTGGTAAGCATCCTGCCTCTGACCTCTGGTCCCGTGGGTCTGGCTAGCGCAGCACACACGCGCACTGGCGCAGCGCCTCCGACCCTCATCCTCACTCCCGCCTCCGGGCCACCGGGGACAACGGTCACGGCGTCGGGCGCGGGATTCGGGGCGACCGAACCGGTCACCCTCGCGGTCGACGGCACGACGGTCGCCGTGGGGACAACCTCTGCGGCGGGCGCTGTGACCGCCCTTCGCTTCACCCTTCCCAATCCTGTCGTCGGTGGCCATACGGTGCGCGTGCGTGGGGTGGCCAGTGGGCAGGCGCAGAGCGCGACCTTCACCGTGACGGGTGCGCCCACCGTCGTCCTTTCTCCCTCCTCTGGGGGGCCTGGCACAGGGGTGGCCGTCAGTGGCAGCGGCTTCGGTGCTAGCGAGCCGATCACCGTCTCCTTTGACGGGACCCAGATGGCGGCCAACGCCTCCACGGGCACAGGCACGCTGTCGGGCATCGCCTTCTCGGTGCCCAACCCCGTGGCCGCGGGGCCGCACACCGTCACCGTCCGCGGCACGACCTCGGGCCGTAGCCAAAGCGCGGCGTTCTCCGTCCTCGAGCCGACCAGCCTAACGCTTGCCCCCAATCCGGCTGTCCCCGGCGCCGCAGTGGCCGCCACGGGGAGCGGCTTCGGCGCCGGGGAGGCCATCGCCGTCGCCCTCGATGGCACGTCCGTGGTCACGGGCACCGCCACACAGGTGGGCACCCTGTCGGGCATCACCCTCACCGTGCCCAGCCCCATCGCCGCGGGACCCCACACCGTCACCGCCCGCGGCACGACCTCGGGCCGCAGCCAGAGCACGTCCCTGACGGTCATGGGCCAGCCCACGCTGGCGCTGGTGCCCCAGACAGGCATCCCTGGGTCGACAGTGACCCTCGTCGGCGTCGGCTTCGGCGCGACCGAGCCCATCACTGTGGCTTTCGATGGCACGCCCGTGGTCACGGGCACCTCTACAAGCGTGGGGACTCTGCCGACCCTCACCTTCGTCGTGCCGGCTCCCATCGCCGCGGGACCGCACACGGTCACGGTGCGCGGCACGGCCTCGGGCCGCGTCCAGAATACCACCTTCACCGTCGGAGGGCAGACCAGTATCGGCCTCACGCCAGCCGTGGGCGGCCCGGGCACGACGGTCACGATCACCGGCACCGGCTTCGGCGCCAGCGAGCCGATCACCGTCTCCTTCGACAGCACGCCCGCCGTGACGGGGACCTCAAGCAGCACCGGTGCCGTGGCCGGCCTCACCGTCACCGTGCCCAGCCCCATCGCGGCCGGTGTTCACCAGGTTGTCGCCCGCGGTACGACCAGCGGCCGCAGCCAGAGCGCGGCCTTCACGGTCAATGCCCCCGCGGGCCTGACCCTGAGCAGCCCCGCGGCCACACCGGGGGCCACGGTGACCGTCAGCGGGACCGGGTTTGCCGGGGACGAGCCGGTCCTCCTACAGTTTGATACGACGCCGATTTCGCTTACGCGCGCCGTGGCCAACGGGACGTTCAGCGGCATCACGTTTGCGCTTCCCTCCAGCAGCACGGGCAGCCACACAATCGCGGCCCGTGGCGTGCAATCAGGCCAGGTTGCCAGCACCTCTTTCGCCGTGCTGCCTCCGGCCACGCTCGCCCTCACGCCGACCATCGTCAGCCAGGGCGGGCTGAGTGTCGCCAGCGGAGCCGGGTTCCAGCCGGGCGAGCAGGTCGCCCTCGCCCTCGCAGGTCAGGGTATTGCCCGTTTCGCCGTCTCGACGGCGGGCAGCTTCGGCCCCGTCGGCATCGGTGTGCCCTTCACCACGACCACCGGTGCGCAGCCGGTCATGGCCAGCGGCCTCACGTCGGGGCGCGTGGCCACGGCAACCCTCGATGTTGTCGCTCTACGGCCCACCCTCACCGTCAACACGCTTGCCGTCATGCCTGGCACCGTGGTCACGCTGAACGGCTGCGGGTTTGGTATCGGCGAGAGCCTGGTTGTCGCGCTCAACGGCAGCGCATTGGCCACTGTCCCCGCTGTGCTCACTGCCACGACCACGGGCTGCTTCAGTACGGCGATTACCGTGCCGGCCAGCCTCCTGTCGGGCGCCAATGCCCTGGCGGTGTCCGGCGTCTCCAGCCGGGCGACTGCGCAGGTCACACTCGTGGGAACGTTGCCCGTGGCTTCCACTGCGTACTTCGCCGGTGCCTCGACCGGCACGGGCGAGACGCCGCGCCTGGCGGTGCTCAACCCGAACGATCAGCCTGCCACCCTGACCCTGACCGTACTGTATGCGGCGCACGCGCCCGTGACCACTCCGCTGACGGTGGCGGCCAACGCGCGGCTGACGGTCGATCTGCGCCCCATCGCCGGCGCCGACGCCCACTTTGGCCTCGCGCTCACAGCCAACCGCCGCGTGGCGGCCAGCCTGACGGAACTGCGCCAGGGGGCCGACCAGTGGCGGTTGGTCGGCGTCAGCGCGCCCGACACAACATGGTACCTCGCCGAAGGGTACACGGGGCTGACCTTCAAGGAGTCTATCACCGTGCTCAACCCCACCACCACGCCCTCTGTCGTGACACTCCAGCTCCTCCCGTTCAATGGACGGCCGGCCCGCACGTTCACCTACACTGTGGCCGCCCAGAGCGAGCAGGTCATCTCCGTCAACGCGCTGATGAAGGGCCTCTCGCTCAGCGCCATCGTGACGAGCACTGCCCCGGTGGTGGTCCAGCGCACCATGACCTTCGGCAGCGGCGATTTCGGCGCCCATGCCAAAACCGGCGTCAACCGCAGCTCGGCCAGCTGGTACTTTGCCGAGGGCTCCACACTGAACAACTTCGAGACATTCCTGACCGTGCTCAATCCCAGCCAGACGGAGGCGGCCTTGGTCACGGCCAGCTACTACGCCAGCAACGGCGCCTCGTTGGGCAACCAGACGATCCGCATCGAGCCGCTGCACCGGGGCAATCTCCACCTCAACGAGTACGTGCGCAGCAACGCGATCTCTACCATTCTCTCGGCCAACGTGCCGGTGGTGGCGGAGCGCCCCTTCTATTTTGGGCCGCCGAACGGGGGGCCCACCGGTGGGAGCGTTGTGTTCGGGCGCAACGGCACAGGCACCAGCTGGACCTTCCCGGCAGGGAACACGGTCACGATGAAGGAGTTCTTGCTGCTGCTCAACCCCAGCAGTCAGAGCGCCGACGTGACCGTGCGCTTCTACACCACGCAGGGCCAGATCGTCAGTAAGAGCCTCTCCATCACGCCCTTCACGCGCTACACGCTTGACGTCAACCGCGACGTCGCCGGGCTGCCCGCGGGCGAGCACAGCGCGGTGGTCACGTCCACAAACGGCGTGGGCATCGTGGTCGAGCAGAGCATCTACGACAGCGTATTCCGGGCAGGCTCCAGCAGCCAGGGCATCGCTCAGTAGGCGCCATGGGGCAGACAGGGCCCTGCTGACCTAGCAGTCAGCAGGGTTCCACGCAAGATAACAAGAGAAGAGAAGGACAATAAGTGAGACACAAGTTTGTCGTGTTAAGCCTCGTGACCATGTTGCTCCTGGATGGCCTCGTGCCCGCCGTCGCGGGTCGTGGCGAGTGCCGCGACGCCGTCGCCGGTTGTTGCCAGGACGGCTCCTAGCCAGCTGCACCTATTCGACAAGACATGGTTCCTGCTGCACATGGGGGCCGCCTACTATGCCTTCCATCATTGGGTATGGCTGCCCTATTAAGCATGGAGGCTTCACCAAGGGTGCGCCGGGACGGGCCAAGGCGATGGTCAAGGCGGGGCTTGCGCTAGCCGCCAGTTTCGGGCCGGCCTGGTCCATTCAGCCCGTTATGCCCGGAATCAACAAAGTACCGCTAAGCATCCATGAAGAGGGCGTGAGAGGTTTCTCATGGAGACGTGTGGAGCGCGTGTGGCCGCGCTGGATGGCGCGGCTCACCGCGACTGGGGAGGAAGGTCGCCGCCCGCGCGCCGGCTCGGGCAGCCGGTTGCATGAGGGATCTCTCATGGGTGTTTCATGGTGGCTTCACGTTGGAGGCATAGGCTGCACGTATCGCTGCGAAAGCAGGCGGTGGTGGTGCGCTGGCAACGCTTAGTCGCCGCCAGTCCGGGGTCGGGGAGAGGATCAGGATCATGCGGCTCTTGGTGGTGGAGGATGAAGCGCGCATCGCGCGCTTCATTCAACGTGGGCTGGAGGAGGAGCTCCATGCGGTGGATATAGCTCCTGACGGCGACGACGCGGTGTTGCTCGCCACCACGAATGACTATGATGTGATCGTGCTCGACATCCTGCTGCCGCGCAAGGATGGGCTGGCTGTCTGCCGTGATCTACGCACGCGCAACGTCGTCACACCCATCCTGATGCTGACGGCGCGCGACAGCGTGGAGGACAAAGTCACGGGGTTGAACAGCGGGGCTGACGACTATCTGACAAAGCCGTTCGCCTTTGATGAACTGCTCGCGCGCGTCAACGCGCTGGCCCGACGGCAGTCGCTGGATCGCGCGCCCCTCCTGCGGGTTGACGACCTGACCCTGGATCCTATCACCCATGCGGTGCATCGGGGTGGCCGCCCCATTGAGTTGACGAACAAAGAGTATGCCCTCCTGGCCTTGTTGATGCGCCGCCCAGGACAGGTGCTCACCCGCACGCACATTGCCGAACAGATCTGGGATATGGATTTTGACAATGAGTCCAACGTCATCGCCGTGTACATCCGCTACCTGCGCCAGAAGATTGATGTCGGTGACGCACGGCCCCTCATTCACACTGCCCGTGGCGTCGGCTATGTGCTAAGGGTGTAAGGGGCAGCGATGCGGGGACTCTCCGTCTCCTCGCTACGTGGGCGTCTAGCGCTGTGGTATCTGGTGATCTTCGGCGTTATCCTCGCGCTCTTCGGCACCGTGATCTTCCTGCAGGTCCGCAGCTCTCTACTGGACGGCGTCGACACGTCGCTGCGCACGCGGGCCGAGACAGTGCTGAGCCAGGTGAGCATCGAGACCAGCGGTCCCCAGTATCAGGGGGGTGATGCGCCTACTGCCCAGACAGATGTCGCGGTCTATCTGTTCGACGCACACGGGCGGCTGCGCGAGCGCATTGCGGGTGCGCGCGCGCTGCCGCCGCAGAGTGCGGTGCTCGGAGCGGTCCTGCAGGGCCACGCCCACTACGCCGTCGTGGGCGGGTTGCGGCTCTACGTGGCCCCGTCACGCGATGAACACGGTCAGGTCAGCGCCATCGTGGAGGTCGTGGAGTCGCTGGGAACAGTCAACCAACAGATTGCCCGGTTACTGATTTTCTTGCTGTTGCTCACGCCGCTCCTCCTGGCGGTGGCGACCATCGGCGGCATCTTCCTGGCCGGCCGTGCGCTGGCGCCGATTGATAGCATCACGCGCACGGCGCAGGCCATCGACACCGGCAATTTGACGGGTCGTCTCGGCCCGATCCCCCTGACCGATGAGGTGGGGCGTCTCGCCGCAACCTTTGACGGGGCGTTGTCACATTAACCGGGCTCGGAAGGTTGTTGATCAACAGACACAAAGATGTGAGGCTGTTTGACCCGTTGCCACAGCAGGTAGATGACTCTTCTGCTCTCCTCCGTTTACCCCACAGCCTCCGTCTGGGTTACCTCGCGCCAGGTTTGGAGACGTGTTCTCATCTCCTGCCGGTAGGCTGCTGCCCCAAGGAGGTGGCGCCGTGGACGGAAGTGCGGCGAGATCATGCTGAAGGCGGAGAGGAAGCGTTGGGCCGATCCGGGTGATTTGAACCGCTGCATCGCTCGTTCTCTCTGCCGCGTCGGCTGGTGTGAGTTCTCGGCCCGATTGTTCAGGTACTTGCTCTTGCGATGCTCCACGCTCGGCATCAACTCTCGATGGGCCACCCCGTAGCTCGGGAGCTTATCTGTGATCAGCACGCGGGGCACACACTGTAGCTTCTTCATCAGTTTGCGCATCAGGCGCTTGGCTGCTGTCGCGTTGCGCCGGCTCTGCACCAGCACGTCGAGCACGTTCCCCTCCTGATCGACTGCCCGCCACAGGTAGTACGTCTGCCCATTGATCTTGAGAAACACCTCATCCAGGTGCCATTTGTCTCCCGGCCGGGGCCGCCGCCGGCGCAGCTCGTTGGCGAACTGCTGACCGAACTTCTGGCACCAGCGGCGGATCGTCTCGTAGCTGACCTGCACCCCGCGCAGGAGCATCGCCTCTTCCACAGCACGGAAGCTCAACGGGAAGCGCATGTACAGCAGCACACACTGCGCGATGATCTCGGGCGGAAACCGATGCCGCAGGTACGGGGATGCTGCTGGTGCCACGCTCTGCCCTCTCTTTTCTCTGTGCTGCCTCACCCTCTCATTTTACTGTGACAACGCCCCTGCGGCAGCGTCTGCTCCACGTGGCGTAAATCGGCCCACCGGGCACATCAAAAGTGCCCAAGAGCCCGTTTCTCAGTGCCGAATACATGCGGGAGTTGGCCACGTATATCACCAATAACGCCGCGTTCATCGTCAACTACGGGGAGCGGTATCGCAACGGTGAGCGGATCAGCACGGCCTTCACCGAATCAACAGTCAACCAGGTGGTGAGCAAGCGGATGGTCAAGAAGCAGCAGATGCAGTGGACGCCCGAGGGGGCTCATCTGCTCCTCCAGGTGCGCACGCAGGTGCTCAACGATGAGTGGGAGGACACCTTCCGCACCTGGTATCCCCGCTTCCGCCCGGTGCAGACGCCGACCCCAGCGGCACGAGCAGCCTGACTCTCCGACTTTTTAGTGCTCTCCCCTCAGGATCACCGTCCTCGTCCTCGTCCACGGTAGACCCGAGCAGCGCGACCAGTGTGCGACTCAGCTGCGACGCCCGCGTCGGCGAGAGCCGCACCTCGGCCCGCCGCTCCTGATGCGCGCTTGGGACGAGTTGACGGCCCGGCTGCTCGCCAGCTAGCCACCAACGATCCCCAGGGAACGCGTCTCGCGCGCAGCGCGCCGACACAGGTCATTGTGAGGGAACCCGTTCCCTGCGTACCCCAACAGCACCGGAGAGGGATAGACCTGTCAGTCGGTGCCCTTGAGAACCGCCTGCAAGCGCGCCGTGCCCCGCCCCACGTGGAGGACCACCTGCCAGTGCAGGGCACCGCGCGGCGGCAGCGTGGCGCAGACGCCATGCACGACAGCGTCGCTCAGGTGATCCGGCCAGCCAGAGCAGGGCTCCAGAATAGCGGTAAAGGCAGGATGATCGACCGGCCAAGCCCCCCGGTTGATAGCCATGCCTACGCTCGGCAGATCGTGAGGGTTGAACGTCAATGCGATGTAGTCGTCCGTGGCCTCGTCGATGGCGGCGACCCAGCCTGCGGTGAGCCCCAGCGCGAAGAGCTTCTCAATGGTGCCCTCGTCCGCTGGCCCCAGGGCACTCAGATCAACGGTGCGACCGCGCGTATCGCCGGTCAGGGGCCAGGTGTGGGTTGTTCCCTGCCGCCCCAGTCGATCATCATTTGATTGATCGACATAGGCCCGCACGCCCTCGGGCAGCAGGATGCGCAGAGTGGGGGTCGCCGCGAAAAAGGGATGGAGGGACCACAGACAGCGGAAGGGCTCCGCCGCTGCACTGGTGACGGTATAGAGTATGCGCAGGGCCTGTCCGTCAGGGTGAAAGCGCCGCTCGAACCTGTAGGGAAAGCGCAGGCCTGAGGCCCACATGACCAGATCGGGGCCATCGGGCGCTGTCGCCCAGGGGAGAGACCATAGTTCGCCGTGGTCGGGGATGCCCACGTCATGCCAAGGTGGATCGGGATGCAAGCACGGTCCAATCGACGGAAAGCACTCGTCCCATCCGCTGAGATCATACTGCGGGTACGCGTCGCCATAACTCGGGCGGCGCAGGGGCCGTCCCGGCTGACGCCACAGCCACTCTCTCTGCGTGGCCCGGTCGACCAGCGAGATGACCTTGCCGCCGATGTGTGGCAGGATGGTCATCCGCACGGCCGCCGTTTCGTAGAGCAGAGCAGGTTCGCCCTCGTACCGTGTTTCATGGAGTGACATTGCTCTGCATGCTCCTTTCCGTACACTCCTGCCCCCTGAGGCGACCACGCCAGGGCAGGCGCTCTATCCCGCGCCAGTTCACCATGCTAGCATGACGGCCTGATACTGTTACAGACGGGTTGCTGTACCACCCGGCCGCGACTGCCCGCCCCAGGCGGACCTTCAGGTCTCGCGTAAGCGGGCCAACCACGTGTCTGAGGGAGCACGACGCGGGGTAGCCCTGGGCAGTCAGCTCAGGTTTAGCGGCAACGTGAGGCCGCCGTCGGCAAAGACAACATGGCCGGTGACATAGGACGACCGGTCGGAGGCCAGGAACAGCACGACATCGGCCATCTCAGCGGGCGTGCCCACGCGGCCCAGCGGGATCCTACGTCCGACCTCCATGGGATCGTAGAGGCGTTCTCGGCGGTGGCGCTCCGTGTAGATAGCCCCGGGCGCCAGGGCATTGACCCGGATGCCCTGGGGGGCCAGTTGATAAGCCAGCGATCTGGTCAGCATATTCACGCCACCTTTGCTTGCGGCGTAGTGGGCATGATTTGGCGTGGCCAGGATGCTATGCACGGACGAGAGAAAGACAATGCTGCCCGCATGGCCGCGTCTGATGAAGTGGGCTGCCACGCGGCGGGCACAGAAGAACATGCCCTTGAGATTGATATCCAGCGTCTGGTCCCACTGTTCCTCGTTGAGGTCGAACAGCGGCTGGGGATCGGTCAACCCCGCGTTATAGACAAGGTGATCAATGCGCCCTAACTCCCGCAGGATATCGGCGATAAAAGCGTCTTGCGCCGCGAGGTCGCGGGCATCCACCGACCTCAGCAGGGCACGGCGGCCCAGGGAGGTCACCGCGTGGAGGGTCCCCTGTGCCTCCTCCATATCGCCATAGTAGGTCAGCGCCATATCCGCGCCGGCAGCGGCGAACGCACGCGCGATGGCCGCGCCGATTCCCGTACCGGCGCCGGTGACCATAACGACCCTGTTCGTGAAATCAATCGAGTACATGTCATCTCCGCCCGCGGCGGGAGGGGGCGCCGGCTACTCCGGCG
>JAABUM010005282.1_pt1 | contig 13700 bp, 13 predicted proteins | sample 5559161 | NCBI WGS metagenome assembly JAABUM01 (sample SAMN10711868, study PRJNA513369) | rock metagenome | isolation source: Antarctica rocks | place: Antarctica: Victoria Land, Siegfried Peak nord
AAGCGCCGCGGTCGCCCGCCCAAGTCCCGGAGCGAGGCAACTGACGTGTCCAACCTGCGGGGGCGATCTCCCCAACACCCTCCTCACGAGGTGGCGGCATGACCACGGTTCAATGGGGCGCTACCCAGGTCTCTCGTTTCCATGGTGTATCCTCCATTGAAAGGGGGGTGCAACATCTACAATTTCGGTTACTGTCTGATGTCCGGGTTACCACCGAGATGGGAGAGGATCGTGGTGATCTCGAGCTGGATACGTGTCGTGTGGCAGCTACCCGGCATGTCCCGCGCTTTCGCCACGATAGCATCATGCGTCGAATCGACGGCCTTCAGCAGCTGTGCGAGTGCCCGCTGGAACTGCGCTGCAGGAGTCTCAGTGACGAGCACGTCGACGTGGGTCACCCCCCAGACCTCGTCGGCACTCATGCCAAAGACTACTCCGATGCCCCAGTTATTCAGCTGAGTGAGGAGCCCAGCGACGGGCGCGCGACACTGAGCAGAGACTGCACAGATGCGGGCAAGGAGGATAAGTTCCTGCATCTCGTCATCGGCTAGCACTCGCACGAGGGTAAGGACAGAATCGTTGATCATGTACGGTAGGACCAGCGTTCCATCGTCATCATCACGCAGGAGCAGCACGCCCAGTTGCCGCAAGCATTGCGCGATTGTCTCCAAAAGCGAGGTGCTCAAGGTTCCCCTCCGTTCTCGCCCAGTGCCCTTCAGGGGCAACACACCCAGGGTTTCCAGATTACCCACCAGCGCCAGGTTCTGGCTGAGGGCTGCATCGTGCTAGGTTGGGCGCTGCTTGGTCATTGGGAACGGAATAACGTCGCGGATGCTCGGCGCGTCGGTCAGAAGCATGATCAGACGGTCGATACCAAGCCCAACGCCGCCGGTTGGGGGGATGCCACAGCCGATCGCCTTGATGAAGTCGAGATCAAGCGGGTTGTCCTCGTAATCCTTATTTCTTCCCTTACGGACAGCTCGGACCGCGCGTTGACTCAAGAAGCGCTGGAGTTGCTCAACGGGATCGTTCAGCTCGGAGTAGGCGTTGCCGATTTCCATGCCCTTCGCGAATGGCTCAAAGCGCTCAACGAGCCGGCCATCGCCCCGTTTGGCTTTGGTGAGCGGGCTGATCTCGATCGGATGGTCGAGCACGAAAGTTGGCTGGACGAGGTGCTGCTCACATGTAGCGGCGAACAGCTCTGCGACGGCCAAGCCCCAGGAAAGCGAGGGATCGTGCGGAATGTTGCGGCAAGCAAGCTCGGCCACCAACTCCTCGGTGCTCATGGCACTCGCATCGACCCCGGCATACTCCTTGATGGCGTCGAGCATGCACAGCCGCCGCCAGGGCGGCGTGAAGTCGAGATCGACCGTCTGGTATGTGATGCGCGTCGATCCGCACACCTCCTCACAGACGCGGGACACGAGATCCTCAAAGCGCTCCATCTGGATCTCGTAGTCGGTGAAGGCCTCATACCACTCCATCATTGTGAATTCGGGGTTGTGCGAGCGGTCGATCCCCTCGTTGCGGAAGTTCTGGCAGATCGTGAACACCTTGTCAAAGCCGGCGACAAGATAGCGTTTCAGGTAGAGCTCGGGCGAGATCCTCAAGAAGGCCGCTTCGTTGTCGAGCGCCCAAATCGACGTCGTGAAGGGCCGTGCTTCAGCACCCCCGTAGACGCTTTCGATGGTTGGCGTCGAAACCTCCAGAAAGCAATGTCGCTCCATGTAGCGACGGATCGCCGAGATGATCTGGGCGCGGGTACGGATGCGCGCCCGATCCTCCGGCTCGAGCAACCAGTGCAGATAGCGCTCACGATACGTCAGTTCCGGGTTCTTGAGGCCGTAGATCACACGGTCGCCTGCCTCTTTACCGATGGGGATTGGCACGACCGTCTTGGCCAGGATCGTCAGCTCGTCGACGTCAATGCTCAGTTCACCCCTCTTGGTACGAAAGACAGTCCCTTTGATGCCGATGATGTCGCCGAGGTCAAGCGCGAACATCTGCTCCCAGAGTTTGTCGTAAGCGCGCAGAAGGTCTGGGGTAGGTGGCCCTGGGAGGTAAAGCGCCATCTAGCCCGGCGTGCCCCTGCTCTGGAACAATGCCCCCTGTGACCCATGTGCTCTGTCCCGTGACCAGGCTACCCCAGACCTTCTGCGCGCTTACGCGCCAATGAGCGGTGGGCCGTGGAGCCCGCGCCGACAGCGCCGAGGAGCTGCTCTTAACCCACTTCTGCGCGCTTAGGTGAGCTGCAGTGGGACGCGGTGGATGCGGAGGCTGTCGCCCGGTACCAGGCGGCGCAGGCCCCCGGCAGCGTGGGGGCGGACGGGTACGAGACGCTCCAGGTGGCCAGTCGCTTCGGCACGCTGCACCTGCGCCGGCAGGTCTGTACGCACCACGATGGCCGACCCCACGTGATGCCGAGCAACGACCTCCTGCCGATCCACCACGGCATCCTGATCACCCGGGGATTGCAGGAGCAAGCCTATCTCGGCTATTAATGCCTAACCCCTCGAAAAGGTAAAAGTTCGCGTTGGCGACGACTCTGACCCCTCAACATTCTCTTTCTGCAGAGACCGGCGCAAGAATTCCGAGCCATCATAGCGTGCAAAAACTTTACTTTGCGCACATGGCCGCAACCCAGCCTGAAGCAGGCCAGATGTTGCCGCTCAGGCCTGCAAATACCATTGCCAGAATCATCGTGCGGTTAGTTGGCAGAGGAATTGGCTTCTTGCACACGCGAAGTGGCCCAGCATGAGGAGCACAGCCGTAACCTACACGTACTTTTACCTTTTCGAGGGGTTGGGCACTAATAGCCTCTGTGGGGGGTCGTGGCGTCTCTGAGCGAGCGGATGACCTACCAGCCAGCACAGGGGGAGATCGCAGAAGCCCCTATCACGGTATCTAATACACAGCCACATAGGAACAGCCCGATGGCTACCCGTTTTTTGTTCATGTCTCTCCTTATCTCTACTTAATCAGGGCCTTGTCCGCAGCAAGATCGACATGAGCCACTCACCCTTCATGGCGGTGACCCTCGTTTTGTTCCGTCCAGTGCTGGCGTTCCACCTCAGTGAAATAGGACACAATCGTCTGGAATAGGTGCTCGATAAGATCAGGGCTCACGCCCGCCTCCATCGCCCACTGGCGGCGCTGCACCATCATCGTCGTTACCCGCTCTGGGACACTCACGCTTAGCACACTCGTCTTGAAGGTTGCGGCTGCGTGGACATAGCCACGGCGCTGAGCAATGAGGGTGATAATGGCGCCATCAATGTCATCAATGACGGCGCGGATGTCTTGAAGGCTTGTGCACTCCTCAGGTGTTTTCACTCTACCCCCTCTTGTGCCTCTTATACCTTTCGTCCACCACGACGAACACCGATAACGCGAGGGATTGCGAACCTGCTACTCCTCAGCGTCTGTGCAGTAACCTGCACGCACTAACTATGATCGGGTGCGGCCACGCGGCCCTCATATTCTATCCTTCACAAACAGATATTCTCTGGCAGCGTGCTGGTACCCTTGCCGCTCATAGAAGCGATGCGCCTCCGTCCGGGTTGCACTGCTCACCAGATAGATCGACTGGACCCCTTATGCCAGCAACCGCTGCTCTGCCGCAGCAAGTAAGGCAGCTCCAACACCGTGGCCACGAGAGTCAGGATCAACCACCAGAGCCATGATCTGGCCACCGAGCCCGTGTTTCTCATAGAAGGGACCGATGACGCATGCACCAACCATCCTGACGACACGGTCATCTTCTTCGGCGACCAGAGTGTAATAGTTCGTCGCGGTAACGATAGGGCCAAGCCGCTCCGTCATCTCGGCCTCTGAGGCGGGATAGCCAAGCTGATCCAGAGTGTCGAGTATGAGGCGACGCGGCGCGCTGGCGGCCTGGTCGGCGACACATGAGCCGAGGGGGCTCCGCTCCCTGTCGGCAGGGCACGATCACCGCGCCCCCCTCGCGAGGCGAGAAAAGGTCCTGGCGCGTCACGTCCGCGGCTGGTGTTCCTGGCTAGACACGTGCTGTGCGGACGTGGTGGTTCGACTGAGCCAGGGCGGCAACGCCCATCATCACGACGCCCCCAGTGGCAAACAGCGGCGCCACCCCCACGCTGTCCGTGAGCCAGCCGCCGAGAAGGGAACTGGTACCCGCTCAGAGGGGGCATTACGCGGCAGGGCGCACAGGGAACCCGGGTTCTGAGCCTGCGGGGGTCGGGGGCAGGAGTGAGGGGGCGGGCAGTCTCCACAGCGCCGCTGTACAGGCTGCAGTGAGGTAGTCGAGCACATCGCGCTCTTGTTGGCGTAACGTGGTGACCACCGTCAGCAAGCGTTCGGCAAAGCAGCTGCCCTCCGCGCTCTGCGTGCCGAAGCTCCGCCGACGCCAGACCACTGCGCGGCGCAGAGCCCGCTCGGCGGCATTGTTGGTCGGCTCCACGCTCGCGACCGTGACAAACGTCCACAGGCCAGGTGCGAGCTTGAGGATATTCTGGCACGCCCGGCGCGTCTTGGCGTGCTCCAGGGTCGTCCCTTCGGTCAACAGCGCGACCACCTGTGCCTGCAGCGGGGTCATCACCCCCACGAAGGCGGGGCGGGGCAGCGTGCCATCGCGGACGCGATACCACAGATCAAAGATCGTCACGCTTACGTCGAGCAGTGCCTGCCCCACGCGGGCCGCCTCCCCGCCCCGTTCCACGAAGGCGGCATAGTCCCGCAACAGGTGCGCCCAACACACTTGGCGGTGCGTGGGGTCTACCCAGGTGTAGCCACTCCAGCGGTCGGAGCCGACAATGCCGGCAAACGTCGCCCCCAGCAGCGTCTGCGCGCCCGCTTTGCCCCGCGTGGCCAGCACGAGGAACACGCTCACCAGCGGCGTGACCGCCGTCCACAGCCACCGCCGCTGCGTCCCTTCGCGCCACCCCGTCTCATCGGCATTGACCACGGGCTGTTGCTGCACGTACGCCACGGCCTCAGCCACCGGCGCGGCCACGGCCGCACTGACCTGCTGTTCCAAGGCGACCACGCTGCCCAGGCTGATCTCCAGATGGAAGAGGGCCGCGAGCAACTCGGCCACATCCCGTTGGCTGATGCCCAAGCGGCCTGCCAGATAGGCTACCGTGGCTTGCGTGCGCGGTCCGAAGCCGCCGGGCGGCATCTCCGCCGGCCACGCCGCTGCCGTCGCCGCACCGCACCCTGTACAGGTCAAGGTGTGCCGCCGATATTCAGTCACCTCTGGCACGATCCGCGGCAGTTCAGCGACCTGATGCCGCCCAGGGGCAGGATCGTCGCCCCTCAAGGGTGCCCCGCACTGCCCACACGCCTCCGGCTTGCTCTCGACGACATGGTCCACCTGCTCCACTGGCAGCAGCGGTCGCCCATGGCCGGCATGGCCCACCTGCCCACCGGCGGGGCGTCCCGAGGGCGTCCGCCTGCGCCGGGGCGGGACGCTGGGGGGATCAGACGAGGGGGGCCGTGACGAGGTGCGCGAGGTCTGCGTCACCCGCTCTTCCAGCGCCGCGAGTCGTGCCTCCAACGTCCTCAGCCGCTCGGCCTGCGCCTCCACACTCAACAGCAGATCCTGCACCAGCGCCCGCACCGCCGGTGGCGTGGTGGCCCAGTCCTCTGCGGAGACGTCAGCAGGGGGAGCATAGTCCAACATGCCTGTAGTATAGAGGATGCTGTGCCGCTAGTTGCTTCCCACGAGCGTTGCTAGACGTGAACGGGTACCGCCTCCTAACGCCTCCCCTTGCAAACATTTGATCTATGAGAAGTCAGGCCGTCGCCTGCCGGCCCCGCAGGCCTGCTCGAAGGCATGGGCGAGCTGTAACACACCCCACTCGTCCTGGTGCCTGCCCACGATCTGCAGTCCCCCCGGCAGGCCATCTTCCGTGAAGCCCGCCGGTACTGAGATGGCCGGGTTACCCACTGTGGAGATGAAGTAGCAGGACCTCATCCAGTCGATGTAGGTACCCATGGGGACGCCGTTCACATGTGTGACATAGGGGTGCTCCACGTCAAACGGCGGCACTTGCGTGGTCGGCAGAACGAAGAACTCGTAGGTGGTCATGAACGTGCGCACCCTCTCGTAGAGTTGAGTGCGCTGTGCCTCGGCCCGGCTCAGCTGCGGTCCCGTCAGGCGGGCGCCACGCTCTACCTCCCCCACGACCGTCTCTTTGATCTGATCCCGCTTGGTCGCCACCAGTTCGGCATACTGCCCCTCAAAGTGCCAGGCTCTCAGCACCTTGAACACCTCGTCGGCGCCAGTGAAGTCCGGCTCGGCCTCCTCGATGATGCAGCCGAGCGTCTCAAAGGTCCTGCGTTGCGCGTCGACTACGCGCCGTACCCGGGGATCAAACGGCACCCCGCCCAGATCTTTGGCCCACGCCACCCGCACGCCTCTGAGGTCACAATCCAGCGCCCCCGCAAAGCGGTTGCCGGACTCGGCAACGGCGATCGGTGAGCGTGCGTCTGGCCCGGCCAGCGCGCTCAGGAAGAAGGCCACGTCGGCCACGGTGCGGCCCATCGGCCCGTCCACGCTCAGTGTGGACCACGCCGACGTCCGTGACCATTTGGGGACGCGGCCCGGCGCTGGCCGCAAGCCCACCACGTTGCAAAAACTTGCCGGGTTGCGCAACGACCCCCCCATGTCGCTGCCACCGGCCAGCGGCACCATCCCGCAGGCCAGCGCCACGGCTGCCCCACCGCTGCTCCCCCCACAGGTCTTGGTCAGGTCGTAGGGGTTCAGCGTGCGGCCAAAGACCGGGTTGAATGTCTGCGAGCCCGCCCCAAACTCTGGTGTGTTTGTCTTGCCGATCGTGATCGCTCCGGCTTGCCTGCTCCGCTCCACGATCAGCGCGTCCTGATCGGGGATGAAGTCCCCAAAGAGGGGTGACCCATAGGTCGTGCGGATGCTCCTGGTCTCATGCAGATCTTTGTGCGCCACGGGCAGCCCGTGCAAGGGTCCGATCGGTCCGCCGCGGGCCAGCGCCTCATCAGCCCGCTGGGCCTGCTCCATAGCCTGCTCAGCCACCAGGGTGACGATGGCGTTGACCCGTGGGTTCACCCGCTCGATCTGCTCTAGATGGGCAACCAGCACCTCGCGGGCCGACACCTCCTTGCGGCGGATCATGCGCGCCAGCTCACAAGCCTCCAGGAAGCACAGCTCGCGGCCAGCTCGTGGCTCCCCCTCCCTCACGGTCTCACCGTCTGGCTGGCTCTCGTCACGCACCATCGCTCATCTCCCTGGGTGGTCGTCATCCGCACCGCGCAGTATCCTTTCCACGATCACACAGTCGCGCCAGGCGCCGTCGAGCTGCCCATGGCGCCGATAGATACCCACTTCCCGGAAGCCCAGGCGCCGGCAGAGAGCGCGACTGGCCATATTCTCGGGGAAGATCCGTGAGACAAGCGTCCAGAAGCCGCGCCGTGCACACTCCTCAATCAGCCCGGCCAGGACCACCTGTCCTGCTCCCCTGCCCCGTGACGCCCGTGCCACGTAGACGGAGAACTCGGCAACGCCTGCGTAACAGGCGCGGGGCCTGTATGTCCCCGCCCCGGCACAGGCAATCACCTGTCCCCCGTGCTCGGCCACTACGGTGGGATAGCGCTCGCCACGCTCGGCAAGTGCGGCGGCGACCTCGGCCTCGGTGCGCAATTCAGTCTCAAAGGTGGCCACGCGGTCGGCAATGCTTTCGTTGTGGATGCGGGTGATCGCCGGTACGTCCGTGATCCTGGCCAGGCGATAGGGTGCCGCTGCGTCCAACTCAGGACGTGCCCCGGCCGGCGGCGCGTGCCCGCAGAGTAACTTCATACTTTCTTGAAACACCACGCTCATAGAGGGTGAGCATGTAGTATTCCGCTTCAGCATTGGCACTCCCAAATATTGCGATAGTGCTGGGAAAGCCAGGATCATCAATCTCCGAGCGCATCATCAAAAATGCTCCGTTCTCCAGCCACTCGAACGAGGTATGCCCGTGTAGAATGGTATCTGAGACAAGACCGTGTGTTCCAGTTGTATCCCAGTCTCCAATCAATACGCTAAGAGGTTTAAGGGCTGGATTTGGTATGGATGCTCCTTATGATCTCGCCGCACTTCAGACCCCGGCGCCATCTCCTCGGGGCAGCAGCCTGTTAAACGTCAACTAAAACGGCTCTGGCCCACATTCCGTGCTGCCTGGTGGCCGGTGCTTCAGGCTGTTGACCAGAGGCGGGGAGGGTGCAAGACGGCTGCTTGGCCGTCCGTTGGCCAGCCCGCAACAACGATGAAAGCTGTCCCTGGCACACCAGAGGAAACCGTAGCACGGAATGTGGGCCAGAGCCGATTTCGATGACGCTATCACGCACACCAGCGCGCATGAGACGGATGGTATCTTTGGCGATGCGGCAGCGCTTCACGCTGCTATTGACGTGTTCAATGCGGATACGCCGCCGGGCGAGGTGGCGGTTGCTCTCTTTCTGCTCCTCGGTGAGCAGCCCGCCGCGGGGCTTTTTGTGGGGCGTGTGCGCCGTGACACCCTCCAGGGAGAAGGCTTGAAAGCCTAGGTCTTGCAAGAGGTGGCTGCCGCGGGGCAACGGATACGGGGTGGCGTCGGCGATGCGCTTGTCATGCCTGCTGCCGTGCTGCGTCGCACTGAGGAAGAGGATGGTCAGGGTGGCATCAACCAGCAGCACGTTCTTGCACCGGATCAGTTGTGGGTTCCCCAAACGCCACCTCCAGGTTGCCACTGAGGAGATCCAGGAGGGTCCGTGAGCGGGCGCGTTCGACAAGTGCGAAGGCTGCTGCGTGAAGGGGATCAGTATCCAGCTGCAACAGCAGGCGGAGGAGATCTTCATAGGGCGCCTGCCGGCCGCTGACAAAGGAGATGCGTACATCCTCGGGCTGCAACTCCGCCCGCATGCTTTCGATCAGAGCAATTGCGGCTTCATAGGCGCGGAGAGCTCCCGCGGGATCATAGCGCTCCCGCAGCCGCCCGGCGCCATGGAGAGCGGCTGCGGTGAGCCACGGCAGTCCATAGCGTTCGCCCAGACGTTGGGCAGCCGCGACAGCGGCACGCGCGGAACGATGCGCACCCCGCTGCTCCTGTGCCCGGGCCTTGACGAGCAGGCTCTGCCCGTGTTCCACCACCAATCCCTGTCTAGCTAGAACGGGGGTGGCAGCCATGACATGCGTAAGCGCGCGGTCGGGGTCACTACCAAGCAGGAGACCTGCCTGGTACAGCTCGACGACAGCCACGCTAACGAGCGCACCCTCCTCCGCGAAGAGTTGGGTAGCGCGATCCAGCAACGGCAGTGCGGCAGACGCGCGATCACGGCTCATACCTAGGGCACGCGCCTGCACGAGGAGCGCCCGTGCCATATCGGGGCGCATCTCCTCAACCGAGAAGGTGACCAGCGCCGCGGCAGCCAGCCGCCCAGCCTCAGACCCCATATTAAGGGCGAGATAGACCTCGGCAAGGTAGAGGTCAGCGCCGGCGCGATCCGGTTGGCTATCGAGGGTAACGAAGACGTCACGCGCCGCACTGATGATACGCAAGGCCCGATTGTAGTAGCCCTGAGCGGCATAAATGGCGCCAACGTTGACATCAATCCGGGCCATCCACGAGCGCATCTCGTGCGTGGTGAAGGCAGCGTGAGCAGCTTCATACGCCTCCAGCGCGGGACGGAACTCGCCAAGGTCGGCGAGTATATTGGCGCGGTTCACGTTGACCTGGGCAACCAGCAGATCCTCGCCCACGAGTGCGAAACTGGCCGCGGCCGCGTCGGCCAGGTCGAGGGCACGGCGGGGGTGGTAAAGCCGAGCATGGATGTTGGCCAGATTTGCTTCGAGCTTGGCCAGGTTCAACGTGTCGTTATGACGCGCAAAGACGCGGCGCAGACGGCGTCCCAGCGCCAGCGCCTCCGCCGTGCGGCCAAGATTCATCAGTGCGTCGAGCGTTCCGAGGCGGGTGCGCGCAGCTTCAACCGGCAAGCGGGCCGCCCTGAAGAGCTGGACGGCCTGCTCATAGTGGTCAAGCGACTGGCCGTGATGGCCCAAAGCGCGTTGAGCATGGCCCACGGCGCGCACACAGGCAGCATAGAGAGGGTAGTTATCGGCGCTAGCGCTAACATCCCGGGCACGCTGGGCCAGGTGCAGCGCGCGCCCGGGATCGTTGCGGGTTTGACGCTCCGCCTGCCCCAGCAGAAGCGCACTGGCATCAGTATAGCTTGCCGATGGCCCTGTAGAAAGAATTTCCGCTGTGTCGACAGTGGCTGGAGTGTCGGCAAGCCGGCTGACCAGGGCGGTAACGACGTCGGCGTTCATCAGGGGAGACGCGGTAAGGCCAGATCGTCGGGCTCACCCTGAATATCCAGCGCCACTGACTCAATTCGCTCCGTGGGAAGCTGTAGCGATAGGACATATCGTCCAGGAGACACGTCGGCGAACGCGAACTCGCCGAAGGCATCGAGCGTCACGGGGCCGTGAGCAGGCTCTCGTGTCGCGATCGGTGGCTCAGCTGCCTCATCGCCGACATCGACCAGCACGGCCTCGCCTGTACCGCCGGTGGGCGCCACGACCTGCCCAAGCAGCATGAGCCCAGCAGAGGTATCGGGCCGCACGTGTATGCTGATCTCCACCTCACCGGCCCTCAGCAGCACCTGGCGTCCCACGGCGCCTGGCCCACGCATCGTCGTCGGTTGTGCGATGCTCCAACTGTCAAAAATCAGGCGGGCGCGCCGCACCACGGCTGAGAAAGGCTCTGTACCGCGCGTGGGGAGCGCGGGCGCTTGCTGGGCCAGACGGCTGGCCCGCGCCTGCACCCACGGCGGGCAGTCCTCCCGGCCTCCCGCACGCATCATTGCCTCCAGCAGGGCCGCATCCTCGTCACTCGCCTGGCCCGTGGCCAGCTCATACAGCAGGCGGATCGGGGGTCCCTCCAGGTCATCCATGGCGTTTCCTTCTTCGGCGAACAGTGGTGCGATTCCTCAGTGATTATGTCTCAGGTAGCACCCCCAGGTGCTTTGGGCGCCTGCCAGATTCGTCGCGACTATGTCTGCTACCGTCTTAGTGACAGGCAAGGGCCTTGAAAATACATGCCCTGGCAAGAGATAGAGGGACCAAAGAGTATCATTAGCCGTCTGGCCCGCTGCGCAAGAGCTGCTTGAGTCGGGCGAGGCAACGCCCGCGAACCGGGCCGATGCTGCCCTCGGCAAGACCCATCCGGATGGCAATCTCTTCATAGGACAGCATAGCGGGATCATAGTAGAGGTACCGCACGAGGTCGCGACACCGTTCGGGCAGCGACTGCACCGCAGTGGCCACAGTGTCCCACTCCTCGCCGCGGACCAGCAACTCATCCGGTCCAGGGCCGGAGTCGCTCAACGGGACGGCGGTATCGTCGAGTGATGTCTCGCGTTGTCGATGACGATGACGTTTGATGATGGCCCGCCAGCTTATGTGTCCTGCCACCGAAAGAAGCCATCCGCCCAGGCGGTCCTGGTTACGCACGGTAGGTAGCCCCTTCCAGAGCGCTTCACAGACGTCCTGGAACACGTCGGCGGCATCGCTTTCTTGAAGGCCATAACGCCGTGGGACACTGTAGATGAAGTGGCTGTAGCGGCTCAGCAAAGCGTCCCAGTTTGGCTGAACGCGCACGCCGCTCAGGATGGCGTCGATGAGCTGACGGTCAGTGACTGTTCCGCTATAGCCGGTGCTGTCTGCCGTCGTCAAATTCATGCTCTCGTCCCGCATTTCTCCTGCCTTCCCACGGCCTGCTCCGCGCGACAGATCACAGACTGCCTCTGTGTCATGAGCGCGCCCGTCATCCGCATATTGTATCGCCCCAGGGCGCGGGGAGCGCTGTGTGGCGTGTCTCACCTTCCGGCAACCCGGGAGCACAGCCCCGCGCCCTGGGGCCGGTCAGGGAATCCTCGCGACCGGGATCACGTCATCTAATAAGTAAGCCAGATCGCCGTAGAAGGCGAGCCACATGCCATGAGTCCTCGGCTGGTGACCAGTCACTTCTTTGGAGGTGTATTTTGTCCAACCCCGCCTAACTCTATATCTATTGAGGAGCACAGCTCTCGTGATGAGTGAAGAGCCCGGCGTCTCTGTACCGATCAGGGAGCGACAGATGCAGCTGTCCTGGTCGGTGGGCGCCGGCCGGCAGCTACAGACAGAGCTGTCCTGCCTCGTAGGCCAACGATTGTATGACCCGCCAGCACGAAGGAGAAACGCGTGAACGCGCGCACCTACATCCCGCGGATTGAGTCTTGTATCGATCACCCTGTGTGTGGCTCTATTGCCACTCACCGGCAGCTCAGACGTCCCGGTATCGACGGCCTTGGAGATAAAGGTAAGCGCGAAAAAGCCTTGTGCTACTCGGTGCGCCGGTCTGCGTAGGAGGGCCATCTCCACCACCGCGGGTCCCGCACCCTCCAGAGATGGGCGTAGGATGCAAGACCACGCAGTAGCGCTCCCGGACCACCGACATGGACCGTCAGCCCGCGGCGGAACCACAAGGTTTTTTCGCGCCTACATCTTTGAGACTCGCCACATGGTCGTTCAGGCTCACAGGGTAGTGGTAAAGGTAGGGGCCTTAGGTACAGCGGCACGTGAAGCAAGGAGAGGAAGCTGGAGACGGGGTACGGTGTCTGACGCGCCATGCACCCATTGTCGGTTACGAGTAGATCAATGAGGATCGGCCCACGATACGTGCTGCACGCGTGAGGGCGAGAAAGCCTCCCCCCGTACCGAGCATCACGCGTCGGTACACAGTGAAAGACAAGGAGGTCAGAACAATGATAATGGGATTGACGCCGGAGATGCGGACGAGCATGCGGGTGCCTTACGCGCTGCGCCGCGTGCCAGCAGCGAGCCTGGCGGGACTGGCGCCATGCCCGGATGACCCGCAGCCCGGTGATGTCGCCCTGGCGCGGTTGGAGAAGATTGGTAAGAACGCCGGCTTGGAATTGATCAATGGGCGGCGCTGCACCCTGCACGAGGGGGATCTCCTTGCCGTTGCTTTCGGTCACCGCTATGCCACGCAGCAGTTCGAGGGCTACGCCCGGGCCGACGGTGACCGCTGCGATCTGATGTCGATGGGCGGCCTGTGCGGCCTGGTTGAGAGCAAGCATGCGACCGTGGCCGAGCCGAGCAAATTGCGCCTGCTCGGCGCGGTCGCCGATGCCACGGGACGGCCCCTGCGGCTGCGTGACTTCGCTCTGGCTCCCGTGCCGGCCACAGGGCAGCCGCGTGTGATCGTGGTCTGCGGCACGTCCATGGACGCTGGCAAGACCTACACCGTGATGAGCGTGATCCTGGGCCTACGGCGGCAGGGCTGCCGGGTGGCCGGCATCAAGCTCACGGGGACGGCTGCTGGACGCGACACGTGGAATATGCTTGACGCCGGCGCCTGCGTGGCCCTGGACTTTGTCGACGGCGGTTGGCCGTCTACCTACCAATGCACGCCGGACGAACTGCAGGCCATGTATCGCCTGCTGCTCAGTCACGTCACAGCCCAGGGCGCGGAGTATGTGGTGGTCGAGATCGCCGACGGGCTGCTCCAGAAGGAAACAGCGGGTCTGTTGCAAACCTCGCATAGGCATCAACCTAAGAAACACGAAGGAGGGCACCTTTGGCACACTGAGGACACAGATGACCTGAGGGTGCGAAAGGAGCCTCCTGATGACCACGGTACCACAGCTCGCGACGGCATTGCAGA
>JAABUM010005283.1_pt1 | contig 13700 bp, 11 predicted proteins | sample 5559161 | NCBI WGS metagenome assembly JAABUM01 (sample SAMN10711868, study PRJNA513369) | rock metagenome | isolation source: Antarctica rocks | place: Antarctica: Victoria Land, Siegfried Peak nord
GGCTTATGTGCCCGGGTCATCGCAAAACTCACGGCTCATACGGTCGGGGTTCACCTCAATGTACGCACAAACCAGCCCTTGTTGGCGCTCAAGGCCTTCGATCTTATCTAGCACAAAGGGTTACTAGAAAGTACTGAGGTCAGGGGCGTGGTGTGTGAACCAGATCACACGGTAATCATGAGCGGGGTCATAGCGCGCGTGTAACCGTGAGCGTATGCTCATCACTACAAGATGACGCGAGAACAGGCGCCCGCCGGGGCGACCCACGGCCAGGCGCCAGAAGAGGGAAGCGACAATGACCTACGATAGGGATCTGGATGAGCAACTCAGTCTGCTGTTCTGCGCCGCCGTTGAGCGCGACGAGGTGGCCGAATACCTCCTGGGCCTCAAACCCTACATGTGCGACAGCGGAGACATCGAAATGTTTTACCGGCTCCATGAGGTAGCCAACTGGCTGGCCACGCTGCCTGCCGCATCGCGCGAGACGCAGTGTCTGCACCTGGCGGCGGCTGTGTCTGCTACGAACCGCGAGTTGGCGGCGCTGATCATCGCGGCAGTCGAGGAACACGGGCCGGAGCGTGGTTGGCAGCCAATCTCCGACGCCGTCTACTTCGCCGTCGCCGTGCGGCACGGCAACCTGCGCGACTACCTGGCTGTCCAGGGCGCTTACACGGCGCCGTCCTGGGTGCTGGGCGTGTATCCGACCGTACGCCAGGAACGCTTCTGCCATCTGTACAGGCAGACTCCACCCGGACATGGGCGTGCGGCGCTGCGCCTGGCCCTGCTCAGCCTGTTTGACGGCGGCACACTGCAGCAACTGCTGGCCCTGCGGACTAGCCAGCTACTGGGCGACGACGATGCCATCCTGCTGACCAAAGTGGGCGCGCGTCTGCAAGTGGCCCGCCAGTCGGGCGAGTTGGACCGGGGCGGACGCGAGGTGGCCGCGATGGCCGCGGCGGTGTTGCGCGCCTAGTCCGGCTCGGCTGACCTACCCTGCCGACGGGTCGGGATAACCTTATAGGCGTGGAGCTGGAGGTCCTGCACGACCAGGGACGCTGACTCGGCGCTGACCACCCTACGGCTAGCATAGCTCTACTACCGTGCCATCGTAACAGGCACGGCGCTGGACACGCCACCTGGGTAGGGTGAGGCGGCTAGGCCGCGTTCAGCACACAAAAAGAAGGGGGGAACTGTAGCCCCCACTCAGTTCCCCCCATACCCCGAAGGGCGGTAGAAGACAGGTTCGATAGCGCCAGCGCGGCCATGCACGCTGCTCGCGTGCCTCGCCTTACTGCCACTGCCCCTAGTATAGTGGCAGTGTATATTCACTTTATTGCCTATTTGTAAACTTTCTGTAAACATTTGTGCTGATGTTGTCTCAAACGCTGTAGCCTTGGGCTGGTAGGCGCACAGGCGGCAGCGGTAGGGGCATCGCCCTGGCGTCCACAAGGGGCGCTCCTACAGACGGTTGAGCCAATCGCTGACGGGCCAGAGTGCATGAACAGGCCGGGGCGGTACAAGCGCCGCGTAGTGAAGCCCGCGACTACGCGGGGAAAAGTGGGTTCGGGACACACGGCAAACGCTCGCCGCAGCCGGGGGTGAGCCAGCGTGGCAGGGATCCGAGCGGGTTCAGTATACTAGGATCATACGGGCCAATGGTCTGATCACTGTGGCGTGGCGCGATCGGTTCCCCTCCCCTCAGGCAGAGTCAAAGGTCCCCCGAGCAAGGCGGGCCGTGGCCGCTCTACGGGACAACTCCAGATGAGTGGGGGCTGTGGCGCCTCGGCACGGAGCTAAAGCCACGGGAGGGAGATTATGGCAACACTGAGCGCGGCACAGCGCGAGACGCTGGATCGGGAAGGCTATCTGGTAGTTGAGGGCGTGCTCGACCCTGCCCGCAATATCGGGCCAGCGTTGACTGAGTACGCCCAGGTGCTCGACGATATCGCTACGAGGTTCCTGGCCGAGGGGGTGATCAGCGACGACTATCGGGCCCTGCCGTTTACCCAACGCCTGATGCGCATCTGCCGGGAGAGTGGGCGCAGCGTGTCCCAATACTTTGATATTAGTCTGCCGCAGACCGGTGTGCGGCAGGACACGCCGATCCACCTGGGGCCCGCTCTCTTTGGGCTGCTGACCACTCCCTCACTGCTGGAGTTGGTCGAGTCGGTCATCGGACCCGAGATCTACTCAAATCCCGTGCAGCATATTCGGATGAAGCTACCCGCCGGCAGCATCAGCAGCGCCAGCAGTGATGGCCTGAACGCCAAAATCCCCTGGCACCAGGACAATGGTGTGGTGCTGCCGGAAGCTGATCAGGCCACCATCCTCACGGTGTGGATACCCCTGAACGATGCTACGGTGGAGAATGGCTGCTTGCAGGTGATCCCCCGTAGCCATCACGGCGATCTGTCCCCGCACTGCCCCGGCATCCGGGGCGCCGAGATCCCAGTCCGCCTGGTGTCTGAAGAGGCCGCGCTGCCCCTGCCCATGCGCGCCGGTAGCGCCCTGCTGCTGCACCAGCGCACCATGCATAGCTCACTGGACAACGTGACCACCGATCAGGTGCGCATCAGCCTTGATCTGCGTTATCAGCCGATCGGTCAGCCGACCGGCCGCCCCGCCTTCCCTGGCTTCGTGGCCCACAGCCTGGCCCATCCCGACACGGTGCTGCGCGATCCAGCAGCCTGGGCTCGGCTCTGGCTAGACACCCGCGCGCGGCTGGCCCAGCACGAGAACCCTGCTTTCAACCGCTGGCAGGCTGGGGTGGGCGTCTGCGCCTGAGCCGAACACCGCCCGTCGTCCGGCAGGTGTGCCATGGTGGCCAAAGCTGTTGCAGCCGGGCAGAGATGATGCTATCCTGGCGGCAACAGGCCTGCTGCTATCACGCCTGTAGAAACGGGGAAACGGAGGTATGTGGTCCGATCATGTCCGCCTGACGCCTCCGGAGTTGGGGCCTGACAGTGTTTGTGAAAGAGACAGCACACGAGGAGACAGTGATGATCCGTTCGGAACGGCGTCTGTTCCAGTCCCGGTTCGCCCGCTCATCCCGCGGGCTGGCCATGGCCAGCGCCCTGCTAGTGGGCCTGGCCAGTTGGCACGTTGCCCAGCCCGCTGGGGCGGCGACCGTGGTCACCTATTGGACCTATCAGCAGTCGGCCAAGGATATCCTGGCGGCTACCGACGCCTCAATCAAGGCCTTCGAAACGGCCAACCCCGGGGTGACCGTCAAGACCACGGTGTACCCCTATCCCGTCTACCGCGATAAGCTGCTGACGGCGGTCAAGGGAGGTCAGGCGCCCGACATCGCCACGCTCGATCAGATCTGGACCCCCGAGTTCGCCGCATCGGGCAACATTATCCCCCTGGACTCCTATATTGGGACCTCCAAAGTGGTCAAGGCAGGGGCCTTCTTCACGGGGGCCTGGGGCTCGGTGAACTACCGCGGCCACGTCTGGGGTGTCCCCCAGAGCAACGATGTGTGGGAACAGCTCTACTACAACAAGGATATGTTCAAGAAGGCAGGCATCAGCCATCCACCGACAACCTGGGCTGAACTGCTGGCCGACGGCAAGAAGCTGACCCACGCCCCAGCGCAGTATGGCCTTGCCCTGCTCGGCCACCAAGGTGAGGACACCATCTGCACCATTGACTCGTTTATCAACTCCAACGGCGGCCATGTGCTGAGCCCCGATGGAGCCAAAGCCGCGATCAACAGCCCGGCGGCCGTCGCCGCGATCAAGTTCTATCAGAGCCTGGCCGCTATCGCCCCGGCAGGCACGGCAAACCGCGCGGAACCCGATGCGGCCAGCCTGTTCACAGCCGGCAAGGTGGCCATGACCCTTGATGGCTCCTGGCAGCAGGACACCTATACCTCCCAGGGTGGTTCCAAGCTGCACTGGGGCGTGGCTGTGCCGCCGGCGCCCGGCGGTAAGATCTTCCACGGCTGCCTGGGCGGCTGGAACATGGTCATCTTCAAGCAATCCAAGCACGCTGGCGACGCCTGGAAGTTTGTGGAGTATCTGGGCCAAAAGACGGCGCAGATGGCCGTCAACGCGATTACTCCGGCCCGCGTGGACGCTGGCCTGCAGTTCATCCAGTCCAAGCGGGCCGGTGGCGCTGTGTTGTTGACCACGATCAAGAACGGTAAGCCCCGTGATCTCTCGCCGATCTACCCGCAGATCTCGACCATTGAGCAGACCATGGTGCAGAATGTCTTTCTGGGGATGGATGCCCAAAAGGCCGCTGATCAGGCGGCCAGCGATATGAATACCGCGCTGCAGTCTCAGTAACGACGCCACGCCGTGATCAGCACAGCTTGGCTGACCTGGCCGGGCGATTTGTGGGAGCGTTCAGGCCCCACCGGGCGCCTCTACCTGAGCCAAACGCCTGCTGCGATGAACTGGCAGGATACGCGGGGCGAGGGGGACATGCTCCCCTCGCCCCGCCACGGAGCACGTTTCCTAGCGATAGGGGCGCCCCTCGTATCCGGTTAGGCCTGGACGCGGGGGCGCCACTACACAATGTTGGGTTAGTTCAACACAACCGCACTTTCGAGCGCGCCGAGGCGGAGCAGATCGCCGAGCGGACCTACACACTGTTAGGTTAGTTCAGCACAACCGCACTGGCCCCACCGCGGAGACGCAATGACAAAGACCAATGCCGCCCTGGCGGCCGCCGCTAGTCGCCGGCGAGGCGGACGACACGTCCCCGAGTTTGCCTTGGGTTATTTTCTGATCCTGCCCGCGTTGCTCTTGATCGGCGTGGTCATCGGCGTGCCGCTGGTAGACGCCGCCTATACCAGCATGACCAATAGCACGTTCATCAACCCGACGCCCCATTTCGTAGCCCTGCGCAACTTCGCCCTGATGGTGCAAACACCTATTTTTTGGGAGATCGTGCGCACGTCGCTGATCTGGACCGGCACGGTGGTGGTCGCGCAGTTGGCCCTGGGCTTCGCCACGGCGCTCTTGCTCAACCTGCGGTTCCGTGGACGGGCACTGGCCCGCTCGCTGATTATCCTGCCGTGGGTCTGTCCAGGCGTCATCGCCGCCATCATCTGGCGGGTCATCGGCGACCCCTACCTGGGGCCCATTAACGCCGTGCTCAACTGGGGGGGGGTGCCCCACCCCTTCATCGCCTGGCTGGCTCAGCCGAGCACGGCGCTGGGCGCCGTCATCGTGGCGGCCATCTGGAAGGGCACGCCCTTCAGTACCGTGATGTACCTGGCTGCACTGCAGGGCGTCTCCACCGAGGTGCTGGAGGCTGCCACTATTGATGGCGCCGGAGCGATGGGCCGCCTGCGCCACGTGACCGTCCCCCAGACGATGCCGGTGATCCGTGTGCTGGTGCTGCTGACCACCGTCTGGACCTTCAACTACTTCGAGCTTATCTATATCATGACCCAGGGTGGCCCCGGCTCATCCACCCAGATCTTCCCCACCTATGTCTACAAGCTGGCCTTCGACCAGATCCGCTATGGCATGGCCTCGGCCTATGGCATGGTCGCCTTACTGATCCTGCTTGTCTTCAGCCTGCTGTATATCGCCCAACTCAATACAACCGGCGTCCTTGAATGAGCCGCGCACGACGCTGCCCGACCGCTCCTCATTGGCCGCTCCCTTGTGCGGCCGGCGGGCGTGCCCCATGAACCGTGGCGCCGCTCGTCCTCATACGCCCTCTTACACGATAGCCTTCGCGGCCCGCCGCGCCCTGCTCTACCTGACCGTGCTAGTGGTCGTGGGTGTTTTTCTATTCCCCTTCATCTGGATGGTCAGCATGGCGCTGAAGCCGGCGACGGAGATCTTTGCCTTTCCGCCTACACTGCTGCCCCAACGGCCCACCTTGCAGAACTTTCAGGTCGCCATCAATCCCACCTTTGCCCGCTACGGGTTGAACAGCCTGATCGTGGCGGTGCTCACCACCGTCGTCACCGTGCCGGTTGCGCTGCTCTCGGCCTACAGCTTCTCGCGGTTGCGCTTCCCCGGACGCAAAGGCATCCTGACCGTGATTATCCTGACCCAAATGCTGCCGCTGGTGGTGTTGATCGTGCCGATTTATCAGATTATGGGCAACCTCGGCCTGCTGAACACCTATATGGCCCTGTTAATCGCCTACCTGACCTTCACCATCCCCGTCGCCGTCTGGCTACTGCGCGGCTTTCTGGTGGGCATACCCGTGGAACTGGAGGAAGCGGGGCAGATTGATGGTTGCACACGCCTGGGCGCGTTCGCGCGCATCGTCGTGCCCCTCACCACGCCGGGCATCGCGGCCACGGCGACCTATGTGTTCTTTCTCTCGTGGCAGGAGTTCCTGTTTGCGCTCACCTTTATGTCGGGAGCCATGGAGACCCTGCCGGTGGGCGTGCTAGGCTACATCGGCGAGCACACGACCGATTGGGGCCTGCTCATGGCGGCCTCCTCGTTGGTGTGCGTGCCCATCTTCGCGCTCTTTTTCTTCTTACAGCGGCAGTTCATCGCCGGCCTCGTGCAGGGCAGCGTCAAGGGGTGACAGACCGCCATGCGGGCCGGCCTGGGGGTCAGCAAGGAGGGCGTAGACTATGCGATTGGCAGGCAAGACAGCCATCGTCACGGGGGCCGCGTCGGGCATTGGGCGGGGCATTGCCACACTGTTTGCCCAGGAGGGGGCCAGGGTTGTGGTGGCTGACATTGACGACGGAGGCGCCGCGGTGGCCCGTGAACTGGGCGGCGCGGCGGTGGCCCGCTATATCCACACCGATGTCAGCGACGGGGCCCAGGTGCGCGCCCTCGTGGAGGGGACCATCGCGGCGTTTGGCGGCGTGGACATCCTGGTCAACAACGCGGCGATCGTCATCTTCAAGAAACTGGTCGAGACAGAGGAGGAGGAGTGGGATAGGGTCATCGCCACCAACCTGCGCAGCGTCTATCTATGCTCCCGCTACACGATCCCCCAGATGATCCGACGGGGTGGCGGGGCGATCGTGAACATCTCGTCCGTGCGCGCCCTGGCCACCACGCCCCTGGTCACCAGCTATGATGCCACAAAAGGCGCGATCATTGCCCTGACCCGTGGGCTGGCCCTGGAACATGCCCGCGATGGCATCCGGGTGAACTGCGTGCTGCCCGGCTCGATTGATACGCCGGTGTTCCGCTCGAACCTGCGCGCCGACGGCGATGAAGAAGAAGGCTACCGCGCGGCGGCGGATAGCATTCCGCTGGGCCGGGTCGGCCAGCCCCTGGACATCGCCCGCGCCGTGCTGTTCCTGGTCAGCGATGAGGCGAGTTACGCCACCGGCGCCCCGTTCCTGATTGACGGCGGCATGCTCGCCAGCCTGTAAGAATCGGGCCTGGTGGGAGCCGCGAACAGTGCGCGTGCCCCATCGGATTGTGCGGAGCATCAACTATCCCACGGGGCAAATCGTGTTCCTGTTTGTAGCGACCGGCCTCTCAGGATAACCTCAGTATAGTACTGTACAACGTGGTTGACTACGCCTCCTGGGTAAACTCCCCGGTATCTCAAGCTGCTCGACAGCCAGCCGTGCCGGTCAGCGCCTTCTACACCTGGCGTGACTTTCAGCAGGCTCGCCTCTGGGAACATATGGGCATCATGAACGCGGGGGAGTATGATCAAACGTCACCCTCCGTGATCCTGGACCAGATTACACGGGGGCCTGGACTACTCGGCACCGCCAAGCATCCGTAGCTTTCCTCAGTGCAGCGGGAGCGGCCTCATGTGCCCCTGGCGCGATCCAGGCGATGGACAAAACACGATGATCCTTTCATGGTTGGGCGGATGATACACTACGGATGCCGGACAATGTGACTGACGACACGACAGCAGAGCCGCGCACGCCTGGGCTTTTCAGCGCTCTGTGGGAGGAGACCAGACTGGTGAGTGACGATCAAGCAACGGTGGGGAGCGAGACGGGGCAGCCAGCGGAGGTAGCCCGGATGGATCCTGAGCAGCCAGCGGGCACGCCAGGAGAGGCTGTCCCGGTCAGCGACGCCAGACCTGCCACCCCGGCGCCGCTGGGCCAGCCGAGCATCCCGGCACAACCCCGCGCCCCATGGTTGGCCAGGCGCTCCCGCCGGATACGGGGCATCATCGCCGCACTGCTGGCCGTAACCCTGGTGATTGTCGCCGCCACCATGATCTTGAACAACTCCTCGGGTTCAACGGCTCAGCCTCAACCGTCGGCCACACCAACCACACCAGCCACGCCGCCCCCTGTGCTCCCCGCCGGGGCGCTGGCCCCAATCGGTGCGGCGGCACTCAAGGCGCAGCCCCTGACAGCCGCTGGGGGCGGCGGTCATCTCTCCTATCCCCGCGAGGTCGTTCGTGGACCCCAGCGCCGCCTCTACGTTGTGGATCCCGTGCAAAAAGCTCTCATGATCTATAGCGTCACTGGGGCGTATGGACGCACCGTCCATGGAGGCCGTGCGCCGTTCAAACTGCCTTTTAGCCTCACCGTCGGCAGGAACGGGCATCTCTACGTTGTGGCGCCCCTGTCATGGCCCGAATCCTTCACATGATGAGTGCTACACGACGAGTCTGATCGCGTGGTCACCCATGCGGGGCCACCAACAAGCTGGAGGAGCATATGAGAGCCGCCGTACTGCCGGCCGCGGGGATGGCCTTGCAGGTAGAGGAGTTGACCATCGCGCCGCCGCGCCAGGGCGAGGTTCTGGTGCGCCTGGCCGCCGCTGGCCTGTGCGGCACCGATATGCACGCTATTGACGGCGAACTGCCCTTGCCGCTACCCTGCGTGCTGGGCCATGAGGGGGCCGGGGTCGTGGAGAGGGTGGGGCCAGGGGTCACCGAGCTGGCCCCCGGCGATCATGTGGTGCTGCTGTGGAGGGCCAGCTGCGGGCGCTGCCTCTATTGCTCGCTGGGCCGGCCTGCTCTCTGTGACTTGGGGCTGCGTATCCGCCAGACCGGGCGCATGCCCGATGGCCAGACCCGCTTCCACCGCGCCGATGGTCAGGAGATCCACCACTTCCTTGGCGCGTCTACCTTTGCCCAGTACACCGTGTTACCTGAAGCGGCCACGGTGAAGATCCGCCCGGATGTTCCGCTGGAGTTGGCCGCGCTGATCGGCTGCGGCGTGCTGACCGGCGTGGGCGCCGTCGTCTATGCCGCCGCCGTGCCTGCTGGCAGTTCGGTAGCCGTCTTTGGAACGGGCGGCGTTGGGCTGAACGTGGTGCAGGGGGCGGCGCTGGTCGGCGCGGAGCGCATCATCGCCGTGGATACCCGCCAGAACAAGCTGGAGATGGCCCGTACCTTCGGAGCTACCCACCTGGTCAACGCCACGCGGGAAGACCCCGTGGCCGCCGTGCGCGCCCTGACCCAGGGGCGCGGGGCCGACTATGCCTTCGAGGCGATCGGCCTGCCGGCCACAATTGCCCAGGCCCTGGATTGCGTGCGTAAGGCGGGCACCGCCGTGGTCGTTGGTCTGGCCGCGGCGGGGGCGCTGGTCAGCATAGACCCCGTCGCCCTGATGCAACAGGAAAAGACCCTGCGGGGGTCGCTGTACGGCTCATCACGCCCTCGCGTGGATATGCCCCGCCTGCTGGACCTCTATGTGGCCGGTAAGCTCAAGCTTGATCAACTGATCACCCGTCGCTATCCCCTCAATGAGATCAACGACGCCGTGGCCGCCATGCGCGCTGGGGAGGTAGCCCGCGCGGTGATCACTCTCTAACTAGAGCGGGGCGGTGTGTCCCTCGATCACCTCGTAGGTCAGCACCGACGCCTCGGCCAGCCGACCACAGGTGAGCGCTAGATCCACCAGTTCGTCGGCGGAGCGGGGGGCGGGACGCTCCAGCAGTAGCTCCTGACGGGCATACTGGAAGATGGCGTCGCCCGTGCTGGCGCGGTGGCGGTGGCTGCTGCCCCGGGCGCGGGCCACCGGCCCGGCGATGCCGTGCAGGCGGGCGGTCACCCGCTCTACCCACTGGGGGTCTGGCTGCCGGTCCGCCTCGTCCTCAGCGTCATCCATGATGTCCAACTCCCAGACGCAGACGGTCACGGTAGCCGGGAAGGGCTGGCCATCGGCTGGGGTGGAGACCTCCACATTGACTCCGGCGACACCGTGGCCAGGGCCAAAGCTCACCGTGGACCAGTCGGGGCTACCCGTCCGCGACACCCGCGCCACCACGGCGCGGCAGGCGTCCATCACCACGCGGCCATACTCCTCCGCCGGTGGCGGCCAATGCCCGTGAGTCAGGCCGCCGATAGCCCGCCGCACATAGTCCTGATCTTCCTGGCGGCCCCACTTTGTGGCCACGGCGCCCCGCGCCACCGGCCCCACCAGGCCCTCTGAGCGGGAGGCTAATTCCCCATGCCGACGGATAACGCTCTCCACTCCCGGCTCGTGCGGCATTGCTTACCTCCTCCACTAGCTTGTCAGGGGTCAGCCTATGCGCCGGCCCACCGTGCTCTCATGCCGCGGGCACACTCGGGCCACCTCGCCCCGGAGGCCAGACCGCACGTTGTATTGTGCGGTATCCCGGCGGAGCGGGCAAGTGTTGACAAGCGCGGGCCAATCAGGCCACAATAAACACCAGGGGCGGCAGGGACCCTTGCCTGCCCCGTACGGCCAGTCGAGCGGGAGCAACAGCCTCCCAGCCGCGCTGCCCCCGTGCTCCACAAGGGAGATCCCGTGCGCGTTCTACTCCTGAACCCACCTCCCCTAGCCGATGCCCCTCAGGCGACCACGACCGCGGCTCATAGAGGCGGATTAGCCTATCCCCTCTGGTTGGCCTCCGCTGCTGGCCTGCTGGAGGATGGGGGCTTCAGGGTCAGCGTGCTCGACGCTCCAGCGAGCTTCTTTGGCTGGCGCGATGTGGTGCGCCGCGCCTATTTGTTCCACCCCGATCTGATCGTCGTTGAGCTAGCCACGCTCCCCGATGAGGATGCGGCGCTGCTCGCCGGAGCAATCAAGCACGAGCTGCCCAGCGCTACGCTTGTCCTGGTGGGGGCGGGCGCCACAGCGGCGCCCCTGCACAGTCTGCGCTGCTGCCCAGCCGCCGACGCCGTGGCCCCTGGAGAGTACGAAGGGACCCTGCTGGACCTGGCAACACGCCTGGATCAGGCCCGTGACTGGCATACCGTGCCGGGCATCGCCTACCGCACCACCAGTGGCCATCTTGTGGCTACCCCTGATCGCCCTGCCCTGGCTGATCTGGACGTCCTACCGTTCGTTAGCCGCGTCTACCATCAGCACCTGCAGGTGCAACACTATGGCTATGGCGTTGCCCGGACACCCATGGTGACCATCAGCGTGGGCCGCGCCACCCCTCACGATCTACACACCTGCCTGTGCGGCAGCCTGGCCATGGCCCAACCCATGCGCTGGCGCTCTCCCGGGAATGTGGCTGCCGAGCTGGCCGAGTTGGGCGGCCACCTGCCCCCGGTGCGCGAGGCGCTGTTGGTGGGGGCTCCGGTCCACCAGCCAGGGTGGCTGGCCGATCTGTGCGCCACGCTATCATGTGAGCGCAACCCCGTGGCGTGGTGCCTGGCTACCCACCCTGGGTTGCCGCCGCAGGACCTGGCCCTGATGCGGCGGGCCGGGGCGCGGGCGCTGTACCTGGCCCTACCGCCCACCGACGCGGCTTTCCCAGATGGCGGCAATGAGGCGCTGACGGCGCTGTGCCGCGCGGCCCGCGCCGCCGGGCTGGCCGTGTACGGCTGCATGGGGAGCACGACCTCCGCCTCGGGGCGCTCCACGGCCCCGGCCCGCCGCCTGGGGCTGCAGGCCATCTACTCCTGTTCCTGTGTGTCTGGCGAACCGTCCGCCGCCAGGCTGACGCCACTGACCTGGGGGGCGCTACACGGCGCCTGGACCCGGCTCAGGTTAGGCGGCGGCGCGGTGCTGCTTCCGTGGCAAGCGGCGCGGCGCCTGCTGGCCAGTAGGAGGCCGCTCCAGGCCGTCCGCGGCCCCTGGCACCTGCTAGCTGCGCTACGCCGTCGCATCCACGGCAAGCTGTCCTCTATCCGGCGGGTTGGAGACCCCCCTGCCACAAAGCGGAGGGCCTGAGCAACGTATCGGCAGCGCCGTGGTCAGCATCTTATTGCGCCACTGTGTGCCCGTCTCTTGTGGGTGCCCAGGGCCGCCGTTCGTGAGAGCGGCTACCACGCCTGGGGCAGCTCTCCCGCCGGCTATCCCTCGCGGGCGATCGCGTAGTCCAGCAGCAGTCGGGCGTCGGCGTAGCGGTCGGCGCTGCCCAGCACCACGGCTAGCACATGGTGACCGTGGGGGGTGCGCAGGGCGGCTACCAGGCACTGGCCGGCGGCGGGAGTGGTGCCCGTCTTGACCCCGTAGACGCCAGGGTAGACGCCCAGCAGTTGATTTGTATCGTGCAGCGTATACGTCGCGTGATCGGCGGTGGCCGGAATGATATAGGCTGGCGTGCGCACGATGGCCGCCAGCCTGGGCACGCGCAGCAGGGCTGCCGCAAGCACAGCCAGGTCAGCCGCGCTGCTGTACTGCCCTGCCTCATCCAGCCCAATACCCTGCTGGAACCGCGTGTGGCGCAGGCCCAGGGTCCGCGCCTGGGCGTTCATCAGCGCGGCGAACCCGCTCTGTGAGCCGCCCATGGCCTGGGCTAGCGTATAGGCGGCGTCGTTGCCCGACGGCAGCAGCAGGCCGTAGAGCAACTGGCGCACGGTCAGCCGCTCACCAGGCGAGAGGCCCATCGCCGTGCCACCCACGGCCAACCCCACGCTGGCCACGCCCGTTGGCACGGTCAGCACCTCATCCAAGGGCAACAGCCGCGCGGCCAGCAGCGCCGTCATCATCTTGACCAGGCTGGCCGGCGGTCGCGGCGCATCTGGCTCGCGGGTGTACAGCAGCCGGCCGGTGTCCAGGTCCTCCACCAACGCCGCCGCCGCGCTGAGCAGGGGCAGCGGCGGCGTGGCCGCCTGACCGGGGCGCAGGTACTTGAGGTAGGCCGCATAGACGTAGACAGGGCGCCGCGTGGGCACGGCGACGCGATACCACAGATCATCGCCCGCCTGGAGCGCCGCGCCATGCACGGCGCCCAGCACGGTCAGGGACGTGTTCAGGGCGTAACCCGCGTAGGCCGACACCGCGCCAGCGTCGCCAAACGCCTGTACATAGGTCACGCCGGCCTCACCATTGCTGGTCAATACACCAATAAACGGGTAGGAGAGACCGGTCAGCGTAGCGAAGGCCGACGACGAGACGTACCCCTCGTGGCCACCGGTCAGCCGCACACGGTACCACATAGGGTTGCCCGCCACCGCCGCGCCGCGCTCTCCCCGCAGCACTATGGCCTGCTGCCCACCAATCAGCCGCCCCACGGTACGCGCTGTCAGGGTAGGCGCTGTCCGCACGTTGAAGTAGCTACCGGGAGCTAGCGTGACCACCCCGATCACCTGCTGGCGCGTGGCGTGGCCCCCTGAAGGCCCGCTCATGTGACCACGCACACTGCCTAACCCGGCGCCCTCCGCCACAGGGCCAGGCAGTGCGGAAAGGGCCACTAACGCTGTCAGTAGGGCCAGGCAAAGCCGCCGCCAGGCCAGGTGAAAGTACAAAGGCGATAGCCTCCCCAACGGTCAGATCTACACTACTAGTGGTCTGTCAAAAAGGAAGTGAGATGTTGAAAAGCGTGTGAAACGCGTGGACTCAGGCAGCGTGCTTGCGGTCCGTGGGCGTAGACGCGGTGCTCTGCGCAGCAGGCAGGGTGACGAGGGGA